>WNFI01075012.1_pt1 | contig 42732 bp, 33 predicted proteins | sample 5400471 | NCBI WGS metagenome assembly WNFI01 (sample SAMN13153348, study PRJNA577476) | soil metagenome | isolation source: 100 cm saprolite on Douglas fir-dominated hillslope | place: USA:California | collected 2013-09-17 | reverse complement strand
ATGGACATCTGCTCGCCGCTGGGGATGTGCAGGGTCACGCCGCCTTCCGTGCCCGGCAGCAAGAGGTTGCGCAGCCGGATGTTGGCAAAGGTGCCGCGCATCATCACTTCGTGGTTGCCGCGGCGCGCGCCGTAGGAATTGAAATCCGCCGGTTGCACGCCCTGCGCCACCAGGTATTTGGCGGCCGGACTGGATTTCGCGATGTTGCCGGCGGGGGAGATGTGATCGGTGGTCACCGAATCGCCGAGCACCGCCAGCGCGCGTGCTCCCTTGATGTCGACCAACGGCGCCGGCGCCATGGTCATGCCGTCGAAGTAGGGTGGGTTCTTGACGTAGGTGGATTTGCCGTCCCAGGAGTAAATCTTGCCCGCCGGTGTCTTGATGGCGTTCCAGTTCGCGTCGCCGGCGAACACGCTGGCGTAGCCCTTCTTGAACATCCCTGAATCCACCGACGCCGCGACGGCGGCGGCCACATCCTTGGCGCTCGGCCAGATGTCCTTGAGGTACACCGGCTTTCCGTCCTTGCCCTGTCCCAGCGGCTCGGTGGTGATGTCGATGTCCAGACTTCCCGCCAGCGCATAAGCGACGACCAAGGGCGGCGAGGCGAGGAAATTCATCTTGATTTCCGGGTGCACCCGGCCTTCGAAATTGCGATTGCCCGACAGCACGGAGCAAGCGACGACGTCGGCGCTTTTGACGGCTTCGGAAATTTCCGGCTTCAAGGGTCCGGAATTGCCGATGCACGTGGTGCAGCCATAGCCCACGGTATAAAACCCCAGGGCTTCCAAGTCCTTCAGCAGTCCGGCCTTCTGCAGGTAGTCGGTGACGACGCGCGAGCCGGGAGCGAGGGAGGTCTTCACCCAGGGCTTGGAACTAAGACCGCGCGCGCCCGCATTGCGGGCGAGCAGTCCCGCGGCCACCAACACGGCCGGATTCGAGGTATTCGTGCAACTGGTGATGGCAGCGATCAACACCGCGCCGTCCCGCACGTCAAAGGTCTTGCCGCCCACGCTGGCCTTGGCTACTCCGGTGGCCTGCGGGTTCTTCTGCGTCCGCTCCTCGGCCATTTTCTTCACACTGTTCTGGTAGACGATCTTCGCCTTGTGCAGCGGCACGCGGTCCTGGGGCCGCTTCGGTCCGGCGAGAGAGGGTTCGACCGTCGACAGGTCGAGTTCGACGACATCGGTGTAATCGGCCGCCGGTGCGCCGTTGACGCGCCACAGTCCCTGCGCCTTGGCGTAGGCCTCGACCAGAGCGATCTGATCCGGCGTTCGGCCGGTCAGCTCGAGGTAGCGGATGGTTTCCTCGTCGATGGGGAAGATCGCGCAGGTCGACCCGAACTCCCGTGGTGCCCGCGGGCAGGCTGCCCGTGAGCTTGAAACCGATCACTTGCGGGATCAGCATGGTCACCGGCTGGCCCAGCATGGCGGCTTCGGCCTCGATACCGCCCACGCCCCAACCGAGGACCCCCAGCCCATTGACCATGGTCGTATGTGAATCGGTACCGACCAGGGTGTCGGGATAGGCAAGTTTCCTGCCCGACGCATCGTCGGCGAAAATCACCCGCGCCAGGCGTTCGATGTTGACTTGATGGACGATGCCCGTGTTGGGCGGCACCACCTTGAAGTTGCTGAACGCGGTTTGTCCCCAGCGCAGGAACATGTAGCGTTCGCCGTTGCGGTTGAACTCGATCTCATTGTTGTGCTTCAGCGAGTCGGCCGCGCCGTACTCGTCCACCTGCACCGAGTGGTCGATCACCAATTCGGCGGGGGCCAATGGATTGACTCGTTGCGGATCTCCGCCGAGCCGGACGATGGCCTCGCGCATGGCCGCGAGATCGACGATGCAGGGAACGCCGGTGAAGTCCTGCATGATGACCCGCGCGGGCGTAAAGGCAATTTCATGATTGGGGGTCGCCTTCGGGTCCCACTTCACCAGGGCGTCGATATCGCTCTTGGTGACATTGACGCCGTCTTCGAAGCGCAAGAGGTTTTCCAGCAGGATCTTCAGGGAAAAGGGCAGGCGGTCGACCTTCAGCGACTTGAGCGCACCGAGACTCAATATCTCGTATTGCTCGGCCCCCACCTTGAGCGTCGTTCTTGCCTTGAAGCTATCCGTCATGACCCCTCCACGGAAAAATGAGAATTATAGGCGATTCCGCGGGCGACAGCGCCTAAGCGGGAATTGAATCGTTGCGCGATGACGCCGCCGCCGAGGCAGCGCGCACCGCTGTAGAACACGGCGTATTGCCCCGGAGTCACCGCGCGCGCGGGTTCGCTCAAGGTCACACGCCAGATCGGATCGGCGGTGAGGCCATGAGCGGTCACCGTACAGCGCAGATCGCTCTGCCGATAGCGCGTCTTCACCGTGCATTCGATCGGATGGCCGGTGACCTCGCCGGAATTCAACCAGTGCATCTGTTCCACATCGAAAGCATCCGACAACAGCAGCGGATGATCTTGATCCTGGACGACGATGAGTGCGTTGCGCTCCGTGTCCTTGTCGGCCACGTACCAGGGCGCGGCGGCGGTTCCGGCGCGTCCGCCTAACCCAAGACCGGACCGTTGACCCAGGGTATACAGCGCGAGACCGCGATGCTCGCCCAGGACCACGCCGCGGTCGTTCTCGATCGGCCCCGGTTCCGTGCGTAGATAACGGCTCAGGAATTCTTGGAACGGCCGCTCGCCGATGAAGCAGATCCCGGTGCTGTCCGGTTTGTCGTACACCGGCAACCCTGCCGCATGCGCCAGCTTTCGCACCTCCGCCTTGCGCAACTCTCCGATCGGAAACAGGGTCTTCCCCAGGGCTGCGGCGGCAACTCCGTGAAGAAAATAACTCTGATCCTTGGCCGTGTCCGTGGCCTTCAGAAGGTGCGTGCCTAGGGTCGTGTGCCGCAGACGCGCATAGTGGCCGGTGGCGATCCAGGAAGCACCCAGACGGTGCATGTAGTCCAGACAGACGCCGAACTTGATTTCCCGATTGCAGAGGACGTCCGGGTTAGGCGTTCGGCCTGCGGCGTATTCGCGCAAGAAAAGCTGAAACACTCGTTCCCGGTACTGCGCGGCAAAACTCACCCGATGCAGGACTATGCCTAATGTTTCGCAGACGCGGCGGGCATCTTGAAAATCGTCTGCGGCGGTGCAGTAGGCGTCATCCTCCTCCCAGTTGGACATGAACAACCCTTGCACGGCGTAGCCGCCGCGCTGCAACAGGAGTGCTGCGACGGCCGAGTCCACGCCGCCCGACATGCCGACGATGACGGTACCGGCAAGCTTGGGATCGGGGAGGGGCGTCAGGGAATCAGGGGGAGGAACCTGCATGCACCCATTATACGGGTGCAAAAAGCTACATGAGCATTTGGCGCATTTGCGATTCTTGCATGCTCGTCTGCCAGACTTCGTCGAAGAAGTTCAAATAGCGGCGAACGACGGCTGGATCGTTCATGTCGGAAATGCCGTCCCAGCGGTCCGCCTGCAATCGATACACCAACGCCTTGTCGTCCGCGATGATGAACGCGCCGGCGCTCGCCGGATACTCGGGACTCATGGCACGCAAGTCGATGCAGCTCGTCAGACGGCGCGCCAATGCGAGAAATCGGTTGTTGTCGACCATGGCCCGAGACGGGTCGGCGAGCAGAACGCGCACTTTGGCGTAGGAACGCGCCAACACCAGGCGCTTGATGGCCTCGAGGAAGGGTTCTTCGCCGTAAATCAGGGGTTCCAGATCTTGGGTAAAGATGGACAGCAGGCGCTGCGCAGACTTGGCAACCTTGAGGCTGGCTTCACGAACCTCGGGCATGGTGGTGAGAATGGTTCGGGTACCCGATCCAGTGGGAATGTCTGCGCCTGCGGCAGGAACCCTGTCCACGACCGGTTTCGTCCGCTCTTCGGTATTACCCGCCATATCTGACTGCCTCAATAGGAGGTTCATGGGCATTTTGCCCAGCCTCGCGTACGTTGAGGAATAGTACCGTTTGGCTCGGAAAGGTCCGTGCTAACTGCGTCACGTTTCGGAGGCCCAAATGCGGAAATCCATAGGCTATAGGCCGGGTGTGCGCTTCGCAAGCACCGGGGCCAAGCCCACATAGTCCTTGGGTTCCAGGCAAAGCAGACGCTCTTTCTCCGCCGGCGGCAGATCCAACGAGGCGATGAACTGGCGCATGGCGTCCTCGTCGATGGGCCGGCCGCGTGTGAACGATTTCAGTCGGTCGTAAGCGTCAGGAATCCCGTGCGCGCGCATGACGGTTTGCACGGCCTCGCCCAGCACCTCCCAGGCGCGATCGAGATCCTCGGCCACACGCGCCCGGTCAAGTTCGATTTTTCCGAGACCCAACACGAGCGACCCATAGCTCAAGACCGAGTGTCCGATCGCCACGCCCAGATTGCGCATCACCGTGGAGTCCGTAAGGTCGCGCTGCAGCCGCGACACGGGCAGCTTGTCCGCGAAATGTCCGAGCAACGCATTGGCCAGCCCGAGGTTGCCTTCGGCATTTTCGAAGTCGATGGGATTGACCTTGTGCGGCATGGTGGAAGAGCCGACTTCGCCCTCGACCGGGCGCTGCTTGAAATAACCGAGCGAGATGTAGCTCCACATGTCGCGCGCGAGGTCGAGCAGAACGGTGTTGGCCCGCATGAGCGCGTGGCAGTACTCGGCAATCCAATCGTGCGGCTCGATCTGCGTGGTGTAGGCGTTCGATGCAATACCGAATGATTCGACAAAGTTCCGGCTGAAACCCGCCCAATCGATGTGCGGCAAGGCCACGACATGGGCGTTGAAATTGCCGACGGCGCCGTTCATCTTTCCCAGGATACGGACTCGCTCGATGCCGGCGCGCTGGCCCTGAAGCCGCGCGGCGATATTCGCGAGTTCCTTGCCTACCGTGGTGGGCGTCGCGGTCTGGCCGTGAGTACGCGCCAACATCGGCGCCTCGGCATGACGGTGCGCCAGGGAGTCGAGCAGGCCGCCGATGGCATCGATCATGGGCAGCAACAGCGTCGCGCGCGCGTTCTTCAACATGATGGCGTAGGCAAGATTGTTGATATCTTCGGACGTGCAGGCGAAATGCAGCCATTCGAGATCGGCCGCGGCGGCGCCGCGCGCTTTGAGTTCGGTGCGCAGCCAAATTTCAACCGCTTTCACGTCGTGATTGGTGTGCGCTTCGATTTGCTTGATGGCCGCCACGTCGGCGGCGGCCGGGTCCTTCGACAGCGCGATCAGGAGATCACGGGCCGCTCGCGGCAGCTTGGCCAGAGCGGCGGCCGCAGGACTGGCGGCGAGCGCCAGGAACCAGGCGCATTCCACGCGCACGCGCTCGCGCATCAGGCCGGCTTCGCTGAATAAATAGCGGACCGCCGCGAGTTTGCCGGCGTACCGGCCGTCGAGGGGTGAAAGCGCGTCAGTGGACGAAATGGCCATCGATGGATGCGGTCGCTTTGAGTGTAGAATCACGCAATATTACCGTAAACGAACGAACCAGCGTGGATTCACTCTATTCGAAAGCGCATATACGCGAGTCCCTCGATCCGCGGCCTTCCACGCCCGAAGAAGACATGCAGTGGCTGGCGGGCGCGTCCCCGGAAGTGGTGTCGCGCGTGCGTGCCTCGCTTCCTGCGCGGCAGGTGCCGGCGGCGGTGCTCGTACCGCTGGTGGAGCACGCGACGGGAATGACGGTGCTGCTGACCCAGCGCGCCGAAACGCTCAAAGATCACGCCGGGCAAATCAGCTTTCCCGGAGGCCGCATCGAGCCCGAAGACGAGGACGCATGGCACGCGGCGCTGCGCGAGACGTATGAAGAAATCGGTCTCATGGCCAACTTCGTGGAATTCGCGGGATACCTGCCCGATCACCATGTCATTACGGGTTTCAGGGTCACCCCCGTGGTCGGTTTCGTGAACCCGGATTATCAATTGCGCATCGCCAAGGCCGAAGTTCACGATGTATTCGAAGTGCCGCTCGACTTCATCCTGGACACCGCCAATCACAAATCCCGGCAGCGCAAGCTGGGCGACCTGACCTACGAGGTGCACGATATTCCCTACGGCAACCGCAATATCTGGGGTGCGACGGCGGGCATGTTGATGACCCTGCGCCGCATGTTGCAGACCCGCGGCGACAAGCCGCGATGACGGGGGGACCCGCGGCGCAAAGCCGGATGCGAGAATTGCTCACCATCATGGAGCGCCTGCGCGCCGCCGATGGTTGTCCCTGGGACAGGGCGCAGACTTTCGCCAGTATTGCGCCGTACACCATCGAGGAGGCATACGAAGTCGCCGATGCCATCGAACGCGGCGACATGCGCCATCTCAGGGACGAACTGGGCGATCTCTTGTTTCAAGTGGTGTTTCACGCGCAGATCGCGAGTGAGGCAAATCAATTCGATTTTGAAGCGGTGGCCGGCGCGATATGCGACAAGCTGCTGCGCCGCCACCCCCACGTGTTCGGTTCGAGCGGACCATTGACCCAAGCCGAACAAGGCGTCGCTTGGGAAGACATCAAGGCGGCCGAGCGCGGCGCCGCCGACACCGGGGCCAATCATTTGGATGGAGTGCCGCAGGCGCTGCCGGCATTGATGCGCGCCTACAAGCTCAGCAAGCGGGCGGCGCGCGTGGGCTTTGATTTCGAACACGCCAGTCAGACCGCCGACAAGGTTGCCGAAGAGCTCGCGGAAGTGCGTGATGCGGCCGCGCAGAGTGCGCCGGCAAAGAACGCACCGGCGAACGACTCTCATGCGGGCACAGGGGCATCGCCTGAAATCTTCGAAGAAATCGGCGATCTACTGTTTGCGGCCGCCAATTTGGCCCGCAAGCTCGATGTCGACGCCGAGGCGGCGTTGCGCTCCGCCAATGCCAAGTTCGAGCGGCGATTTCGCGGCATGGAATCGCTGGCGATGCAGCGCGGCGAGACTTTCGCGGACCTGAACCTCGAGAGCCAAGAGAGGCTTTGGCAAGAAGTCAAGCGTGGCGAGTGATCGGGCAGGAGCGGCCGCCGCGCGCAGCGCACTCAAGCTCGTTTTCAAACACGACCCCGATTTGCCGATCTCGGCGAAACGCGAAGCCATCATGGAGGCATTGCGCGGGAGCCAGGTGCTCATCGTGGCCGGCGACACAGGCTCCGGAAAGAGCACTCAGTTGCCCCAATATTGCCTCGAGTTGGGACGCGGCACGGACGCCTTGATCGCGCATACGCAGCCGCGACGGCTGGCGGCGCGCGCCCTGGCTGCACGCATCGCCGAGGAAGTCGGACAGCCGGTGGGGCGCAGCGTCGGTTTTCGCGTGCGGTTCGCCGATCAGGTCTCCGACGCCACGCGCCTCACGCTGATGACCGACGGTTTGCTGCTGGCGGAACTCAGCCTCGACCCGCTCCTGCGGCGTTACGACACTGTCATCGTCGACGAGGCGCACGAGCGAACCCTGAACGTGGATTTGCTGATGGGCGTCCTGAAGCGGTTATTGCCGCGCCGCCCGGATCTGAAAGTGATCGTGACCTCGGCGACTCTGGACATCGAACGCATATCGCAGTTCTTCGATGGCGCGCCCATCATCGCGGTGAGCGGCCGCACTCACCCCATCGAAGTTCGCTACCGCGAAACGGCGGACGATGCGGACGATCCCGACTTGCCCGCCGCGGTTCTCGAGGCCTACCAGGAAATCGCCACTGAACCTAAGGCAATCGGCGGCGGCGACATTCTGGTGTTTCTACCCGGCGAGCGCGAGATACGCGATGTCGGCGAGCACCTGCTGCGCGAGCTGCGCAATGATGTGGAAGTCCTGGAGTTGTACTCGCGCCTGTCGTGGGAAAAGCAGAGCAAGATATTTCAGCGCGGACCGCGGCAACGCATCGTACTGGCAACCAACGTGGCCGAGACATCGATTACGGTGCCGGGCATTCGAGCCGTCATCGACTCAGGTTTGGCGCGCATCAGCCGCTACAGCCCGCGCAATCGCCTGCAGCGATTGCCGATAGAGCCCATCTCGCGTGCCAGCGCCGATCAGCGCAAGGGCCGCTGCGGCCGCTTGGGTCCGGGACTCTGCCTGCGGCTGTACACGCAAGCCGACTTCGATGCCCGCGGACCCTACACCGAACCCGAAATACTGCGGACGAATCTTGCCGCGCTGCTCCTGCGCCTGGCCGCCGACGGCCTGGGCGAGGCGGAGAATTTTCCGTTCGTCGACGCGCCCGATCCGCGGGCGCTCGGGGACGGCTATCGGCTGCTGCAGGAGCTCGAGGCTCTGGATGCCGATCGACGGATCACCCGCCGTGGCCGCGCCATGGCGCGCCTACCGCTCGACCCGCGTCTCGCGCGGGCGCTGCTCGAGAGCAAGCGTTTTCGCGCCGAGAGCGAATTGCTGGCCATAGTCGCGGGCTTGAGCGTCCCGGACGTCCGTATTGCAGTTCCGGGCGGGTCGGCGGATGCGGGTCACGGCGCTGCTTTCGAGGACCACAAGTCCGAGTTCTCGGCGCTGGTCAAGCTGTGGAGGGCGTATCGCAAGGCACGCGAGGGACCGCGGCGCGAATTGCGGATCTGGTGCAAGGAGCGGGGCCTCTCGCTGCTGCGGCTGTCCGAATGGGACGATATCTATGCTCAGGTTGCGGATCGCGCGGCTGACTTGGGTGTCGTGGCGCAGCGGCAAGCGGCAAGCTACACGGGCGTGCACCGTTCGCTGCTCGCGGGCTTCTGCACCATGGTGGGTACGCGCGGCGAGGAGGGCGCCTATCTCGGCACTCGGGGCGTGCATTTCCATATATTCCCGGGGTCATCATTGGTGCGGCGCCGGCCGCGCTGGGTCATGGCTGCGAATATCGTGGAGACATCGCGGGTATTCGCGCGGCGCGTGGCGGAAGTCGAACCCCAATGGATCGAGGCCGCGGCCTCTCACCTGCTGAAGCGCGAGTATCTCGAGCCCGATTGGGATGAGGAACGCGAGGAAGTGGTGGCCCGAGAACGCATCAGCTTTCTTGGGCTGGTGTTGAGCGCAAACCGCGTGGTGAATTATGGGCCCATCGCGCCGGAAGAATCGCGGCGCATCTTCGCGCGCGAGGCGTTGGTCTATCAGCGGCTGCGCCGCAGGCCCGGCTGGCTGCTGGCGAATGACGCCGCCCTGCGCGATGCGCAGCAGATGGAGGAGCGTCTGCGTACGCGCGATCTTCTGCAGAGCGCCGAAACCTTCGTCGAGTTCTATGACCGCGCCTTGCCGCGCCAGGTATCGAGCGCCGCGACGCTGGAGTATTTCACCCGGCATCTGTCCGAGGCCGAACGGCGTGCCCTGACCTTGGGTCCCGAACGTATTTTCGCTAAGCAGCCGGAGCCCCAAGCACTCGCGCAATTTCCGGAAGTTGCCAGCGTCGATGCGCTGGCCATCCCCGTCGAGTACCGCTTCGCGCCCGGTGAATCACGGGACGGCGCCCTGTTGCGAATCCCGCTGCTGGCGTTGCCCGGACTCACTCGCCTCGGCGTGGATACCGCAGTCCCGGGATTTGCCGAACCCCGAATCGAGGCGCTGCTGCGCTCGCTGCCCAAGGATGCTCGCCGGAATTTGATTCCGATCGGCGAGACGGCTGCCCAATTCATCGCGAGCACGCGGACGAGCGCCGGGACGGCGACCGGAGCAGCTGCGGACCCGCACAGCCTGAAGGTTTGGCTGAAAGAGCAGCGTGGGATTCCCGACTCCCTGCTTCGCTTCGATCTTGCCGCCGTGCCGGCCCACTTGATGCCGCAGCTTGCCGTGACCACCGAGGGCAGGGAACTGGCGCAGGGCAAGACCCTGGCGGAGTTGCGCCGCGTGAGCGCGGCCGCCGCGCGCGCGGAGCTCGACGCCCAAGCTCGTGCCGCGTATGGGATCGTGGGCGCGTGGCGCCGGTTCGAGATCGACGAATTGCCCGAGACAGCGCCGCTGGCGCTCGAGCAGGGTACGGTCCTGGTGTATCCGACGCTCGCGCGGGGAAGCCAGGCGCTCGAGGTGCGGTATGAATGGTCCGCCGCCGAGGCGAGGCGCAGTTGGCTGCAGGGAGCCGCTCATCTTGCGCGCACCATGCTTGCGGCCCAGGCGCGCGATCTCGGCAAGACGATTGCGGGCAACGCCTCGCTGCTGCTCGCGGCGAGTCCCTATCTCAAGAGCGGCGCGCTGATCGAGGCCGTGCTGCAACTGGTCTTTCGCCGCGCCTGTTTTGACGACGGCGAGGCGCCGCGCACTCGGCAGGCGTTCGACGCAGCGGTCGATCAAGGACGAGCGCGATTGTATCCCTGCCTGGAGGAAACGATCGCCGGCGCGTTGAACTGGTTCACCGAAGCGCGGGCAGTGCGCCGGGCGCTCGACGATCCGCGCACCGCACTGGCGGCGGAAGCAGTCGAGGAAAGCCACGAGCACCTGCGTCGACTGTTGAGCGCCGGCAACCTCGAATCGCTGTCGGCCGACTGGCTGCGCCAATTGCCGCGGTATCTGAAGGCCGAGGAGCGCCGCTGGCAACGCAGCGCCGCGCGCGGCGGCGAGCCGCCGCACATCGTCCGCGAACTTCGCGAATGGTCGGCGCGCTTCCGAACCTTGGCACAGGAAGTCGGTTCCGAGCTGCGCTGGATCCCCGAACTCGATGACTTCCAGAACTGGATCGAAGAGTACCGAGTATCGCTGTATGCGCAGGAACTCAAAACCCTGGGTCCGATCTCAGCGGCACGTTTGGAACAGCGAGCGGCCGAAATCGAAGCGTGGATAGCTCGCTAATATCTGGGCCCAGGGATTTTTGTTAGGGTAGGTATCTCTCGCCCGGCAGGGTAAGAAGCCTCAAGGCAACGAAGAAGCAGTTGCCTTGAGGCTTCTTACCCTCCCTGGCGAGGACTCGTACCGGTCAGCATCACGGTGCCAATGGTACTGGCGGGCGCTGGCAAACTCGATTTTTCCATCGACTGACGCGAATGAGGCCACAGGAGCGAAGATGACTCCTTGGAACTCGTCCTCCAGCACAGGAATGTTGACGGGCCCGGCGTGAAGGGCCTGGGGGGAGAGGAAGCGTCAAGGCAACTGCTTCTTCGTTGCCTTGACGCTTCCTCTCCCCCCAGGCCTCTATCGTTCAGACGTTGAACCGAATTCCCTGAGCGAGCGGCAGTTGCGAGCTCCAGTTGATGGTGTTCGTCTGGCGCCGCATGTACGCCTTCCAGGAGTCCGACCCCGCTTCGCGGCCGCCGCCCGTGTCTTTCTCGCCGCCGAACGCACCACCGATCTCGGCGCCCGAGGTGCCTATATTGACGTTCGCGATACCGCAATCGCTGCCCTCCGCGGACAGGAAGCGCTCGGCCACTTGCAACCGGTCGGTGAAAACCGCCGAAGACAGGCCATAGGGCACGGAGTTCTGGATGGCCACCGCCTCACCCAGGGTGTCGTAGGCAATCAGGTACAGGATGGGCGCAAAGGTTTCGGTGCGCACCACGGCCATGCCGGCGTTGGCGCGAATGATGGCCGGTTCCACGAAATTGCCGGGTTGCGGTAAGACCTTACCGCCGCACAGCAGATCTCCCCCCTCGGCCTGCGCGGCGGCGATTGCCGCCGAGTAGCGCGAGACGGCCGCTGAATCGATCAGAGGTCCCATCAGGGTGTCATCCGCCAATGGGTCGCCGATGCGCACCTGCCCATACGCCGCGGTCAGCCGCCGCTCGAGTTCGGCGGCGCGCGAGCGATGCACCAGCACGCGTCGCGTCGTGGTGCAGCGTTGACCGGCGGTTCCCACCGCCCCAAAAACGATGCCGGGCACCGCCAGGTCGAGATTCGCGGTTTCATCGACGATGATGGCGTTGTTGCCCCCCAGCTCCAGCAGGCTCTTGCCGAGCCGCTCGGCAACTCTCACTCCGATTTGCCGTCCCACCTGAGTCGAGCCGGTAAAAGACACCAGCGCCACGCGGCAGTCGTCGACGAAGCGCATCGCGAGCTCGGTGCCGGCATCGATGAAGATCTGGAAGATCGCCGGCAATGCATGACGCTCCAGCACTCGATTGCAGATGTGTTGCACGGCGAGGGAACACAGCGCGGTCTTGGGCGAGGGCTTCCATACGGTGGCATTACCGCTGATCGCCGCCAGGAATGCGTTCCAGGACCACACGGCCACCGGAAAATTGAACGCGGAAATAACGCCCACCACGCCGAGCGGATGCCATTGCTCGTACATGCGGTGCTGGGGCCGTTCGGAATGCATGGTGAGGCCGTAGAGCATGCGCGATTGTCCGACGGCGAAATCGGCGATATCGATCATTTCCTGGACCTCGCCCACGCCCTCGGCTTTGATCTTGCCGTTTTCCATCGACACAAGGCTGCCGAGCGCGTCTTTGTACTTGCGCAGCTCCTCGCCCATGAGCCGCACGGCCTCGCCGCGCTTCGGTGCCGGCACCAGCCGCCAGGCGGCGGCCGCGGCAACGGCGGACGTCATCACATCCTCATAGTCCTGAGGAGTAGCGCCGCGAACTTGGGCCAATCGCTTACCCGTGGCCGGATTGATGGAGTCGATGATCGCGCCGCCGGTTTGCTTGCTCCAGCCCTGGCTGCCGGACCAAGTGCCCGGATTGATGTCGCGAAGTCCCAGCGCCTGCAAGGCTTCAGTGGTGTGTTGCATGATGAAATTCCCGCCCATTCATAAGGGGGCGCATTTTGACTTGGGAGTGCCGACAACGCTAGCATCGTGAGACCATGTCGAAATCTCCCGCCTTGACGAACTGGCACCCCGCCAGTTGGCAGAGCCGCCCCGCCACCCAGCAGCCCAAGTACTCCGACCCACAAGCGCTGGAGCGCGCCGTGGCCTCGCTGAGCCGGCTGCCGCCCTTGGTGGTGTCCTGGGAGATCGAGGCGCTGCGGGCCAAGCTGGCCCAGGCGCAGCGCGGGGAGCAGTTTCTGTTGCAGGGCGGCGACTGCGCCGAGAGTTTTGAGGATTGTGAATCCGACAATATCGCCCGGCGCCTGAAGATCCTGCTGCAGATGAGTCTGGTGCTGTTGCAAGGCTTGAAGAAACCCATCATTCGGGTCGGCCGTTTTGCCGGGCAGTACGCGAAGCCGCGTTCCGCCGACACCGAAACCCGAGACGGGGTGACCTTGCCGTGCTACCGGGGCGACAACGTCAACCGACCGGGCTTCACCGCGGCGGAGCGCGAACCGGATCCGGAACTGTTGCTGCGTGGCTACGAGCGCGCCTCGCTCACCTTGAATTTCGTGCGCGCCTTGATCGACGGCGGCTTTGCCGATCTGCACCACCCGGAATACTGGGACCTGAGCTTTCTGCACCACGCGCCGCTGCACGATGCCTACCAAAAGATCGTCGATTCGATTGCCGCGTCGCTGGATTTCTTCGAGTCCATGAGCGGACAGCGGGTGCACGCCGCCACACGCGGCGACTTCTACACCAGCCACGAAGGGCTGCATTTGCTGTCGGAGCAGGCGCAGACCCGTTATATCGAGCGTCAGAAACACTGGTACAACCTATCCACGCACATGCCGTGGATCGGCATGCGCACGGCCAACATCGATGGCGCGCACGTCGAATATTTTCGCGGCATCTCCAATCCCATCGGCGTGAAAGTCGGCGCCGCAATGAGCGCCGAATGGCTGCAAGAGCTCGTTCAGGTGTTGAACCCGCAGAACGAACCGGGCCGGTTGACGTTCGTGCACCGGTTCGGCGTCAAGGGCATCGAACAGCGGCTTCCCGCCATGATCCAGGCCGTGCGAGCCACCGGTTCACAGGTACTGTGGGTTTGCGACCCCATGCACGGCAATACGGAGGTCACTGCGGGAGGCGTGAAGACGCGCCGCTTCGATAATATTTTAGGAGAGGTGGAAGCCGCCTTCCGCATCCATGAGGAGGAGGGGTCCATGCTGGGCGGAGTCCATATTGAACTCACCGGCGAGGATGTAACCGAGTGCATCGGCGGCGCGCGGGGCCTGGCGGAGGCCGACCTTGCCCGTGCGTATCGGTCGCAAGTCGACCCACGCCTGAACGCCGAACAGGCGTTGGAATTGGCCATGCTGATCGCTCGCCGTGCCGGCGCCAGCAGGCGCATGGGCAAGTCCCTCAAGCCCGCCGGTTAACTGCTCTGCGCAAGTTAGCGATCGGCAGATTGGCGGTGCTTCGCCTGCACCTTGGCAGTGCTCCGCCTGCAGGTTAGCGGCGGCGCCGCTGTCAATATGTTAAAAATAGTCTCTGGCGCGTTATTTATATAAATCAATAGTTTACATAATGTAACTAGAATCTCTCTAGATAGCCGGCGACTGTTTTTGAAAAGGCGACTTGCCTCGATGCGTGCAGATGATATTCTGCCTTGCAAACCTTCCCGCCCGTTGAGATTGAGTGTCGCGAGGCCCCAACTGCTCAGACGACAAGCAAAGAATTAATGACGCATTGCGCGGAATCTTTCCGGCCGCGATGAGTCTGATGGGTTCAGCCCCTGTTCTGGGCGAAGGTTGGGTTGCGCTCGGGTTAGTCCAAAGCCGCGCGTGATCGACGGCGGGCTACGTGGAGTTTCCGCGTAGCCCGTTTTTTATTCGCGCTCTGTAATTGGCGCCCAATGAGAATTGCGACCAAGCCCGTATGAACAGCGCGTTTGATCCCATGTGCCGGCGCTGCCCGCGCTTATGTAAGTTTCTCGATGCCGTGCGCCTGGATGAGCCCGGCTACTTCTGCCGGCCGGTTCCTCAGTTCGGCGACCCCGACGCCCGATTGCTGATCGTGGGCTTGGCGCCGGGAAAGCATGGCGCCAACCGCACCGGTCGGCCGTTTACCGGCGATTATGCCGGGATACTGCTGTACGCGACGCTGCATAAGTTTGGGCTGGCCAGCGGCCCCGTTTCCACCGCCGCGGACGACGGGCTCAAGCTCCTGAACACCAGAATTACCAATGCGGTGAAGTGCTTGCCGCCCGACAACAAGCCTTTACCATTGGAAATCAAGGCATGCAATGATTTCCTTCGCGTAGAGCTCGAGCAAAGCCGAAGCGCCCGCGTTATCCTCGCCTTGGGGGCGATTGCGCATGCGGCGGTATTGCGCGCCTGCCACCTGCCGGGCAGCGCCCATCGATTTGCGCACGCGGCGGAACACTCATTGAGTGGAGGTCGAGTGTTATTGGACTCCTACCACTGCAGCCGCTACAACACCCAGACGCGGCGGCTCACGCCCACGATGTTTGAGACTGTGGTCGGCAGGGCACGTGACCTCGCGCTCGTCGCGCAGCCGGGATGACCGGAGAGCGAAAACCAGCCGACGCGAGGTCGCGAGACGCGTCGTCGCCTTCGGCGGCGGCCACACCCGCGCGTGCTGCGGCGGCGCCCTCACCGGAGCCCGCGGTGCTGGCGGGGTCCACGCCTGACCCCACGGTTCCATTCGACGCGAAGGGTTACGTCGAGAGCTTGCCGGCGCGTCCGGGCGTTTACCGGATGCTGGACGCGCACGGCGAGATTCTATACGTGGGCAAGGCGCGTAATCTCAAGAGCCGGGTCGGATCGTACTTTCAACCCAGCAATGTGCATCCGAAGGTTCAGGCGCTGGTCGCGAAGACCGCGGGCATGGAAGTCACCATCACTAATTCCGATACGGAAGCGCTGCTGCTCGAATTCAATCTCATCAAGAAGCATCGGCCGCGCTTCAATGTGGTGTTGCGCGACGACAAGAGCTTTCCCTACCTGCATTTCGAAACAGAGCACGAATTTCCGCGCCTGACTTTTTATCGCGGATCGCGCAAGGAACCCGGGCGGTACTTCGGGCCTTATCCGTCGGCCGGCGCAGTGCGCGAGACATTGCAGCAGCTGCAGAAGCTTTTTCGCCTGCGAAATTGCGACGACACGTATTTCGCCAACCGGTCGCGACCGTGCTTGCAGTACCAGATCCAGCGCTGCACGGCGCCCTGCGTCGGGCTCATTTCCAGGGAGAACTACGCGCGCGACGTGGGCGCGGCGATCAAGGTCCTGGAGGGGCGCAACGACGAGGTGTACCAAGACCTCGGCCGCCGCATGGAGGCAGCCGCGCAACGCCTGCACTTCGAAGAGGCCGCGCAGCTGCGCGACCAGATGGCGAAGCTCAAAGCTGTTCAGGCGCAACAGATCGTCACAGCCGACATCGATCACGACGCGGACGTGATCGCGGTCGCCGCCGGCAACGGCGAATACTGCGTGGCGTTGATGTTTATTCGCGCCGGCCGGAGTCTCGGCAGCACCACTTTCTTTCCCAAGGCGCCTTTTGCCGAGCTGCCGGAGGTCATGGCGGCCTTCGTCGGCCAGTACTACCTCGAGCGGGAGGCGCCGCCGGAAATCATCGTCGAGCAGGAATTCGACGAAAGATCTCTGCTCGAGGCAACGCTGGCGCAGCGCTCCGGTCACAAGGTGCGTATTGCGTCACAGGTGCGCGGCATACGCGCGCGCTGGCTGGAGATGATGCACAACAATGCGGAACAGGCGCTGACCATGCGCGGACTGGCGCGCGCCGGCATCGAGTCCAGCCTGGAAGATCTGCGCGAGGCCTTCGATTTGGAGGAGACGCCGAACCGAATCGAGTGCTTCGACATCAGCCATACGGGCGGCACGGACACGGTCGCCTCGTGCGTGGTATTCGGCGAGGAGGGCCCGCTCAAGAGCGACTACCGCCGCTTCAACATCAGCGGCATCCAGCCCGGCGACGATTACGCCGCCATGCATCAGGCATTGACGCGGCGTTACAAGCGCGTGCGCGACGGCGAAATTTCCGCGCCCGACGTGTTGCTCATCGACGGCGGCAAGGGACAGCTCGCGGAAGCGGCCCAAGTGCTCGAAGAATTGGGCGTCACGGGAATTACCTTGATCGGCGTCGCCAAGGGTGCCGACCGGCGGCCGGGCCAGGAGCAACTGTTCTTGTTGGGCCGGGATACGCCCACTATACTGGCCCCGGACTCGCGGGCATTACACCTGATTCAGCGCGTGCGCGATGAAGCGCACCGTTTCGCGATCACGGGACACCGGCGCAAACGGGCCAAGCGTCACAGCCAGTCTATACTTGAAACCATTCCGGGCTTGGGGCCCGTCAAACGACGCGAGCTACTGAAACAGTTCGGCGGCTTACAGGGGATATTGCGTGCGGGTATTGAGGACTTCGTACAAATCCGCGGTCTGGGGCGCGATCTCGCCGAGGTAATCTATGAGCACCTCCACCCAGGGCGCTAAGCGTCAATCGCATTGGAATCTGCCGAATACGCTGACGTGGCTGCGCATTTCGATGATTCCCGCCATCTTCGCGTTGTTTTACCTGCTGCCCTACCCATGGGCGGATCCCGCGGCCTGTGCGGCGTTTGCGCTCGCAGGCATCACCGACAGCCTTGACGGTTATTACGCGCGCAAGCTGGGCCAAACCTCGCGCCTCGGCGCGTTCCTCGATCCCGTCGCGGACAAGCTCATCGTCGCGGCCGCGTTGGTGTTGATCGTCAGCAAGGATCCGCGGTGGTTCGTGGTCATCGTCGCGGTCGTCATCATCGGCCGAGAAATCGCGGTGTCCGCTCTGCGCGAATGGATGGCTGAGATCGGCGCGCGCAGCCGCATCAAGGTGACGATCTTGGCCAAGTACAAGACCATCATGCAGATCGTCGGGCTATCGATGCTGTTGTACCGGCAGGACATGTTCGGCATCCCGACGTACAAGCTCGGATTGGTCTTGACGGCGGTGGCGGCGGTTCTCACGCTCTGGTCGATGGTCCAGTACCTGCGCGTGGCGTGGCCGGAATTGAGGGGGAGCGCGCAGCTTTAGGCGGGACCGTCAAGGGCGTGGGGGCCGGTCGGCGAGCTCGGCGCCTCGATGTAGGGCGGAATTGCGGCATAGTTCAAGGCCTTAGCGGCATTTCGCACCGGGTTCTTCTTGACTCCCGGCTTTACGGCCCTACAATTGCGCCTCTGTTTAGGGCGGGAATAGCTCAGTTGGTAGAGCGCAACCTTGCCAAGGTTGAGGTCGCGAGTTCGAGCCTCGTTTCCCGCTCCAAAACTTCTCGTTTCGTCAAGGACTTGCAGAGGTTTTGGTGATTAAGAGCTTGCCGATTCGGTCGGGCTCGCGCGCTTCCCCATCTTCTCCCCTAAGGTTTTCCAACCAATGCCCGTTTAGGCTCCGTCGGCCCAAGTCGCCAACGCGTTGCCCACGAGATCCGCCGGTATGAATTGCTGTTCTAGTCTGCCTCTCTCGAGTCATCAGGTGTCGGTACAGCATCGACCCCGGCTTCAGTGAGCGCAAGCGGTGGATTCTCGGCCGCCGGACTTGATCGGCCACGGCCGACTGCACCGCATGGGCATCGAAGATGTCGTGCGTCATGAGCAGCGCACAATTGCGGCTGATACCCGCGTGTGGTGGCCAGCATATGCAAGCCCCAAGTGTCGAGATCGCCTGTCAATCGTGATCGTGGAAGTAAAATCGATTTTCGACATGTACCCGCTTGAGCCTCTTACGTCCAGGTGGGGCCGGCGCACGAGCAGTAGGCGCTGTCCTTTCCACTCTTCGCCAAGCAGGTATCATCAGAACCTGGAACCCGGCCTGGAGACTCTCGTATCAAAGCCGCCAAGGCCGTAGCCGCCTACCGCCGCCTGAGGGGACAGCCCCAGTGGAGGCTGTTGGCCGCCGAGCATGCGCCGATCATCATCGGGCTGCTTCAGGTGCATCTGGCCGAGGGCGAGCGCAGTGTGCCGGGGTCGCTGTTCCACGAGCGTATCGAGCGGGAGCTCGAAGAGCTCCGGGCGCAGGGAGTAGTGCTGCCCCAATCCTCCCAGGCCTACATCGCAGAGTGGCTGCGTAACGGCTTCCTTGAGCGCCGATTTCCCGCCGGCGCGGCCGAGGAGGAATACGAACTGTCCGCCGCGGCGGCCAATCCGATCCGCTATATCTCCGCGTTGCTCGAGCCGCGGGCGATCGCCACCGAAAGCAGGCTCGCGGTCGTCATCGATCGGCTGGTTCGGCTCGCCGAGGCCACGGACGTTAATCCGCAAAGCCGTGTTGCCAAGCTGATGATCGAGCGCGATCGGCTGGATGCTCAGATCGCAGCCGCCCGGGAAGGTCGGTTGAATCCTCTCACCGACAGCCAGGCGCTGGAGCGAGCCCGGGATATCATCCAGCTCGCCGATGAGCTCGCCGGCGATTTCCGTCGCGTGCGCGAGCGGTTCGAGGATTTGAATCGCGATCTCCGCGAACGGCTCGTCGACGAGGAGGGTGGGAATCGCGGCGAGGTCTTGCATGCCCTGTTCGAAGGCGTGGATCTCATCGGCGACAGCGATGCCGGGCGCACGTTCACAGCGTTTTGGAGACTGCTGACGGATCCCGAGCAGAGCACCACACTGGAGGAAAGCCTCGAACAGGTGCTCGCGCGCGCATTCGCCAACCAGCTCGAGGCGCGCGAGCGGCGCTTCCTGCGTCTGCTCGTGCGGATGCTGCTTGATCAGGGCGGCTCCGTACACGATGTCTTGCAGCATTTCGCGCGTAGCCTCAAACACTTTGTCCAGAGCCGCGAGTACCTGGAGCAGCGGCGCCTCAGCCAGGTGTTGAAGGATGCGCAACGTGCGGCCCTGGAAATCAAGGATCACGTCCCTGCGGTTGCGCCGATTGACTACACGTTGCAACTTACGAGCAGCCGTGTTCGCTCTATCGCCCAATGGGTGCTATTCGATCCGTCGCTTCACACGCTCACGAGTGGCATGACGGAAGGCGAGGGGGCGCCCATCGGGTTGGATGCGGTCGGCGAGTTGGTGGCGCAATCGGAGATCGATTTCCGGGCCCTCAGGGCAAACCTGTGTTCCATGCTGCGCGACCGCTCGCCGGCATCGATTTCCGACGTTTTGCACCGGTTCCCGGCCGAACAGGGACTCGGCAGCGTTGTCGGCTACATTGCGTTGGGAAGCCGACACGGCATGCAGACCGGGCGCCATGAGAAGGTGACATGGGACGGCAATGACGGTAAGCGACGAAGCGCGAAAATTCCGATGATTTATTTCGTGAAGGAGCGTTTGCATGAGCTCAGCTGAGTTACCGGTCGCTGAGAGCACACAAGTCGAAAACTCGCTGTTCAACAGTGATCGCGGCGACCTGCCCCTGGACACGCGCCGCGTATTGGTACAGCTGCTCACGGGGCCGTACCTCGACGGTCGGCGGCATGCGCTGCTCTGGCCGGTGCTGATTCGGGATGAGGCGGTCATTTGCCGGCGGCTCTCGGAACTCTTTCTCAGCTTAGTCATAGACCGCGACCAGCAAGTGGCTTTCACCCGCCAAGCCGACACCGGCGAGCTGGAAGTGCCCGTGCTCCTACGTCGTGCGCCTCTAACGTTCATTGACTCTGTTGTTCTGTTGTATCTGCGGCAACAGTTGATGCGGGCTGAATCGCGTAACGAACGAGCCGTGGTTTCCCTGCCAGAGATTGCCGAATACATGGCCCTCTACGAGCATAGTGTGAGCACCGACCATGCTGGCTTCGTCAAGCGCCTAAATGCCTCCATCGAGAAGATCAAGCAGCACAGCATTCTTCAGAGAATCCGCGAGACCGAGGACCGGCTGGAAATCTCGCCGACGCTGAAGCTCTTGTTCTCTGCTGAAGAGGTTCATGCGCTGACCGCGATCTACGTCGGCATGCGGGAAGGTTCGCCTGCGCGAGATGACGCGATGCCTTCAAATTCTACGAACGAACTGCCTGAGAGCGAATAGCGTGAACACCAGCACTCTTGCCATGACTTCGCTGTCGACGCGAGAGCAATATCGGATGCGTCGCCTGCAGGTGTTCAACTGGGGAACCTTCAGCGGGCTGCATGAGATCCCGATCGCGGAACGCGGGTTTCTGTTCGTGGGGCGCTCCGGAGCCGGTAAATCAACACTGCTCGACGCCTTCACGGCGCTGCTCATCCCGCCAAGATGGGCCGACTTCAATCTGGCTGCGCGCGAATCGGAACGCGGCGCCCGGGACCGCAACCTCGTTACGTACATTCGTGGCGCTTGGGCCGAGCAGAAGGACGACGATTCTGGCGAGATCGCCATGCGATACCTGCGTACCGGGACGACTTGGTCGGCTCTCGCTCTGACCTATCGGGACGGCATAGGCCACACCGTCGTCCTGGTGCAATTGTTGTGGCTGCGGGGCACTTCGAACAACTCGGCGGATGTACGGCGTCACTTCCTGATTTTCGAACGGCCGTTCGATCTGCGCGAGATCGCCAGTTTTGATCTCGATATCCGCAAGCTCAAGCAGTAGATACCGGAGGTGTTTGGGCGCGACGAGTTTCGTCCGTACTGCGAGCGTTTTCGGCGGTTGCTCGGCATCGAGGACGAAATGGCCTTGCGCCTCCTGCATAAGACCCAGTCGGCGAAGAATCTTGGCGACCTGAATACGTTCATCCGGGACTTCATGCTCGAGAAACCAGAGACATTCGAGGTGGCCGACCGTCTCGTCGTAGAGTTCGCCGAGTTGAACGCTGCTCATCAGGGCGTGGTCACGGCCCGCGACCAGGTGCAGACGCTTTTGCCGGCTCGCGCCGAGTATGAGCGCATTCAGGCATTGAACGGTCAACGCGTCGACTTGGATGAGTTGCGTGCGGGTCTCGACGCTTATCGCGAGTCGCTGCGCATGAGACTGCTGGAGGAGGAGATCGGCGCGCTACAACTGCGGCATGCGGGTCTGCAAGGCGAAGCGCGGCAACGCGAAGAGGCTCTCGCCAACAGAACCGCAACCTTGCGTGAGCTCCGGAGTCAGCACCGCGATTTGGGCGGCGACCGTATCGAGGAGTGGGAGGCGGAGCGCGCCGCGCTCGAGCTGGAGCGCGGCGACCGCATCCGAAAGCGGGACCAGGCCCAGGGCGCGTGCCGCACTCTCGGCCGCGCGCTGCCCGACACGCCGCAGGGATTCGCCGACCTCGTGGGAGACGCTCGGAAAGAACTCGACGATTGGGAGAACAATCGCGACGGAAATCAGGAGCAACTGCTCGCCGCCGACCGCAACCGCTTGCGAGTCCTCAGCGAATCAGCCGACGTGGAGTGCGAGCTCGAGGCGATGCGCCGTCAGCCTTCGAACATACCTGCCCACATGCTGGCAATGCGCGAGAGCATCGCGCGAGCGCTGCATCTGCCTGATACCGCGCTTCCTTTCGTCGGCGAGTTGATCGAGGTCCGCTCGGATGAAGCTCTGTGGCGCGGAGCGATCGAACGCGTGCTGCACGGGTTTGCTCTATCTCTGGTAGTGGAGGATCGGCACTACGCCGCGCTGTCTAGTCATGTGAATGCGACCCATTTCGGCGGACAGCGGGTTGTCTACTTCCGCATGATGCGGCAAGACTCGGCGCAACCGCGGGGTGCCGCCGCTAATTCATTGATCACCAAACTGACGCTCAAGGATGGAGAGTATCGCGATTGGCTCCGGCAGGAATTGCATCAGCGGTTTGACTACACCTGCGTGGACTCTCTCGCCGCGTTCCGCGCTACGGACCGCGCGCTGACCCGAGAGGGCCAGGTAAAGCACAATAGGAGTCGCCACGAGAAGGACGACCGCCGCAATGTAGATGACAGGAGCTACTGGGTGCTGGGATTCGACAATCGCGAGAAGCGGGCCCTCTTTGAAAAGCGCGCTCGGACCCTGGCCACGGAGGCTGCCGACTTACGGCGCGAGTTGGGTGAGCTGCAGCAGCTGAACCAGAACAGGGCGGTCCGGGTTCTCCAGTGCAACACCTTGATCAACCTGCTGTGGAGCGAGATCGACGTCGCCCTGGTCCTGGACCGGATCGCCGCTGTCGCGGACAAGCTCCGAGAGGCCCGCGAAGGTAATCCGGCCCTTCAGGAGATGAGCGGGCGTATCCAGACTCAAGAGGGGCTTGTCGAGGAGGCTGACAAGGATCTCAGGAAGGTCAGAACCCAAATCGACCGGGTCGTAGGCGACATCCGCGAACACGAGGCCACGCTGACACGACTACGCGAAGACCCCACCATTGTGGCGCCGACTCCCCACCAGAACGCAGGTCTCGAAGCCCGTTACACCGAGCTTTCCGAGACGGTTACGTTGGCTAGCCTAGAGGACGTTTCGCGCAAGGTGGAGCGGGGAATTCACAAGGCGCTGGAACAGATCAAAGAAGAGCGAGCCACGCTGGAGAAGGCACTCGAGAGCCGATTTGCGGACTTCAAGCGCGCATGGCCCGTTGACGCCGGCGATCTCGACGCGACGCTCGCCAGCGCACCGGATTTCCTAGCCAAACTACAGCGTCTCGAACACGATAACCTACCCGCGTACGAAGAGCGCTTTTTCGAACTCCTTCAGAATCAGAGCCACCAGAATCTCGCGGCGCTTTCCCAATTTCTACGCCTGGCACGCAACTCCATTCTCGACCGCCTCGCGCTGGTGAACGATAGCTTGAGCCGCGCCGAGTTCAACGCCGGCACTTTTCTGCGCATCGACCCGAACGACCGCCAACTGCAAGAGGTCAGGGAGTTCAAGCAGAATCTCGATCGCGTTCTGGATCATGCGTGGACCAATGACCGCGAGCGTGCGGAGGAGCGATTCCTTGTCCTGCGTAATCTCGTCGAGCGGCTCGGCAGCCAGGATCCGGAACTGCGCCGCTGGCGTGAGGCGGTGCTCGACGTGCGTCTGCACGTTGAGTTTATAGGACGCGAAGTGGATGCTCAGGGTGCTCAGGTTGAGATCTACCGCAGCGGCGCTGGAAAGTCCGGAGGGCAGCGCCAGAAGCTTGCCACGACCTGCCTCGCCGCGGCGCTGCGCTACCAGCTCGGTGGCCAGGATTCTGGGTTGCCTCTATACGCGCCGGTCATTCTCGACGAAGCCTTCGACAAAGCGGACAGTGAGTTCACGACTCTGGCGATGAATATCTTCACAAACTTCGGATTCCAGATGATTGTCGCCACCCCGCTCAAATCCGTGATGACACTGGAACCCTTCATCGGGGGAGCGTGTTTTGTAGACATTACCGATCGGCGCAACTCCGGTGTGCTGCTGATCGAGTATGACGCGGAGAGGCAGCGGCTGCGCCTGCCTAATGAGCCACACGATAATGCAGCCTCTGCAGTCTCCTGAGGCAATTCGCGATCGGCTGACACGCAGCTATCGGAACAGACATCGGGAATGGCTTGGCGGCAAGGGGACCTGGCCCCTGGTCCTCGCGCTCGGCGCGCCGACTGAGGCGGACGCCCAACAGCACGGAGAACTCGTTCGCGCCTGGATCGCGGCCTGGCAGAGCTGGCAGGGCGACGGGGAACTCGTATCTACCGAACGTCGCTGGCGGACGCTAGGTCAGCAAAGTCTCCCCGAGCGGCTCGTGCTTCGACGACCTGAGAATGTCGCCGCATGGGCGGGCGAATCCAACCGCTGGCGTGTGGCCACTCAGCGCTACGAGCTTTTCGCGCGTCGATGGCCGGCAATGGCGCCCAGACTTTCACGTCATTTCGACTTCCTGGCAGATTCGGCCGACGCCGACATCGAGTGTCTCGAGGTCATGTTGGCATGGCTCGAGGTTCATCCGCGCTCGGGTCTCTATCCACGCCAGCTGCCCGTCCCGGGTCTGCACACGAAATGGCTCGAACGCAATCGAACCGTCATTTTCGACATGATGCTCTGCCTGCGGCCGGAGGATCCGCAGGAGTCCGATTTCTTCCAATTGTGCGGACTGCGACAGCCGCCTCCGTTAATGAGGCTGCGTGTGCTCGACGCGGATCTGCGTAGGCAACTGGGAGGATTAAGTGACATCTCCGCACCGATCGTGGACCTGGCTTCGATCCCAATCAGACCCGCCCGCGTCTACATCGTGGAGAACCTGCAAACGGGACTGGCTTTTCCGGATGTTCCCGGCTCGGTGGTGCTCATGCGAATGGGATATGCGGTCGATGCGCTCGGGCTGGTTCCGTGGGTCGTCGGAGCCGTTTGCAGCTACTGGGGCGACATCGACACGCATGGCGTCGCGATATTGAGTCGGGCACGTGCGTACCTGCCTGAATTGCGATCGATTCTGATGGACGAGCGAACGCTTCTCAGTCACCGCCCGTTCTGGGTGAAGGAGGACGCCCAACACTCTGCTTTCGAGCTGCCACATCTGCATGAGCCTGAACAAGCGCTTTATCGAGCGCTGAAAGAGCAGCGTTGGGGATTAAACGTTCGCTTCGAACAGGAACGAATTGCCTGGAGTGTCGTGGGGGCTGCGATCGAGTATTGAGGCCGAAACCGCAATTGGACTGCACAGGTTTTTCGCCGAGTGAGTCCTGTCGTGATTGCTCATGGCGCATTGGCCTTCTGCTGAATTGCATTACATCGTTCCAGCAGTGCGTCGAAAGGTTCGGCATCATCGAGAAATAAACCGTCATCTACCATGTGCTGATAGTCGACCGCCAGTTTGGCCAATGCGCCGTCCTCAGGTACGAGCTGAAGCGCACCTGCGACGGCAGCGTGATAGTCGATGACCTCTCCGTGAGTGTTCTTCTCCGCAAAGAACACCGCCTTGTGATCGGCAACTGCGCGGGCGAGGGCTTTGTCCGCAATGGCGGCATCGGCGAAGCCAGCGGTATCCAGTCTGGTCACATCATGCCAATGACGCGCAAAGCGGTCACCGCCGCGAAACTCACCTTGCGCGCAGAAAACGTGAATCGCTGTGGACTTCTCCCAGAAGGTGCGTTCGGCGCGCATGACTTTCGGCGTCGCGGTTGGAAACTCCACACCTTGCAGATGGGTGGCCGCGTCGCAATGGATGGCGCGTGGCTCGCTGGGTTCCCCAGTGGAACGGGCACCGAATTCCAACATGACGGCGGGCGCGACATAGCCGGTGCCAGTCGCCAGCGGCGCGTAGTCGATGAACACTTTGTCGCCCTCCGATCGCACAGTTGCCGGAAGGCCATGCTGTTCAAGATCGAGTTTGAGACGTGGCACGATCTCGGCGTCGACCCACTCCGATAGACGTGTCCGAATCGCCTTGGTCCATTTCTTTTCCTGGCTCGCGCTGGCGGGTAAGGGCGCGTCGGCGTCGCCCACCAGGTCGTGGGCAATCGCGCGAATGTCGTAAGTCAGATCCACGTCTTCGGAGAAGCGCCGGATGACACCATAGGCCTTCGATAATGACGTGCCGCCCTTGAATACCAAGTGGTTGGCATAGGGGCCGGCAAACACGTGCCTCAGCGACCACACTACCCAGATATCTTTTTCAAGCAGATGAGGTAGGAGGCCGGACGCGTCGGCCGCTGTGTCGAGCGCCTCCCGACGTTCGGTGACAGGGAGCTGGAAGAAATCAGCCACGGTCCATCAGAGCACTGACCTCTCGAGCCATCCACGTCGGCAGGCGCGAGCGCGCCGACGTGACATCTTTGAGTTCCGACGGTGGCAGCTTGGCGCGCAACTTTCGAATTGCTTCGCCGGCCTTCTCCGGACCCAACCAAGCTAGGGCACGCACCACCTCTCCGGCAGCACGGCCAGGAAACATCAACTGCCATCGCGGCGCGTGCCGTAATTCGATCATCTGTGCGCCCAACTTCAAACGGCGGTTGGGACCGGACGTGAGATAAACCGCACGCATCGGTACTTGCGTGGTCAGCCCCAACGCGTTGGCGGCTGCGGCGCCATGCGACACGACGGTTTCCCCATGCTGGTTTGCCAAGCCTTCGGCCATCTTGGCAGCCGATGGTGCGCGAGTGCCAAAGCGGCCCTCAATCGGACGGACATAGATACCGCGTCCAGCGCGCAGCAAGCTGCTGCGCTGCACCAGCCGAGCGAGGGCTTGGTCGAGGGCGGCTCGGCTTCCCATATGCAGCAGTTCTTTGGCGGTCAAAGGCGTGCCTTCCGGCAATTCGGCAGCGCGCGCCAAAATACGTTGGGCAAGGGTTTTCATGGCGATCTCATTTAACTGGCAGAAATTATACGCTTACTTCTGACACTCTCAATGACCGAATCGCGGAAAACGGAGCTATCACCATTGGCTTTGTCCTCTTACTGCGCCAGTAATCGACAACGCTCTTTTTGCTCACCAATGCGCGTTTTGTGCGCTACTGAGCGCCCCTATAAATACATAATTATTAATTAAAACAAAGACGTGGGAGAGTTGAGTCGCAACCTTGCCAAGGTTGAGGTCGCGAGTTCGAGCCTCGTTTCCCGCTCCAATTGTACTTCTGCCGAGTTCCATAGTGTTCTATGGAGGTTCGTAAGACGTTGAAAAAGATGGAGTTTCATCCTTTTTAGCGTCCAGGGAGTTCCACTGGAATCCGCCCTCAGCCAGCCCAAGGGTTACACGCTGAACGACACTGAGGGATTGGCGCTCTTCGTGAGCGCGAAGGGCGTCAAGAGTGGATGGCCATTGCGCATTTTGTGGGTGCGACCACGGTCAGTCACTCCGGCGTGCAACGTGCCTTGGGTGCGCCACGCGGTCGTGGTCTCATTGAACGTTCGACGCTGTGGAGCAAAGCGGTCTACGCCTTGACTGATCCGGTATTTGAATAGTGGATCAGCCGAAACGGAAAATCGCTGTGGCAGGGTGCCCACGCTGCCCGGCCGGTTGCGCTCCGCAAGACGAAGCATTGGGAGGGCGTACTTGCCCGTCACTCGGGCCGAAACAGCATCGCCCTACGTTCCATCGGTAAAGACTGGCAGCCGACCTGTGTCATGTCAGTGCTCATCCGCAGGAGCCGCCGTACCGTCCGACCACTTGGTGATCGGCACCACAAACACCGTAAGCCGCTCCGGAGTGTACTTAAATTCGATAACGGGCGAGCCCGGCAAGCCTGCGCCCCAAACGGCAGGGTCCGTTAGTGGAAGGAAAAGCATCAGGTGCGGGTGCCAGTGCCCGACACTGTCGCTCAAGTACCCTTGCTTTGACATCATGTAGCCCATCGCGCCGGATTCTATCGTCGGCAACTCCTTCTTGTCGACGGCGGCTTTGATGTCCTCGAACATCTGGGCTTTGGATCGTCCGGCCAATACCAACTCGGTTTTCTTGATAGTGCGTGGAAGGTAGGATCGCACGGCCGGCATGTTGAGGCAGATCGGAGCCCGCAGCTTGGGATTCCAAAAATCGGGATCGTCAATTTCGTCGGTCCATGATCGTTCCACCATGCATACGAAACCGTTCTTGCCTTTGACCGCGGTTTCGTATCCATGTCGTCCGAGGACCAAGACCTCGGCATCGCTTGAGATGGACTGCGGGGCCGCGCTCCGCGCCAGGGCTGTTTCAGCATTCCGATCAGCAATCAGGTATTGGTCAAGAGGGGCCATGCTCAGATACGGTACTTTGGCGTCCTGTGCTCGCGCTTGCCACCCCACCCCCAACCCGAGAACCAACACGAAGCTTCCTAATGCGATCGTCCTGAATGTCTTTCGCTTCATTGATTTCTCCTGAGATATCGATTCTGAATCGCGGGTGCTCTCCAAAGCCCGCGGCTTGACCTATCGATGCGAGCAGCGCACCTAAGAGCCCTGTGACACTAAGACGAACGTGGAGGGTTAAAGGATTCGGTTGAGGCGAATTATTGTTGGACTCGCGATCCATTCGCTCTCGATCGATGCGCGCCGATCGCGTTGAACGAGATATCGACGCGGCCCGCCTTGTCGATAAAACTACCACCGCTTCGGCGTGCGGCGTGAAGCGTGAAACACGCGCAGAATCTCCACGGTTTCCCGGCGTGCGCGATACGGCACGATATAGCGTGTTTTTGGCACGATCAGTTCGCGTGTTCCGGGAACGCGTCCAGGGCGACCGAGGGCGGGCTGGTCAGCGAGTCTATTGACTGCTTCCAGGACGCGCGCTGCGACCTGGCGCGCGGCCGCCGGATCGTCGCAGAACCGCCAGCGCTCCGATTGCTCCCAATTGCGCGCGTTGTGCGCTATTGAGCGGCCGCCTAATCAACAATAACGTTTGAATCCAAAGAGTTAGACGATCTGCGCCCCAATCTTGCCAAGGTTGAGGGTCGCGAGTTCGCTGTTGTCGATGACTTGCGTTTGTTCCGGCCCCCGGATAGGGACGACGCATGTGCCCCAGAGTTGCGCCAGCCTCGGACGGTTGACCGGGGTGGCTCATCTCGATAGAGTAAAAAACTCCGACAAGATGACATGGCTAGCCGACCAGCACTCTACACATAGCGTCTTTGTGCTCGATTTCCGTGGGTTTGGGCTGACTCCGTCAGCGGCTCGATTCCAAAACCGATCGGAGACTTCATGAGAAGAGAACTTGACCTGTTCCTCAGGAAGAGGCTCCCTCCTCGGGTCTACAAGACGGCCATCACCTATTGGCGATACCGACTCTACTGGCAGCAACGGGCGGCCGCCAGATCTGTCACAAGAAGACCCAGCGTAGAGGGTTTCCCCGAGACCGGCGGTCTCGTCGATCAGCTGTACGACATCAATGTCCTCGCGCCCACCCCGATGTGCCTCGCCATGCTTTGGCACGGCAGCGACAAGAGTCTGCTGATGCACAATTACACTACCATCTATAACGCTTTTCTCGGGAATTCTCGCCGTAAGCCGCTACGCATCTTCGAGCTTGGGTTGGGAAGCAACAGCAGCGAATTTGCCTACAACATGGGAGCACATGGGATTCCGGGGGCATCGTTGCGGGCCTGGAAGGCGCTTTTCCCGAACGCTCGGATCTTTGGCGCCGACATCGACCGCGCCTCCCTGTTTCAGGAAGACCGCATCCAGACGAGCTACTGCGATCAGCTGGATAAAGTTGCAATAGAGCAAATGTGGTCCCGGCCCGGCTTCGGCGATGGAATGGACGTGATCATCGACGATGGTCTGCACACGTTCGAAGGTAACACCGTATTTCTGCACGAATCGCTGCGCCATCTCCGCCCCGGGGGGATCTACGTAGTGGAGGACATCGCGACGAGCACGCTTCCACGGTGGCGTGAATTTCTCGCCTCCAACGGGTCGTTGAGATCCCCGGAATATGAATGTGCTCTCGTTCAGTTGCCGAGTGAATACAACCATTCAGACAATAATCTGCTTTTGATACGCCGGCAGGAGACGGAACGAGCAAAAGGAGCGGCACACGAGGACTGATGATGGCGCGTTACACGTGTTGTGCGCTGGAGCGCGGCCTGTTAAACTGCTGAATTGGCTGGGAAACCAATGGGTTAGAAGATCTGCATCCAATCTTGCCAAGGTTGAGGTCGCGAGGTCGAGCCTCGTTTCCCGCTCCAGTTTCCGAAGAACCCCGGCACGCCCGGGGTTCGCTATTTTTGACCTTAGGCTAGGTGGCAGAGTGGTCATGCAGCGGCCTGCAAAGCCGCGTACAGCGGTTCGATTCCGCTCCTAGCCTCCACCATGGCTCGCCAACCGCGGGCCCTTAGGGGCCGTTTTCTTATGGCGAGAGGGCACACGGTAAAATCGGGTACCATCCCGAATTCCGACTGGAATCTGGGCGATGTCCGAAGATAGCTACCACCTGATCAACCTGCACACCGCGAATTCAACCGACGTACCCGATTTGCGGCGCGTGGGCGCGCATCCGGATTATTGGTACCCCCTCGCCTGGTCCGAAGAGCTCAAGGTGGGCAAGACGCTCGGCCGGCGCTTCGCTGGCCTCCCCATCGTTCTTTATCGCGGCAAGAGCGGGCAAGTGTTCGCGCTGGAGGATCGCTGCGCGCATCGCCAGGTACCGCTGCATCTCGGAGTCGTGAGCGGCGATGAGCTCAAGTGCCACTATCACGGCTGGACTTACAATCGGGCCGGCAAGTGCGTGAACGTGCCTTATCTCGGCACGGACCGGCTGCCCACGGGAGTGAAGAGCTATCCCGCGCGCGAAGTCGACGGTCTGATCTTCGTCTTTCCCGGTGATGCGACTTTGGCCGAGAGCCGCCTGCCCAAGGCCTTGGGTTCCTCGCAGCGCAAGGACTACAAGACGCGGCAGCTGAACCGTGAAGTGGCCTGCCACTACACCTTCATGCACGAGAACCTGTTCGATATGAATCACCAGTTCATGCATCGTAAACAGATGGGCTCGATCCGGGCCAGGTGTCTGAGCCGGCAACACGGCGATGACTGGGCGCAGGTGGAATACAGCTTCAGCCGGACGGAAGGGAAATCCTCCGTGGGCGAACAAGTCATCGTGGACTTGATGCGCAAGCGTGGCGAGCCGAAGAAGGATTTTTCCGACCACATGCAGATTCGCACCGACTATCCGACCCAGAGTCTGAAGGTCTGGGTGGGGCGCGACATCAAACCAGGCGATGATCCGGTGCTCGATGTGTGGCTGGCCTACACGCCGCTGGACGCCGAGCAGCGCACCAACCGCACCTATGGGTATCTATCGGTGAAGAAACCGCGCATGCCGGGAATCATTCACGCGGTATGGCCTTTCGTGAGCTGGTTCACCGAGAATATTTTCCGCGAGGACAAGGAAATCGTGGAATACGAGCAGCGAGCCTATGATGCGCAGGGCGCGGACTGGAACAACGAGGTGTTCCCGCCGATACGCGATCTTCGAGGCGTATTGACCCGCTGCGGCAGACCCATCGAATTGATGCGATAGTGAGCGTGTCAGTCCGTTTGCTGCTGCTCGCCGCGATACTGGCGAACGCATCCTTGGCGGCTGAAATCGAGGCTGACGCACCGCCGGTAGTCGCTCCCGGGCCGATCCCGCCGCCGCCCCCCGCGCCGCCCACCGGCCTCGCGAAGTGGCTGAATCCCGCGACCGCACCGTTCATTCCGGTACCGTTGATCAGCGTCGATCCGGACAGCGGCACGACGCTGGGTCTCATACCGACGTGGGTGAAAACGGATGAGAATCACGAGATTCGCCGCATCATCGCGCCTGACGTGCTTTACAACCCCTATTTCGGTGCCGGAGTGCACGGACGCGTCTATGGCTACACCTCGGGGGACGAACAATGGTCGGTCACCAGCGGCGTCAAGCAGCGCGTCGAGCGCGAATTCGACGCCGAATACCAGCGCGGACGCCTGCGCGAGGAGCGGTGGTCGATCAACGCCAGTGTGATTTACGATCGCAGCGGCGTGCCGCGTTTCTACGGCATCGGCAACGAAACCCCACAGAGCGCACAAACAAATTACACCAATCAGCAGGAACGCCTGCAGGCGCAGGTGGGACTCAACCTGAATCACGCGTGGCAGCTGTTGTACACCGCGCGCCTGCGCGTGGTCGACGTGCTCCCCGGGACATTGCCGAGAATCCCGTCACTCGAGACCCGCTTTGGCCCCATTTTGGGGGTGGGCACGACCAAGCAAATGCTCAATCGCCTGTCCATCGTTTATGACACCCGGGATGACCTGACGGTGCCCAGCCAGGGTGTGGAACTGATCGCCTATGGCGGGCTGGCCAGCCGCGGTGGACTGCTGAACGATTCGATGTACAGCGAAGTCGGGGGAGACGGGCGTGCGTACTGGCCCGTTGCGCAAGACACGATTCTGGCTGCACACACGGCGCTACGCTATTTGCCCTCCACACACGGTGTGCCGTTCTGGGCGCTCAGCGCCATTGGCGGGGGTGACACCGTGGTCGGCGGCGATCAGCCGCTGCGCGGCTTCGGCTCCGGGCGGTTTTATGACCGCGATTCCTTTTCCGGCAGTGTCGAGCTGCGCCGCAAAGTGATGTCCTTCGATAGCACCTCGACGGTCATTGATGTGGAGTTGACTCCCTTCATCGATGTCGGCCGGGTATTCGCGCGCACCAGCACATTTCCCCTGGATCAGCTTCACCATGTCGTCGGCATGGGGTTCCGCGGCATCGCGCGGCCATTCGTGGTCGGATACGTGGACATCGGCTACGGGAGTGAGGGAGTAGCCGCGTTCACGGGGCTCAACTACCCGTTTTAGCGGGCGCAAAAATTGCGTATGCGCTCGGTGGGATGGCGCAGGTAATTATCCAGGTAGTAGCCGATGAGGGTTCTTGCGTAGCTCGCGTCCTGGGAAGAATGGATGAGTGCCCACGCATCGCCCATCCAGCCGTCGATACAGACGTTGTTTGTCGCGTTGCCGGCCGCGCAGTCGAGCAAATTGGAAAATGCCTTGCGATAGGCCGCGAATTCCGGTTTGTGCATGGGCGCGCCGTGCCCGGGCACCAGCCGGTCGAAAGGCGTTTTCTCGAGATGCGCCAGCGAGGCGCGCCAACGCGCAGGGCACGCGCTTTCAAAGAACGGCGCCGGCAAGGTGACGAGATCGCCCGCCAAGAGCACGCGCGTCACCGGATCGAACACCCAGACGTCGCCGGCGGTCACGGCCTGCGATTCCAGATGCAGCTGCAAGGGGCGCCCCGCGATGATCAGCGGAGCGGATTTCGTAATGACCTCGGTCGGACCGAGCGCGGCTCCCTCGTCGATCAGTGCTATTTCCGCACGTAGGGATTCCTGCGCTTCCGGGTTTTTCGCGGACTGGGCCAGTTCCGTCGCCAGATGCGCGCGGTAATCGGCCAGAAATCCGCTGCGGGCGGCATCGATTGCCGAACTCGCGTAGACACGGATGTCGGGAAACTCGGCGCGCAGCCGCGGATTGCCGCCGACGTGATCCAAGTGCCAGTGCGAATTGATGATGGCTGCGATGGGACGGTTTTGCTCGCGCGCAAAATCGAGCACTTGCTGCGTGTGTTCCCTGTGCCGCCCGGTGTCGAACACGATCAAACCTTTCGGCGCCACGATGATGATGCTGTTGCCGTCGGGCTGGCGGTGCGGTGTGGCTTCGCCCTCGACGAGATAAGTGCCGGGCGCGATCAGCGACGCGGCAGAGGCGCAGGCGCCAAAAAAAATACCGGCTGATGCCAGGATTCGAATGAACATGGGGCATGCGTGCCTTTACTCACGCGCAGCGATTCGTCCGGATGCGGATTCTAACGGGTGTAGACTTCGACCAAAAGCTGGGCAGGGGATTTATGAGAACAACAATCGTCTTGGCGGCCGTGCTGTTGGCCGAGATCGCGGCCGCCCAAACCTCGGTGCAGAATCTGGCCAAACCGCCGGCCGCGGCACTGCATTTCACGGTCATATCGACGGCGGGCAAGCATGGCGAGTCGACGCGATGGACGACATCCGACGGAATCCGGATGGGCCGCGAAAGCTTCCTGCTGCGCGGCCAGGTGTTCGAGACCGATAGCGCCTCGCATGTCGGCGGCGACGGAATGCTGGACCGGGTCACCATCCGCGGATTCACGCCGAATGGGGATGCTGCGGAGAGCTTCGCGATCGCCGGCGGCCGTGCGACCTGGAAGAGCCCGGTGGATGGCGGGTCGACCGCCTACACGGCGCCCGCGCTGTATACGGCCTTCGGCGGCCCCATTGATCTCACGGCTGATTTGGCGGAAAGACTGATCGCTGCTCCGGATAGATCACTGGCGCTGCTGCCCGCCGGTCGCGCGCGCGCCGAGCCCATGGGCACGGCGATCGTCGGCGACGGGGCCGCGCGAACGACCGTCACGGCTTACGCAGTCACCGGCCTGTCGAACACGCCCATTCCGGTCTGGATGGATGACCACGGCAGGTTTTTCGGCGCCATCGGCGCACTGTCATGGATACGCAGCGGCTTCGAAGCGCAGGAGTCGAAGCTTCAGAAGATCCAGGATGAGGCGCTCGCAAAGCGTTCGCCGGCGATCGCCAAAGCTCTGCTCAAGACCCCGTCCGGCCCGGTTGCCTTCACCCACGTTCGCGCCTTTCTCGCCGGAGATCATTTCGCGGAAGAGCAAACGATCGTCGTCGACCGGGGCGTGGTTACGCAGGCCGGTGCCGCCGCACAGGTTACCGTGCCGCCCGGCGCGCAGATCATCGACGGCAAAGGAGCGACGCTCGTGCCGGGGCTGTGGGATGCCCACATGCATTTCCAGGACGATGCCAGCGGCCCCGCGCTCTTGTCGCTCGGCGTCACCTCGGTCCGCGATCCGGGCAACAACAATTCACTGACACTGGCGCGCGCCGCACGCAGGGCGAGAGGCGAGCTGCTCAGCCCGCGGGTTTATCCGTCGGTGTTGATCGACGGCAAGGGTCCCAACACCGCGCAGGCGGCGAGCGTCGCCAACTCGCAAGATGAGGCGGTGGCCATCGCGCGCAAGGCCAAGTCCGAGGGTTTCATCGCCATCAAACTGTATGGCACGCTCAATCCGGCCTGGGTGCGGGCCACGGCCGCGGAAGCGCATCGCGTGGGATTGCATGTTCACGGTCATCTACCCGCGGGAATGCGCCCGTCGCAGGCCATCGACGACGGCTACGACGAAATTACACATATTTATTTCGTGATGATGCAGGCCATGCCGGATGACGTGGTGGCCAAGTCCAACGGCATGGCGAGATTTCTCGGGCCCGGCCGATACGCCAAGGATGTCAAGCTCGACGCCGAGCCTATGAAATCGCTGATCGCCACGATGGCGCAGCGAAAAATCAGCGTCGACCCGACGCTGGTCGTCGCCGAGAGCTTGTACGTTCCGGAAAACGGCGATCTCTCTCCGGCCTACGCGCCCTTTGTCGGCACGCTGCCCCCGGCGGTCGAACGGGGCTTTCGGCAAGGCGGCTTCGTGATGCCGCCCGGTGTGACTCGCGCGGACTTCAGAGCGAGCTTCGCCAAATTGAGCGAGCTCGTCGGCGCTTTGCACAAGGCCGGAGTTCCCATCGTCGCCGGAACCGACGGCTCGGGAATGGAACTGGTGCGCGAGCTCGAACTCTACGTCGCGGCAGGCTTCACACCGGCGGAAGCGCTGGCGAGTGCAACCATCGAGACCGCACACCTGGTCGGCGCGGACGCCCGCACGGGTTCCATCGCGGTGGGCAAAGCCGCCGATCTCGTCCTGGTGGACGGCGACCCCTCGAAGCGCATCGGCGATCTTCGTCACACGCGGATCGTGATGATGGATGGCAAGCTCATGGACGCGAACGCGCTGCGCGCCGCCGGCGGCTTTGCGGGCAAGCCGGCGTTCGTCGACTAGGGTCAGCGGGCAGCAGGCGGCGAGTCGGCGAGTCGGCGGGCAGCTACAGGTCGTTGATCGCCGTGCGGAGCGCGGCGGCATCCTGGATTGCGCTGCCTTCGATGCGGCGTACGACGCGGCCGCCGGCATCGGCGATGAGGATGGTGGGTACATCGTTCACTCGAAACGCTCGGAATACTTCGCCCGATGCGTCCAAGGTGAACGGTATGGTCACCTTGTACTCGGCTCGATATTTCCGCAGGTCCTCGGCGTTCGCCCAGAGACCGGATGCGATTCCGAGCCAGCGCAGGCGGGGATCAGTCGCGAGAGCGCTGAACTGCTCACGGGCGCTGCGGCAGGTTGCGGAGACTTCCGGCCGTGTGGTTGCGAGGTAGGACTCGCACCACGGGGACAAAAAGACCAGGACGGTGAGGGTGTGATCGGCGCTGTGTTGAAGCTCGAAGCGCAGCCCGTCGACGGTACGCAGGGACCGCTTGGGCAGCGGATCGCCGACTCCAATGGGAGGCGGATCGTTGTGCGCAATGGCCGCGCCATGCGCACCGCGGGCGTCGGGGGCGTACGCCGCTGTGCGCGCTCCCACCAAGGCCGCATCGAGTTCCTGGTCCGCGAGATGACCAACGTACTGTATCCGGCCGTCACGTCCGATGACGATGTGCGTGGGCGTGACCCTGAGATGGAAAGCTGCGCCCAGGCTGCCGTCGTCGAATACGATGGGCATGGTGATGCCTAGCTTCTTGCGGTAGGCCCGGATGGCCTCGATGGAGTCGTTGAATCCGACGTTGATGGCGATGACGGCCAGATCCGGTCCCGCCGTTTCGTAGGCGTGCTCGAAATGCGGCATTTGTTGCCGGCAGGGCACGCACCAAGTTGCCCAAAACTTGAGATACACGGCTTTCTTGCCGTACAGACTGCCGAGATCGATCACGTCGCCGTCGATGGTCTTGAGGTTGAGCCGGGGCGCGGGCGAGCCCAAGATCGCGCGGCCGGCTTCCAGCGCGCGTTGTTGACCGGTTACTTCCGCGAGTGCCGGCGTGATGGCGACCGACGAGCAGAATAAGGCGAAACAGCAGATTGCTTTGACGGTGGTCACGGCGTCTCCTTCGGTGAAACGTCGCGCGATACCGGAGCGCCCTTGTTCTTCACGATGAACACGAGAATCTTCGCCGGCGCCGTCTTGCTCGCATTGGCGGAGACGAGGTGCACGTCGGTCGGATTCTCATAAAAGGTCTCGCCTTGCCGCAGCGTGACCGCTCTACTGCCCGCGACCTGCATGGTGAGTTCGCCCTGCAGCACATACACGAAGACCTGCGCGTCGTGCCGGTGCGGCAATGAAGCGCCGCCCGGCAAATACTCCACTGTCAACATCAGGAGTTCCTTGCGGTCAGCACCCACCAGGTCTTCGTCGATGAATTGCTTGACGACCGCCGGCGGCGGAGTGGTGTGAGTGTCGGCGGCGAGAGTGCAAAGCGGCCACAGAACGAGACCGGCCAGAAGCGCGGCTCTCAACGCTGCTCTCTTTGAATAGTTGTCGTTCATGCTTGATCTCATTTGCTTGTCGTCGCTGTAACATACCCCCGTCAGTGGTATGTCAGAAGTACCACTTCTGAGGAATCCTATGGAACCATTCATGGCTCTGCCCATCAGTCTTCCACGGCGCGGCTCGCGCCTGTTGCTGCGCGATCTGCACCGCCAGCTGCGCGCTGCCATCACCAACGGCCGGCTGCGGGCCGGAGCGCGGCTGCCCTCGACGCGCGCGCTCGCAGCGACCTGCGGTGTTTCGCGCAATACGGCAGTCGCGGCCTATGAATTGCTGCTCAGCGAGGGCTATGTGGCTGCGCGGCGCGGGTCGGGAACGCGGGTTGCCGATTCGTTGCCTCTGCCTCCCAGGGCAAAGGGAACCGCGGCTGCTCCCGGAAACGACCGCCGGCTCAACCGAGTCTGGCGGGGACGAGTTTTACCGCGCAATCAGGGTGGTGCAGTACTGCCGTTCTCGTTTCAGATCGGCATTCCGGATCCGCGCAGCTTCCCTGCCGAGGTGTGGCGACGGCTGTCCGGTCGAGTGCTGCGCGCCGTCCGGCTGCAACCGGCGTATGCAATTGACGCGCAGGGACAAGCGCCGCTGCGCCTCGAGATCGCAAGGTATGTGTCGTACACGCGCGCCGTATCCTGTGAAGCGGATGACGTCGTCGTCACCGCCGGCGCGCAGCAGGCGTTCGATCTGCTGGCACGCGTCCTGGTGACGCCGGGCCGCACCACGGTGGCCGTGGAGGATCCGGGCTATCCACCGCTGCGCGCCTCATTTCTTGCCGCCGGCGCCAAGGTGAGTGCTGTGGCCGTGGATGCTGAAGGGTTGGTCGTGGACCTGCTGCCGCCGCAAGCGCGTGTGATCTGCGTGACGCCATCCCATCAATTTCCGCTCGGCAGCGTCATGTCCGCGCGAAGGCGCAGCGAGCTTCTGGATTTTGCCCAGACGCGCCGGGCAGTCATCATTGAAGACGACTACGACGGCGAGTTTCGCTTCGGCGATCGGCCCTTGGATGCGCTGCAGACTCTGGACCGGGCCGCATCCGTTTTCTATGTCGGCACATTTTCCAAGAGTCTTCTGCCGGGAGTGCGTTTGGCGTACATCGTCGCGCCGCCGTGGGCGCGGCCCGCGTTGATCGCCGCCAAGGCGCTGGCCGATGGGCACTGCTGCACCTTGATCCAAGATACCTTGGCGGCATTGATCGCGGAAGGACATCTGGCGCGGCACGTGCGCAAAATGCAGCAGACCTACGCGGGGCGCCGCGACCGGCTGCTCGAGGGCCTGAAGAGCGGTTGCGCGGAATGGCTCGATCCGATTCCGTCCGCAGCCGGATTGCATATTGCCGCCGTATCCAAGAAGCCGGTTGACGAGGTGGCGCTGGTCGCCGAGGCACGCAAGCTCGGAGTCCGAGTGCACGCCCTTGGGGTTCACTACATGCGTCGTCCGGCCAAACGCGGCTTGTTGTTCGGGTACGGTGCGATCGAGGAGAACGACATAGCGGAAGGGCTGTTGCGGCTCGGGCGCGCCTTGCGCCTTGTCAACGCGAGGCTGTAGATTGTGGGCTGTGGAGGGACAGATATGGACACCATCACCGCCAAACACGGCACGCAGGTTTATTACACGTCCACACAACTGTCATCAAAAATCATCAAGAATGTGACATTGAAGGTCATCAAGGGAGCGCCGCACGGCATGTGCACCATGCACAAGAATAGAGTGAACGAAGATTCGCCGGGATTCCTCAAAGCGTGAGTACCGAACGGCGAGGAGGGCGTCCTCTGCGTCCGGCGGGCGAGATAATCGTCACGCGGGTGAGGCCGGTCGCCGTGCGCACCGCCCACGTCACGGTATTGTTCGCCGATCTGCGCGGCTACACGGGAATGGCCGAGCGCCTTCCCGCGGCGCGCGTCATGCCGCTCTTGGATGAATTTTCCCGGACTCTCGCGGCCGCCACCGAGACTTACGGCGGCACGGTATTCCACATGGCGGGCGATGGAATCATGGCGGGATTCGGCGTCGAGGATGGGGGTGGCAACGGAGCTCGCGAAGCTCTGGCCGCAGGCCACGCAATGCTGCAGGACTTCGCACCCGTTGCGGCACGATGGCGCAGCGAGCTCTCGATCGAGGCGGGAATCGGCGTCGGACTGCATCTGGGAGAAGTGGCCGTCGGAGTTCTAGGACCGCCTCGCCATAGGGCGACCACGCTGGTCGGCGACACGGTCAATGTGGCCGCGCGGCTGTGTAGCCGGGCGCGGGCCGGGGAAGTTTTGTTCTCTTGCACGGTCGCAGCGGCCCTCGAGGGGAATGAAGCGTCCGCGGGCGCCGCCGTGGGGTCGACGCCGTTCCTGCAATTACCGCAATTCGAACTGCGGGGGCGGCGCAGGCCGATCGATATTTGGTGTGTTCCCGCCGCGGAGCGCCTCGCGCTGTAAGCGCCTGTCGAAGCTGCTAAACTTTCTTGTATTAAGCCCTCGTGGCGGAATCGGTAGACGCAACGGACTTAAAATCCGTTGGCCGTAAGGCCGTGCCGGTTCGAGTCCGGCCGAGGGCACCACTATGGAAGAGCTCAGCCGTCCGGCGACTCTTGAAGACCTCAAACTGCCGGCGATCACTCCCTGAGCAGAGCGCAGGTGGGAACCCGAGTCACTTTTCGCTCGGCCTTAGGTGGACGTTCTTGTAGGCATTTGAACTGCGCCTTTGCGGCGTCCGACCGTGCTGACTCTCGGTATCCGGAAAGGTAGCTTTTTGATTTTTTCTCTTATGGGGCCCATGGGTAATTGCCCGGCGGGATCGCCTGCCAATTGAAATGTATGTTATAACTTGTTATAATTCCACGATGAAATTGACAGTGCGACGTGTCGGAAATTCCCTTGGGGTTATATTGCCGAAAGATGCGCTTGAGGCATGGGCCATCGGTGAGGGCGATCAATTGGAACTCACGGAGCGTGGCATTCGGCCCCCGGCTCGCGGCGGCCTTTCACACCAAGCGTTGGATGAGCTCAAACGGTCCATCGCTCTTGCAGTGGTACGTGGCTTTACACCCAGAGAAATCCGGGCCCAGATGCTGGCGAATTTGCATCGCTGGAAGAACCAGGGGACATGGGGTCCCGCCTATGATGAATGGCTAAACATCGCGCAATCCGAGGACGACGGTGTACTTTTCTCGGTGATGCTCGGACGCGACGAAAATGCCGTGAGATTGCGGCAATCGATGCCGTTTGTTGGGCTTCTCCCTCAGGAGGAAGTGAGAAAGCTGCATGAAGAAGCAGGAAGTTGATCACGTACTACGCGCCGCGGGAAGGATTACCGGTGAGAAGCAATTCATAATCATCGGCAGCCAATCTCTCCATGGAAAATATCCCGACCTTCCCGATAGTCTTGTCAGGTCGTTCGAGGTGGATCTGATGGCCTCTAAGAATGCCGATCGAACGGAATGGCTGAACGTAATCGGCGTGTACTCGCCGTTTCATGAAAGTTTTGGCTACTACGCGGACCCGGTCGATCACAAGACGGCAACACTTCCCAAGGGATGGAAAGGGCGGCTGGTCAATCTGCCCGCAGGGGATACCGAGGGTGTCCAAGGGCTGTGTCTGGATCCTCACGATCTCGCGATTGCCAAATATGTCGCGCGCCGGGAGAAGGATATTGTTTTCACGCGCGAACTTGCCAACCGAGGAATCGTGTCGCGCGATCGTTTGCTCGAGTTACTCGACCAGACTCCTGTTTCTGAAGAGGTGCGCAGGCGAATTCACGCCCACATCGCCGAGGATTTTGGGGTTCGAAGAGAACTGGACGGAATTCAGCAGGGCTAGAGGACTGCGCTGGGCCAGGCAAGTGGCTACTCAGATCGCCCACGGCTCGCACTCGGCTCGCACACGCGCGGGATAGGCACGTGGCTGTGTTATTTGGAATCGAGTAGATCTTGCCGTGATAGGGCGCCGATCCGGCAACCCTATACCGCAAGCCTTCGTACCTGGCTCAATCGTTTCACCAAGGCAGCAAGCCGCAAGAGGGGTCCGGCAATGGCCAGGGCCAGAAACGGCAAGTAATTAGCAACAGCCAAGACTCCGCCCTGAAATGGATTCTTGGCGAAGTCGGTCAAGAAGGCCAATGATATGTATTCGACTCCGACGGTACGCACGGTACGCCAGACTCGCGGATTCAGTAGGGCGGAAAGGCGCTTGATGGACAGAATCGCCAGCACGTATGTCCAGATGGCGGCAATGCCGAAGAAGATAAGCGTCGACCGCGCGGGCGGGTCAGGGGAGGCATAATAAACCCATGCAACGACGCCAAGGTGCACCAGGTGCGCCGATGCGAACGCGAGCCCGAAATCGCGGGCACTGCGCGCCAGGGCCTGGAATCTCGAGCCGAACAGCGTAGTCAAGGCGCCGCCGGCGGATGCCAGCCAGAACAGAAGAAAAGACCAGCGTGCCGTCGCGCGCAGCGCCATGGTGACTCTCTCGCCCGGCCCTGCGCCGGTCTGTATGACGAACACAATCACCAGCCCCACGAGAAATGACGCGGCCATCCATTCTCTAGTCGTCGTCCGCCTGTTCATTGCTGGACATCCCACACGGTCCGAAGCGCATAAATGCGTCGCTAACGCAAGTATCGTACCCCCTAATTTTGACAACGGCACTGCACATTCTTAGGCTACGGAACTGGGGCGCGTGGCCTGATCGGATTCCCTGCCGGCATTCGCGTTAAGATTCTCGGGTCGCCGTGATCGCCGGAGCTTCTGCCTTGTTTCGCTATTTCGAAAACCTCGTTTCGCCTTATCCGAACACGCCGCCGCCGCCGCTGCCCCACGGGTTTTTTGCCTTCCTTTGGGCCTGCGCCCGCGGGGTGCGGCGCTACATCGCGGCGATGACCTTGTTCACCGCGGTGATCGGAGTGTTCGAGGCCCTGCTGTTCGGCATGCTGGGCCGCGTGGTCGACTGGCTGGCCAAGGTGGAGCCGTCGAGGCTGTGGACCGAGCAGCGCGGTCACCTCATGCTGCTGGCCGCGATTCTCGCCGGCAGCGTCACGTTGATCGGCCTTCAGAGCCTGCTCAAGCAGCAAACTCTAGCCGGCAATTTCGCGATGCGGCTGCGCTGGAACTTCCATCGCAACATGCTCGCTCAAAGCTTGAGCTTCTACCAGGATGAATTCGCCGGCCGGGTCGCGGCCAAGCTCATGCAGACCGCGCTCGCGGTCCGCGATACGTGGATGATACTCGCGGACATCCTGGTGTTCGTGGTCATTTATTTCGTCACCATTGCGCTGGTCGTCGGCAACTTCCATCTTTGGCTGCTGGCGCCGTTCATGGGATGGTTGGCCGTCTATTCGGTGGCCATCTGGTACTTCGTGCCGCGCCTGGGTGCGGTCGCCATGGCGCAGGCCGAT
>WNFI01631164.1_pt1 | contig 42747 bp, 44 predicted proteins | sample 5400471 | NCBI WGS metagenome assembly WNFI01 (sample SAMN13153348, study PRJNA577476) | soil metagenome | isolation source: 100 cm saprolite on Douglas fir-dominated hillslope | place: USA:California | collected 2013-09-17 | reverse complement strand
TTCTATAGCCAAGGAGGGCTTTTTTGTTTTGTCATTCCGAGCGGAAGCTGAGGAATCTCACACAACAGCCTATGAAAGTAGATAAAACTTTGAAAGTTCTAGAAGCATATAAGTCAGTTGCAGGAGATCCCTCCACTTCGGTCGGGCCATCGGCTCTGAGGACTTCGACGGTGAGCTCAGTCGAATCGCTCAGGCTCGAAGAGATGACAATAAAATGATTATGAAGATATACACAAAAACGGGGGATAAGGGAAAAACTTCTTTATTCGACGGCACTCGGGTTTACAAAAGCAATATCAGAGTTGAGACCTATGGGACGGTTGATGAGCTTAACAGTATTATCGGTATTGTAATTGCGGAGTTGGGAATCGCAAATTATGAATTAGGAGTTAAGAAAGAGTTGATTGCGATTCAGAATAATTTGTTTGAGATAGGGGCGTGTTTGGCAAATCCTGCTGTTTTAGAAAACCTGAAACTAAACCAGCAATTAGAAGAGAACACCAAACAATTAGAAAATTACATTGATGTCATGACTGCGGAAATGCCTGAGCTAACACATTTCATATTGCCTGGCGGAGGGAAAGCAGGAGCATTTTTGCAGCTAGCACGAACTGTTTCGCGTCGTGCTGAACGGCAAACAGTTGCCTTGAGTCAGCAAGCATCTGTCGCCAGAGAGATTCTTATCTATCTTAATCGTCTTTCTGATGTATTTCACACAATGAGCAGGTATGTTAATTTTAAAGAAAATAAAAAAGAAGTTATTTGGGTTAGTAAAACAAGGTAATCTTTGGGTGAAGCTAGTGAAAATCTAGCGCTATGCCGTAACTGTAATCCCTCGAAGCTTTAGCGAAGTGGGAAAGCCAGAGCCCCAACATCCGTTACTAAACGGACTTCCGAGCAGAAGCACATTTTTTTTGTGGCGCAACTCCTCGGAACTGAGGAGTTTTTTTATGGGAATTGAAGCACGAGCCGCGATTGGATATGCGGAACATAGAAATTCATTTGCGCAACTCCGAAAATTAAACACATTACCAATAACTTGGCAACCTGATGGTTCGCATGATAATTTACCGCAAGAGCAACAGGTAGCAAATAGGAACCAAGTTACTGTTATCGATATATTCGAGCATCCAAGATTGGTGGAGAATATACAGAGAGTATCTTCACTTACGTCTTTGCGAGGAGTGCAGGACGCCGCTTCCGGGAAGCGCCTCCACGAAGTGGCAAGTCCTCTTGGAGGGCAAGTACTCTTGGGGTACAGCGACGTGGCAATCCCGTCGAGTTCAGCACAAATTACAAACAACGAGATTGCTTCACCCTTCGATTCGCTCAGGGTTTACAAAGACGTGCAGAGTGAAGCTTCAGAGTCCTCTCGTTTTACTACTGAGATGCAGGAAATTGCTATGTTACAGAAAGCATTTGATAAAGCTTTAGGAAGAGAGCATGATCCTGAAGATTTATTGAGGAGGTCATTTAATCCTGTGGTACATCGTTGGCATGTTGAAATGCTTATGAAGAGAAAAGATTATAAAGGACTTGAAGCGTTAAAAAATGAAATAAGAAAAGATATGGAAACTAATCTTATGGAGCGTTTGCATGCTGTAGAAAGCTATGGCAAATTTATGATTATTGGAGATCAGCTATATTCAGAATATTTTCCTGATGAATCTTTCTCAGACATATTCCAACGCGGTGCTTTTTATAGAGAGCAGCTTGGGTCCATAGAAGCTGAACGTGAAGGGTGGAGAGGGGAATTAGCAGGATGGGATCTTATACGCAGAACTTTAACTGATCCGAATAAAAAAGTAGGTACGAAAATTTTCTCTTTTTCTCCTCGTGGAGACGCAAAAGTCTACAGTGAAGAAAAAGGTGAGTGGGAGCAAAAAACTGAATATACAGGAAGGTTTGTTGATAAATTTGAATTACTGGATAGCCAGACTGGCAGATATGTAAAAAGAACTCGTATGGCTGTTGATTTTGATGAAGAACAATATAGACAGAAAGCACTTGAGTTTGATGAGAATTTTTTTGATAATTATGATGGCAGAGATATCGGAGCCTGGTATTTATCTCATCCTGTAGAATCTGATAAAGATATCTTTGCAGAAGAAAAAAAAGGACTTGATCCTCAAGTCTTTCAGGCAATTTATGCAAAATGTAGACAAATTATTGAAGAATCCTACATTCTCAATTTATATAATCCTACTGTTGATTGGCTTCAACTCGCACTCTCTTTCAATGCAATTTGTAATAAAGCAGATGATGAGAGGGATGCAATTTTAAGTAAATTACAAGAAGTAGATAGTAATAAAAGAGCCTATGTACTGCATACATATAATGTCCAAGAAGAAAACTTATCTGATTATCAATTGAGAAGGCAAGTTCAAAACTTGGGAGTACGGCCAGTACAAGAAGTAGGAGGCGGAGGATGTCCAACAAATAAGGGATATGACCTCAGTAGTATTCTTGGGGAAACATCCTTATCAACTATAAATTCAAATAGCGTAGCTCAATTTGGAATTGAAGCAAATGGGATGTGCAAGTGCGGTAAAAGTTCAAGTGATAATCATTATCATTGTCATAAATGTAATACAGAACATGAAAGCGAATTAGGAAAAGCACAATCTGAGTGGAGAAAAGAATGCAAAAGCTGTCACGCAAAGTTTGGTTGCGCAACCACAAAAGTTAAAAAAACATCTACTGAAGAAGTGGCTACAAGTAACGAAGATGTAGACAAAGAAGAAAAGTTTGTACCTAAAGAACAAACTAATATAGTTGAAATAGATACAAAAGAACAATCAAATTCAGAAGTAGAAGTAGTAAATATCTTTTATACTGGCAGTAATTCGCAGTTAAAAAAGAATGTTAAAGAAAAGGAGTTAGTAGCAGCAAAATAATGAATGTTATTGCGACATGGAGCGGGGGAAAAGATAGTTGTTTGGCAGCATATAAAGCTATACAGCAAGGATACACTGTGAGGTATTTGGCAAATACTGTGACGAAGAAATATAAACGGGTGGGATTTCATGGAGTTGAGGCAACAGTTATGCAAAAGCAAGCTGAAGCAGTCGGGATACCCTTGCTGCAGCAGGAAGTGAATCCAGAAAATTATACAGAAGAGTTTAAAGATAATATAAGAAAAGGATTAGCAGATAATATTACAGGGATTGTATTTGGAGATATTCATTTGACAGAATGTTTTTCCTGGTCAAATACAATTGCTTCAGATTTTGGAGTGAAAGCAATAGAGCCATTGTGGCACAGAAAAACAGAAGATATTTTGCAGGAGTTTATAGAATTAGGATTCAAAGCAATTGTTGTGAGTACACAAGGAAATATTTTAGGAAAAGAATGGGTGGGAAGAGTGCTTGATAAAACATTTCTCGCAGATATTCTAAAGTTAAAAAATGTGGATATTTGTGGAGAAAATGGAGAATATCATACCTTTGTCATAGATGGACCGTTATTTAAGAAAAAGATTGAAATTACAAAAACGGACAAAGTATTTCGGGATGGATATTGGTTTTTGGACATACAGGAATATCATTTGCAAGATAAATAATGATAGACACATCATTTACAAATAAAGAGTTTTCAAAAATGATTTTAGGCACAATGCAGTTTCTCTGGACTGTGACAACAGAAAAAGAAGCATATGCGATTTTGGATGCGTATGTTGATGCGGGAGGCACAGTTATTGATACTGCTGATATGTATACAAATTGGGTTCCGGGTTTGCATGGAGGAGAAGCAGAAACAATTATTGGTAAATGGATGAAAAGAAGAAAGAATAGAGATAAGATCATTCTCATTTCCAAAGTAAGAGGCAGGATGTGGGAGGGAAAAGAGGGTGAGGGATTGAGCAGACAACATATTATGAAAGCATTCGAGCAGAGTTTGAAGCGTTTACAAACAGAATACCTTGATGTCTATCTTTCTCATTGGTCTGATAAAGAGACTCCTATACAAGAAACATTATTAGCATATAGAGAATTAATGGATGAAGGGGAGGTTCGTTCTATTGGTTGTTCAAATTATACAAAAGAAGAATTGCAGGAAGCTTTAAAAGTGGGTAGAACCATTGGGGCAAACTATACTCATATTGAAGCATATTACAATTTGATAGATCAAGAAAATTTTGAGCAAAGTATATTGCCTCTTGTTAAGGAATATAATCTTCAAGTTTTAGCATATGGCCCTCTGGCAGGAGGGTTCCTAACCGGAGATTATCGCAAGGATAAACCAGTACCCAAAAATGCCAGGGCAGAGTTTATAAAAGAAAAAATGACAAATGAGAATTTACATGTTATCTCCATTTTGGAGATTCTTGCAAAAAAATATGAAGCGACAATAGCGCAAATTTCGCTTGCTTGGCTACTGCATAAACCTTATATTGCTGCTGCAATTATAGGAACTGATACAGTGAAGCAATTGCAAGAAAATATGCAAGCAATAGATGTAAGGTTAGAACAAGAAGATGTTAAAAAATTAAATAATCTGAGTGTAGATAATCAACAAGAAAATAAAACATGTAAAATCTGTTACCGCATTGCTTGTAAAAAATGTGGTTGGGTAGCGACTGAAGACGAAGTTTTACAAATTCAACAAGGAAAACTCACAGCTTGTCCTATGTGTGGTTGGAAACCTAAATAAAATACGTCTTTGCGAACCCTGAGTGTCTCGAAGGGTGAAACAATCCTATGGTGTGTAATTCGTGCTGATCTCAACGGGATTGCTTCGTCGTACCTCCTCGCAAAGACGTGGGGCAATTGTTTGTCTTTAACTACCTTGCATGTTATCATAAATATATGGATGATCAGAAAACCCAAAATCAGAAGCAACAAAACCAACAGGATCAAACAGACCAGTCAATAGCTTTACCGCAAACGCCAACGCAGCCTATTGGTTCTCTGCATAAAGAAGGTGGGCCGGTGAGTGCTACTTCAGAGTTTCTTACGCCAACACAGGAGAATATTGAAGTGGGAAAAGAACTCAAAGAAATAGGGGTTGAAGCTTCTGAGGTAGAAGATTTACCAGAGCAGGCATAGCAGGCGGGTGTGCAATTTGCAAAAGAAAAAACGCCTGTGCCAAGTGTACAACAGGATGGACAAAGCCATCTTCCAATGTCACAGGCGCAAAGACAAGCAGTCCTGCAAACAAAAGAAATTAAAAGATCTGTATATTGGCTCGCGTTGCTTATTTCCAAAGTAATACAAGAAGAAGAGAAACATAAGCAAACATTTAATAAAGCAGCGTGATACCGTCATCCTCGCGCAGGCGAGGATCCTAAACCGGAAGCCTATGCCGGATCAGGTTTGCAACCTGATCCGAAAGAGTACATCGACTACGAAAGTTTCAACAAACTCTCTTGCTCTATGTAACGTTTCGGAGCAGGTTATAAACCTGCTCCGGCGACCTAAGTTTCGAATTTCGATATTCGGATTTCGAATTTTTAACATATGGATATACTATCTTCACCACAATTACTATTACAAGCAGTATTGAATCTCACTTTAGCCTTAGTCGGCCTGGGGATTTTTGGGGGACTGGCGTTTGTTGGGGGGTATATCGGGTGGTTATATTATAAATTCCGCGATAGGGAGAAAATTTCACTGGATTCAACACTTTTGCAAGTAGCTTTACCTAGAGATAATGAAATCAAGACTGATGCTGCAGAACAGTTGTTCAGCAGTTTTTCATCGTTGAGTAAAGGTAACTGGCGCAAACCTCCTGCTCATATTTCTTTTGAGCTTGTTGGGATGCCGGGAGATATGCGTTTTTATGTACATACCCCCAATAAATTGCGGGATATGGTAGAAAAGCAAATTAACGGTGCTTATCCTGATGCAGATATTACCATTGTCGATGATAAAGATCCTAAACAAAAAAGTATCGTCGGTAACGAATACAATATCTTTTCGCAGGAGGGCAGTGTGGCATTTGCGTCTTTGAGTCTCAAAGGTTCCTCCTACATGCCTTTAAAAGTGTATAAAGATATTCCTGTAGATGGGTTGTCTATGATAACTTCAGTTCTTGCAAAAATGTCAGCAGGTGAAGGCGCAGCAATACAAATTTTGATCAGCCCAGCAAAGGGGGACTGGAAAAAAGCAGGGAAGTCACATATCAGTGGAACAAAGAAAAAAGAATCAAACCCTGAAACAGCGAAATATTCGACAGACCCCAAAGAACTGGAGGGCATTGAAAACAAAATTTCTAAACCCGGCTTTCATACAACCATCCGTGTTGTAGTTTCTTCAACAAGCAAAGAAGCAGCTGATGCTCATTTGAGCAATATCATGAGTGCTTTAGGACAATTTGAAGGTGCGAATTCATTCAAAAAAAATAAAATTATTTTTAAATCCATGTTCGTCCGCGACTTTATTTACCGCTACTGGCCAATGCGTGGACAGACATCTGTTTTCTCAAGCGAAGAACTCTCGACTATTTTCCATTTTCCCAACAAAAGCATTACAACGCCGCATATTTTCTGGTTGAATTCCAAACGCGCGCCAGCACCTACACAAATTGCAGATCATGGGTTATTTATCGGCAGAAGTACATTCAGAGGACAATCCAAACCAGTATTTGTTTTGCCAGAAGACCGTCAAAGGCATATGTATATTATCGGAAAAACAGGTACAGGAAAATCGGAATTTCTTAAAGATATGATTTTGCAGGATATCCGCAATGGCGAAGGAGTTGCAGTTATCGATCCGCATGGAGATTTAATTGAAGGGGTATTGCCGCTCATTCCCCCCCAACGCGCAGAAGATGTTATTATGTTTGATCCTTCAGATACGCAACGTCCGATTGGCTTGAATATTATGGAAGCATACACAGAAGATCAAAAGCACTATATGGTTTCTTCTATTATTGGCTTGTTTTATAAACTGTATGATCCGCACCAGACAGGTATTGTCGGACCCCGTCTGGAACATGGTATTCGTAATGCTATGTTAACTGTCATGTCAGAGCCAGGCAATACCTTTATTGAAGTACAGCGGGCTTTGACTGATACCTCTTTTGTGCAAGCCTTACTGCCAAAGGTAAATGACCCGATTGTCCGGCGGTATTGGACTGACCAAATTGCTCAGACAAATGATTTCCATAAGTCGGAAGTGTTGGATTATATCGTTTCCAAATTCGGCCGTTTTATCACCAACAAACTTATGCGTAATATCATTGGTCAATCAAAAAGTTCTTTTGATTTCCGGAAAGTGATGGATGAAGGAAAAATTTTGTTGATTAATTTATCCAAAGGAAAAGTAGGAGAAGAGAATTCAAATTTTCTGGGGTTAATTCTTGTCCCAAAACTCGTTGTTGCCGCTATGTCCAGGCAGGACATTCCCCAAGAACAGCGCCGCAATTTTTATCTGTATGTTGACGAGTTCCAGAATTTTGCAACACCTGATTTCGCGCAAATATTGTCTGAAGCTCGTAAGTATCGTTTGAACCTGATAGTTGCTAATCAGTTCACTTCTCAGATGCAGGATGAAGTCAAAAATGCTGTATTTGGTAATGTGGGAACCATCGCCAGTTTTCGCGTTGGTGTTCAGGATGCCAATTATCTCCAACACGAATTCCAGCCTGTTTTCTCTGAAGCAGATCTTATCAATGTTGACCGCTTTAACGCCTATGTCAGGACAGTAGTCCACGGCGAACCGGTAAGTCCATTCTCCGTAGATATGACCAGAGATATGTCCAAAGAAAAATCCATGGAAAACCCAAGAGTTGCGGAACTCATCAAAGAATTGTCACGTTTGAAGTACGCGAAAGATATTAGACAAGTAGAAGAAGAAATTGCGGTAAGGGCGAAGTTATAACTTTTCTTTCTTCGGCGCATTTGCTACAATCCCTCTTAGTTTGCGTCTGTAGCTCAGTGGTAGAGCGCTACTCTTATAAAGTAGATGTCTTTGGTTCGATCCCAAACAGACGCACACTTTTACTAACTATGCCAAATACGCTATTTTTCACAAATCATGCTGTAGAGAAAATGAAATATTGGAATATCTCTGAAAGTACAGTAACAGATGTGTTTAATCATGGTAATCAGATAAAACCTAATATGATGGTAAGTAAATATAATGGTTACGAAGTGGGATTAACGTATGGTACTCACAAAGAAACAGGACAATATATGATTATAACTGTTTGGAAAAGGGATAGAAGATAAACTGTTTTTTATAGCTCCGTCAAATTATTATTCTCTTTCGCTCTTTCTTTGACAAATTCTAAATATCTTTGTGTAGTAGATAACCGTTTGTGGCCTGCGATTTTAGATAAAAGAATCAGAGAAACACCGTGTTTGATGTGATGCGCTATGAAGGTGTGTCTGAGGTCGTTGACTTTGGCATTTTTGATTTCTGCTAATCTAAAGTAGCGTTCAATGGCTGTCCTGATGTTTCTGATCAAAAATGATCTGCCTGATTTTGTGACAAAGATTTTGTTCTCTTTGACAGCCGGTCTGATTTTGAGGTATCTGTCCAGAGCTTCTTTGGCTGATTTATTTAACGGGACTAATCTTTCTTCATGTTTTTCAATGGGACGGATTTTCAGACCTTCCGGTGTAATATCTTCCAGAGTTAAAGCGGCGAGTTCGCCGATACGGATACCTGTTTGTAACAAAAGTTCAATAATACCAAACATTCTAGGATCATTTCTCGCGGCATCTCTGAGTGCTCTGTATTCTGTAGGGGTCAAAATTCTTGGCGCGCCAAGCTGGTATTGCGGGTGCGCAACCAAAAGAGAAGGGTCATCTGTGACGTATTCATTGATTTTCAAAAATCGATAAAAAGTCCGGGTTGAATTGATCTTACGTGAAACAGACTTAGGAGTATAGCCATTGCTGTTCATTTTTGCCAGGAAAGCCTCGATATCTTCTTTACTGACTTCATGAACATTGTGTTTTTCAAGTTCGCCCAGGAAGGTAACGAGCTGCTCAATATCTTTGCCGTATGCTACAATGGTAGCTGCTGAACGCTTGTTGCCTTGCAGGTAACTTTTGAACTGTTCATGCGCGTTTTTTAGAGTAATCATAAAATCTATCGTTTAAGACATCCTATAATATCATACTAGCCTGAGTTCGTCAATGAAAAGAATTATCATCATCACAAGCCTTATAATAGTAGCTTTTATTATATACAATTTTACAACATCAATCTATAGGCTGTGGCATAAACAAGATTTACTGGTTACAGCAAAAAAAGATTTGCGAAAAGAGCAAAAACAGAACGCGGAGCTCAAAAAACAACTTGCTTTTGTGAAAAAACCTGAATTTGTGGAAGAGCAAGCGCGGGATAAGTTATTCTTTCTCAAGCCAGGCGAGAGCAGTATAGTGATTCCGACAGGTGTTCTAGTAACCCAGTCAGCGCAAATTGTGAAAAAAACAGAAAGCCCGCATTGGGAAGAGTGGGTGAAACTGTTTTTGCATTGAGCTCAGGAAACATGTGAAATTGTTTGCAAAAATCGTGACTTGAGGGTTACTGTAGTTCCATTAACATCCCTTTACTTAGTAATTCCTGTTCACGAGTCAGCGTAAGTAATTCAGCGGAGATATTTGTTGCCAGAGAAACTTCCTTGATTATTTCATCAGGAAGATTGCGGGCGCAGATTTTCCATTCAGGGATATGTAGGCTATAACGGGAGAGAGAAACTTCCGCGAGGACTTCAACTATATCAGACGCCTCAGCATGTTTACCGGATTCAAAGGTTGCAAGATCCCGGCTTTGATAGCGTAATAGTTTCCACTTACCCTGTGTATCTTTCTCATAAATCCGTATAATGACTTCATCTCCATCTATTAAAATTAGACCACATGTTTCATTCATAAGTCTAATAATATTAGAGTTTTGTCTAGAATGTCAAGAGGTAAAAATACTTTGTCATTGCGAGGAGTTGGTTTACTTTGAGGACAGTTTGAGCAATTTTCTAATCTCGTCCAATTCCTGTTCAATCACTTTCAGTTTTTCAGAGATTGTGGCGTCGTCTGTGCTTTCATCGGTAAAATAGGAGAGAGGGCGATTGGTTGTACGGGCGATTTTTTTGATTTTTTCAAACGGCGGAGTACTGCGGCCTTGTTCATAGGCAGAAACAGATTTATCCGAAACACCAATAGCTTCTCCCAGTGTTGCCTGAGATAGGTGGGCGTCACGGCGGGCGGATTTTATGCGTTTTGCTAATGCTTCCAGCTCTTTTCTATCTGCTTTCTTGTCAACGTCGCTCATGCAGGATATTATACTATATATATGCCACGTACTTCTACACACAAACGCCAATCGCGCATCAAAGATTTACCACTCTCTTCTCAGCCTCAAGAAAAACTACTTGCGAAAGGAAGACACAATCTCACGGATGCTGAGCTTATGGCTATTTTACTGGGTACAGGTTCCGCAAAGCAGAATGCGGTAGTAATGGCAGAAGGATTGCTTCGTCATTTTCCTTTACAAAAATTTCCCAGCATTCAAGTTTCAGATTTCTTACATACTCCGGGTATAGGGCGGGTCAAAGCAAGCAGGATTATGGCAGCATTAGAAATGGGTGAACGGATTTTTGCACCCGCAGCTCTAACAAAAATTGTCATTCGTACGACAGATGACGCTTTGAATCAACTCAAAGATATCGTAGGTAAAAAACAAGAGCATCTGGTTGTGTTGTATCTGAATGCCCGGTATGAACTCTTACAAAAAGAGGTTTTGGCTTTGGGAAGCTTGAATACTACGATGATTGAACCAAAAGAAATTTTCACTCCTGCTGTGATGAGTCCCTGTCACGCGATTATTGTCGCTCACAACCATCCCTCAGGCGATCCGCAACCGTCTGAGGCTGATTTGCAATTTACCAAAAGAATCCAGGAAGCAGGAGAGATTATGGGGGTGACGTTACTTGATCATTTGATTGTAGCTAAAAATGCGTATTATTCGTTCAAAGACGGCAACCAATAAAAATTTCTAATGCCTAAAAAAATGTCTAATGTTTACATTCTTAAAGATAATCATTTCTTCATTGGGATTTTAATTAGAAATTAGATTTTGGAAATTAGGAATTTGAGGAATGATTGCCTATAATAGTTAAAACACTTCGTAGTTTCCTACCGGTTCTCATAAATCGTTGGATTAATTCTGTTTGAGTTGATTGATTTGGTTCTTTACTTTGCTGGAGAATATGGTATAGTTCACAAAAATAACTGTCCAGACAGGTGAGATAGACAGCAAGTAGTTTGTTCAATTCTTGTTTTGCTTTCTTTGGCACAGGCTTTTGCATATGCTACCAATAGTCCCACTGTAGCACAAAAATAACAAGAATGCTACAAGGAGAAGCTGGTCTCTTAGTCCCTTTTGTTCTATTCTCTATATGATGCAATCTTTATCAGCAACACATATAAAGCTCGGTCAAAAAATAAAGGATATACGTCTTAAGTTAGGGTGGACGCAGGAAGAACTTGCATTCAAAGTCGGTGTAGACCGAAGCTACATGGGTTTTGTAGAAAGGGGAGAGAAGAACCCGACATTGTCGACAATGATGAAGATTGCCAGAGCATTAAAAATATCCGTGAAGGATTTGTTTGATTAAACCCGCAATCTTACCTCTGGTTTGAAAGTTTCTCGTTTATTCTTTTCAAATCCTTGGCAATAAACACAGGATTTAATCCATATATTTCTTCTTTAATCGGCAGATCTTCGGAGATTTGGTCGTAGATAAAGATTGGCTTTTTAAAATATAAGGCAATTGTCATTTTCATGAGTACATTACCGCCAATGTAGCCTTGCATACCATGCTTTTCATAGTTGAGAACTAAAATCGCATCGGATTTTACCACTTCATTGAAATGATCCATCATGAGTTTTGTCTTGATATGGTAGTCAGCTTTATTCTGGTACCATGTTTTATGCTGTTCCACATTGAAGTTGTCTGTTGCTTTCATTTTGCGGGCTGTTTGAGGAATGATGACACTGAATCCAAGCTTTTCTAACTGTCCTGCAATAGCAATAACTTGTCTATAAAAAGCAACACTGGAGCAAATAGCTATAGTTTTCATGAGTGCTAGGAATCGGATTCGAACCGATGACCGGTCGCTTATGAAACGACTGCTCTGCCGCTGAGCTATCCTAGCAAATTAAACTCGAAATCCGAAGCACGAAATTCGAAACAATATTCTAAATTAGAATGACAAAAATTTCAAACATTTTGAATTTAGAGCCTTTGTATTTTGGATTTGTTTCGGATTTCGATATTCGATATTCGAATTTAACTTTTTTGAGTATAGCAATTGACCTCGAGGAAATCAAATGTTATACTTGTTTCCACGCGCGGAGAAGTGTAGTGGTTGCACGCGAGGCTCATAATCTTGCAGTCTGGGTTCGACTCCCAGCTCCGCAACATAGGGAATTAAAAAATCAAAATTAAAAATTAAAAAAGATTCTCACATGTATTCTTCATTATGCATAATCAGCCAATCGGTATTTTAGATTCAGGGGTAGGTGGGTTATCCATATGGAATGAGATTGTGGCATTGCTGCCAAACGAACCAACAATCTATCTTGCAGATCAAAAAAATGTTCCCTATGGAACCAAAACTGTAGAAGAAATTCATGAGTTATCCCGAGACTTAATTACCTTTCTTTTGCAGAGAAAAGTTAAACTCATTGTTATTGCCTGTAATACAATAACAGTTAATTGTTTAGATTTTCTTCGAGAAGAATTCCCTCAAATTCCAATTATTGGTACAGTGCCTGTGGTAAAGCTGGCAGCTCAAGTTACAAAAAATAGAAAAATTGGTATTTTATCCACAATTCGTACCGCGTACAGTCACTATCAAAAACAACTTATTTCAACATATGCTGGTGAGTGTGAAGTAGTCAATATTGGGACGGACAGGTTAGTGCCATTTGTTGAAAGAGGTGAAACTAACAGTGAGATTTTATTGAATACTTTAAAAAATGAACTGCAGCCATTTCAGGCAACGCATATTGATACACTAGCATTAGGCTGCACCCACTATCCATTTCTGAGAGATGAGATGCAAAAGATATTAGGAGATAAAATTAGTATTTTAGATTCAGGTGCTGCGATTGCAAGACAGGTAAAGAGAGTGTTGGAGAACAATAAATTGTTTAGTTCACAAGAGACAAAAAGCTATGAGTTTTATACTACAGGAAGTACTGAAAAGTTTACAAAAGTTGCAAAGAAGTTAGTTGGGGAGGGGATTCGTGATAAAATAGGAATGGTAGAGAAAATACTATGCTAAATGATTTAAAAAATAAAAAAATAGCAATTCTAGGTCTAGGCATTGAAGGCATTACTACAATTGAGTATCTATTGGGTAAGGGAATTACTGATATTACTGTATTGGATAAAAAGACAAAAGAAGAGTTACAAAAAGAAAATCCTGAAGTATTTACAAAATTGGAAAAAGCAAATATACAGTTTTCTTTAGGAGAAAATTACTTACATAATGTATCAGATTTTAACCTTATTATGAGGGCTCCGGGAATTTCTGTGTTAACAAAAGAATTAGTTGCTGCACAAGAAAAAGGAATTGTTATTTCATCAAATACAAAGCTTTTCATTGATCTTTGCCCATGTAAAATTATTGGCGTGACCGGGACAAAAGGGAAAGGGACTACTACAACATTAATTTATGAAATGTTAAAAAAAGAAGAAAAAGATGCTTATATAGGTGGCAATATTGGAAAGCCACCTTTGACATTTTTGGACAAATTAACTGATCAGTCAATTGTTGTCTTAGAATTGTCCAGTTTTCAATTACAAGACAGTAACAAGAGCCCTCATATCGCAGTTGTCCTAATGATTACTTCAGAACATTTAGATTATCATGCTACAACAGAAGAATATATTGATGCAAAACGAAATATACTCCGTTTTCAAACTCCCGAAGATTTTGCAGTGATCAATCGCGACTATTTAGTGAGTAATGAATCAGATATTCACACGAATGGAAATGTATATTTTGTGTCAAGAGAAAGAGAAGGTGAAAAAGGATGTTTTATCAAAGATACTGCTGTCTGGTTACGATTTGAGAATAGAGATGAAAAGATTATTGATATTTCTGAAATGCTTCTGCCAGGTAAACATAACTTAGAAAATGTATGTGCGGCAGTCATGGCAGCCACGATTGCTGGAGTGTCAAAAAGTAACATAGTTGCAGTTTTAAAAACGTTCAAAGGTTTAGAGCATCGTATAGAACTTGTTGCTGAAATTAATGGCGTAAAATATTACGATGATTCATTCTCAACAACTCCTGAAACAGCAATTGCCGCGATAGAAGCGTTTGATGAACCTGAAATCTTGATACTAGGTGGATCAGGTAAAGGTTCAGATTTTACAGAACTGGGACAGATAATTGGAAAATCTAAAAATATAAAAGCAATTATTGGTATCGGAGAAGAATGGGAACGGATTAGAAAGAGTATTAAGTATGAAGTATCTAGTATTAAGTATATAGAAGGTCTGCGGAGTATGAAAGAAGTTTTGATTGAAGTACATGATATTGCTGAATCTGGAGATATAGTACTGTTATCACCCGCTTGCGCGAGCTTTGATATGTTCAAGAATTATAAAGAGAGGGGTGAACAGTTCAAAGAAGAAGTAAATGAACTAAGAATCCGAAATTTAAATTTAATGCATGAATAGTTTTATCTCATTCAAAACAATCCACAAAGATAAAAAAACAAGAGCAAGAGTTGGTGAGCTGCATACTCTTCATGGCATTGTAGAGACACCTGCTTTTGTTCCTGTTGGCACACAGGCGACCGTTAAGAGTTTAACTCCCGATGATTTACAAAACGTCGGTGTGCAGATTTTATTTGGAAATACGTATCATTTGCATTTGCGTCCCGGGGAAGATGTTGTGGAAGAGTTCGGGGGATTGGGGAAGTTTATGGGGTGGAGTGGCGTGACAATGACTGATAGCGGAGGATTTCAAGTTTTTTCTTTAGCAAGAGAAAAAAAATTTGGGAATGAAACAAGAGATACGGGTAAAGAAAGTGCAGATCTTGTTAAAATTACGGCTGATGGAGTTATGTTTCAATCTCATCTTGATGGATCTAAACATATGTTTACTCCTGAGCAATCAATCGCGATACAAAAACGTTTAGGCGCAGATATTATTTTGGCATTTGATCATTGTTCTTCATATCCTGTTACTTATGAAAGCGCGAAATATGATATGGAAAGAACTCATGCATGGGCATTACGTTCTCTTGCGGAGTTTAGCAAAGGAACTAAATTTCCCCAAGCTTTATACGGCATAATTCAAGGAAGTACGTTTAAAGATTTACGTGAACAATCAGCAAAATTTATAGCAAGTAAAGATTTCGATGGTTTAGCAATTGGAGGTGTTGCTGTTGGCGAAGATAAGCAGGCAATGCAACAAGTTGTGGATTGGGCAGTGCCACTATTGCCTGATAACAAAGTACGGCATTTATTAGGTGTTGGAGATGTGGATGATATTTTTGAAATTATCGAGCGGGGCATTGATACATTTGATTGCGTGACACCTTCACGTTTGGGTCGAGTTGGCCATGTGTTTGTTTATCCCCCAGAAGGAAATGTCTCTAATCGTTTCCGTTTAGACATTACAAAATCCATGTTTGCTAATGACAAAGGACCAGTAACTAATGGCTGTTCCTGTTATGTCTGCCAAACATTCACCAGAGGCTATATCCAGCACTTATTCAGAGCAAAAGAGCTATTAGCCTATCGCCTGGCAACCTATCATAATGTGCATTTCATTATTCAGTTAACCAAGAAAATTCGGCAAGCGCTACTTGAAAATAGGTTCCCAGAGCTCAAGTCACAATGGTTTAAATAGCTTCAAAGCGCTTGACTATAGGATATTGTTGTGATAAAGTATGCAAACTATGTCACCAGAAACAGAAGCAAACACCCAAGCACTTGAGTATCAATCTACAGTAATATTACATAGGTTCAATTTTATTGAAGAGAAAAATCCTTCACAAGGGCTGATTCTTAATCAACAATCAGCTTCGTTACCACTTGAAGTAGCAGGATTGAATACACAAGTCATAAGCGCTGATAGTGCTACAGAGTCTCTTGCAGGCTCTTATTCTCAGCTTCAATTAGAAATGTTTTTTGCCTCTGCTTTGTCAGATTATCGTTTTCTTACTAAACCAAAAGACTATCCTATACAAAATATACGTCAATTTTTAACTCCAGGGGAAAATGAAACATATGAAAGATACAGTCGTCTCCAAGAGAGAGAGTATACTGTACGAAATATTGCAAGAGAGACCATAACCGAAGATCATATAATAAGTGTGTTGGATCAGTTTCCTGAAGAGGATGATACTAAGTTATATAGTGCGCTTATATCGTTATTTAATGAAGCAGAATTGTTAAGAAAAGATGGATCATTAAATCTATCAGAACGTGGATGGGTAAATCAACAGAATAAATTAGTTTATAGGGTTTATGGATATGAAGATTCGATGATGGAAATGTTAAGAGAAAGAGATACTGAAAGTTTAGAAAATCAACCTACAATACCAATTCCTGCTGTAAATGTAAAATAAAGAGAGAAATAACATACTTTCATCTGCTTCTGTTTGTTTTTAATCGGTTATCTTCTGCGCTTCTCCCAAAAATACTTTTAAAAATGAACAAATCTGTTATGGGAAAAAATTAACAAACATATTTACCATTTTACAGTATAGCGGAAAGTAAATAATGATAAAAATATAAACCTATGCTACACTACAACTATGAAAAAACGAATCTTAACCGGTGATACCCCTACGGGGAAATTGCATGTGGGGCATTATGTGGGAACTTTGGAGAATCGGGTGAAATTGCAGGATGAGTATGATACTTTTATTATTCTAGCAGATACACACGCACTTACTACGCTTCATACGAATCCTAAAATTATCAGACAGTCTACCTTAGATGTGTTATTAGATAATCTTTCAGTTGGACTTGATCCAGAAAAAGTAACCTTCTTTGTAGAATCAGAAATCTCTGAAATTTATGAACTGGCAGCGCTCTTTTCTATGTACGTGTCCCATAACCGCGCACTGCGTAATCCTACAATTAAAGACGAGATCAAAATGAAAAGACTCAGCGATCAGTTTAGTTTGGGATTTATTAATTATCCCATTTATCAGGCAGCAGATATTTTATGTGTCAAAGGAGAATTAGTGCCGGTTGGGCAGGATCAGGAGGCTCATTTAGAACAAAGCAGAGAAATTGCCAGAGTATTTAATAACATGTCCGGAGAACAAATTTTTCCAGAACCCAAAGCGCTCATTGGCAGAGTAGGCAAGCTGATTGGTACAGATGGGAATCCAAAAATGAGTAAGACGCTTGGCAACACAATTTTTCTTTCTGAATCTGCGGAAGAAGTAGAAAAAAAAGTGATGCGTATGTACACAGATCCGACAAGACTGAAAGCGACAGATCCAGGGCATATTGAGGGAAACCCTATTTTTGCCTATCTGGATGCATTTGGTACAAAAGCAGATAAAGAGCAAATAGAGAAATATAAAGAAGCGTATACAAAAGGAGAAGTGGGAGATGTTGAAGTGAAAAAATATTTAGTAACAGTGCTTAATAATTTCCTTGAGCCGATTCGAAAAAAACGAAAAGAATATGATAATGAAAAAACATTGCTGGAAATCTTGGCACGGGGAAATAAAAGAGCTAGAGAAGAAACACAAAAGACTTTGGATGAAGTGAAAAAAGTCATGGAACTGGTTTACTAATTAAATAGTTTAAAACCATCATTAATATTTCGTTCTTTGTCATTGCGAGGAACGACCGCGTGTCGCCTTAGCTTTAGCGGTGGCGCAAGCAATCTCATGGGTCAAAAAGTATGGAGTTGTCCCAACATATAATTAAAAACTTCCAGCAGAAAATTCTCTCTTGGTATGCAGTGAATCAGCGTGACCTGCCTTGGAGAAAAACCCGTGATCCATACAGCATTTTAGTCTCCGAAGTAATGGCGCAGCAGACGCAGTTGTCGCGGGTGATTCCTAAATATGAGGCATGGATTGCGGCTTTGCCGACTGTGTATGATTTGGCAAAAGCAAGCACAGGGGAAGTGTTAAAGCTTTGGTCTGGGCTTGGGTATAACAGACGCGCATTATATTTACAGAAAGCTGCGCAGATAATTGTTTCAGAGTTTGCAGGAAAATTTCCGCAAGAGGAAAAAGTGTTGCAAACATTGCCGGGAATAGGGGAATATACATCGAGAGCTGTGTTATGTTTTGCATTTGATAAGCAGATTGCTGTTGTGGATACGAATGTGAGAAAAGTCATTATTACAAAATTTTTTAATCGTCATTGCGAGGAGCGCACGACAGCGACGCGGCAATCCCGAGGAGATCAGCACGAATTACAAACTTCGGGATTGCCGCACCAGTCACCCAACTGGTTCGCAATGACGTATAAAGACATAAAAACAATTGCAGATCAACTCTTGCCGGTGGGGCATGCGTATGAATGGAATCAGGCTTTGATGGATTACGCGGCTAGTGTTTTGAAAAAAGAGAAAGTGTATATACCAAAGCAATCAACGTTTAAGGATTCAGATAGGTTTTATCGGGGGCAGATTGTGAAGTTGCTGGTGAGTTATGAAGAGTTGCCGCAAGAACGTTTATTTAGCTTACTCCATGACAAGAATCCGGAATTTGAGAAGGTACGGTTTGAAAAAATAGTTACTGGTTTAAACAAAGATGGTCTAATCAGAAGTAAAAAAGGTGTTACTTCACTCTCATAGTAAGCTACATAGAGATCTTGTTTTGCACTACAGAGTTTCTCATATTATAATGTCGATATTATGCAAGGGGAAGTTCCTGGAGAAGGACCAATTTATAAAGAGGGTGATATTTATCGCCTGAGAAAAAAAAGTTCATTACCAAATTTCGCAAGCGAGCATGCTTTATTCTCAAGAAGAGATATTCAAGATATACTCACGGTAACGGAGAATAATGACATGGTTTCTGCATTATTTGAAGATTTAGCAATAGGTATTACAATTAACCGTGAGCTGGTTAATTTTCATACAATTACTTCTGCATTAAAATACGTAGTCGATGCCGTAAAAGATGATTCAGCATCGCCGCTTAGAGTACAAGTTATTGGAAGAAAGCTTGCCTCTTCAGAGTATGGAGGAGGATATGGAGCAATGTTAATAACAAAACCAGAAAAGGCAACAAAAGCATTTGTTTGTTGTATGCTTGGTTGTGATCCTGCCTACAACAATGTTTTTGCATCAAATAACTCGGCAGTCATTTTTGGAACTGAAAATCTTATAACTCCAACTAAAGAAACAAAAGTTGCCGCTATTTTACACAATATTTTTGATCTTTTGCCAAGAGAGAAGAGACAATTGTATAAGAATATAATGACAATTGAATCCACAATTGAAGAAATGATGCTACAAGGTACACTCTTTGGTGTATTGCAAACATTGGTTGATACTAATGACCTCCGGAAAAAATCATAAGAAACGCGTAAGAGTTTATAGAGTACTGTTCGCTAATTGAAAATTTCTAGCTTTGTGTTATACTTATGCTCATTATGGCTTCGAGTGAAAAAAAGAATCATAACCACAAACATAAAATCGTCAAAGTAAAAGTCAAGATGTCCTGGAAAAACCTTTTGTTGTACGGATTTCTTTTTTTATTTGGACTCTTTCTTTTTATCGGCTTCACTTCATCCTTTGAAGACCATCAGCGAGTTCCATTATCTGATGTCATTCGCGATGTGAAAAGCGGGAAAGTAACGGCAATTTCTGTCTCAGACACGAAATTGACAATTACAGAAAAAGGAAGTAAGACACTGATCAGTAACAAAGAATCTTCAGCAAATATCTATCAGATTTTCCGGGACGCAGGTGTGCCTTTAGATAAAACTAAAGTTGAAGTGAGAGATGATACAGGTGTTACTAACTGGCTTAATATCGCTTCATCTATTTTGCCTATCGTTCTCATGATAGCCTTCTTCTATTTCTTATTCCGCCAAGCAGCAAAACAAGAACTGACAGAAATTGTTGATTTTTTGAAAAATCCGGGTAAATACAAAGCAATGGGTGCGCGAACGCCAAAAGGAGTGTTGATGATTGGTCCAAGCGGAACGGGCAAAACGTTGCTTGCGCGGGCAACGGCAGGCGAAGCTGGCGTAGCCTTCTTTTCTATGGCTGGATCCGAATTCATGGAAATGCTGGTAGGTGTTGGGGCATCGAGGGTTCGTGATTTATTTTCGACTGCAAAAAAAGCGCAGCCCGCAATTATTTTCATTGATGAAATTGACGCAATTGGTCGTCAACGCGGTGTTGGGCTGATGGGCGGACATGATGAAAGAGAGCAGACCTTAAACCAGATATTAGTGGAAATGGATGGCTTTGCGCCTACAGAACAGCTCGTTGTTATGGCCGCGACGAATCGTCCTGACGTTCTTGATCCTGCTTTGATTCGTCCGGGAAGATTTGACCGCAGAGTTATGTTGGATATGCCGGATCGGGAAGGACGAAAAGCAATTCTTGCAATTCACGCAAAAGGCAAACCATTTGAAGCAAATGTAAACTGGGAAAAAGTGGCAAAACGGACTGTCGGTTTCTCAGGAGCAGATTTGGAAAACATGCTCAATGAAGCAGCAATTCTCGCAGCGCGTCTGGATAAAAAAGCGATTGACATGGAAGACCTTGAAGAAGCTGCAACAAAAGTGAAACTCGGTCCTGAGAAAAAACGTTTGCAGTCAGATGAAGACAAACGTATCACTGCATATCATGAAGCAGGGCACGCAATGGTAGGATGGTATATGCCGCATATGGATCCGGTGCATAGAATTTCTATTGTAAGCCGTGGTATGTCTTTAGGACATACAATGTATGAGCCGACTGAACATTTGCATGAGACAAAAACATACTTGCTAGAACAGCTTGCTGCGATGATGGGCGGTAGGGCAGCAGAAGAACTTTTCTGCGATGAAATTACCTCAGGCGCAGCAAACGATATCGAGACTGCAACCAGAGTTGCCAGAACTATGGTAGTGGAATTTGGCATGAGTAGCTTAGGACCACTGAATTTAGAAACGCAAAAACGATATATGTATGAGAAACATGAAGTTTCTCCTCAGATGCTTGCAAAAATTGATGAGGAAGTGCGGGCTATTCTGGAAGACGCCCACAAAAAGGCAATTACTATTCTCAAAGGACTTCGACCGGAAATGGATAAAGTCGCAGCAGCCTTAATGCAGGAAGAAACTATGGAAGCAGAGCGTTTCATAGAAGTTGTCGGACCGAAGAAGCTGGAAAAAGAAACAGGAAAAAATATTAAAGCAGTTGCGAAAGCCTAAAACTCTCTCCGGTGTGCTACAATTTCGTATATGGATAAACTACTCATCATCGACGGAAATGCTATTGTTCACCGTGCGTTTCATGCGTTGCCGCCTCTTACTGAAAAAAACGGAAAGCAAGTGAATGCTGTGTATGGGTTTTTTTCTATGCTTCTCAAAGTTATCGAAGATGTGAAGCCAACCCATATTATAGTTTGTTTTGACAGGCCTAAACCGACATTTCGCAAACTAATGTATGCCGGTTATCAAGCACATAGGCCTCAAATGGCTGATGGGTTATCGGGGCAGTTTGGAATTTTGTATCAAGCGTTAGAAAAAATAGGCATACAGATGTTTGGTGTAGACGGGTATGAGGCGGATGATGTAATTGGAACGCTCGCTGCTCAAGCAGCGAGAATAAATACCAAGACTTCCAATATCAAATCTCAAATATCAAATAACGGAGAAAATAATTTGAAATTGGATATTGGAAATTTGAAATTTGAAATTGTTATTTTATCTGGGGATCGGGATTTATTGCAATTGGTGAATTCGCATGTAAAGGTGATGATGCCGGTTACCGGAATTAGCAATATGCTTGTCCATGATGAGAAGAGTGTTGAAGAAAAGTATGGAATTAAACCGCAGCAGTTTATTGATTATAAAGCGCTTGTGGGTGATGCGTCTGACGGGTATCCCGGAGTAGGTGGAATAGGACCAAAGACAGCAGCTGGTTTACTACAAAAGTTTGAGAACTTTGAAAATCTATATCACCAGATGTCTGTATTACCCCCTAAAATTGCAGAAAAGCTCGCGATTGATGCAGAGCAAGCAGCAATGGCGAAAAAGCTCGCTACGATAATCACAGACGTTCCAGTGACATTGAAATTGGCAGAGTGCAGTATAGAAAACATTGATAAAGAAGTAATTGCAGAAGTGTTTGAAGAGTTGAATTTTGAGAGTTTGAAGAAAAGGTTGTGGATGATGAAAATAATTAAGTCTGTAGAAGAGAAAAGAAAAGAAAAATTGGGTACGCAGTTGGGACTATTATAGAAGAAGTATGAAGATTGCCTTAGTGCATGATTACATTAAAGAATACGGGGGGGCAGAACGGGTTTTGGAAGCTTTGCATGAGATGTATCCGGATGCGCCTGTTTATACGCTTATCTATGCGCCCCAATTTCTTGGGCCACATAGAGCACGGTTTGAAAATTGGCCGATTAAACCTTCATTCCTCACTTATTTACCCTTTAACTATAAATTCATCAGTGTCTTCCGTTTAATCGCGCCACTGGTGTTTAAAACTTTTAACTTCTCCGGATATGACGTGATTATCGTCTCAGCAACAGGTGCATATAGTCCGAATATGATCAATAAACAATCCGCAAAGCAGATTTGTTATTGTCATACGCCGCCGCGATATTTGTATGGTTATGCCACTGCAAGGTTATGGAAAAAGCATTTGTTCTTTCGTATCTTAGGAGAGTTTGCAAATCATATTTTGCGAATGGTTGATTTTGTTTCTTCAAAACATGTCGATATTTTTATCGCGAACTCGGAAAATATTGCGAGGAGAATTAAGAAGTTTTATAGAAGAGAAAGTGTTGTGGTGTATCCGCCCGTTGTTACAATTTCAAATTTCAAATTTCAAATTTCAAATTCCAAAAAAAAATGCTACTTAGCAGGGGGGAGATTGGCGCGGCCGAAACATTTTGAATTAGTTATTCAGGCATGTATGGAATTAAAAATACCTTTAAAGATTTTCGGAAAAGGATTTGCGGGATATGACAAAGAGCTCAGAGCTCAAAGTTCAAAGCTCAAAACTAAAACGAAAAACTCAAAACTCGAATTTCTCGGAGAGATTACGGATGAAGAGAAATTGGAATTGATGAGGGAGGCGAAGGCGTTTATTTTTGCGGGCGAGGATGAAGATTTTGGGATTGTGCCTGTTGAAGCAATGAGTGTAGGTACGCCGGTGATTGCGTATAAGTCCGGAGGGTTACTTGAAACAGTTGTTGATGGAAAGACAGGGTTGTTCTTCGATGAATTAACTGTTGAGAGTTTGAAAAGTACTATAAAAAGATTTGAGAAAATGAAACTAAAACCTGAGGATTGTGTGAGACAGGCGGAGAGGTTTAGTAAAGAGAAGTTTACAGAAGAGATAAGAAAGATAGTCAACAATTGACTTTGTTTTTTCACTTTACTTTTTTCCTTGTTTTGTGATACTATCGCATGTAGAACTTTCTTATGTCTACAGGATATTCTGAAAAAATTATTATGTCCATTGGGGGATCATTGGTCGTTCCGGACGCCATTGATACTACCTTTCTTTCCAACCTCAATAGTTTTATCCGCAAACAACTGGCAGAGCACAAGAACCGCCAGTTTTTTTTGGTCGTAGGCGGAGGAGCGGTCGCAAGAAAGTATCGGGATGCCGGACGTCATGTAGTAGGGCATGAATTAACTTCAGATGATCAGGATTGGTTAGGAATTCACGCCACCAAATTAAACGCGCATTTGGTGAGAACTATTTTCCGCGACCTCGCGCATCCATATATTATCAAACATTATGAAATTATCCGCCGTGTAACTGAGCCAGTTGTCGTTGCAGCAGGATGGAAACCAGGATGGTCTACAGATTATGACGCGGTACTCCTTTGTGAAGATTACGGAGCAAGAACCGTATTAAATTTAAGCAATGTGAAGCAAGTCTATGATAAAGACCCTCGTCAATTTCCTCAGGCAAAGCCGCTGGATAAAATTACCTGGGAACAGATGAGAGAGTTAGTAGGAGATCAATGGATTCCGGGTATGAATGCCCCCTTTGATCCGGTTGCAGCCAAAAAAGCCCAGGAATTGGAAGTAAAGGTAGTAGTGATGAGCGGGGATGATTTTGGGAATATAGAGAATTATTTGGATGGGAAAAAGTTTGTGGGAACGGTAATTGAATGACAAATTCCTAATTGCTAGTGTCTAACAAAAGCTCCAATGTCTCAATGTTAAAGCATTTTGTCATTTAAGTATTTGGCATTTTTTTAGAAATTAGGAATTGGATATTAGAAATTTAATGCATCTTATAAGTATTCTTCTCCAAAACTTCAGAAGCTATACCCAGAAAACGTTTGAATTTGACCCTAACGTGACTCTCATTGCCGGTCGGAATACCGCGGGCAAAACCAATCTTGTGGAAGCAATCTATGTCTTGTCTTATGGCAAGAGTTTTAAGGCGGAAAAAGATGTGCAGATGATACGGTTTGGGCAAGAAGTGGGGAGAGCACAGGGATTGCTAGAAAGCGTACGAGGGTCAGAAGGGACAATGGGGACAAATGGGACAAAAAGGGAAACTATTGAAAAAATAAAACTTGAAGTGATGTTGGCGTATGGGAGTGTGACGGGGGGGCGAGTTACTAAAAAATATCTTATTGATGGCGCGTCAAAGCGGAGAGTTGATTTCAGCGGTATATTGCCTGTTGTGTTATTTAGTCCTGAAGAATTAGATATTGTGGTAGCTGGCCCTTCATTGCGGCGTAGATTTCTTGATGATGTTTTGGAGCAAGTAGACCGTGAATACCGATATGCACGGAATGTGTATGACAAAGCAATTCGTCAGCGGAATGCTTTGCTGAACATAGCAAAAGAAACTGGACGGCGAAATAAAGAGCAATTTTCTTACTGGGACGCACTGTTAATTACCAACGGAAATTTAATTACTGATAAACGGGCAACATTTATTGATTTTATTAATAAAACACAAAAAGATATTTTTGATTTTTATCTCCTGTATGATAAAAGTACGATTTCAACAGAGCGTTTGCTGCAATACCAAGATGCTGAGGTAGCTTCAGGTGTCACATTGGTTGGCCCGCATAGAGATGATTTTACCATCCAAATGAAAACATATGGTGATATGCAGGATGTACGGTATTTCGGTTCACGCGGCCAGCAGCGTTTAGTTGTCCTCCAGTTGAAGTTATTCCAAATAGAATATGTAGCAGATATACTCCATCATAGACCGCTATTTGTTCTGGATGATATTTTCTCAGAGCTCGATGCCAGGAATACACAGTTGGTTCTGGATATGGTTGGCAAACAACAGACAATTATTACTACGGCTAATAAAGAGATATTAGCTAGTAAACAGCTACGTGATGTCTCTGTGATAGAATTAGAGAAATTATGAATACATTTAACCCGGAAGACTTAAAAAGATTATATATTCCAGCCTCAAGCTCCCATAAAGGCCAGAATGGGAAATTGATGATTATTGGGGGATCTCATTTGTTTCATGCTGCTTCATTGTGGGCATTGGAAATTGCTTCAAAAATTGTGGACATGGTCTTTTATTCTTCAGTTCCTGAGAATGAGAAAATTATGATGGAGGCGAAAGTGGGATTTAGAAATGGGATCGTGGTTCCACGTGAGCGGATTGAAGATTATATAGAAGAAGCGGACGTGGTTTTGATAGGACCGGGAATGAACCGCGCGGAGCACGAAATTTCAAATTTCAAATTTCAAATTTCAAATAGTAACCAAATAAACGAATTAAAAGATGAAGGAGAACAGACGTATTATTTAACGAAATATTTATTACAGAAGTATCCCCAGAAGAAGTGGGTGATTGATGCGGGGGCTTTGCAGATGATGGAGTTGGATTGGTTGAAGGAGTTGCAGGAAAATGTCGTGTTGACGCCGCATCAGGGAGAGTTCGAAAAATTGTTCAATTTCAAATTTCAAATTTCAAATTTCAAATCCATAATGGAGAAAACAGAACAAATGGGGCGAGAGCATAACTGTATAATTTTATTGAAAGGGGAAACGGATGTTGTTTGTTCGCCGGGGGAATGCGTGACTATCGCAGGGGGTAACGCGGGGATGACAAAAGGGGGAACAGGGGATGTGTTAGCCGGATTAGTTGCTGCGCTGGCGTGTAATAATGATTTACTCCTATCAGCAAAAGCTGGAAGTTATATCAATAAAAAGGCAGGGGAGAAATTGTTTGAGGAAGTTGGATATTACTTTAATGCGAGCGATCTGGTGCAGGAAATACCAAAGGTGATGAAGAAAGTATTAGATAGAAAATAAAAATCGCTGGCAGGTTTTTGTGTTTTTTTTTGCATTTGGTATAATAATATAAGTTAAAAATTAAAGAATCAAAATGAAAAAAGAGATAGGGTACTTTCTTTTTTATATTTTCATTTTTAACTTTTAATTTTTTATGTACTCTCCAAAATTTCATATCACTAACCAGATTCTCAAACAAATTGGTATTATAGAGGCTTGTCGTGAAGTGATTGATAAGGCTCCTCTTTTGCCGTTTTATGAAAAAAAATTTCAGACTGACGCGTTAGTAAGATCTGCCTATCATGGAACCCATTTGGAAGGAAATGAATTAGATCTTTCCCAGGCAGAACGGGTGGTGATGGGACAAAGTGTGATTGCGCGCGAGCGGGATATTCAGGAAGTGATTAATTACCGTCGCGTGATGGAGTATATTGGTGAGTGGGGAAAAAAGCAAGCAGTTGAAAATCAGGAGGTTGATGAAGCGTTTATCTTGTATTTACATACGTTGACAGTAGAAAAAATTTTGCCTCCGGAAACCAGCGGAGCATATCGCAAGACACAGGTTGTAGTAAAAAATAGTTTGACAGGAGAAATCTCTTTTCGTCCGCCACCTGCTATTGCAGTACCCTATCAGGTAACTGAACTGGTAGGATTTATTAACCATACTTCTTCTGAAGAACTACATTCTATCCTCAAATCGGGCATTGTTCATTATGAATTTGTCCGCATCCATCCATTCCTTGACGGTAATGGCCGTGTAGCAAGATTTTTGGCAACATTAATTCTATTTCAGGAAGGGTATGACATAAGGAAGTTTTTTTCTCTAGAGGAATATTTTGATAGTGATGCTGCGGGATATTATGAAGCATTACAAAGTGTCGAAAGACATGAAGGAGATATGACATACTGGCTAGAGTATTTTACTAAGGGATTAACAATTGAATTGACAAAAATTAAAGAACAGGTTGAGCATGTATCTATTGATGCCAAGTTACGGGAAAAACTTGGCGGTCATCCTCTCATGCTTACTGAGAGACAGTTGAAAATTATTGAATATATTCAGAAGACAGGTCATCTGGAAAACAAAGGCTTTTCAAGTCTTTTTCCTATGGTTTCTGAAGATACTGTGCTCAATGATTTGAAGGCTTTGGTGAAGGCAGGAATTATCCGAAAGCAAGGGGTGACAAAAGGAGCTCGGTATATAATGTCTTAATTGCGTCTATTTCCTCTTCCTGACCCTCTCCTCGAGGAGAGGGAAACAAAATATGGAATTTAAAAAATTATCTGAATATTTCGAAAAACTAGAGGCAATAAGCTCTCGGTTATCTCTTATTGAAATATTATCAGATTTATTTAAACATATTACATCTCCGGATGAGATAGAAAAGGTATGTTATCTGGTGCAGGGGAGAATTGCGCCGTTTTTTGAGGCGACGGAGATCGGAATGGCTGAGAAGACGGTGGCAAGCGCTGTCGCGCGGAGTTTGGATATTGATAGAGAAGAAGTGTTGAAGGTGAATAGTAAAGTTGGAGATATGGGGTTAGCTGTTCAAAAATTGAACCAAGTATTAAGTATTAAGTATAAAGTATTAAGTATTGATGATGTATTTTCTGTGTTAAAAGAGATTGCGGGTACTTCCGGGGATGGGACTGTGGAGAAGAAAGTTACATTATTATCTGATTTACTTAAGGAAGTTGATAGTGTGTCCGCAAAATACTTAGTGCGTATTCCTCTGGGGAATTTGCGTTTGGGGATTGGTGATCCCACGATTCTTGATGCGTTGGCAACAGTCAAGTTTGGCGACAAACAAAATCGCAAATTATTGGAGGGCGCGTACAATCGGACATCTGATTTAGGATTGATTGCAAAGACTTTGTGGCAACATCACAAGCCTGATGATGCATTAAAAGCAGTGCGACAGTTACCTGTTACTGTTGGCAAACCAATTCGTTCAGAACTGTGTGAACGGTTGCCAAATACGGAAAAAGCAATTGAGAAAATGGGAGAAGTAGACGTGCAATACAAATTTGATGGATTTCGAGTTCAGCTACACAAAAATGGTGAACATGTATCAATGTTTTCTCGAAACTTGGAAAACATGACGCATATGTTCCCTGAACTTATTGAAGGAGCAAAAAAACAAATAAAAGCACATAGCGTTATTCTGGATTCGGAAGCATTGGCGTACAATCCAGAGTCAGAAGAATTTTTGCCGTTTCAGGAGACAACAAAACGTAGGCGTAAGTACAATATTGAAGAAATTGCAAAGCAGTTGCCGCTTAAGGCGTTTGTCTTTGACATTTTATACAAAGATGGGAAGTCATTGATTGATAAGCCGTTAACCGAGCGGATGAAAATACTAAAAGAAACAATCCAAGGAGAGGAGATTTTAATTCCCACGAAAAATCAAACAATTAAAGACGCCAAAAAATTAAGTTGGCTTTTAGAAGATGCCATTAGCAAGGGATTGGAAGGAATTGTGATTAAAAAACTCGACAGTCCATATGAAGCAGGAGCGAGAAATTTTAATTGGGTAAAACTCAAACGTCATGCAACAGGAGAGCTGCATGACACCATTGACTGTGTGATTCTGGGATATATTTTTGGACGAGGGAAGCGGACAGCATTTGGCGCGGGTGCATTGTTGGTTGGTGTGTATGATAAAAAACAAGATTTGTTTGTGACTGTTTCAAAAATCGGAACGGGTTTGTCTGACGAAGAATGGCAAAGTATAAAAAAATTAACACATGGTTTGGAACTTGCGCACAAACCAGCCCGGGTTGATTCACTCATTACTCCGAGTGTATGGGTAAAGCCGGAAATTGTGATAGAAGTACTTGCCGATGAAATTACCCGTAGCCCAATTCATACAGCGGGAGCAGTGATTACTTCAACAGACGGCAAAGAAGTACGTGAGCCGGGATATGCCCTCAGATTTCCTCGTCTTGTTTCATTCCGGAATAAAGACAAAAAGCCGGAGGACGCGACAACTATAAAGGAATTGATTGAAATGTATCAACAACAAGGGAAGAAATAATATGGATTTTGTTTCGGACTTCCATCTTCATTCTAAATACTCCATGGCTGTTTCCAAAGATATGACATTGCCAATTATGGCACAGTATGCTCGTAAGAAAGGTATTGAGATTTTATCGACAGGGGATTGGACACACCCGCTTTGGTTTCGGGAGATTAAAGCGCAGCTTACTGAAACAAATGGAGGGTTATTTCAGTTAAAATCCGAAGCGCGAATATCGAAATCCGAAACAAATACTCAGCCAAAGGCTGATCGGCCTCTGGCCGAAAATTTTCAAAAACCTATATATTTTCTTCTTTCTGTGGAGATTTCTTGTATTTTTACGCAAAAGGGGAAGTCGCATCGGATGCATAATTTGGTTTTGTCGCCAAGCATTGCAACTGCTGAAAAGATTAGTCAGGCGCTACTCAAACGCGGCTGCAATTTATCTTCTGATGGACGACCGATAATCGGGTTAACTTCAAAACAATTATTACAGCTTGTTTTAGAAACAGATGAGCGGGCAATGCTGATACCCTGTCATATCTGGACGCCATGGTTTTCCTTGTATGGCGCGAATTCAGGATTTGATAGGTTTGAAGATTGTTTTGAAGATTTAAGTGAATATATATATGGAATTGAAACAGGTTTGTCTAGTGATCCGGAAATGAACTGGCAAATTAAAGACCTGGATACGAAATCTATTTTATCTTTTTCCGATGCGCATTCCCCCGCGAAAATGGGGAGAGAGGCGACAGTGTTTCGGTTAGAAGAAGCGAGTTATGAAAATATTAGAAAAGCTATTATGGAACCCAGTCAGCGTCTAGCGTCTAGCAACGAGCGTCCAGTTCAAAATAAAGTCCTCTATACTATTGAATTTTATCCTGAAGAGGGAAAGTATCATTACAATGGCCATCGTAATTGTAATGTGTATCAGACACCTGATGAGACAAGAGAGAAAGGTGTAATTTGTCCTGTGTGTAAAAGAAAAATTACAGTTGGAGTAATGCAGCGGGTTGAAGATTTAGCCGGAGAGAATGTGCACGGGGTAGTACAAAAAAATCAGCAGGGTTTGAAGTGGATCGGGGATCCCAAAGGCAAGCGTCCGCCGTTTGTCAAAATGGTTCCTCTCAATGAAATTATCGGAGAAAGCTTTGCATTGGGTGTGAGTACGATAAAAGTCAAAGGTATGTTTGATACGTTGTGTAACGCGTTTGGTTCAGAGTTAGCAGTTTTGTTAAAGACGCCAATTTCCGAAATTAAAAAAATTGCCGGAGCAAAAATAGCGGAGGGAGTTGCAAAAGTTCGCGCAGGAGATATTCATATTAAGCCCGGGTATGATAATGAGTATGGGATTGTAAAGATTTGGAGCGCCGACTCCGCTAGAGGTTCGACGGCCAAGGAAGAAGAAACAAAGGAAGATAGTTCCAAAACACAACTTGGCATTGACTTTTAAATTGATTTTCTGTTAGCGTTAATAATGAAGTTGTACGTCTTTGCGAATCCCCGATTCAATCGGGGTGAAGCAATCCCGTCGAATTTAGCACTTACTACATACAACGGGATTGCTTCGTCGTTCGTCCCTCGCTTCTTGCAATGACGTAGAGGCTTGGAGGAGGTGAAAATTAATTATTATGCCTGAAAAAAAAGTTAGTAAACCGGCTAAATCTGATAACCAGAATCTCATGGCAGCGTTGACATATCTGCTTGGTGCTCTTACCGGAATTATTTTTCTGCTTGTTGAGAAAAATAACAAATTTATCCGTTTTCACGCAGCGCAATCGACAATTTTGTTCGGCGCGTTGTTTATCCTGCCGTATATCTTGCGCTATGTGCCTGTGTTAGGTCCTTTAGTAAATGCGCTTTTATCTCTTCTTGGTATTATTTTGTGGATTTTGTTACTGGTGAAAGCATATCAAGGTCAATATTATAAATTGCCCTATATTGGAGACTTAGCAGAAGACCTGCTAAAAAAGATAGGGTAAGTTACCTAAATCTAGCAACAGAAAAACCCTAATATCGCTTTAGGGTTTTTCTGTAGTTTAAACGGGAGGTTTAACCTCTTCAAAATAAGACGTTCTTCTCAATTATTCGATTGTTACAGTTCGCTATCGCGAACTCATTTTTATTTTCCTTACACTTTTCTAATTTACTTTTATCTTAAAATCAATTACACTTACAAAAGTTTATGAAACTCATTGTTGGACTTGGTAACCCAGGGGAAAAGTATAAAAAGACTCGGCATAATTTGGGATTCATGACTGTGGAGCATTTGCTTAAAGATTATGAGGCAGAACGGAATACTGTGTGGCAGAATAATGCGAAGCTTAAAGCAGATATCGCGCAATTTGACTGGCAGTCAAAGAAAAATGGGCATACAGAAAAAGTGATTGTGGCAAAACCGAAAACCTACATGAATAACTCCGGCATGGCAATCCGTTTGATCACTGATTTTTATCATATTCCTTCAGAAGATGTTTGGATTATTTGTGATGATGTAGATTTGCAAGTTGGTGTGCTACGCATCCGCTTTGGCGGCGCAACGGCAGGACATCATGGTGTGGATTCTACTATGGAAGCGCTTGGTACAGATAAGTTCTGGCGCTTCAGGATGGGCATTGGCAGACCGGGACATATGGCAGATGGTGAGTATCAAATGAAAACACACAAAGGCATTGATGATTATGTATTAGGTCAATTTAGCGGTTCAGAATGGGGTAAGATGCGTGAACTTATTCAACGAACTACAAACGCGATCGAATGTGGTTTGGAAGAAAACCTAGAGACCGCAATGCACAAGTTTAATACAAAATAGTTAGCTTCATTTATTTCTCCCGTAGTATTTTCTTACAGTTTTTTAGTAAAAAATCCTGTACATTTAATACTGTATGCAGACTGTAGGGCAAATACTAAAAACTTTTAATCCGGCAACAGATAAATATATCTCACGTGAATTTCAATCCTTTGGCGTACATTTAGCTGAAGCCTTAGATGATTATAAGCATAAGAGTTTATATATCAAGTTAGCAAAGACGCACAATCGTGCAGTTCTGGAAAAAGCTTTGACGTTTTGTATTGACAGTAAAGCAAGAAATAAAGGCGCATTGTTCATGTGGAAATTAAAACAGTTAAAATTAGATGGGGAAAAGGCGAAGGCAAGTAGAATAAAACAATTAGAGCAAACAACACTGTTTTGAACAGTTCTAGGCATTTATGACTTCCGCTCATCTCATTATCTCCGGTTTTGTGCAAGGTGTTGGTTTCCGCCAGTTTATAAAATCTCACGCGAAAAAACTTGAATTAAATGGGTGGGTAAAAAATACTTCTGATGGTTCTGTTGAAGCTTTGTTTCAAGGTGAAAAGAAATTAATAAAAAATATGATTCTGCTTTGCGGAAAAGGCCCGTTTTTAGCAGAAGTAGAGAATATCGAAGTGAAATGGGAAGAAACTAGTGAACAGTTCCAAACTTTTACGATTCTTCATACACCTTAGTTGCAAAGAAACAAAGTGACGATACAAAGAAAAAAAAGGTAGTAATTGGCTTTGAAACTATAAAGCATTATTGCTGGATTACTTGGAGAGCTGTTGATCAACAACTGCTTTGATTGCAGCGTAGGGTTGGGCACCAACTAGGGTTTGACCATTGATGAAGAATGTTGGTGTGCCGCTGACGCCAGCTTTTTGTCCGTCAGCTAAGTCAGCACTGGCTTGTTTGTCATATTTTTTGGTGTCGAGACAAGAACGAAATTGATCTGTATTTGCTCCTAGGTTTCCGGCAATTTCTGTTAATTTATCTGTTGTAAACATAGTAATATCTGATTCATCAGGTTGGTTAGTATACAAATAATTATGGATATCCCAGAATTTTCCTTGTTCATTAGCGCATTCTATTGCGTTGGCTGCAGTTACAGATGCAGGACCTAAGAAAGCATAACTTCTAAAATACAGTTTTACTTTTCCTGTATCAATGTAATTTTTCTTCAGATCCGGCAACGTATTGGTAAAGAACTGTTTGCAAAATGGACAACGTAAATCTGCAAATTCTACAATAGTTACTTTTGCATTATCATTTCCCAGCGCAGGGAAGTGACCATTTGCTACGTTGACTACTGGAGGAGGACCTGATGGCACAGCCGGTTGTGTATTTTGTTGTTGATTTGCTGCAACCTGCGCTTGTGCTGTAGTATTTGCTTTTTCAAAATATTGGGATTTAACTGTTAACGCGCCAAGTAAAAATGACATAACAATCAAAAGCACGACATAGAATGGCGTATAATTGCGGGGAATAGAAAATGTATAGCTATCTTTATGTGATTCTGTAGGCTGCTGAGTATGGGATACGATTTGTTCCTCTACGACCTTCTTTCTTGGCATGAAAATACTATATAATTTTTTACAAACAAGTGTCAACTAGGAAAAACGCAAAAAAATAAAAAGGACGCTTTTCAAGATGTTTAAATTATAGTATATTGATACCAATGGGAAAAATTGTGTTTTTTGAGGTGGAAGCTTGGGAAGAGCCTTTAATTCAAAAGGCTTTGGTTGGGCAGGTTGTTATTTTTAAAACTGACAAGTTGCTTGTAGAAACTATTGCAGAAACAGACGCTACGATTATTTCCACTTTTATTAACTCTACTTTAACTGCTGAAGTTTTACAGAAATTTCCAAATCTCAAACTCATTGTCACCCGTTCCGTAGGCTACGATCATATTGATCTGCAATATTGTAAGGAAAAAAATATTACTGTCTGCAATATACCTACCTATGGACCCCATACGATTGCAGAACATGTATTTGCTTTAATGCTTGCATTGTCACGCAAATTAATTCCTTCGGTTGAAAGGACAAAAAGAGGAGATTTTAGTTTGGACGGATTGCGGGGATTCGAATTATATAATAAAACTCTTGGCGTCATTGGTGTCGGGCATATAGGCTCTGTGGTAATTGATATTGCAAAAGGGTTTGGGATGCATGTACTTGTGTACAACCGTCATACAGATCCGGAAATAGAGAAAAAAGGCGCGAAGTTTGTTGCCTTAGATGATTTACTTGCGCAATCGGATGTTGTGACAATTCATGTACCACTTACCAAAGAAACGAATCACCTGATTAATATGGAAAATATTCAAAAATTTAAAAAGAGTAGTATTCTTATTAATACCGCGCGGGGAGGTATTATTGAAACAGAAGCAATTGTCTATGGACTAGAACACGGAATTTTATCTGGAGCAGGATTAGATGTGCTTGAAGAAGAATGTTATCTCAAAGAGGAACATGAGTTATTAACTACAGAATTTTTGCAAAAATGTGATATGAAGACGCAACTCCTCGATCATGTGCTTTTAAACTGCCCTGACGTAGTGATTACTCCCCACAATGCCTTTGACAGTAACGAAGCCTTGATGCAGATTATTCAGACGACGGAAGAGAACATTCTTTCTTTTATCAATGGAAAACCTCAGAACACTGTAAATTCCTAATATCTAATTACTAATTTCTAATGAAAAACTAAAGATAAAAAATATTTTGAATTCCGGCTTTATTAGAAATTAGACATTAGTACTTAGATATTTGGTATAATACTTCAACTATATGGAAACCAATGAGCCCAATTTGACTCCTCTAGCCCAGGCTTTAGTCACAGCCTTTGAACAAAAGCCGCTGCTTAACCGTGAACCGAAAATCACCGTGAACAGATTTGTCTCTGCGCTTGCTTCGGGGTATGAAAAAATCCGTAATGCTATGGATATCCGTGATGAAGAAGTTGTGTTGCGTTCTGCAATTGAGCGAATTTTAAAACGCCGTATTATTCTTGGCGGGGGCGGAGGGAAGCAGATTGCTGGTATTTTGATACGTGAACTTTTATGGGCGAAATATTTTCCTGATAACACCATTCCTGAAGCACTTGTGTTGCGTGTTGAAGAAATGATTGATTTACATTTGGAATTAAAGCGTCGTTTGGTATCTCAAAAGAAATTACCAGAATCGTTGATAACGCAATGGATGTATCAGCTGTTATCCAGTGATATTTCCAAACTGTTAAATCCCAAAACAGACAAAGAAATTATGAGTAATTTCATGTTTCAGATATTACATCAGAAGTTGAATATAAAGGATGATAGTGAAGACAATAAAAACATCCAGATTTTCCTTGCAGTGCGTCGGGCTTTTGCAAGAGATGACCTGGCGTTTTTGCGGTATCATTTATTTAAACAAATCTACGGAGAGCTAAGTAGAGAAAATATTGATCATGTTGCTGAGACATTTACTAAAGCGCATGAAGAGATGGAAAAACAATTGAAATATCCGTTAAAAGAAAAAATCTATTTGTTTGTCAGGAAACAAACTCCTATCTTTTTTATTCTTGAAGATGTATTGACTTCGTACCAGAACAGCAATATCATTGCACATATCACCAATAAGGAAGAATTTAGTAAGGCAGTTTATGCGGCGTGTGAAATCCGATACAAATCTATTTCTTCCAAAGTACGTACAGCGATCATCCGCAGTGTTTTCTTTTTGTTATTAACAAAAGTGATTTTTGCCTATGCTATTGAGGGTACTTATGATCGCATTACGTATGGCAAGATTATGTGGAATTCACTTGCCCTCAATATTATTATTCCGCCGATTTTGATGATTGTTGTCAGCCTGTTTATCAGAACTCCCAATCAAGAAAATTCCAAAAGAATTCTTAATCGCATTAATACTATTTTACATGATGAAAATCCGGAACTTGGTTCAGCCAAAGTTTTGGAACTGCATCCTAAAACTAACAGATCTTTGATGACAACGAGTTTTGCACTCTTATGGCTTTTGGCATTTGTTATCAGTTTTGGGGTTGTAATTTATGTTCTGAATAAGCTGCAATTCAATTTTGTCAGTCAGGGAATTTTTGTGTTCTTTTTAACAATTGTGTCATTTCTATCATGGAGAATAAATGTTACAGCAAATATGTATAAAATTGAAGATCGACAAGGTTTGTTCACACCATTTATAGATTTTCTCTTTTTACCGGTTATTAAGGTGGGAATGAAATTAACAGATGGTATTTCGCAAATTAATATTTTGATTTTTGTTTTTGATTTTATTATAGAGTCACCGTTTAAAAGTATTTTCAATTTCTTCGAACAGTGGTTCCTCTATCTGCATACGAAGAGAGAAGATCTAGGATGATTTTTCTTTTTTCAAACCTTCACGTCTTTGCGAGCCCGATGCAATCGGGGCGTGGCAATCTCAACGCAATTGCTAATCTCAAATGAGATTGCTTCGTACCTCAAGGGTACTAGCTTCGCAGAAGCGGCGTCGTACGCTCCTCGCAATGACTAAGAAAAATTCCCCTTGCTAAACCTCTATTCTTTGGTGTAAAGTGTAAAAGCTATGGCAGAAGTTACATTGACAGACCAGAATTTTGACACGGAAGTTTTGCAAGCAACATTGCCTGTTCTGGTTGATTTTTGGGCGCCATGGTGCGGCCCTTGCAAAATGGTTGGACCAATTGTTGAAGAACTGGCAAATGAATATGCGGGAAAATTAAAAGTCGGCAAAATGAATGTCGATGAAAATCAAGGAACTTCAGGAAAGTTCGGGATCATGAGTATCCCGACTCTCATGTTCTTCAAAGCAGGAAAACCTGTCAAAACAGTCATCGGCGCACAAGGGAAAGAAGCATTAAAAAAGGCTATAGAAGAGATTCTTGCGTAAATAAAACTTCAATAACATCCTCAGAAAAGATTAGTCTATAAATGTTTAATTCCTAATTGACCTAACTTCTAATAAATGCAATAATATTTAAATTCGCCAGAAAGCAATTAACATTGGGATTTTTATTAGTAATTAGAAATTAGATATTAGAAATTTTAAAGTTATGTACGACGTAATCATTATCGGTTCAGGTCCTGCAGGTCTTACCGCTGCAATTTATACAGCTCGTGCGAATCTCAAAACGCTTATTATTTCCGGTGCAAAATGGGGCGGGCAGCTTATGCTGACTACTCTTGTTGAAAATTTTCCAGGATATCCAGAAGGTATTCAGGGTCCTGAACTTATGGCGAATATGCGCAAGCAGGCTGAACATCATGGCGTAGAATTTGTAGATGACGATTTCCCAGGCATGGATTTTTCTAACGCAGTTTCTCCATTTAAATTCACTGCCGCAGACAAAATATATGAAAGCAAAGCAATCCTCATTGCTACAGGTGCTGATACAAAATGGCTTGGAGTTCCGGGAGAAATGGAACGAATTGGCAGGGGAGTTTCATCTTGCGCGCCTTGTGACGCACCCTTTTTCCAGAATAAAAATATTATTGTAGTGGGTGGCGGTGACAGTGCTATGGAAGAAGCATGTGTGCTATCGCATTTTGCCAGCCATATAACGATTGTGTATAGAGGGGAAGGTTTACGCGCTAGCCAAATTATGCAGGAAAAAGCAAAAAAAGATTCCAAGATTAGTTTTGTATTTAATACAGAGATCACGGAAATTCTAGGAAATGATCATGTAGAAAAAGTGAAACTGATTAATAATAAAACTAAAGAAATATCAGAAATGCAAATTGACGGGGTGTTTGTGGCAATCGGGCATATCCCAAATACAAAAGTTTTTCAAGGTATTAAAACAAATGAAAAGGGGTATGTATTACAAGAAGGCGGCACGCATACAAATATTGATGGAGTTTTTGTTGCCGGTGATGTCCAGGATGACAGATACAGACAAGCGATTACAGCCGCAGGCTTCGGCTGCATGGCTGCGTTGGATATTGAAAGATGGTTGTCGGAAAAGGAGTAAATTAAAGAATATTTTTATCTTCAATATATTCTCCGTCTAAATAAGTAAAAGGTTCCATCCTCTTCCAAATTTCTTCTTTCATATACCCACCATGAACAAACATATTGGAATTACGTTCTTGCAGAAATTTTTCTGCAGAATAGCCTTCTGGTTCAGTACGAAATGGTTTATATACACCATTTACAAATATATATTTTCCGCGTAAGTCTTTTTGAGAAAGACCAAAAATTATGCCTTTTCCTCCAACATGAAGAAATGCTTCAGTGCACATGGCGCAAGGTTCTACAGTAGTGAGTAAAATACAGTCACTTAAATGTTTCCGTTGAAATCGTAAACGATTTTTTTGTGCTTTTTCAATAGCAACTTTTTCAGCATGATTTAAGGAGTTACGAGTTTGGTTTACGGTATTAGTTATATATGGAGATTCGTTCAAAATTAATTCGTATGTTTCATCTACTTTTTTAAATAACACAACAATTGCAGTGATAGGCATCTCTGTTAATGGGGGATAAGGTAATTCTTCGGAAGTAAGGCGCTCAAAACGGGGACGTAGATCTAAAAATTTACTTTCCAGTTCGCTTTCATATTGTCTTTTGGCTAATTCTAATGATAATTCAATACCTGGAAGATATTCTTGCATGTAAAGTATATGGATTATAGCAAACTATTTCTCGCTTCTCAAACTATGAGATTACTATGTGAATTCCTACAGAAGAGATGCAGTGATTTTATAAATTTAACTTATTCACTTGTACCAGGCATTTTCCATCAAGGTTCACACCTAACAAACACCCTCCATCATTCCCACCATGGTTATGGTCTTGAGTAGCAGGTGTAGGTGAAGGTTGTACCGTGAATGGGGGAAATGTATTTGATGTGGTCGTTTCCGGTGTGGGCGTTGGTGCTGTTTCATTGGCGCTTTGGATTATGGCTGGGGATTTTGGAGTTTCAGCCAGAGGTTGATCAGCCTTTGGCTGAGGTTTTTGTAAAGTAATTGTCGGAGTGGGGGAAATAGTTTTTATAGCTGGAGTTGTTGAAGTAGATGGTAGTTTGAGCGTTGGTTTTGGGGTAAGTGATGCTTGTTTGGTAGATTTACGCAGGGCTGCTGGTTGTTTTTGCTGTGCTAAGGTATGCAACCCGTCAAGCGTCGCAAAGATAATGAAGCCGACAATTACCAAGATGACCGTAATTGAGACACTTAATTCATTGATGTATTTTTCTATTTTGAAATTTTGTAGTTTTTGGTGTAATTGTTCAATAATCATGAACTGTGGACAGTGACATTGTTTTTACCATATTTACCTTGGTTAGTCAATAATTCCAGCTTTCAGTAGGGGTTTTATAAGAACAGCTTTTGTTGAAAAGTAGATCAAATTTGTCAGAATGCCAAAAACAATAACTATGAGCATAAGTTTGGGAGAAACTAAGGTTGTAAGACTATCTGTAATAACTTTTTGCGTATTTGTAAACACTTCCCAAGAATTCGTCCTCTGTATGCGGCCAATAATAACACCAAACGCAATTACGAAATTTACAACTATCACTATACTATATATAGTATGTTTTTCTTTTTTCTTTTTGAAGTACTTTTTTAATAATTTTTCAAAAGGGTAGAGGGCGTAGATAAATGTCGTAATCCCGGCAAGTATTAAACAGAAATATTGCAAAACCAAAATTGGCTTTAAAAGCAAAGCAATATTAGGCAATTGTTCGAAAATGTGAATGTGATCAGTGAGTATATAAATAGTATTAGGAATAAATAAAAGCCAGATAATGCCGGACAGAAATTTGGAAAAATGCTGTTTTAATTGCAACATGAATAAGCCTGCAATAACAGCAATACTCCCCAGTAAAATATTATACGTCATCCAGCTGAGGTTGAATAAGAGAAGAGACATAGTATAAGTTTATCATTAAACTAATTTCAAATGTCAAATTTCCAATTTCAAATATCAAATAACCTGGGAATTTACTTGGATATTAATGATATTAGCTTTCATTTACTGAATCTATTTTATAAACAACGGGATTGCCACGTCGGGCTTTAGCCCTCCTCGCAAAGACGTTTTTGTTTTGGTTATTTGAAATTTGATATTAGTTTTTTGTTCTGACTATTGACACTCTTATTTCCCTATGTTAATATCTTTCGTAGGTAAGCTCAATGAGTTGCTTTATGAGATTAATTTCAACAGTGTTTTTTTCTCCCAATTTGGGTGTTCTTATTTCCTCATAATGTCTCTCTTCTGCTTATATTCCAGCTGGCTTAAAAATATGGGCCGGTAGCTTAGTTGGTAGAGCGTCGCTTTTGCACAGCGAAGGTCGAGAGTTCGAATCTCTTCCGGTCCACACTTTTAGACTCTGGGACAAACCCTCTAGTTTAGAGAGGGTTTATCCTGAAGCCTAATAAAATACGGCTGATGGGCACTTTAACAAGTGAAGAGAGATCCTGTATAGCACCTATGGGCCTTTGGTCCATGTGTTGTGCAGGATAATTATGTCTATAAATTATATAGTCTACTCATAATGCCAACAACGGATGCCTAGGAGATTTTGGCCGAAGAAGGACGCAGGCGGCAGCGATATTCGTCGGGGAGGTGCCAACAACTATTGATCCGGCGGTTTCCGAATGGAGCAATCCACCGTCGCATGACGGTAACCCTAAGTAAAAACGGTTCGCACTTTGTTTACAAATACAAGTTGTAAGTTGTAAACAGTGTGCGGATCGTATAGCTTTTGGTGGGGAACGGCGCCAACTGAAACATCTAAGTAGCGCCAGGAATATAAATCACATGAGATTTCCTTAGTAGCGGTGAGCGAAAAGGAAACAGCCTAAACCACTTTAGTGGTGTTGCAGGGCAAACGATATTCGATGTTGTTTTTGATAGCAGAAGGGTTTGGAATAATCCTCCAAAGAACGTGAAAGTCGTGTATGCAAAATTAAAAACACCGATAGTTTGTACCTAAGTACCATGGAGCACGATGAAACTCTGTGGGAATCTGGGGTGTCCACACTCCAAGGCTAAATACCAGAATCTACCGATAGTGAACTAGTACCGTGAGGGAAAGGTGAAAAGCACCCCGGGAGGGGAGTGAAAAAGAACTGAAATTGTTGGCTAACAAGCAGAGAGAGCTCGCGTTCGCGCGGGTAATCTCGTGCCTATTGAAGAATGAACCGGTGAGTTATTCTATTGCTCTTTGTCTAAGGGAGTTACTTCCGAAGGCGTAGTGAAAGCGTGCTCTAATTGAGCAATCCCGATTTAATCGGAACAGAGCAAGGAATAGACCCGAAACCAGGTGAACTAACCTTGAGCAGGGTGAACCCCGATGAAGATCGGGGGGAGGCCCGCACCCGTATCCGTAGCAATGGGTTGGGATGACTTGAGGTTAGAGGCAATATGCCAAACGAACCTGGAGATAGCTGGTTCTCCCCGAAATATATTTAGGTATAGCGCTATAGTATACTCTGTCGTGGGGTAGAGCACTGAATGGTTTCCGGCTGCGCAAGCGGTCACAACCAATCAAACTCCGAATACATTGACAGTAGCTATGGTAGTCAGTCATGTCGGGCTAAGCCGATGTGTCAAAAGGGAAACAACCCAGACTCTCAATTAAGGCCTCTAAATCAGAGCTAAGTTTTTAAGGAAGTCACGCTCCAGAGACACCCAGGAGGTTGGCTTAGAAGCAGCCATCCTTTAAAGAAAGCGTAACAGCTCACTGGCGGATGGTGTGTGGCGCCGAAAATTCCGGAGGATAAAGTTCTGTGCCGAAATTAGAGACTCCCGATTTTTAATCGGGATTGGTAGGGGAGCGTTCTATGCGCAGTGAAGTTGAACTGTAAGGTTTGGTGGAGTGCATAGAAGTGAGAATGCCGGTATGAGTAGCGAGAGCACAGTGAGAATCTGTGCCACCGAATGCCCAAGGTTTCCTCCGCAATGTAAGTCAGTGGAGGGTTAGTCGGCCCTAAGGGTGTACCTCGAATAATGGGGTGTAACCCGATGGATAAGTCGTTGAGATTCGACTACAGAATATGGAATTCTGCAAGGGAGTGACAAAGTCGGAAGAATCAAGCCTCCGTAAGGCGGGTCCAAATAGCAAGGAAGAAGTAACTGGAAAATCCGTTATTTTGTTTATTTGAGCTATGATGGAAAATCCTGGTGAAAGCCAGGATGATTTGATCTCTTTCAGCTTTCAAGAAAATCTTCATTGTATTTGGAATTTATTCCAGATAAAGCCATATTTTACCGTACCGTATAACCGACACAGGTGGGCTGGTCGAGTAGACCTAGGTGATCGAGAGAAAGAAGTTCAAGGAACTCGGCACAAAAGCTGGGCGTAACCTATGGGAGATGCCCTACCATGTTAATCATGGTCACAGCAAAAGAGTGCTTAGCGACTGTTTATCTAAAACACAGGTCCCTGCAAAGCGGTAACGCGAGGTATAGGGGCTGACACCTGCCCAGTGCTGGTAAGTCAAATATCTATTGTAAAGCAGCAATGCGTAGCTTAGGATATAAGCTCCAGTAAACGGCAGCAGTAACTATAACTGTTCTATGGTAGCGAAGTTCCTTGTCG
>WNFI01071683.1_pt1 | contig 42776 bp, 40 predicted proteins | sample 5400471 | NCBI WGS metagenome assembly WNFI01 (sample SAMN13153348, study PRJNA577476) | soil metagenome | isolation source: 100 cm saprolite on Douglas fir-dominated hillslope | place: USA:California | collected 2013-09-17 | reverse complement strand
TACTTATCAGATCCTGCGCATGAATGAGGCGCCGGCCATCGAGGTCCACATCGTCCAGAGCCCGGAGGCGCCAGGCGGAATGGGCGAGGCCGGGACTTCATTGATCGTCCCGGCGGTGACCAACGCGATCTTCGCAGCGACAGGCAAGCGCTTGCGCAAGCTGCCGGTCGCTTCAGCTCTACTGGCATCCAAATAAAGGCAACCTTCTCACTGGAAGATGCACGCCGGGATTACTTATGGCCCGTCGAAACTGCAGCGAATGGGCGAAGCCCGGCGGCAATTCATCTGAATTCTCCGCAAACCGACTTCACATCCGCCTGAAAGCAAGAATCGCGTTGTCTGACTTTGAAACGATGAGCCCGGCGAAACGCTAATCGCTCGCGCTCAGCCCTGACCAACCACGACACGGCGCAGGTGCGCGGCAGAAGCACGCGCCAAAATGTTACGAGTGAGGAGGATGTCATGCCGCTTGTGCAGACCGCCCTGCGCAACGCCGCCGAGGCGGTCGAGACCGGCAAACCGTCCCCAAAGACCACCTTCACTGGGCATTAAAGCGTGCTTCTTGATGAAAAATTCGAACAAAACTGAAGCGCTCGATTGCACAGGACAGCGTTGCCGTTGAGGCAAGAGATGGCTCAGCGAGAGGGCTATGAACTTGTCGATCTTTCTGACAGAACCATGGAGGCCGAGAATTGGACCGGTTTGGATGGCCGGAAGGTCGCTGGATACGCCACGAAACGCTTGCATCGCTACCGATAACGGAGGCGACTTCGCGGATGTGCTCCTGCCGCCGGCCTCGGCACACAGATCGTCGAAGCCCTCGACGGAAAGACGTAAGCTCTCCGCCCTCGGTTCTTGACCGACATTCACAAAACGCCGCGCGATCCTTCTATCGACGGGCATCGATAGCGGTCATCCTGCATGTGGCTGGCAAGCGGTGCAAATGGGCTGCTTTTGTGGAGGGTCGAAGTCATGCCGAAGCCATCAGGTCCACGACAATCACTGGCGGTGGTGTGGCCGGGGCGTCGTACGCAGCGCTGTTTCTGGCGCTTCGGCGATCTCTTGCCGAGTCGTAGCGCCGGTCGAGGAAAATGCCCATGAACCGCCCGCCGCTCCCGCCGTTCACCGTCGAAACCGCCGCCCAAAAGGCGCGTCTGGCCGAGGATGCCTGGAACACGCGCGATCCGGCGCGCGTCGCGCTCGCCTACACTACCGACAGTCGTTGGCGCAACCGCTCCGAATTCCTCGGGGGACGCGAGGCGATCGAAGCTTTCCTGACGAGAAAGTGGAATCGCGAGCTCGACTACAGGCTGATCAAGGAAGTCTGGGCCTTCCATGCGAATCGCATCGCCGTCCGCTTTGCCTATGAATGGCACGATGACGGCGGGAACTGGTTCCGCAGCTATGGCAACGAGAACTGGGAATTCGACGAGGATGGCCTGATGCGCCTGCGCATCGCGAGCATCAATGATCTTCCGATCAAGGAGAGCGAACGAAAATATCACTGGCCGCTTGGCCGTCGCCCCGACGACCATCCGTCATTGAGCGACCTCGGGCTGTGAGGAGGCAATCATGACAACGAACTACGCCAATTCCAGCGATGTCGCGTTTACGCCGACCGTCAACGCGGTGTAGGCCCGCAAGGGCTCGCGCACTCCCTACGGGCGAATGGAAGAAAAAGCCGGCTGGGCTTCTCCTGGAAAACCCACCCTTGGATCTCAGGGCATCGACAAGAACAAGCACGTACCCTTCAGCGTCATCATGCAAATCGGGTAATTCATTGGTAACCAAACCTTCCTAGGTTTGGACCCATGATGCTCTTCAGATTCATTGCTTTCGTCGCAGCCGCTGTCGCGCTTGCGGGTTGCTGTGTGTCGAGCACTGGATGCTACGTTCCCGTGCCTGGCGTTCCAACCGCATGGGATGGTGCGGGGACTCGGCCGGGTGATGGCGCGGAGCCGCGGCGCCAATCGACGACGAGGATCGCGCGATCGAAAACCGAGATCATTATCGGACCGATCACGGACGGGCAGGGAGAAGCGAAGCCGCAGTCCGACAAGGGATGGGCTCAAAAGGAAGCGGCCGATCACGACGCGGATGTGAAGCTGACGAAACAGCTCATGATTTGTCGCGATTGCTTGCCGCCAGCTCGCATTGATGATGCGACCGCCAGTGCAGGCGCTGACCGCCGAGAAGTGCCAAACAAATCCAACTGATGCGAAAAGCGCCCCGGGCGATGGAACGACCGCCGCCAGTGAGACGGAAGCATGGGAGCTTTTTGCCTTGGGTTGAATCGTCATTCCGTGCTCGTGCAGTGCATCAGAGTTCGTCATGCCCGGGCTTGTCCCGGGCGCCCACGTCTTTAGGAAGCCTCCGCAAGAAAGACGTGGATGGCGGACAGGCCCGGCCATGACGGAGAAATACGTCGCCGAACCCCTCAAATAATGTCTGGCAATTCCGGCTGATCTGCAGCTTGGGGCAGCGCCGTCTTATCGCAGCGACGCCACGCTGGAGGCGATGTTGCTAGCCAGCGCGCGAACCAGCGGGACATAGCGTTGCACGAGTTCCGGCCGGCTTGGCGCCAATGTGAAATTTCGCAACCGTAATCATGGAACGTACATTTGCCTTTCACTAGCCATTTGCTGCGCCCTTGTTATTTGATTGGCAGTCATGAGATGAGCCACAGAGTCTCTGTTTTTGATCGCCTCTGGATCGCCTTGCGCGGCCGCCAAATTGTACCACATATGCGCTCGGACCAAATCTCTCGGGACTCCTTGCCCGTTGAAGTACATCGTACCGAGATTGCTTTTAGCTCTGTCGTCACCGCGTTGAGCCGCAAATAGAAACCAGCCGATGGCTTTCCTATAGTCACGCGGTCCACCTTCGCTCCATGCATTCATCACGCCAAGGTTCACTGCCGCCTTGGTCTCTCCACGGTTTGCCGCAATGAGATACCACTGCCTCGCTCGTCGGTAATTTTGTGGAACGCCACGCCCATCGTGATAAAGGCGGCCCAGATAGTAGGCGGCTTCCGGCATACCCTGAGCGGAAGCTACGGAATACCATCGGATGGCTTCAAGTGAGCTTTTTTCGACTCCGTTGCCCTCATCGTACAGGAGACCAAGCTTATACTGCGCTAAGCGATCACCTTGACTCGCAAGGCCACTATAAAGTCTGGCGGCGCTGCCGTAGTCGCCCCTATCGTAAGCTGAGTTAGCTTCTTCCAGCGGCCCGGCCAACGCCACTTCTGAAATCATCAAAAGCGGGATTGCTATTAAGACGCGCATTCAAATTCTTCTCCCAAGAAGATTGGGACTACAGCTTAGGTGACTGCTTGCGTTTCGCAAATTGCCAAAAACAAGGGCCGAATGATGGACGATTTGTCCGCATATCCTCCCCAGGTTTCAAAATGGCGCCGTCTTATCGCAGCGACGCCACGCTCGAAGCGATGTTGCTCGCCAGCGCGCGAACCAGCGGGACATAGCGTTGCACGAGTTCCTGCCGGCTTAGCGCTGATGTGAAATAGGTCATTCCCACGGTTGCCAGCACGTTGCGATGTCCCATGATCGGCGCAGCAATTGTTCCGGACGAACGCGGCTCGACGGTCGGATCGCGCTCCGCGAAGCCTTGCTTGCGAATTGCGGCCAGCAATCCCAGCACGCGCCTGCGGTCCGACGCCGGGGTGTCCTCGGGCTGAGACGACCGCGACAGCAGGTCGAGCAGCATGGATCGCTCGCCGACCGGACAGAAAGCGAGATAGGCACGCCCCAAGGCGCGACCGAGCAGACTGAGGTGCATGTTGATCGTGCCGTGGAACGGGGAAACCGGACTGTCAGGAATGGTGCTGAATCGAACCACCACGGATGTCTTGTCGAGTACTGCGACGGCGATCGGCCAGTGAAACTCCTCGGTGAAGGCAAGCGCCCACGGGCGCGCCGCCTCCACCACGAGAGGATCGCCGTGGAAGCCATTGCTCAACGATTTCACGCGCGACGTTACGGCGTAGCCGCCCTGACGTCTGTCGTTGGTGGCATACCCCATCGCGCAAAGGCTTTTCAGGAGCCGGACGACGGTCGACTTCGGCAGGCCGGTCGCCTTGTGGAGGATATCGACCGAGGCCACCCGATGACGGTTCAACTCTTCCAGGAGAAGCAGCGTCCGGGCCGCCGCCTCGACCGTTTCTGATCGCAAGGGCATGGGAGGAAATTCCACTGTGCGGAACGACAAGGATTAGCGGTGGCCGAAATCGATTGCAACTGCGATCAAAGCAGCAAGCCACGCGCCATCGTTCGTGCATCAAAGGGCACGAGACGAGGCGGACAGATGGTTCGGGAGGCGAAGCATTGTCCGGTAACTCTGAAAGACCCCATTTCTCTTCTTTCCGCAGCAGGTTTGCAGGCGGCGAGAGGCTGGTCGGCAGCTTTATCAAAACGCCCACGACCCATGCGACGGAGATTTTCGGGCCCGCCAATATCCTTTCCTGCCTCGACTGCGGCGCGGCCGGTGTGCTGGTGCCGCATGTGGCGACCGTCGAGAAGGCGCGATCCGTCGCCGCCTCGGCCCGGTATCGGGGTGGACGCCGAGGCTACTCCGGTTCGCCGCGCGCGGGCGGTTACAGGGCGACCCCGATATGGCAGGTGGTCGATGAGCAGGACGCTTCGGCATGCGTGATCGCCATGATCGAAGATCCCGAAGCGCTGGATCGCATCGATGCGATCGTCGCCGTTGATGGAATCCACGGCCTTTTCATCGGGCGTGGCGACCTCACCGTCGCGCTGGGCGCGAAATCATCGGCGGAGCCCGAGGTTCGTTCCGCCATTACACACATCCTCGCAGCCGCCGCGAAAGTGAATAAACCGGTTTGTGTCATGGTCGGCAGCGCGGCCGAGGCCAAGGACTTTGCCGATCTCGGCGCGAGCGCCTTCATCATCTCGTCCGACCAGAGCCAAATGCGACGTGCGGCGGCGCAAACATTGACCGAATTCAGGAAGCTTGTCTAACCTTGGGAGAGACGGATGTATCACAGCAGCGATCCTCGAGCCGCGCTTGCCGCGACGCCGCTCAAATCAGCAACCGGCCCGACACGCAACTGTGGCGCTGAATACGCGAAATTCTACGAAATTCCGCCGGCCGAGGATCATGCCGGCATGCGGACCTGGTACGCGCGCGGGCAGAATTTCATCATCGCCCATACCGACGGCGCGAAGGGCGGGGTGTTGTCCCGGTCCAATCAGCCCGATGAGTATGTCGTGATGCTTCCGGATGCAGGGGCCGGCGCTGAAATCACGTGGGAAGGCCAGCGCGTCACCGTTCCCGGCCACTCGATCAGCTTCGTGCCGGCCGGAAACAGCACCGTCACGCTTCTCGATTCGGTTCGCGTCGTGCGCATGATGACGACGCGTTCGGAAGATCTCGCTGGCCTTTGCAGCAACGCTGAATCCTACGCGGTCCCGCATCCCAATATCCCCGCATTTGAGCCCTGGCCCGAGGCGGCGGCGGGAAAGAAAATCCGGACTTACGATCTCGCGGTGGCGCCGACGCCGGGCCGCTTCGGCCGCATCTTCCGCTGCTCGACCTTCATGGTGAATTTTCTCGACCCAAAACACGGCCCGCGCGACACCACCAAGATGTCGCCGCATCATCACGATGATTTCGAGCAATGTTCGCTGGCTCTCGCCGGCACCTTCATTCATCACCTGCGCTGGCCATGGACGACGGATATGAAGCAGTGGCGGGATGATGAGCACGAGCGTTGCAGCTCCCCGTCTGTGACCGTCATCCCGCCGCCTGCAATTCATACCTCGCAGGCGATCGATCCCGGCCTCAACCTTCTCGTCGACGTCTTCTGCCCGCCGAGACTTGATTTTTCGACCAAGCCAGGCTGGGTCCTGAACGGCGACGAATACCCCATGCCGGGGCACGGCTAGCGCAAACACCAACACGGAGCTCGCCGTTATGGCTGACAGTCAGGTTTCTTATCCCGAGACGGTACCGCTGCCGCCGCTGTCGCGAGCCGCGGAAGTTGCAGAGCTTCTGATCGACGCCGTCGATCTCCATTGCCATAGCGGCCCTGCCGCCATGCCAAGGATTCTCGATCATCATGAGGAGCTCATGGACGCCGCGGCAGCCGGTTTCCGGGCCGTGCTTTACAAGGATCATTTTTACGCCGGGATGGCGCATGCGATGATCCTGGAGAAACTGTATCCGGAATTGGGGGTGCAGCTGTTCTCAGGCATCGCACTCAACAATGCGTCCGGCGGAATCAATCCGCACGCCGTCGACCACGCGATCAAGCTCGGTGCAAAGATCGTATGGATGCCGACGCTGTCGGCGGCCAACCATATCAACGAGCTCGCGAGCGGAAAGGCAAAGACCTTTCCAAAAACCTCTCAGAAAATGCTCGATCCGATCCCGCTTTCGGCTGTCGATGCCAACGGCAAACTTACCGATAGCGTGAAGCAGGTGATCGACCTCATTGCAGCGGCCGACATCATTCTTGCCGGCGGACATCTGCACGCGACCGAACTTCACCTTCTGTTCGAGGAGGCGGAACGGCGCGGGGTCAGGAAAATGATGGTCAATCATCCGACCTATATCGTCGGCTGCAACGACGACGATATCCGCCAGCTGGTCGCTCTCGGCGTGGTGATGGAGCATTCGATCTGCATGTTCATCGAAGGCAAATCGAAAAAATACAGTCCGGACGACCTCGCTCATGTGATCGAGATTGCGGGTGTGGACAACACCATCCTGTCTTCCGATCTGGGGTTGGTCGGTTCGCAGCGTCCGGTCGATGGATTTCGATCCATGACGCAGATACTGCTCGATCTGCAAATGCCGCGCGCAGCCATCAAGAAGCTTATCGGCACCAACGCCGCGGCCTTTCTTAATCTACCCGCCAGCCGCACGGCTTCGCAAAGCGCAGCGTAAAAAAAATACCAACATCGGGGCGGGACACATACGGGTGCGCCGGCTTAAAGGGGCAGGAAAACCATGACGATCACCGACAACGGCGACGCGCTGATGCGTCGCATCATGTGGCGGATCATGCCGCTGCTCATCGGCATGATGCTGCTGGCGGTCATCGACCGCTCCAACGTCGGCTATGCCAAGCTGCAGATGGTCCAGGGACTTGGCATGTCCGAGACCACTTACGGTCTGGCGTCTTCGCTGTTCTTTATCGGCTACGCTCTGTTCGAGGTCCCGAGCGCCCTGGCCGCCCACAAATTCGGCGCGCGTCTGTGGTTTGCACGCATCCTGGTGACCTGGGGCGTGCTGACCGTTCTGCTTGGCTTTACATTTACGGGGTCGATTTTTGCGGCCGTCCGCTTCCTCGTCGGCGTGGCCGAGGCGGGGGCCTATCCCGGAATCATCTTTTATCTGACGCTTTGGTTTCCGAAGCGCTATCGCGTTCAGGCTGTCGCCCTGCTGACGATAGGCAGCCCGCTTGGCAACATGTTTGGATCGCTGTTCGGTGGGGTGTTTCTCGACCTGAACGGGCTGTTTGGCCTGGCGGGATGGCAATGGGTCTTCATTGCGACAGGCGCGCCCGCGCTCATCCTCGTTGTCCTCATCCTGAAATATTTGCCGAACGGTCCGGAGCAGGCGAATTTCCTCGCTCCGGCCGAGAAGACATGGCTGGCCGCTGAACTCGGGCGCGGAGAAATCTCGCAGGCCATGCACACCAATCCGCTTCGCGTTCTTCTGGATCTCCGGGTTCTGTGGTTTGCGCTGGTCTATACCATGATTACCCTTTCACTTTATGGCGTCATCTATTGGCTGCCGACGGTGGTGAAGGGCTTTGGCGCCACCAGCACTCAGAACGGGTTGTTGAATGCGCTGCCCTGGGCCGTGGCGGCAGTTGTCTTGACCTGGCTGCCGCGCCATCTGCGCGAGCATCGGACAGTTCTGCTGGGAATGGCCGCGATTGCGTTTTGCGGCATGGCGGCCTTTTTCACCTCGACGCTGCTGCCGCAGAACTGGATGCGTTATGTCGCGCTTGCAATCGGCACGCCCTGTGTGTCGCTGTTGTTTCCTTGTTTCTGGTACCTCCCGTCGCAGATATTCAAGGGTGCTCATGCGGCCGCCGCAATTGCCGCGATCAGCACAATCGGCAGTCTGGGCGGCTTCGCGGCCCAGAACCTGATGCCTTGGGTGGCGCAAACAACCGGCAGCGCGCTTGCCGCCATGGCAGTTCCGGCGTTGAGCCTTGCGCTGCTGTCGGCGAGCGCGCTGGCCATGCTTGCGACGTGGCGGCTCGGGCCGCATGTCCTGGACCGCGCCAGAAGCCTGCATGTCGATCCCAAAAGCTCGCAGGTCTTGTCTTGAGTGACGCGACGATGCTGGCGGTGAGGATCATCAAGCCTGGTGGTCCTGAAGTCTTGTCCCTGCAATCGGAGCCTCGGCCCGAATTGCAGAGCGGCGAGGTGCTCATCCGGGTTGTGGCCGCAGGCGTCAATCGTCCCGACGTCCAACAGCGCCGGGGGTTGTATCCACCGCCACCAGGCGCATCCGAGATACCCGGTCTCGATATCGCCGGCGTGGTCGAGAGCGTTGCGTCGGACGTGGCATGGCCGTGTCCGGGCGATGCGATCTGCGCGCTGGTGACGGGCGGTGGTTATGCCCAGTACTGCCGTGCGCCGGCACCGCAATGCATGCCGATGCCAAAAGGTTACAGTTTCGCGCGCGCGGCAGCGCTTCCCGAAGTGCTCTTCACGTGTTGGAACAACGTCATTCTGCTGGCTCGGCTCGACCATGGCGAGAGCATACTGGTCCAGGGTGGAACGAGCGGCGTCGGGATGGCAACGATCCAGATCGCAAGACAGCTGCGCAAGGCTCGGGTGTTTGCGACGGCGGGAACGCCCGAGAAGCGACAGATCTGCCACGAGCTTGGTGCGGAAATCGCGCTCGACTACAGGGCCGACTGGGTCCAGCCTCTCCTTGATGCGACCAACGGCGTGGGCGTCGACGTGATTCTTGATGCGCAGGCCGGGCCCTATACCGATCGCGAGTTGCAACTGCTCGCCTTCGACGGCCGGCTGATTCTGATCGCAAGCCATCTCGGCGAGCGCGCCGATATCAACGTCCGCCAGATCGTGCGGCGCAGGCTTACGCTCGCCGGGTCAACCATTCGTCCACGCTCGCCGGACTACAAGGGGCGGATCGCACAGGCGCTGGTACAGGAGGTCTGGCCGCTTCTCGAAACCAGCCGGATGCGGCTGGATGTGTGCGCGACGTTTGCGCTGGAGCAGGTCGCGCAGGCGCATGCGGTGCTCGACGCCAACCAGCAGATCGGCAAAGTCGTTCTGTCCGTCGATCCTCAATTGGCGGATGTGGTCCCGGACGGGAGCGCCGCGTGAACCAACCTGCGATGACCGCCGGCATTTCCCTGTCCGCCGATGCGGCGACCCAATTTGCGGCACGATTGTTCGAGGCGGCGGGATTGTCGCGCGATGCTTCGATGGAGATGGGCCGGGCTCTTGTCGAGGCGGAGATGGCTGGCCTGCCGTCGCACGGGCTCTCTCAGGCAGAGATGTATATCCGGCGTCTGCTGCTCGGATCCGTTTCACCGGCGCAAGACGCCATCGTGGTGGAGGACCGCGACGCGATCGCTGTCCTCGACGCGGAGCGCATGTTCGGTCATTTGGTCGGCCGGCAGGCGATGGACATGGCGATTGATCGCAGCAAGCGGTTCGGCCTCGGAATGGTGGCAGTCCGCAACAGCTTTCATTTCGGAACCGCGGGCCGCTACGCGCAGCAGGCGAGCGATCGCAATTGCATCGGTATGGCGATGTGCAATACCAAACCGATGATGCCCGCGCCTGGCGGCCTGGAGCGACTGGTCGGCAACAATCCCGTCTCGATCGGTATGCCGAGCGGCGGCGGTCCCGACTTTCTGCTCGACATGGCCCTGAGCGAGGCGGCGCTTGGCAAAATTCGAGTCGCCGAAAAGGAAGGCCGGACGATTCCTCCGACCTGGGCCGTCGACAAGGATGGAAGGCCGACGACAGATCCCAAGGCGGCCATCGAAGGCATGCTGTTGCCCGCCGGCGGCGCGAAGGGGTTTGCCCTCGCATTCGCGGTCGATCTCATGTGCAGTCTGCTGTCGATGGGACCTGGTGGGGACGAGGTGCCGCCACTCTATGGCGATCTGTCCAAGCCGTTCGTCTGTTCGCTGCTCTTCCTCGCCATCGATATCGAGCACTTCCGCCCAGCCGAAGATTTCCGCTCTGCCGCGGCTGCAGGACTTGCACGAATTCGCAACTCCCGATCCGGCGAAGGACGGCTTCGCACCCCAGGGGAGCGGAGCCATACGCTAAGGAAGGCCGGCGGCGGCAAGATACAAATTCCGAGGAATCTGCTTGAGAGCCTGGATCGGCTCGCCGGTGAACTCGGGGTGGATGAGCTCATTCATTAAACCACCGCGGAAATTGCGTACCGAAAAATCGTCTCTTGCGCCGGGCGACATCAACATTCACCGCGCAATCGCATGATGCGTCTCAACGGAGCTCGGCCAGCTCTCTCCCCCTTGCGGCGGAGAGTTGGAGAGGGGTATCGCAGAGGGAAACGGTCATTGTTGACCCCTCCCTAATCCTGCCTTCGGGCGTTTGTCGAAGAGACATCTGCAGATTTCCCGGGAATGATGGTCAGCGGCGTAAGTGCCGGCATCGCCGAGCTGTTTCGCTTCTGTTTGAAGCCATCAATCAGCGAAGATGTAGATCATACCAAGCGAAAATATCCGTTGGAACGATCGCCGGACAGAGCACACTTTATGGAACATACACGATCACTTCCGATCGTCGTGAAACCGAAAAGGAGTTCTGTCATGACCCATGTTGCTTTGCGTCTGCCCACAAAGATGCGCCTCAACACGATGGCCAGATTGTTTGTGGTTTCGATCGTCATACTGACCGGTTCGCCTGCGCTCGCGACTGCGCGCCATGATACTCACTGTCCTTCCTGTGAGCAAAGAGCGGGCGCGTGTCGTGAGCGGACATTCGGGACCTGCGTCGCGCCTGTGAGCGGCGGGCCGCGTTGGAACGGCGGGCATGCAACCCACGATGATTGGCCGGCCGGGATGCTCCTGGGCTAGCTCCCGATCGCGCTATCCACGCGCGATCGGAGCGTCGCTCGCGGCGCGGTGCTCGATCCAGGCGCCCAAGGCCGGCGTCAGCCCTTCCGTCGGCTTTGGCCCGGGCCGAGCGAAGCGGCCCGAGCGGGCAGCGCGCGGCTTCAGCCGGGCCAGCGTCTGCGCTTGGCTCACGGCTGCGGCGAGCGGGTCGATCAGCGGCACCGAGACACGATCGGCGATGCGCCCGGCGAGCCCGGTCAGCGGCGCTCCAGCAAGGATGATCACGTCGGCGCCGTCGTTCTTCACGGTGTGCTCGGCGAGCGCGATGAGCTCGTTTTCCAATTCGTGCTGAACGGTCGCAACCGATTGGAAGCTGACATCGGGCACGCGGATGCCCGCGCATCGTGCCTCAAGGCCGCACAGCGCGACGGCGTCCTCGAACCAGGCCACGAGCGTCCTGGAAAAGGTCAGGATGGCGAAGCGTTTGCCCAGCATGCAGGCTGTCAGGATGGCGGACTCCGCCATGGCAGTGATCGGCACCTCGAACAGTTCGCGCGCCGCGATCAGACCTGGATCGCCGAAGGCCGCAATCACCACCGCGTCGGCGCCACGATGATGCTCGGCAAGCATCTCCAGCGTGATCGTGCCCGCGATCACGGCCTCGGCGCGGCTGGCGATGTAGGGCATGCCGCGCGTCGCCGTCATCGCCACAAGTTCGACATCGGGGGCGAGCACATCCGCCGCCGTCCTGACCATGCGCTCCGTCATGTCGGCGGATGTGTTAGGATTGATCAGAAGGATTTTCATGGAGCGACTTTCCCGGTCAAGAGTCCGGTCCGAGTGAAGTGGATTCCGCAGGAACTTGCCGGCAGGTTGAGGTTTCGCAGCACATCAGCCTCCACGGACCCGCTCCCATAGCGACCGGATCGCCACATCCGCCTCGCGCCGGATCGCTTCCGCATCCACTTTCGTCGGCTGGCCGTCCTCGACCACGATGTCGCCGTCGACCACCACCATCTCGACATCGCGTCCGTGTGCGACGTGCACGATATTGCCCAGCGGGTTGATGTTGGGGGTCAGATGCGGGCGGCGGAAATCGAATGCGACCAGGTCGGCACGTTTACCGATTTCGATGCTGCCGATGTCGTCTTGCAGTCCCATGGCCCGCGCACCGGCCATGGTCGCCATTTGGAAAACGGTCGAAGGCTGCCAGTCTTCGGTGACCGAGCCTTGCTGGATCCGTCCCACCGCCAGCGCCCAGCGCATGACCTCCACCATGTCGGCGTGCATGTTGTCGGTCCCGAGCGTCAGATGCGCGCCCGCGGCGCGTAGTTTCGAAGTCGGCGCGATGGTCGCCCCCGTCGCGTTGCCTTTGGCGATGTGCGCGACGTTGATGCCGGCCCGGCCGATGCGGGAGATGTCGCTCTCGCTGACATGGATGCAGTGAGCAGCAAGCAGCGTGTCGGTCAGAAGCCCGACATCCTCGAGCAGTTCCGGCGGGCTCATGCCGTCGCGTTCGCGGATGCGGGCCAGCTCCACCTTGCTTTGGGAGAGATGGGTCGTAACCCGCAGGCCATTGGCCCGCGCGGCTTCGCCGATGCGTTTCAGGAAAGGTGTCGAGCAGGTGTCGGGCGCGTGGGCGGCCAGTTGCACGCCGATGCGTCCATTGCTCTTGCCGTGATAGCGTTCTGCGAGATCGAGAGCCGCGTGAAGCGTCTCGTCGCCTATCCTGTCCTTGTGCTCCCACCTGCCGGTCGACACTCCGCTGAAATCGACATCGTGGATGCGTCCGCAAGACCAGACACGCAGGCCGACCTCGGCCATCGCGGGAGTAATGATGTCGGCGTGCACGAAGGTGTCGTTGATCAGCGTGGAGCCGAACAGCAGGGCCTCCAGCGCGCCGAGGCGCGAGATCGCATAGGCCTCGTCCGGAGTTACCATGTGACCTTGCGGAATGCCTGGCGTGTAGGCGGGAGCGAATCCCAGGTCTTCGGCCACTCCGCGCACCATGGTGAGAATGGCGTGGGTGTGGATGTTGACGAGGCCGGGCGTGATCACGCGCTCTTCGAGATGGACGACGCGCCGTGCCTGAGGCAGCGGCTTGTCGCGGGAAGCCGCTTCGACCAGCACGAAACGGCCAGCCGAAACGCCAACCAGGGCATTCTCAATCAGCGGATCTCGTGGATCGGCGGTCAGAAGCGTGGCGCCGGTCAGAAGAAGATCAAGGGGCGGAATGGACGACATCGAGATCACCGATTGAGAAAATGGGTCAGGAAGCGCTTGGTCTTTTCCTCGCGCGGAGCCGAGAAGATATCCTCGGGCGGCCCTTGCTCGACGATGTTGCCGTCGGCCATGAAGATCAGCCGGTCGGCAACCTGTCGGGCAAAGCTCATTTCATGGGTCACCACGATCATGGTCATGCCTTCGCGGGCGAGGGCGCCCATGACATCGAGCACTTCCTGGACAAGCTCCGGATCGAGCGCCGATGTCGGCTCGTCGAACAGGATCAGACGCGGCTCCATCGCCAGCGCGCGGGCGATGGCGACACGCTGCTGCTGCCCGCCCGACAATTGTGACGGAAGCTTATTCATGTGGTCGGCCAGGCTGACGCGCGCGAGCTGTTCGGCTGCCCTGGCCTCGGCCGCGGCCTTCGACAAAAAGCGAGCTTTGTCTCGCTCATCGGCTCCCAGCGCGCGGCCTCGCCGACATAGCTGCCGCCAACGGTGTCGCCGGCAAGCGTGATCTCGCCGCCGGACGGAGTTTCAAGATGGTTGAGACAGCGCAGGACCGTGGTCTTGCCTGATCCCGACGGGCCGATGAGCACCAGGGTCTCTCCGGCCGTCAGGTCGAAGGAAATGCCCTTGAGGATTTCGCGATCCCCATAGCTCTTGCGCAGGTCGCGGACCGAGAGCAGCGGCTTGTCCGACGCCGTGACGGGTTTGCTCATGGAGGTCACCATGCCGGCAGGCGGCGCTCGACGAGCCGCGAGATGTAGGACAGCGCCGAGATGATGACGTAGTAGTAGATCGCAAGCAGCGCGAAGATTTCCAGCGGCACGAAGTGCGATGCGATGATCGCCTGGCCCGAGCGCGTCAGCTCATAGACGGAAATCACTGACAGCAGCGAGGTGTTCTTGACCAGCGTGATCAGATCATTGGTCAGCGCCGGCATCATCGGCCGGATCGACTGCGGGAGCAGCACGTAAAGCAGGATCTTGCCGCGCGTCATGCCGATCGACTTCGCGGCTTCTGTCTGGCCTTTCTCGACGGACCCGACCGTGCCGCGGACGATCTCTGCGATATAGCCCGCGGAGTTCAGCGACAGGGCGATCACGCCCGCCCAGAATTCGCCGAGCCGAAATCCCGTCATGGGCAGGCCGAAGAACACGATGAAGATCTGGATCAGCAGCGGCGTGCCGCGGATGAAATCCACATAGGCCCGCACCGCCCAGCGCGCCCAGGTCCAGCCCCCCAGCGAGATCAGGCCGAGCGCGATACCGCCGAGAAGACCGAAGACCGCGGCAAGAGCCGAAATCCTCAGGGTCATGACGGTGCCTTCCGCCAGTAGCGGGATGGCCATTTCGACGATGGCCCAATCGATGCTCATTGGGGGCTATATTCGACGGAGAGATGAGGGAATGCGGGACAAGCGGGCGCTCGTCCCGCATTTTGATCACGAGAAGGCCGGAACCTGGTCGGCCAGTTGCATACGCACGCCGAACCACTTTTCCTGCAGAGCGTAGATTTCGCCGCTTGCCTTCAGGGCGGTGATGCGCTCATTCAGGAACGAGATGATCTCGGCATCCTCCTTGCGGGTGCCGATGCCGGCCCAGTTGCGCGGACCGATGTTGCGGACGATGGCGTATTTGCCGGGCGCGTCCTTCACCACCTGGGTGAGCGTGGCCAGTGAATTGATGACGCCATCTACGGAGCCCTGCGCCAGCGCGAGATAGGCAGTGAGCGTGGCCAGTGAATTGATGACGCCATCTACGGAGCCCTGCGCCAGCGCGAGATAGGCAGCCGGATGATCGTCGTAAGTCTTCACCTCCGCGAAGCTCTTGCCCGTGGCCGATTTGAGCGTCTCCTGGAGCTTCGTCTTCATGGTGTCGCCGGCGGAGCCCAGCTTCACGCCGAGGATCTTGTTGGCCATTTCGTTCAGGCCCTTGATCGTCTCGGCATCGGAAGCGCGGACCAGCATTTCCTGCGTCGCTTCGGTGTAGGGGATCGTGTAGCCCACCTTCTCGACGCGCTCCTTGGTGTAGGTGAGCGACGTCATGATGAGATCGAAGTTGCCGGCATAGAGCGCGGGGATCACGCCAGCCCAGGCGGTATCGACCATCTCGACCTTCACGCCCAGTGGAGCGAACAAGAAGGAGGCGAGCTCAACGTCGTAGCCGACAATCTTATTGCCCTCGCGAAAGGTGAAGGGACGATAGGCCGCCTCGCACCCCACGCGGACGATGCCGGCCTTCTTGATGCTCTCAATGGTCGTCGCGGCCATAGCGTTCTTCGTCAGGACGGTGACGATCGACGGAACAGCCAGAGCCGACGCTGCAGCAGTGGCCGAAGTCTTCAGGAATTGGCGGCGGGTCGCACTGGAGCCGAGATGCTTCAATCCCATGACGGTCTCTCTTTCAGTCTGCTGTTGTCGGACACAGTACATAACCTTCAAATTGCATGCCATCAATAATAGTTATTTATTTTCATGTAATTAGCATTTAGCTGCTGTGTGTGCCTGACCATTGCCTGACCATTATCTGTGCAATGTTCGCCCAAATGGTCGCCACTTGGTCGGTAATACCCACGCAAACCGGCTCAAGGCACCGACGTTCGCGGCCTGATTATGATTCAGGGGCAGGTTCTTTCACAGCTGCCGAACTGCCCATCTCCCTCTTTAGGACACCGCATACCGTTTCGCCGGTCCGCAGCAGGTGCCGACGCCAGACCTGCCTTGCCTGTTCCGGATCACGGGCATGGAACGCCGCCATCAGCGCCTCATGCTCCTCGACGGACTCCCGCCAACGGAAGGGATCGAGGATCGCCATATATCCTTCTCCCGGCGCTCATAATGCGCGCACATCCGCTCGTGCATGTCATCCAGCGCGGCGAGATCGCTGGCGTTGATGCGTGTGACGGCGAACTCCGCAGCGAGGCTCTCCAGCCCCGCGATCACCTCGAACAGGTTCTGCGCTTCCGTTTGCGTGAACGACATGATGCGAGCTCCCCTGTTCTGGGAGATCTCGATGAGGCCTTCTGCTTCCAGGAGCTTCAGCGCTTCGCGGAGCGGCGTCCGCGACACCTTGATCTGCTCGCACAACGCCCGCTCGATGATGCGCCCGCCGGGCGGCACCTCGCCGCGGATGATCATGTCTCGCAGCGTATTTGCGACCTGTCTGGCGAAAGGTATCCTGCGGGACAGCGTGGTCCGCGGACGCGGAGCGCCCGTCGCCGCGGGCTTCGGCTCAGCGACCTGTTCCATTGATCCCTCCGTTTCACCGCATCAAACGTTCGTTGCAATCTAGCGCAACGGCCGACGCATCGCAAAGAAGCGCCCTTTCGTCTGCCCGGCTCAATCGGCGCTGAAGCTGTGAAATCCGACCCGCCCAGCGCGGCAAGCCAGGCGACGATATCAGCGCACCAATCGGCTGCAGTAATCCGCGAACGCGTTCCAGCCGAAACCCGTTGCGCGACCAAACCGCGTCCTCGTCGAGATCCCTGAGGTCGGCCTTGAGCGCAGCGCGCTCGTCTTCAGCTTGGTTGTCGAGTTTGTCGATTTAGTCGTCGAACAATTTGGATTGCCGAGCGCCCTCGTGCTGCGCGGCCAGCAGGACAGGCGTCAACAGCCCGCGCGGGCCGCGGTCGAAAAGCGCATCCAGGGGGCAAAAGGCGCCGTGTTGCAAACATGCAACAAAACTCTAGAAACTAGATATGGAATCAAGTTCGATACTTTTATTACATTCCAAAGCGCAGTAAGTTGATCGTGCGGCTAGGGGGCAAATCTCGAAGTCGTCTCGTCGAGCCGATCCGCTCTCCCTCGGATCGGCTCCCCGGGCCAAACGGCAAGTCGTCATCGATCCTGCGCGGAAGCGGACGTGGCGACTGGTCAGGCAAACAGAACTTGGAGATTTCAAATGAGAATTATGAAGGGGCTGCTGCTTCTTTCAGCCGCCAGCTTGGCCGCGACAGCTGCGGCCAGCGCTGCGGATCTTCCCGTGAAGGCCAAGGCCGTCGAGTACGTGAAGGTCTGTTCGTTGTACGGTGCCGGCTTCTACTTCATCCCCGGCACCGACACCTGCATCAGGATCGGCGGCGCCGTTCGTATCGACACCTCGTTCAACGCCGCCGCCTACGACATTCCGTTCTGGCAGGGCGGCAACGGCGGCAACAACCTGTACACCAAGAACTATTACATCACGCGTTCGCGCTTCAACCTCAACGCGGATACGCGGACGGCGACGGAATATGGCATGCTTCGTACCTACGCCGACGTGAAGTTCGACTGGACTCAGGACCGGGAAAGCATTTCGAACGGATTCACCGAAGTCGACTTCGCCTTCATTCAGTTCGCCGGCTTCACCATCGGTAAAGCTGTCTCGAACTTCGATCCTCAGTGGGCGCTGTCGAAGCCGACGATTTCATCGGGCGCACAATCCGGGTCCAACAACGGCACTGGCATCCCGCAGCTGGCCTACACCGCCAGTTTCGGTAACGGGGTGTCGGGCACGATCTCGCTGGAAAACGCAGCTCCCTATCGACAGGCAGGGCTTTACAATACCGCTAACTTTATCGTCGCCCCAGGTGCGTCGCAGTTCCTGACGAACGCCTACGGCGGAGCAGGCGCCAGCGCCGGAAACACATTCCTTGGCAACGCAGTCGGAGGTAACCACGTTCCTGACGTCGTCGCCAATCTCCGCCTCGATCAGGCCTGGGGTACGTTGCACGGCGCCGCCGCCTTCCACGAGGTCGCTCCCGGCTTCTATGGCTCCAACGAATCGACGGGACATGCCGGAGAAACCTACGGCTACGCATTCTCCGGAGCGATCGAACTGAAGAACCTTCCCACCGGCGCCGGCGACTCGCTGAAACTCGAAGCGTCGTTCGCGAAGGGTGCTGCCAAATATGTCTTCGGCGGAACAACCGATACCTCCGGCGGCGGCCGCTATGCCAAGTTCGACGGCAGCAGCCTGGGCTTCGGCTATGTGCTCGACGGCGTGTTTGGAACCGGCGGATCCATCCAGCAGAGCACGGCGTGGGAAGTCACCGCGTTCTACGAGCATTACTGGTCGCCGCAGTGGCGCACATCGCTGTTCGGAAACTACAGCCACATCGCTTACGGTGACGGCGGCAACGCCCTGCTGTTTGCCGCATTCGGGTCGACGACACGCGGCCTCGGAACGAGCAGCGCCACCGCTCCGAGCGGTACCAGCGCGGGTACTTTGAACGCAACCGGCAACTTCGACTTGGGCCTGGCCCAGGTCGGTACCCGTACAGCATGGACTCCGGTCCAGAACCTGACCCTGTCAGGCGAATTTCTGTACAGCCGACTCGATCAGAACCTGAACGGCACCTACACCGGAAACGTATCCGGCAAGCCGGCCGGTACGACTTATGTGCTCAAGGACCAGAACGTGTACAGCGGTTCTGTACAGGTCCTGCGCTCTTTCTAAAGTTCACTGAAGAGGAGAACCTAAGACTCGAATGTAGACCTCCGAGAACCTCCGGTGGTGCCCCACCGGAGGTTCTTCTACTTTTACAGGTTCTGGCGGATACAGGTTTTGGCCGATCGAATGGTGCGATCTCCAGGCGAGATGACCGGCGCTCACATCCGAATGATATGATGAACAAGGTTTCTGGTAGCCGCACATGTTGGGCGACTGCTAGGCAAAGGCACGCTGCGCTCAGGACTGGTCCAGGCAGCTTCCATGCACGCAGGCACTGCGGTTTGAGATCCTGACGGCATCCGCCGCATTTGTATTTCGGCGGCGGCCTGTTTGAGCAGACGACGACAATTCCGGAGTTGATCGTCCGCGCGACGCGGATGCAGGCGATACTTTTGTTCGCGCAGCCGGCCCCGCTTAACTTGCATAGATTTCAGTCGATGTCGGCAAACGGCACCCTTGAATACATCTGTACCGATGAGTAGTTCCAAAATAATGCTCGGATTGGTTTTGATGCACCAGCCTTGCTTGACCCTTGGGCCGGCACGCTTGCCGATAGGTGGATAATCGAATGGCAGAAGTCGTAGGGTTTAGTCCTGCTGGGCCAAGGAGGTCACAGCTCGCGAGCGATGCGGATTTACGGCGCTCGATGTGTGCCGCCGGAAGGGCGGAAATTCTGGTGAACGGCTATGCTGCGACGAGCTTGAAAGAAGTCGCCCGACGCGCCGGCATTCCGCTCAGAACGGCAACCAGGTTGATGCCGACCAAGCTGGCTCTCTTCCGGGGGGTGATTCAAGATACCATGGATCAATTTCTGTCGCGGATGGCGTCGGCGGTGAATGGCCGCGACCTGCTCTCTTCATTGGAGGCGATCCTGACCGATTGCGCGTGCCTGGTCCTGGACCAGACTGTCCTTGGTCTGAACAGGATCGTGATTGCGGAACGCGGTCTGTTTCCTGAGATCGCCGATGCGTTTTATTCCGAGGGGGCGCTGCGAATGCCCGTCGCGCTGGCAGCGTGGCTTTCACTGCAAAGTGAACGGCGAGTAATCGAAGTGGACGACCCTCAGGCCGTAGCGAAAATGCTGGTCGGAATGGTGACTTCAGATCTTCATCGGGATGCGATGCTCGGGAGGCGTTTGCCGGCAATGATTGAGGAAGTGGTGAGAATTCGCGCGCGCCGCTGCGCATTGCTGTTTCTCAATGGATGCGCCACGAAACATTGACGGCGTCGCCAGGAACATGGGCGGACGCGGCCGCCGAGCAGGCGAAACCGACACTCAGTGCCGGCTTTGTGGAGGGGACGGCATGCGCTCTCCCAAAAACGCGATATCCGAGCCCGCGCCTGCTTTGATTGAAAAGCAGTGCGTGGCTGCAAGGATCGGGTCTGAGAATTTCTTTGCCGGGTGCAGTCGTCGGCGCGCATCCACTTTCGGCTGCGGCGTCTTCAAAGAGCCGGCAGCCCTGAGATGCCCCATATAGCGCCACAATATAATCGAAGTGATAAAATATAATTGAACTATCGAATTTGGTTCTCAATAATTATTCTATAACCTGTTGCTTAACGGCAACACTTTTTGGCAAGATTTGCGTGCAATCTAGGTCACCGATTTGTGAAGTGTGGAGACGGCCGAGTTCGGACGTCGATGCCCAAAACATTCGTTGGTTAGAAGCAGAGGCGAATTCGGACTCAGCAATCTTAGGGATACGACATCGCGGATAGAACCGGAGGATGACCATGGCGCTTGCCCTCAAAAAGAGGAAAAAAGATCCTGTCGCAGGCATGAAACGGGAAACTCGTTCTCCGGAAGCGGCTGTCATTCTTCCGACGCGAGGAAAAGAGCAGGCCGCTGCGGAACCACGTGACTATGGACTTTCGCATCAGATCATCTGGGACCTTGTGTCTATCAGCAACCATCTCGAGGAGATGCGGCGATGCTGGGCAAGGCTGTTCGGCATCAGCGGTCCACAATGGCTCATCCTGATGGCTATAAACGATCTGGACCAAGGGTCAGGAGTTTCGGTCGGCGAGGTCTCCGCCAAGGTTCACGCCGTTTCGACCTTCGTGACAAAGCAGACGAAGCTTCTCGAGAAGCGCGGACTTCTCAATCGCGTTTCATCCGCTTCGGACGCCAGAGTGGTGCTCATGTCGCTTTCGGATCAAGCTCGTGGACAAATAGGCGGGATGTCCGAGCGCTGGGATGCCCTGCATGATTTCATGTTCTCCGATTTCGATGCCTCCACTTGGCGGGACGTCAAGTACAAGCTCGAACTGCTCAAAAAGCGGAGCAAAATCGCCGGAAAACGCGCCAGCGACGAGATGTGAGGCCTCAGCTTCGTCTCCCACGATAAAGCCACGCGGTTCACGGAGGTCCTGCGCAACCGAACACGGAAGGCAGCCGTGATTCGAGAAAGGCCGGTCAGCGCAACAGCGGCGACGGGATTCTGACCGTCACCACTCCGCCCGGCATTTGCTTTCCCGACATGCCGATCAGTCTTCGCCCGCGATGTGCTTCTTGCGGATGCGGCGGACCGTCCACCATATCGCCAGCGCGGCAACCGGCACGAACGCCGCGGTCGCGATGCTGGGCTCGTAGGCCATGTGCCCGCTGTCATGCGCCGCCTTCGTGAGGTAGCCGAACAGGCTGACCACATAATAGGTGATCGCCGCCACCGAGAGACCTTCCACCGTGGTTTGCAGGCGCAGCTGCATCCGCGTCCGCGCGTTCATGGATTTCAGCAGGTCCTGGTTTTGCTGTTCGAGCTCGACGTCGACGCGGGTGCGCAGCAGATTGGCCGCGCGCGCCAGTTTCAGCGAAAGATTTGACTGGCGTTCTTCGGTGGTGACGCAGGTGCGCAGCGCCGGCTTCATCCGGCGCGCGAGAAACGACGACCAGGTCGGAAGCCCGCCGACCTTGCGTTCGCCGATGGTCTGCAGCCGCTGCTCGACGATTTCTTCATAGGCGCGGCTGGCGCCGAACCGGAACACGCTCGCCGCGGCGCCCGCCTCGACCTCGGCGGCCAGCGCCGTCAGTTCGTCGAGCAGGCGGTGATTGCTGGCGAGATCGCCGGCGCGGCGCATCTGCTCGGTGACCTCGACGAGGCGTCGCTCGGAGGCCGCGATCGAAGGCGACAGGCGCTGCGCCTCAGGCAGGCCGAGCAGCGCCAGCGTGCGATAGGTTTCGATCTCGATGACGCGCTGAACCAACGCCCCGGCCCGCTCCGCAGTCATGTCGCGATCGGCGACGAGGATACGCACGAAACCCGACGGCCCCGGCTGAAAGTCGGTGGCATAGAGCGCGGCGCCGTCGGAATTTTCCGCGACCGCGAGGCTTGCGGTGTCGAACAGGCGTTCCGGCGCGGTGCGCGCCGGATCGTCGGCAAGCAGATGAAGGTCGACGGCGACCAGCAAAGGACCGGGCTGTGGCACCAGCCGCATCGGCGACGCCAGCGAAGACGCGTCCGGATGAAACGGGACGCCGCCCGGATCGGATGGCATCTCCCAGGTATAGGTGGTGAATTCCGAATGCTGCTCCCAGCGCAGGATCGTGGTGCCGAACGGCGCGCGATGGTGCTTTTCGGTCGGCGCCGGCGCCGGCAGGCCGCGCGACAAGCAGAACTCAACGAGATTGGCGCGGTCGATCTGCGCGCGCGTTCCGGATGTGTCGAAGGCGAAATGAATCACCCGCGACGGCACCGACAGCGGCGTGAACGGCCGGGCGTGGACTTCACCGAGGATCGCGGCGCGCAGCGGATGCGGCACCAGCCGTGCAGCTTCGCCATCGCCGATCAGGACCTCAGCACTCATCGCGTCATCTCGATGCCTGAAACGGCCACGCTCCCGGGAAGCTTCTGCAACGACTATCACTCCGCTGCGCCGGACAGAAGCCGAAAGCTTTTGGATGCTCACTTTCCAGTTCGAGGCGGCTTGTGAAGGCTTTCGGATTTTCCGGGGATTTCCAGGCATGAAGGGCGATGATGCTGGCGATGCCGATGGATTGCCCTGCACCACGACATCCGTTTGCATTCTGGCGCCGGCTGGTCTTAATCTCCCGCTTCAAGGAAGTAGCCGCGAATTGTTCGCGCGATTGTCGAATGGAGCGTCAGAGTGGCAGTTTCAATGCGGATCGGCACGCGCAAGAGTACCATGGCGCTTGCCCAGACCGAGGAAATTGCGCGTCGCCTGGCGGCGGCTGCTCCAGACCTCGATGTCGAAATCGTCAAGTTCGAGACCGTCGGCGATACCGATCAGACCAGCAAGCTGTTGCTCCACGGCGGCAAGGGCGGGGCCTTCGTTGCCGAAATTCGTGCGGCGGTGATTTCGGGCAGGCTCCATGCCGCGATGCATTCGCTGAAGGACATGCCGGGCAACGAGGATACGCCGGGCCTGGTGATCGGCGCGACGCTGGCGCGCGATCCGCCCACCGATGCACTGGTGCTGCGCGCCGGCATTTCCATAGACGATCTCGGGCGCACGCGCGGCAAAGGCTTCAGGATCGGCACCAACGCGGTCAGGCGCGCGGCCTATGCGCGGCGGCTGTTTCCGGAGGTCGAGGTAATTCACTTTCGCGGCGCCGCCGACACCCGGGTGCGCAAGCTCGACAATCAAGAGATGCAGCGGCTGCCGGGTGGTGGCGAAGCCGGACCGGCCGATGCGCTGATCATGGCGCGCTCTGGCCTTGAGCGCGTCGGATTAGCCGGTCGGATTGCCTATGATTTTTCGCCCCAGGAAATGCTGCCGGCGGTGGGGCAGGGCATTGTGGCGGTGGAATGCGCTGCAAGCGACTGGCAAATGCGGCGCACTCTGTCCTTGATCGACGATCCCGCCGCGCATGTGAGTTGCGACGCCGAACGTGAGGTGCTTTGGGTGCTCAATGGCCACTGCAATTCGCCGATTGCAGGCTTCTCAACGATTTCCGGCGCTGACATGACGCTGACCGCGTCGGTGCTGGATGAAGCGCGCGGCGGACAGTTCATCGAGGTCACGCGCTCCGGCCCCGCGAACCGTCCGCGGGAACTCGGCCGCGCGGTCGGGCTGGAACTGCTGGCCAAGGGTGCTGCGGATATCATCGCCCGCACCCGGCCCGAGCCGTGAAGGCTTGATTGTTTACGCAGGGCTGTCTCGAAGTCCGTCATTGCGAGGAGCGCAGCCACGAAGCGATCCAGCGCTTGTTTTTTTGCCCCCTGGATTGCTTCGCGGAGTTTAGCATCGGGCGCGCATTCGCGCGGCCCGGTGGCTCGCAAATGAGGTTAAAGCCTATCGGTCAACTCGCACGCAATGACATTGCCTGTTCAACCCTGATAAGCCCGCACCCGCTTCACCATCTGTTCGACATGCGCGATCGGGGTTTCCGGTTGAATGCCATGGCCGAGATTGAAGATCAGCCGGCCCCTGGCATAGTTCTCCAGTACGTCGTCGATCGAGCGATCGAGCGCGCCGCCGCCCGCGATCAGGACGAGCGGATCGAGATTACCTTGCACCGCGACGCGGGTCTGGACCCGTTCGCGGATCAATGCCGGTTCCGCGGCCCAGTCGATGCTGACGGCGTCGACACCGGTGGCTTCGACATAGGATGGCAGCAATCCGCCGGCCCCGCGCGGAAAGCCGATGATCTTCGCGTCCGGGGCTTTGGCGCGCACGCCTTCGACGATGCGCTTTGTCGGTTGCACCGACCAGCGCTCGAATTCGCGCGGCGGCAGCACGCCGGCCCAGGTGTCGAAGATCTGCAGCACGTCGGCGCCGGCCTTGAGCTGTCCGAGCAGATAGTGAATCGAATTCTCCACCAAACAATCGATGATTTTCGCAAAGGCGTCGGGATGGCGATACGCCATCATCCGCGCCGGCGCCTGATCCGGTGTGCCCTGTCCGGCCACCATGTAGGTCGCCACCGTCCACGGCGCACCGCAAAATCCGATCAGGGCTGTCTTGGCATCGAGCTCCCGCCGCACCCGGCGCAGCGCCTCAAATACCGGCTCGAGCTTGGTGAAATCCGCATCCGACGTCAACGTCGCGACCTTGTCCGGCGTGTCCAAGGGATCGAGCCGTGGGCCTTCGCCGACCTCGAACCGCACCGAGCGGCCGAGCGCATAGGGAATGACGAGAATATCCGAGAAGATGATCGCGGCGTCGAAGTCGAAGCGGCGAATCGGCTGCAGCGTCACCTCGGCGGCGAATTCCGGCGTAAAGCACAGATCGAGAAAGCCTCCGGCCCGGGCGCGCAATTCGCGGTATTCCGGCAGGTAGCGGCCTGCCTGACGCATCATCCAGAGTGGGGGCACAGCCTGCCGGCGGCCTGAAAGTACTTCGACAAACGGCTTCACGGTTCGGTTCTGTGTCAAGCGCGGGTTCCGTGGCTGATCGACGAGTTTCATGGTCGTTTCTGATACACTGCCGACACGGTCTTGGCCACGGTGCGAAGGCGTGGGAGCGGAAGCGAAACTTTGCATGCGCGCAGCTGCGTCGGCGGCCGGTCTTGCCGATCGCAGGGACGTCATTTTCGCCCGGGGTGGACCGACGGTCGGGTGAGACGAAGCCTGCGATCGACGCGCGGCAGGAATTCGGCGCCGCGGGCGCTGAGGAAGTCCAGCATCGCCTGCGCCGGAGGCAGCAGCACCTTGTCCTTGCGGGACAGCACGAACCATTGCCTGACCACCGGGAGTCCATCGACATCGAGCGTCACCAGCCGCCGCTCATCGAGTTCGGTGGCGACCGTATGGGCGGAAATGAACGCTATCCCCAGGCCGGCGATCACCGCCTGCTTGATGGTCTCGTTGCTGCTCATCTCCATGCCGATTTTCGGGCGAACGCCGGCGGATTCGAACAGCTGCTCCATCAGGCCGCGCGTGCCGGATCCGGGCTCGCGCATCAGGAACGTCTCATGGGCGAGTTCGCTCAGGGACATGCGGGATTTTCGCGCCAGACGATGCGCCGTTGGCGCGATGATCACGTGGGGATGATCGCCGATCAGATGAACGTTCATGTCGATGTCGACCGGCGGGCGGCCCATGATGGCGAAATCGAGATCGTAGCCGCGCAGCGCCGCACTGATCTCCTGCCGGTTGCCGATTGTCAGCGCGATGTCGATGTTGGGATGCCGCCTGGAAAACCCTGAGATTGCGAACGGCACGAAATATTTTGCGGTGCTGACTGCGCCGATGGAAATGCGTCCCGCGGTTTTTCCCGCCATCATCTCCAGCGATGTTTCGCAGGAGGCGATCGCGGCTTCGATACGCTCGCAGAGTGCGAGTACTTCGCGACCCGCATCGGTCAGCAGCATTCCGTCGCCGGTGCGCTGGATCAAAGGTAGCCCTGAGAGCGCCTGCAGATTGCGGAGCTGCAGGGTGACGGCCGGCTGCGTGAGATGGAGTTGCTTCGCCGCCGCCGTGACCGACCGGTCTTTATGAACGGCCGCCAGTGCGCGCAGCTGACGGATGGTCAATTCCCGCACAAATCGACTCGCCATCGGGGTCGCCTTTATAAGGAAAACTTTGCTCCCCCCAAAGATAAGAAAATTTTACTAATTTGGCAAACTAGGCTGTTGTGAGGGCGCGGATTTGCCGACCGGCAAGACGCGCTGGAGTGGCCCCGAAGAGGGCGCGCAAGGGAGACGGCCATGGACGAACGCGTCACGTTGCGTTCGCATCTCGATCGCTCGGCATCGCAAACGCCGGGCGGGCCCGCGGTCGCCGCGGTAATCACCGCAATTGCCGGCGCGGCGATCGATCTTGCCGCCGTGATCGCCGATGGGCCGCTGGCGGGCATCACGGGACAGAATGGCGGCGTCAATTCCGACGGCGACCAGCAGAAGGATATCGATCTCGCGGCCGATGCAATGATGCGCCGCGCGCTGCGCACATGCCCGGTCGCCGCGATCCTGTCCGAAGAACTGGCCCTGCCGGAAATGCTCGATCCCGAGGCGCCGCTCTGCGTCGCGATCGACCCGCTCGACGGATCGGCAAACCTTGCGAACAATATCTCGGTCGGGACCATCTTTTCGATCCGTCGCCAGGGAAACGATGTTCTCTCAACCTTCTTTGAGCCTGGCACGGCGCAGTGCGCAGCCGGCTTCGTCGTTTACGGTCCGCAGACCACGCTTGTCCTCGCGCTCGATGCCGGCGTCGACATTTTCATTCTCGATCGGCGCAGACAGGAATTCCTGCTGACCAAACAGGGCGCCAGGATCGCGCCCAATACGCCGGAATTCGCCATCAACGCGTCCAATCGCCGGCACTGGCACGGGCCCGTGCGCGCCTATATCGACGAATGCCTCGGCGGTGCCAACGGCGATGGCGGCGCCGATTTCAACATGCGGTGGATCGGTTCCCTGGTCGCCGAATCGCTCCGCATTCTGGTTCGCGGCGGGGTGTTTCTGTATCCGGCCGATGCCCGCCCCGGCTACCGCGACGGACGTCTGCGGCTTCTCTACGAAGCGCATCCGATGGCGCTGGTGATGGAATGGGCGGGCGGCCTGGCGACGACAGGGCGCCGGCGAATCCTCGAGCTTTCGGCAAGAACGCCACACCAGCGGGTGCCGCTGATCATGGGCTCGGCGCGAGGCGTCCGCGACGTGGTGGCCATTCACGAAGGTATCGAACCGATGTTCGACAATAGCGATGCGCCGCTGTTTGCGCGGCGCGGCCTGTTTCTCTGAGACGGGAAAGTCCGATGTCGCGCAGTCATCCCATCATATCGATCACGGGCTCATCCGGAGCAGGCACGACGTCGGTGAAAAAGACATTCGAAAACATCTTCCGTCGCGAAAAAGTAACCGCGGCCTATATCGAAGGCGACGCGTTCCATCGCTACAACCGCGCCGAGATGCGCGCCAAAATCATGGAGGAAGGCGAACGCGGCAACAAGCATTTCAGCCACTTCAGTCCCGAAACCAATCTGTTCGAGGAGCTGGAGAAAGTCTTTCGCGACTATGGCGAATCCGGCACCGGCACCACCCGTCACTACGTCCACGACGACGAGGAGGCCCGCCTGTACGGCGCGGAGCCCGGCACCTTTACCGAATGGGGATCGCTGCCGGAAAGCTCCGACCTGCTGTTTTATGAAGGCCTGCACGGTGCCGTGGTGACGGACAAGGTCAATGTCGCACAGCATGCCGATCTCAAGATAGGCGTCGTGCCGGTCATCAATCTCGAATGGATCCAGAAACTGCACCGCGACCGCAGCGACCGCGGCTATTCCACCGAGGCGGTCACCGATACCATCCTGCGGCGGATGCCGGATTATGTGAATTATATCTGCCCGCAATTCGCCGAGACCGACATCAATTTCCAGCGCGTGCCGACGGTCGATACCTCGAACCCGTTCATCGCACGCTGGATCCCGACCCCGGATGAGTCGATGGTTGTGATCCGGCTCAAGAATCCGCGCGGCATCGATTTCCCCTATCTGCTGTCGATGATTCCGAACAGCTTCATGTCGCGCGCCAATTCGATCGTGATTCATGGATCGAAGCTCGATCTCGCCATGCAGCTCATCCTCACCCCGCTGATCCTGCAACTGATGGAACGCAAGAGGCGCACGATATGACCGCTCAATCCCTGTCTTCTGTGGCCTGTCGTCCTGACGTCGCGCATGCCGAGATGGCCAACGCGATCCGCTTTCTCGCCATCGACGCGGTCGAAAAAGCGAAATCCGGTCATCCCGGCATGCCGATGGGCATGGCCGACGTGGCGACGGTATTGTTTTCGCGCTTCCTCAAATTCGACGCCACCGATCCGATGTGGCCGGATCGCGACAGGTTCGTGTTGTCTGCCGGCCACGGCTCTATGCTGCTCTATGCGCTGCTGTATTTGACCGGCTACGACGCCGTGACGCTCGACCAACTCAAGGCGTTCAGACAGTGGGGTTCGAACACCCCGGGTCACCCCGAATACGGCCACACTCCGGGCGTGGAGACGACCACGGGACCGCTGGGACAGGGGATCGCCACGGCCGTCGGCATGGCACTGGCCGAGCGGCTGATGAACGCGCGGTTCGGCAACGATCTAGTCGATCACTATACCTATGTGATCGCCGGTGATGGCTGCCTGATGGAAGGTCTCAGCCATGAAGCGGTTTCGCTCGCCGGGCACCTGCGGCTCAACCGTCTGGTGGTGCTATTCGACGACAACCAGATCTCGATCGATGGATCGACATCGCTGTCGTGTTCGGATGACCAGTTGGCGCGCTTCAAGGCTTCCGGCTGGTCGGCCTGCCGCATCGACGGCCACGATCCGCAGGCCATCGCGGAAGCGATCAGGCAGGCGCGGGACAATGATCGCCCGTCGCTGATCGCCTGCCGCACCGTGATCGGCTTTGGCGCGCCCAATCGCCAGGGCACCGAAAAGGCCCACGGGGCCCCGCTTGGCGCCGAGGAGATTGCAAAAACCCGTGCCGCCCTGGACTGGCCTCACCAGCCGTTTCAGCTTCCCGACGCGGTGCTCGAGCGGTGGCGCGCCATGGGCGCGCAGGGGCAGGAGGCTCATCGCGCCTGGACCAGCCGCGCCGCGCGTCTTGATGCCGCCGCGCGTTATCGGTTCTTCGATACGCTGAATGGAAAGCTGTCCAGCGAATATGATGGCGCCATGGCCCAGATCCGCGGACGGTTCGGCGCCGAACAGCCAAAAATCGCCACCCGGCAGGCGTCGCAGCTGGTGATCGATGTCATCGCCGAAGCGCTGCCGAATCTGCTCGGCGGTTCGGCCGATCTGACCCATTCGAACCTGACGCGTGCCAGGACGCAGTGGCCGGTGCGGCACGATTTTCTCGAAGGCAGCTACATTCATTACGGCGTGCGCGAACACGGCATGGCTGCGGCGATGAACGGCATCGCGCTGCATGGCGGCTTTATCCCCTATGGCGGGACGTTCCTCACTTTTGCCGATTACAGCCGGCCCGCGATCAGGCTTGCGGCGCTGATGGGCGTGCGGGTGATTCATGTGATGACGCATGATTCGATCGGGCTCGGCGAAGACGGTCCGACCCACCAGCCGGTCGAACATCTGGCGTCGCTTCGGGCTATCCCCAACCTGCTGGTGTTTCGCCCAGGCGACGCCGTCGAGACCGCCGAGGCCTGGGATTGCGCGCTGCAGGCGCAGGCCAGTCCCTCGGTGCTGTGTTTGTCGCGGCAGGCGCTGCCGACGTTCCGTGAAACCACCGGCAATGCCAATCTGGTCGCGCTTGGCGCCTATGTGGTCGTTGAGCCCGACGGCGGACGTGACGTGACACTGATCGCGACGGGCTCGGAAGTCTCGATCGCTCTCGACGCGGCCAGATTGCTTGCGACGGACGACGTCCGCGCCGCGGTGGTTTCGGCGCCATGCTTCGATCTGTTCCGCGCCCAGTCGGATCAATACCGGGCCGAGGTTCTGGGACATGCTCCGCGCGTGGGAATTGAAGCCGCGATCGAGGGCGACTGGGCGCGCTGGCTCGGCGACGGCGGCGAATTCGTCGGAATGACCGGCTTTGGCGCATCGGCTCCGGCGGAGACGCTGTATCGCGAATTCGGCATCACCGCGGAAGCCGCTGCGGCGGCGGCCATACGCTGCATCGGCCGGTCGAGAATGGCGGCAACCACTTCATTACGTTCCCACCCCGCGGCGATTTGAACGGAGGCACTGATGGCACGGATTACCCTGAGACAATTGCTCGATCATGCCGCGGAACACGGTTACGGCGTGCCGGCTTTCAACATCAACAATATGGAGCAGGGGCTCGCGATCATGGAAGCCGCGGCGGCGGTCGATGCGCCGGTGATCATTCAGGCCTCCCGCGGCGCGCGCACTTACGCCAACGATATCATGTTGTCGAAGATGATCGACGCTCTGGAAGAGATGTATCCGCAGATACCGCTCTGCATGCATCAGGACCACGGCAACGAGGAGGCGACCTGCGCCACCGCGCTGCAATACGGTTTCACCTCGGTGATGATGGATGGATCGCTGAAGGCGGACGCCAAGACCGCAGCGGATTACGATTACAACGTCGACATCACCCGGCGCGTGGTGGAGATGGCGCACTGGATCGGCGCATCGGTGGAAGGTGAGCTCGGCGTGCTCGGTTCGCTCGAACATGGCGGCGGCGAACAGGAAGACGGCCACGGTGTCGAAGGCAAGGTCAGCCACGACCAGCTGCTGACCGACCCGGACCAGGCGGTCGATTTCGTCCGCGCCACCAAAGTGGATGCGCTGGCGATCGCGATGGGGACGTCGCACGGCGCCTACAAGTTCTCGCGCAAGCCGGATGGCGACATCCTCGCCATGAAGGTCGTCGAGGAAATCCATCGTCGCCTTCCTAATACCCACCTGGTGATGCACGGCTCGTCGTCGGTACCGCAGCCGCTGCAGGACGTATTCAACGCATTCGGCGGCGAGATGCCGCAGACCTGGGGGGTACCGGTCGAGGAAATTGTCCGCGGCATCAGGCATGGCGTCCGCAAGGTCAATATCGACACCGACTGCAGGCTGGCGATGACCGCAGCGTTCCGCAAGGTCGCCGCCCAGACCAGAAGTGAGTTCGACCCGCGCAAATTCCTCAAGCCGGCCATGGACGCGATGCGCGATCTCTGCCGCGAACGTTTCGAGCAGTTCGGTACCGCCGGCCATGCCGCAAAGATCAAGGTCATCCCGCTCGCCGAAATGGCGAAGCGCTATCGCTCAGGCAGTCTTGATCCGCGGATCGGATCGATGGCGGCTGCGGCGGAGTGAAATGAAGAATGTTGCGGTCGAACAGTCCGCACCGGCAACCTTAAACGTTAAGGAGATCACCATGAACGAACTCTCGATGACCGTCCGCGGCAAAGATCGCTACAAATCCGGCGTGATGGAATACAAGAAGATGGGCTACTGGGAGCCCGACTATGAGCCAAAGGACACCGACGTCATCGCGCTGTTCCGGGTGACACCGCAGGACGGTGTCGACCCGATCGAGGCGTCGGCGGCGGTGGCCGGCGAATCCTCGACCGCGACGTGGACCGTGGTATGGACCGACCGGCTCACCGCGGCGGAAAAATACCGGGCGAAATGCTACCGCGTCGATCCGGTGCCGAATTCGCCCGGGCAGTTTTTCGCCTACATCGCCTACGATCTCGACCTGTTCGAGAACGGATCGATCGCCAATCTCTCGGCCTCGATCATCGGCAATGTGTTCGGCTTCAAGCCGTTGAAGGCGCTGCGGCTCGAGGACATGCGACTGCCGGTGGCCTATGTGAAGACCTTCCAGGGTCCGGCGACCGGCATCGTGGTCGAGCGCGAGCGCATGGACAAGTTCGGCCGCCCGCTGCTCGGCGCCACCGTGAAGCCGAAGGACGACGAGAACATCAATTCGCAGCCATTCATGCACTGGCGCGAGCGCTTTCTTTACTGCATGGAGGCCGTCAACAAGGCCCAGGCAGCATCCGGCGAGATCAAGGGCACCTACCTCAACGTCACCGCCGGTACCATGGAGGACATGTATGAGCGCGCGGAGTTCGCCAGAGAACTCGGCTCGGTTATCATCATGATCGATCTCGTGATCGGCTATACCGCGATCCAGTCGATGGCGAAATGGGCGCGGCGCAACGACATGATCCTGCATTTGCACCGCGCCGGACATTCGACCTACACACGGCAGCGCAACCACGGCGTCTCGTTCCGCGTGATCGCCAAATGGATGCGGCTTGCCGGCGTCGATCACATCCATGCCGGCACCGTGGTCGGCAAACTTGAGGGCGATCCGGCCACCACGCGCGGCTACTACGACATCTGCCGCGAGGACTTCAATCCGACAAGACTCGAGCACGGCGTGTTCTTCGACCAGAACTGGGCCAGCCTCAACAAGCTGATGCCGGTGGCATCCGGTGGCATTCACGCCGGCCAGATGCACCAGCTGCTAGATCATCTCGGCGAAGACGTGGTGCTGCAGTTCGGTGGCGGCACCATCGGCCATCCGATGGGAATCCAGGCCGGCGCGACCGCCAACCGCGTCGCGCTGGAAGCGATGATCCTCGCCCGCAACGAAGGCCGCGACTATCTGCACGAAGGACCGGAAATTCTCGCCAAGGCGGCTGCTACCTGCACGCCGCTGAAGGCCGCGCTCGAGGTCTGGAAGGACGTCACCTTCAACTACGAGTCGACCGACATGCCCGACTACGCCCCCACACCCAGCATCTCGATGTAAGGAGCAGGATCATGCGCGTCACCCAAGGCTGTTTCTCGTTCCTGCCCGATCTCACCGACGAGCAGATCTCCCGGCAGGTCCAGTATTGTCTCGGCAAGGGCTGGGCGGTGAACATCGAATTCACCGACGATCCGCATCCCCGCAATAACTTCTGGGAGATGTGGGGGCTGCCCATGTTCGATCTGCGCGACGCTGCGGGCGTGCTGATGGAACTGAACGAATGCCGCAAGGTCTATGGCGATCGATACATCCGGATGTCCGCGTTCGATTCCAGCCATGGCTGGGAATCGCTGCGGCTGTCCTTCATCGTCAACCGGCCGAAGGACGAACCCGGCTTCCGGCTCGAACGGCACGAGGTTAATGGTCGCAACATCCGCTACACCACGAAATCCTACGCCGCCGATCGTCCCGAGGGCCGGCGCTACGGTGGCAAGTGAATTCGCCGGTCGCGAGCCAAGCGGTGAGTGAAGCACCGCCGGTCGAGCAGGTCGATCTGCGCCGCGAGTTCAATGACGTCGGCATTGGTGAGGTGCTCGACCAGCTCGACCGTGAGTTGATCGGGCTGAAGCCGGTGAAAGCCCGGATCCGCGAGATCGCCTCCCTGCTCCTGATCGAGCGCATTCGCAAGCGAATGGATCTCGCGTCGGGCAATCCGACGCTGCACATGTCGTTCACCGGCAATCCCGGCACCGGCAAAACCACGGTGGCGCTGCGGATCGCCAGCATTCTGCACAGGCTCGGTTTCGTGCGCCGCGGTCAAGTGGTGTCGGTGACCCGCGACGAACTGGTGGGGCAATACATCGGTCACACCGCGCCCAAGACCAAGGAAATTCTGAAGAAGGCAATGGGCGGCGTGCTGTTCATCGACGAAGCCTATTACCTGCACCGGCCGGACAACGAGCGCGACTACGGCCAGGAGGCGATCGAGATCCTGCTGCAGGTGATGGAATCCCAGCGCGAGGATCTGGTGGTGATCCTCGCCGGCTACGGCGACCGGATGGACAAGTTCTTCGCCAGCAATCCCGGCTTCCGCTCGCGCATCGCGCACCACATCGATTTTCCGGATTATGCCGACGATGAGCTGCTCGCCATCGCCGAACTGATGCTGCGTGACATGAACTACAAATTCAGTCCGACCGCCCGGGAAGCGTTCATCCGCTATATTGCATTGCGCAAGACCCAGCCGTTGTTCTCCAATGCGCGCTCGATTCGCAACGCGCTGGACCGGATGCGCTTGCGTCAGGCCAACCGCCTGGTGGCAGATCTCGACCGCGTGTTGACCGCCGATGACATCATGTCGCTTGAGGCTTCGGATGTCCTCGCCAGCCGCGTGTTTGCCGGGGATATCCCACCGCTTTGACGGCGAAGGCAATAGTGCCACCAAAAGCGGTCGCGATTTGATCCTGTCGTTTATCTCTGCCTACGCAGGCTTGGCAGATCGAGACCGGTTTTCACAGCGCACGCAATGGCATCCTCACGGCCGGCATCGGCGTGACGCATGACGCCTGTCGCGGTCGACCTGGATCATTTGCAGCACACGCACCGCGCAATCCCACCCATGCAATTTTTCACTTGATAAATTCGCTTCCGCCGCCAACACTCCGCGCCACAAACTTCAAGAAACGCCAGGAGGCAGCGAAATGGTCCAGTCAATTGAACAGGATGGCATGCGGATTGACTGGGACGTCGAGATTCCGATGGACGACGGCCTGGTGCTGCGCGCGGACGTGTTCCGGCCGCTAGCGCCCGGAAATTATCCGGTCCTGCTCACCTATGGTCCCTATGCCAAGGGGCTGGCGTTCCAGGAGGGATACCCGAGCGCCTGGAAGAGCATGATCGCCGGCCACCCCGATGTCGCCTATGGATCATCCAACAAATATCAGAATTGGGAGGTGGTCGACCCGGAAAAATGGGTATGCCACGGGTATGTCTGTGTTCGGGTCGACTCGCGGGGCACCGGGCGATCGCCCGGATATGTCGACCATTTTTCACCGCGCGAAAGCCGCGATTTTTTCGAATGCATTGAATGGGCCGGCGTTCAGTCATGGTCCAATGGCAAGGTCGGGCTGAACGGCATTTCCTATTATGGCATCAATCAGTGGCATGTCGCCTCGCTGCAGCCGCCCCATCTCGCAGCCATGTGCATCTGGGAAGGTTCCGCCGACTGGTATCGCGACATGACCCACCATGGCGGAATCCTGTCGACCTTCTGGGCGAACTGGTACGACATGCAGGTCAAGACGGTGCAGTATGGCCTCGGCGAGCGCGGGCCGCGCAGCAAAGTCACCGGCGCGCTGATTTGCGGCGACGAAACCCTGTCGGACGCCGAGCTGGCGCGCAATCGCTGCAGTTTCGGGGATGAAATTCTGGCGCACCCGCTCGACGATACATATCACAAGGCGCGCTCGCCCGATTGGGACAAGGTTACGGTGCCGTTCCTGTCCGCGGCAAACTGGGGCGGCCAGGGCCTGCACCCGCGCGGCAATTTTGAAGGCTTTGTGCGCGCTGCGTCGAAAGCGAAGTGGCTGGAATGCCACGGCCTGGAGCATTGGACGCATTTTTATACCGACTACGGTCGAGAACTGCAGAAGAAATTCTTCGATTTTTATCTGAAGGGCGAGGCCAACGGCTGGGACCAGCAGCCAAAGGTCCAGCTGCAGGTTCGGCACACCGATCGCTTTGTCGAGCGTCATGAGGCCGACTGGCCGTTGCCGGGCACGGCGTGGACCAAATTCTATCTCAACTCGGCGGAGCAGACTTTGACGCTGCAGCCGCCGCAACAGGCTGCCGAGCTCTCCTTTTCGGCGATGGGCGACGGGCTGACTTTCATGTCCAGGCCGTTTTCGGAAGATACCGAAATCACCGGCCCGCTGGCGGCCAATTTACGGATTTCGTCGAGCACGGAAGATGCCGATATCTTTCTGGTGTTCCGGGTATTTTCCGCGGACCTTCGCGAGCAGACATTTGTCGGCGCGATCGATCCGCACACCCCGGTGGCGCAAGGCTGGCTGCGGGCATCGCATCGCGAGCTCGATGAAACGCTGTCGCGGCCCTATCGCCCCTATCACACCCACGCCGGCGTCCAGCCCTTGCAGCCAGGCGTCCCCGTCGATCTTGCGATCGAGATCTGGCCGACCTCGATCGTGGTGCCGAAGGGATATCGCATTGCGTTGAGCGTGCGAGGCAAGGACTACCAGTGGCAAAAGACCACGGGTGCAAAATTGTCCAATTTCAAGAACGAATTGCTGGGCTGCGGACCGTTCCTGCATGATGACCCCCGGGACCGGCCGGAACGGCTGTTCGGCGGCACCACCACGTTGCACATCGACCAGAATGGCTTCAATCACGTGCTGGTTCCGATTGTCGGAAAGGCAAAGGGCTGAGATACTTCAAAACAATCGGCCGATCAGGCCGAGCAAAAAATCAGGGGAGAGACAGATGGGCATTTCACGTCGTGGATTTGTTGCCGGAGTCGCAGGCGTCGGTCTCGCCAGCGTAGCCGCGCCCCGCATCGGGCGGGCGGCGGGGGAAGGCCCGATCCGTATCGGCCTTTTGACGGTCAAGACCGGGCCGCTGGCGTCCGGCGGAATCGATATGGAACGCGCGCTGGTGATGTATCTGAAAGAGCGCGACAACATGATGTCGGGCCGCAAGGTCGAATTGATCGTCTCAGATACCGCCGGCGTTCCGGCGACAGCCCGGACCAAGACCCAGGAGCTGGTCGAAAAAAACAACGTGCAGTGTCTGATCGGGCCGCTTGCCGCCTTCGAGGCGCTGGCGATCGATGACTATATTCGCCAGGCGCAAATGCCGACGCTCTCGGTCGCCGCTGCGGAAGACATGACCCAGCGCAACAACAATCCCTGGTTTGTCCGGGCTACGTCGACTTCCGCCCAGTGTGCTCACCCGCTGGGCGAATACGCGGCGAAAGAGCTCAAGTATAAAAGGATGATCACGATTGCCGACGACATCGCCTATGGCCAGGAAATGTGCGCCGGCTTTCAGCGCGTCTTCGAAGACAATGGCGGCAAGATCGTTCAAAGGCTGTTCCCACCGCTGACCGTCCCCGATTACGGCTCCTATGTTGGACAGCTCAAAGCTGCCGACGGCATCTTCCTCGGATTTGCCGGCTCGAACGGTTTTCGCTTCCTGCGCCAACTCGTCGATTACGGGATCAAGGATAAACTGCCCGTCATTGGTGGAATGACGGCGCTCGACGAGGCCGTTCTGCGCAACATGGGCGACGAGGCGCTGAACATTGTCACCACCTGCTGGTATTCGGCCGAGCTGGACAACAAGCAAAATCAGGTTTTCGCACCGGCCTTCCGCAAGGAATTCAAATATGACCCGGGTTTCTATGCGGCGAGCACCTATGTGAACGGCGCGGTCCTAGAAGCCGCCCTCAAGGCGGTGAACGGCAAGATCGAAGACAAGCCCGCCTTCATGGCCGCACTGCGGGCGGTCAATGTCGATACCGCACGCGGGCCGGTCAAGTTCGATGACACCGGCAATGTGGTCGGCAATGTTTACTTGCGAAAGGTCACGCGCAAGGATGGCCGGCTGGTCAATTCGGTTTTCAAGACCTACCCGAACGTCAGCCAGTTCTGGACTTACGGCAAGGAAGCGTTTCTCGCCAATCCGGTCTATTCGCGCGATTTCCCGCCGGCCAAATACATCGAGAACTAGAGCTGGTTGGCGGGTCTCTAGTGAGGCCACGCACATGACCGTCGTCGCCCGGCTCTCTTGATTGGGCGACGCGGTATTCCAGAGCATCAACATGGATCGCGAGGCTCTGGAACACTGGGCCACCGGCTTTCGGGGGTGGTGACGGTCAATTAATGAAGTGTCGCAATGCACACTCTGCCTCATCCAAACTAAACTCCAAACGGTGCCGTCAGCGAGACGATCGGCAGACAAGCGCTCATGGCGATCCTTATTCTGCAGTTCCCCGGCGGTGATCGCAGCCTAAAGCTCTCCTTGCAATGACGAACACTGCCGTTTCCGGGCGCAGTTCGATTCAAGAAGACGAACCTCCATCCAGCTGCGTTTCATTGCGAAGCAGCCAGGACAGGCGATGGCGTTGCGCCGAGCGCAAGTGCTGCCTGGCGGCGCTTTCCGCTGCGTCCGGATCTTTGGCGCGTATGGCTGCAAGGATGCGCAGATGCTCTTCGTGAGCCTCCTTCGCTCGCGCGATGTCGCCGAGCATGGTTGGCAACAGGGTCATGGTGTCGGCGAGGCTGGAAAGACTGCGCAGCAGATAACGGTTATGCGCGGCGAAATAAACCAGCCGGTGGATCTTCTGGTTGATGCGGGATAGTTCGGCGCCATCGCCCAGATGCGCGCTCTCGCCCTCGATCAGTTCCGCGAGCGCGGCGACTTCGATCGCGGAAGCATGCTGCGCAGCCAATCCAGCCGCGGTGCCTTCCAGTGCCTCCCGCATGACGTAGAGTTCGATGATCATCAGGTGATCGGGCCGGGTGACGGTGACCCCGCGTCGCGGCTCGTAGCAGAGCAGACCATCCGCTTCCAAACGGTGCATGGCCTCTCGCACCGGCGTTCGCGACACCTTGAGACGGGCGGCCAGGTCGAGTTCGGTCAGCCGGTCCCCGACCTTGAAGGTCCCGTCGCGGATAGCCTCTTTCAGCCGCAAATAGGTGTCCTGGCCAAGATCCAAAGTAGCTGAGGAGGCAGGCGTGGACTTTTTTGCCATTGCACTATACCGTTTATTGTATACCGTTGTATTCAATCCCAAGGAAGCACTATGCATATTCTCATACTGCCTGGCGACGGCATCGGACCGGAAATCACCGCGGCGACGGTAAGGATTCTGAACGCTGCGTCACACCGCTTCAACCTTGGGCTGGTTCTGGTCGAAGACGTCGTCGGTCACGAAAGCCTTCGCCGGTACGGCACCACGGTGCGGCCTGATCTCCTGGACCGGGCACGGGACATGCAGGGCATCGTGCTGGGACCGACGGCGACCTACGATTTCAAGGACGAGACCAAGGGCGAGATCAACCCCTCGAAATTCTTTCGCAAGAGCCTCGATCTGTTTGCCAATATTCGCCCTTCGAAAACCTATGAGGGCTTTCCGGGGCGCATCGGCGCGTTCGATCTCGTCGTGGTGCGGGAAAATACCGAAGGCTTCTATGCCGATCGCAACATGGAACTGGGCAATGGCGAGATCCTGGTGACCCCGGACGTTGCCATCTCGCTGCGGCGGATCACCCGCCAATGCTGCGAGCGCATTGCCCGCGCCGGGTTCGAACTTGCCATGCGCCGACGCCGGCACGTCACCCTGGTTCACAAAGCCAATGTGCTCAAGATTGCCGATGGCATGCTGTTTCTCGACGAGTGCAGGAAGGTGGCTGCCGAATTTCCAGATGTCACCGTCGATGATGTGCTGGTCGATGCGATGATGGCGCATGTCGTGCGCACCCCACAGCGCTTCGACGTCATCGTCACCACCAATATGTTCGGCGATATTCTGTCCGATCTGACTGCCGAGCTGTCGGGCAGCCTTGGCCTTGGCGGCTCGCTCAACGCCGGCATCGGCTACGCGATGGCCCAGGCCGCGCACGGCTCGGCGCCCGACATCGCCGGCAAGAACGTCGCTAATCCCTATTCCCTGATTCTGTCAGCCTCCTTGCTGCTGGCGTGGCAGGGACGGCGTGAAGGTAAACCTGAATTCGAAGCAGCGGCCAGGGCGATCGACATCGCGGTGGAAGCTGCCATCGCCGCTCACGAAGTCACAAGCGATATCGGCGGACGGCTCGGCACCAGCGAGGCGGCAATGGCACTCGCCAGCAGGCTTTCCGATCCCGGTCGCGACGATCCTCAACGCCGGCGCGCGTAGGAAAAACAAACGCCGTTCGAACTTTAGTAAACAAAAAATAAATTTGGGAAGGAAGCGAGATGACACTCTACCAGCAGAGCGCCTCGGGCGGTCTCGATGCGTTGCCTGTTCCGGACGCCGTGCTGGCAAGCGCGACGCGGAAAGCCGCCTTGCGTTTCGTGCCGCTGCTGACGATCGCCTACCTGTTCAACTATCTCGATCGCACCAGCCTCGGTTTTGCCGCGCTGACCATGAATCAACAGCTGGGGTTGTCGGCCGGTCAGTTCGGTTTGGCCGCCGGCATTTTCTTCTTGGGCTATTGCGTATTCGAGGTGCCCAGCAACCTGTTGCTTTACCGGTTTGGCGCGCGGCGCTGGCTCGCTCGCATCATGATCACCTGGGGCCTGGTGTCGGCGGCGACTGCCTTCGTCGTCGGACCGAGCAGCTTCTACGGGGTGCGCCTTTTGCTGGGCATCGCGGAGGCCGGGTTTTTTCCGGGAGTCACGTTCTTTCTTGCCGCCTGGTTCCCTACTAGATATCGCACCCGCATGCTGGCCTGGTTCCTCGTCGGGATTCCTGCTTCCTCACTGGTTGGCGGTCCGGTTTGCGGCCTGCTGCTCGGGATGGACGGGATTTGGGGCCTTGCCGGCTGGCAATGGCTGTTTCTCCTGGTCAGTTTGCCATGCATACCGTTGGGTTTTCTGACGCTGCGCCTGCTGGCCGATAACCCAAAGTCCGCGACCTGGCTCACCTCGGATGAGCGCAATGCGCTGCAAAACGTTCTCTCCTCTGAAGTGAGAGAGCGACCGCACTCGTCGTTGCTGGCGGCGCTGAAAGATACTCGCGTCCTTATTCTGGCGGCCATCCAATTTGGTTTCACGCTCGGGTCTTATGGCATCGGCATCTGGCTGCCCCTGATGCTCAAGGAATTTCACCTCTCGACCATTACCATCGGCTGGACCTCGGCCATTCCTTATCTGTTTGCCTCGGTCGGCATGATTGTATGGGCACGCTTCGTCGACCAGCACGGCAGGCGCGTCCTCAATCTTGCGATCGCCTGCTTCCTCGGTGGCGTGGGGCTGCTCGCGCCAATCATATTCGATACGCTGCCGGTCGCCGTGATCGGGTTCAGCGTCGCCCTGATCGGCGTGACGGCTGCGCGCGCGATCTTTTGGACCATCCCGACCCGGTTCCTGACCGGGATCGCCGCCGCAGGCGGTCTCGCCTTCATCAACAGTGTCGGCACGGTGGGCGGGTTTGTCGGTCCTTCCATGATGGGCTGGCTCCGAGAATTCTCCGGTTCATACGTCGTCGGCCTGGTCGCCGTGGCTTCCATCATGGTCGCCGCCACGGTTGCGTCGCTGTCGCTGAAGCTCGTCGTATCGAAGGAGTGAGGCGATGCCCGGCATATCGAGACGGATGTTCGGAAGAATGACGGGTTCGGGGATGGCTGCCGCGCTTCCGCTCAGCTCCGCTTCAGCGAAAGAGAACTCAGACATGCTTGCAGGCGCCTGCGATTGCCACGTCCACATTGTCGGCCCAGCCACGCAGTATCCGATGTCTGCGCAACGCGGCTATACGCCGCCGCAGGCATCGGTGGCCGATCTCAACGCGCTGCGCCAGCGCCTCGGCATTTCCCGCAATGTGCTGATCCAGCCGTCATTCTACGGGTCCGACAATCGCTGCATGATTGATGCGCTGGCACAACTCGGCGACAGCGCCCGAGGAATTGCCGTCGTGGAGCCCGATATCGCCGACGCCGAACTGGGTGAACTCGACCAGCGAGGCGTGCGCGGTATCCGAATCAATCTCGAGAGCGGAGAAAACCGCGATCCCCATGCAGCAGCCTCAGCTCTCGACGCGATTGCGAAACGCGTCCGGCATCTGGGCTGGCACATCCAGATCTATGCCGCGCTGCCGGTTATCGCCGCGGTGGCCGATCGGATTGCCGCACTCCCGGTGGATGTGGTCATCGATCATTTCGGCATGGCGCAAGCCAAGGATGGCATCGAACAGGCCGGGTTCGCGGCTCTGCTGGATCTCGCCAAAGCGGGTCGGGCGTATGTCAAATTATCGGCGCCGTACCGCATATCGCAACAAGCCGGCTACGGCGATGCGGCCCCTATTGCCCGGGCGTTGATTGCGGCGGCACCCGATCGGATGCTGTGGGCCAGCGACTGGCCGCATACCGATCGAACTCCCGGGCGCAGCGCATTCGATATCCATCCGTTCCGGACCATCGACGACCAAGCCGTGCTTGGTCTTTTCGCGCAATGGTGCGGCGACAAGGCGGTTGAACGAGCCATTCTGGTCGAGACGCCAGCCCGGCTCTATCGCTTTTAGAGACGTTTCTGATTCGATCAGGCCAGCGTCATTCCACGATGCGCAATTGCACATCGTGGAATGACGAACGCGGTTTCGAAGCGGAGTTTTCTCCCTGATCTGGTTGATTCCTCCGCGCTTTCCGGCCTAAGGTTCAGCCGGACTTTCAAGAAGTAAAAAAAATCGGGAGAAGCGTTATGCTCATGAGAGTGGCTGCGGCGTTGGCCGGGATGTTGGCGCTGGCCGTGCCGGCCTTTGCGGCGGATGCGCCGTCGGAAATCAAGCTCGGCACGCTGTACGCGTCTTCCGGGCGCTATGCCTCGATCTCGATGCCGGTTCACAGCGCCTTGAAATTGTGGATCGATCAGAAGAACGCCGACGGCGGCGTCTATGTGAAGGCGTTCGACAAGAAAATCCCGATCAAGCTCATTGCCTATGACGATCAGAGCAACACCGCGACGGCATCGACGCTCTACAATCAGCTGATCACCCAGGACAAGGTCGATCTGCTGGTCGCGGATTCCGGTTCTGTCCTGACCGCGCCCGCGGTCGCGCTTGCGCGCGACCACAAGATGTTCCTGTTCGACCAGACCGGCACCGGCGCCAGCTTCTTTTCCAAGGACAATCCCTACATCGCGCTGATGGCGGATCCGGTCTCGACGATCTGGCCGAAACCGGTCGCGGACTTTTTGATTCACGATGGCCCTGGGCTCGGCATCAAGAAGGTCGCGATCCTCTATTCG
>WNFI01303637.1_pt1 | contig 42815 bp, 38 predicted proteins | sample 5400471 | NCBI WGS metagenome assembly WNFI01 (sample SAMN13153348, study PRJNA577476) | soil metagenome | isolation source: 100 cm saprolite on Douglas fir-dominated hillslope | place: USA:California | collected 2013-09-17 | reverse complement strand
GGAGAATACCAAATATCTGAAATTCCTGATTGTGCAGGTATTATAGCCCTGTGCGTATTATAGCCCTGTGCGTATTATAGCCCTGTGCGGCGGTCGAGACAGGCTTGCAGGAGCCGGGCAAATTCCTTGTCGTTGGGTGGAAGAAGAAAGGTCTTATGGTCGCCGGGGGTCACATGGAGCTGCACTTCCTTTGTCGTGTACTTTTCCCATTCCATATAGATGGGATCGTCGACATAATAAATGCGTTGCTGTACCTTAAAGAGATCGATTGCCAGATCGATGGGGGTCATAAAATAATTATCATAAGCTATATGGTAGGCCCGGTTGACTTTTTCTTCGGGCGTGAAGAGTTCTTCATTCCCCTTATAATTTCGGGAAGATAATTTACGGATTTTTTCTCTCAGGGTGTCAAATTGATAAGCGATCGTTCGTTTGGGATGCTTAAGGAATAAGGCTGAAAAGAAGAACAGTTTTTTGAATTGGCGGATAATCTTTTTATATACTCTTTTCTTCCTTTTTTCCAATGGGTCGCGATTGGCGGCATGGGTGTCGAGTATTCCCAGCATTTTTATTTCTTTGCCCATTTGCAGGAGCTGTCTCGCCATTTCAAAGGCGATGAATCCGCCCAGGGAATAACCTGCCAGGGCATAGGGGCCTTGCGGATCATGAGCCAGGATCTCGGCATTGTATTTCCGGGCTATTTCTTCGATGGAATAAAGAAATTCTGTTTTTCCGTTTAACCCGAGGGCCTGCATACCGTATACCGGCTGATCTTCGTCCATGTATTTTCCCAACGCGCTGAAAGCAAGAACATTCAATCCGGAACCATGCACCAGGTAAACGGGTGTTTTGGCGCCGGTGCTCTTTATCGGCACGAGGGAGTTCCAGTTAAGCTTATTTTCTTCGACGTCGATCATCAGGGCCAGTTTTTCAATGGTGGAGTTCTGAAAGAGACCGGCAAGCGGCAGACGGCGGCCAGTTTGTCGTTCAATGGCCATCATAATATTTACGGCGATAAGGGAGTGTCCTCCCAGCTCAAAAAAATTACTGTTGATGCTGATATCCTGAACTTTTAGCTGTTCAGACCAGATGGCGGCGACCAGTTTTTCGGCGCTGGTGCGTGGCGCAATAAAAGAACTGTCGATCAGTTGTGTACGGATGGAAGGTTTGGGAAGATTATTCCGGTCGATCTTTCCATTGGAAGTAACCGGCAGGGTTTCCAGTAATATGAACTCCGAAGGGATCATATAATCGGGAAGATTTTTTTTAAGCTGATTCGTCCAGGACTGAAAGATTTCTCTGGGCAGGATCATATTTCCGGTATTCCCGGCGGTTGTGGGATATTTATCCGGAAATAGGACCAGGTAGGCTACCAGGCGCTGCCCCCCGGAAATATCGTCCCAGGTGGTGGCTGCAGTTTCCTTTATACCGGGCAGGCGGGTGATTGCCTGTTCTATTTCACTGATCTCGATGCGGTAGCCATGTATCTTGACCTGCCGGTCGATACGATCCAGGTACTGTATCTCTCCGTTGTGTAATAATTTGCCCAGGTCGCCGGTACGGTACATTCTGGCTCCCGGCCATTCTGCATAGGGTATAGGGATAAATTTTTCATTTGTCAGTTCGGGCCGATTGATATAACCGCGGGCCAGTCCGTCTCCGGCAATGCATATCTCGCCTTCGATGCCGGGCGGTGCGAGATTGTTGTACTCGTCCAGGATATAGAACTGTGTATTATCAATGGGTCGGCCGATGGTGACCGGGGTATCTTTTTCTGTTATCTGTTTTACGGAAGACCAGATGGTGGTTTCGGTAGGGCCGTATAAATTCCAGAGCGAATGGCATTTTTTGAGCAGCCTTTCACCGAACTCTTTGGGGAAAGCCTCGCCGCCGCACAACACTTTAAGCGGATAGGCCTTTGTCCAGCCTGCATCCAGCAGCATACGCCAGGTATAAGGTGTCGCCTGCATAACGGTTATGTTATAGTCTTCTATCATCTGTAGCAGGAGTCTGCCATCGCGGCAGGTTTCCGCATTGGCCAGGACAACGGTTGCGCCGCTGATCAGGGGTAAATATATTTCCAGACCGGAGATATCGAAAGAGATGGTTGTCACGGCAAGGAGGGTATCGGAGGCTGTCATACCCGGTGTCTTTTGCATGCTCAGCAAGAGATTCACGAGGCTGTGGTGTTCGATCTGGACTCCTTTCGGTTTGCCGGTGGAGCCGGAAGTATATAACAGGTAAACGAGCCGGGAGCCGTCTCCGGTAATGGGTGGAGATTTGTCTTCGTATGTATCCAGCAGGGGCCAGATATCTTCGACCTGCAGTTCGCGGGCATTGGTGTTGAATTGTCCTTTATACTGGCGGGAGGTGATGAGCAGTTTTGCCTTAGAATCAGCCAGCATAAATTCTATTCTGTTTTTCGGATACAAGGGGTCCAGCGGAATATAAACGGCGCCGGCCTTCATGACGGCCAGCAAAGCGATGATCAGTTCGGGCGAGCGGACGATGGCAAGGCCGATCATGTCTTCCGGTAAGAGGTCTTGTTGCAGGAGGTAATTAGCCAGACGGTTGACTTGTTTATCCAATTGCTGGTAGGAAATCGTTTGGTCTTCAAACCGGATGGCTGTCTTATGCGGGTATAATAGTGCTGTTTCGCTAATGAGCGCTGCAACGTGCTTATCCTTTGGATAAGTGCTGCCGGTCGCATTCCATTCGGACAATTGGCGGACAAAGTCCTGATTGCCGGCGGAATTTGATGTATTAATGGGATGAGATGAAGGGGTCGCCATTTTGCCAGCGTGCTATCAAAATGATTAATGTTGTGTCGTGCGACAAGAGGGAAGCCGGTATTGGAAAGGCTAAATAATAGAGGAAAAAGGATAATATCAGTAGGAAAAGGCTGGCGGGTGGAAATTACTTATTGACCTGGAAAATGCCTGAGTCGGTGATGCGTCCACTTTCGTCTTTCAACTGGAAAGTATAAAGACCGCGGTTTAGGTCACTGAGATTGACAGTTTTTTTATCAACTACGGAGGGTACGTCTTTTACCATTTTGCCCAGAAAACTGAAAATTTGCAGAGTGTAAGTCTTATTGGGCTCTTTTACCAATTCAAAAGTAATATAGGAGACGGCCGGATTGGGATAGAATTTTGCCACTTTATGCTCTGTATCGGGCAAAGGGCCACGGGCCTGGCTTTTAGCCTGGAAGGAGTTCAACAGAATAATGGATAACATAATGTAAAAAATCCTCATTCGCGGGTACATTTTACAAGTGATTCCAAAATATAGGTTTTCATTCAAAGATACAAATTTAGCGCCGAATTTAAATGACAAAATATAAGGCCGGTTTGAGACCGGCCTTATATTAATGAATTGATTATTAATTGGTTAAATTCGGATGGTTGAACCCGGGGCGTTTAATTGAGTTCGGAAAGCGTCTTTTGGATAGCCGAAAAATCCGGCAGGTCGGTGGCTGTTTCCAGGACTTCCGCGTAACGGACGACCCCATCCTTGTCTATCACGAAGGCGCTGCGTTTGGAAACGCCTTTCATATCGAAGACAAAATTATCATAGAGCGAGCCGTAGACGGTGGAGGTTTCCTTATTGAAATCGCTGAGCAGGGGGAAGTTAAGGTGTTGCTCTTCCTTGTATTTACCCAGGGTGAAGACCGAGTCGACGCTGATGCCGAGCACCTGGGCATTGGCCTGGTTATAAAGGGCTATGTTGTCACGGGTGCTGCATAATTCTTTGGTGCAGGTGCCGGTAAAAGCCTGGGGGAAGAACAGTAAAAGGACGTTTTTTCCTTTATAATCACTGAGGTTTACTTTTTGTTTGTCAGAGTCGTATAAGCTGAATTCCGGGGCTTTTTGTCCGATTTGAATCGTATTAGTGCTCATTTTTACTTTTTTAGAGCGTAAAAGTACTGTGGCAAAAAATAACCTGGAAAAATAATTTTTTGCCACAGTATCATAATGACGGAACCGGACTCCGTCCGGTTTGGTTAAAATTTGGGGCAGAGGACGCGGTACTTAGCATTTTCCCGATCCAGTAAACCGATATAGGAGATAGATAGCTCAAAACCACCTCTACCCTGGCTGGCTGTTTTCAGCGCAGAGACATTGGCATCGTAGCTGAGCGCGACGGCGAGGGAGTTCATATCGAGTTTCAATACCGGGATAAGGGCGTCTTTCCAGCGCAGGAATCCGCCGAGGTGTAGCGTATAATTGGAATTTTCGGGATCATCCCCCAGTTTATAGGAATAAAGTACCCCGCCGATCGTCTCTTGTGCGGCGCCTTGCCGGGAGTGATCGGCCTGGATGGTGAAATAAGAATAATCATTAATGATAGCTTTCAGACCGGCGGAAAAAACATATTTAGGTTCCAGCTCGATCGCCGGATTTTTATAAAATGAGTTTTTGGGGCGATTGAGATGGTGGTAGGCGAAACCGGCGAATAGTGTATTCTTGTTATCGGTTCCGAAGGTGGTGTTAAAACTGATGCCGAGGCTGCCGTCCAGGTAATGGACATTTGGGGAAAGGATGGTTTCGCCATTGGGCAGGGCGGGGTCATAGGCTGTGCCATTGTATTGGCTGTTCGTCGTGACTTTGGAAAGGTCGATGGTTTTCCCAACGAGCCCGCCCATAAATCCGACGGAGAGGTACATCGCTTTGTCGTTACTGAGTGATTTATGATAATTGAGGGCCGGTAATAATTCGGTAGTAGAAAGGGCTGCGGTGCCTGCTTTATCATAGAGTACCTGCAATGCAGTGGTGAAATAGTCGCTTCCTTTTCCAACGGGCCATTTATATTCTCCGTTGAGCGAGCCGGTGCGATAGGCGTTGGAGAAGTTATTCCACTGGTCGCGGAAAACGGTCTGGATGCGGTAGTCGCCGGTGAAGATGCCTGCGAGGGCCGGATTGCGAAGCAGGGGTGTCTCGAAGAACTGAGAGAAGTGAATGTCCTGCGCTTTCGCGGTGGGGCCGGCAAGCAGGAGGCAAAGGACGATATGGTATAAATGTTTTCTCAATTTCTTAATCAGTTTAAAAATTGGGCTCACCGGATAAGGGTAACGTCGCCGTGCAGCGCGACGACCTGGGCATTATTGCAAACCACTTCTGCTATATAAACATAGGCGTCCACCGGTGCGGGGCGGCCGTTGAAATTGCCATCCCAACCCATTGTCGCATCGTTGGCAGGGAAGTTCTTTCGTTCGAATACCATTTGTCCCCAGCGGTTGAAGACCCGCAACGACTGGATATTATACAAATTGCTTCCCCGCGGATAAAAGTAATCGTTGACGCCATCGCCATTGGGCGAAAAGGTATTCGGGAGGAAGTAATTTTTATCATTGCAAATTGTTACGATCAGTATCGAATCGGAGGAGGAGCAATTGTTAATGTCCGTTACCGTCACCTGGTATTGTTGCTTAAAGATAAGGGTAGCCACCGGGTTGGCGCAGGTGCTGCAGTCCAGATGGCTGGTTGGTGTCCAAACCCAGGTGTTGACATTGGCGCTATACGTAAAAGGAATGGGGATAGGGAAGCCAACGGGGGTGTTGATTTCCCGGGGGCCTTTGATCTCCGGCAGTGGGTTGACGGTGATGGGTTTGGAGGTCGTGTCGCTGCAGCCAAAGGGAACGGAGGTCTGCAGCCTGACAGTATAATTACCGGGCTTGAAACTGGCGGATGGGTTTTGTTCTTTTGCTGTCTGTCCGTTGCCGAAATCCCATGCCCAGCTGATGGTATCCACTTGTGGGGCGGTGAGGCTGCCGTTAAACTGAATGAGGCCGATGCACAATGGGCTGGTGACGGCGATCACAGGATGGGGTGTCTGGTGGACCCTTACCGTATCCGTATAATTTTCTGCGCAATTGTTGTTGGTAACTACGTGCAGGGTGGCGAGGAAGGTTCCGGGTTTATTGTAGAAATGATCTACGTTAAAATCCGCCACGCCTGTGTTGTGCGTTTGCTTTGGCGAACCGTCGCCAAAGTCGAGGGTTTCGCTGATGATGCCGTCATTGGTGATGGTATAGTCTGTAAATGTGACGATACTACTGTCACAGAAAGCGTGTGGATTGAGGCTGACAAAAGGTACGGAGCCCAGGACGGTGATGGGACCGATGGAAGCTCCGATGTTGACGATACAGCCGGTGACATCCTGCAGGACCAGGGTCGGCGTATAACTGTTGGGATTGCGATATAGGTGGAAGGGCGCAGTATTCTGGGAAGAATCCTGTGCTCCGTCCCCAAAAACAAGCGAGAAACGGGTGTAACCGGGTGGTGTGATATTAAACTGAACGGGCACCGAATCGCAGCTGCTGAGGGGGCCATAGTTAAATTTCGATGTAGCCTTGGGGTCCAGCACCAGGACGCGGCGGGTGGCCGAGTCGAGACAGCCGCCGGGACCGCGGAGGAAGAGTTTGGCATAGAAGGTATCGGTCGTATTGTAGAAGTGTGAAGTATTAGGAAGGGTGGAGGTGGTGCCGTCGCCAAAGCTCCAGTAGAGGGAATCATAATACTGGCCGTGGGCGACGAATTTTGTTTGCAGCGGAGCGCAGATGGCAGTGGTATCGGAGATGTCGAAGGCTGCGATGGGCTGTTGGATGCGGACGGATTTTGTTACTGTACTTGGGCAGTTGTAAATGTCGGTCACGGTGAGGATAACATTGTAGGTCTTGCCGGTTTGCCCGCTCTTGGGATAATTGTGTGTCGGGCTCGGGGAGGGCATGGAGCCATCGCCGTAGTCCCAGTTATAGGTGAAGGGGCCGTAACCTTTAGAAGAGTCTTTGAAGGTTAAAGGTACACCAGGACAATAGAAACTATCGGGGCCTGCAAAGTTAGCCTGGGGAGTTGTTATATGGATGGGGGTAGTTGTTGCATAAGTGTCACTGCATTGTTCGGCGGAGTTGTCGGTAACCGTCAATTTTACCGTATAAGCGCCAGTGTCGTTGTAGGAGTGGATTATTGCCGGTCCTGTTGAGGCAGTTGTATTATCGCCAAAATCCCAGGACCAGGCCTGGATAGCTGTGCCGGAGGGAAAGGGGATTGAATTGTCTGTAAAACTGATCGCTACGTTCTTACAACCACCGGCAGGATTGGGCAGGGTAATGCCAGCGGTAGGGCCGACGATGTGGATGGTCTTGCTGACGGAGGTCTTGCAGCCGAAAATGTCTTTAACGGTTAGGGTGAAAATATGATCGCCTGTATTGGGATAGTTGCTCCAATAACTAACATCTTTAGCTATAAAAGCAGGTGTAGCAGGATTACCATCAACCTGCCAGGCATAGGAATCGATCAGTGACAATGGAGTGGTGGCTGAGCGCATGATAAAGGGTTTGTTCCTGCAAATGTTGGGGTCACCATTTTGGAGGGCGGCAACTACTGGGCCTACTATAATAGGGAAGCTGAAAGGTTGCGAACAAATAGTGCCGTCGGTGAATGTTTCGATGACTGTCTCGGTGACAGTATAAGAAACCGGTGTGCTGGTGGGGTTGGTTGGATAAGTATGAACAGGATTGACAAGGCTGGAAGTATTATTTGCACCGCTGGCCGGGTCGCCAAAATCCCATTGATAGGTAGTGGTTACGGGAGGATTGGAAAGATTGGCAAGATGGGATGTATCCGTGAAACTTACTGTATACCTGTCGCTGCAATTGGCCAATTTGAATGTGAACCCAACGATAGGCGGGTTGACATGAATAGGCGCGGTGGCGGATGTAGTACAACCCGAATTTGTAAGGGCCAGCTTGACGATATAATCACTGGCATCGGCATAAGCATGTTGGACAGATACGCCGGCTGAGTTTGGTGTGCCGTCTCCGAAATCCCAAACCCATTGATCGGCTGGAATAGCCGTGGAGGTAAGTGTCACCGGATTGCGGCCGCAAACGGGGTTGGGGGTTGCACTGATAGCTGCGGGGGTAGGCGTGCCTACCTGGATGTTGAAATTTTGGGTGGCGGTGCAGCCGCCGTTGGTAGTCATCGTGACAGTGCCGCTGTAATTGCCCTGTGCCGGAAAGCTAAAGCTGGGATTGGATGCTGTAGAGGAAGCAGGACTTGCGCCGTTGACTGTCCAGGACCAGCCGCTTACGCCGTCGACGGTGTTGGGCTGAGCGACCGGAGATATGACAGCGGGGCTGACGCAGCCGTGTAAAGAATTAGGGTCCAGGTTTATACTGGGCGCAACAACGTTTATATAAGCGGGTTTTGAAGTAGTATTGGAACAACCGCCGGCGGTAGTTGTGGTGAGCTTTACCGTGAACTGGCCAAGTGTGGTATAGGTATGGGCAGGGTTTTGGGCGGTGGAGGTCGATCCGTCGCCGAAGTCCCAGAGCCATTGGGCGGCGGCCGGTGTGGTTTGGTCGGTGAACTGGACGGCCAGGGGAGCACTGCAATTAAATGTTTTGTCGGCCGTGAATACCGGCGCCGGAGGATTGGTTACCTGAACGGTTTTTGTGGCCGTGCTGGTACAGGCCCCGTATGTGTTGGTCAGCTTGACCGTATAGGTTCCGTTAGCGCTGTAGGTTTTGGAGGGATTGAGGTCGGTGGAACTGGTACCATCACCAAAATCCCAGGCTACGGATAGTGGTGCAGGGGTCGAGCCGTCGGTAAATGTGACGGGGGTATTAATGCAGGTCATGTCGGGACCGGTGATGACGGCGTTGCTGTTGCTTAGCGTAAGGGTTTGTTTAATAGACCCGCTGCAACCCAAGCTGCTTGCCACCTGTAACGTCACGTCGTAGCTGCCGGTGGCGGGATAGGTGATATTGACGGGGCTGGTATCGCTGGAGGCTGCCGGGCTGGCGCCATTGCCGAGGTTCCAGCTAAAGGTCAGGTTACCAGGGCCGGCGGCCTGGTTGATAAAATTTAGCACGAAAGGAGCCGAGCAGGCCGCAGAGGTCTGGTTCCAGGTGAAATTAGGCTGTATGCCGTCTACTACCCGAACATAACGGGACCGGGCAGCCGTATTGGAACAGCCCCCGGAATTAGTCACTTTCAACGAGACATTATAGTAACCGGTTTGGGAATAGGTATGGGATGGGCTTGGTTGACTGGAAGTCGTGCCGTCTCCAAAGTCCCATGACCAGGCCGTGACGCCACCCTGTCCCGCAGTAGACTGATCGGTGAATTGTACATTGGCGGGAGCGCAGGCGATGGAAAGGTTAGAGCTGAATTGAGGGGTCGGATAAGGATAGACAGTAATATAGTCCGTTTTACGTATGGCATTGGCGCCGCTTCTATTCCGGGCGATGAGGGTAACCGTATAGGTGCCCGGAGTAGAATACGTGGTAGAGGGGTTTTGCACAGCGGAGGTCTGGCCGTTGCCGAAATCCCATGTCCAATAAAGCGGTGAATTGCCGGAAAGGTCTTTGAACTGCACGCCCAGGGGGCCGCAGCCGGAAGTGACGGAAGCTGAAAAATCCGGGACGGGCGCTTGTGCACGGGTACTGAATATTCCTAAAATACAAAAGCAGCCAGTAACAAAAATGTGTCTTCGGTTCAACGAAACGTTTGTTTAGGTAATCGAATAAACAAATGGTAATTCAGCCAGCTTATGACGAGGGCTTGAATTAGGAGACAGGAGGGTCCTTTCGGGAGGGAAACGGATTATTACTTTTTCAGCTGCAGGATATTGGTAGTACGCTTGACCGTATCTATCGACCAGGCGGACACGCTATCTGTGTAGCTGTCCTTGATCGTCCAGGTTTTATTGAGTAAAACCAGGGGATCACCTGCACCTGGAAAATCGGCAACGATGGCCCGGTTGGCGATGTCCGCCGACCATTGACCATTAACGGAGACATTGGCCTTCGTCCCCGTTACCGTATTATTTGCATCAAATTTAAAGAGATAACCGGAGAAAGAAGCGGTTATGTCAGTATCATTTTGCTTATAACCACTGACATACCACAACCCGTTGGTCATTATAGACAGCACTGCATTCTTTTCCTGCTGCTGAATAAACTTTTTACAGGAGCCAAAGAGTACGGAAAAGGCCAATATGGCCAAAGGATAAAGTCGCTTCATAGTCTGGATTTACCTCAAAAGTTGTAAATATTCCTGTATTTATCAAGTAAATAGCTTAAAAAATAACTGATATCGAGGGTTTTTCCGGTGGCTTTGAAGGTTAGTTCTTCGCTGGTATAAGACCGGCCGTAACGGTGAACGTGGTGGCGAAGCCATTCCAGCAGGGGGGCAGTGTTTCCGGCGGTTATATTGCTCTGTAATTCAGGGACTTGGCTTTTGGCGGCTGCAAATAGCTGGGCAGCGTAAAAACTACCCAGGCTATAAGTCGGGAAATAGCCGAAACTGCCGTGGCTCCAATGGACATCCTGGAGGCAGCCCCTTTTGTCATCCGGTACTTCGAGCCCCAGCCAGGCGGCGTAATTTTCTTTCCACCAGGCGGGGATATCGGCGACGGACAGGGTGCCGTCGAGCAGGCATTTTTCCAGCTCGTAGCGGATCATCACATGGAAATGGTAGGAGACTTCGTCGGCCTCGGTCCGGATAAGGGAGGCCTGTACTTTATTGATGCCTTTGTAGAACTGTTCTAAGGAGACGGTCCCCAGCTGTTGGGGGAAGGTCTTCTGAAGACCGGGATAGACAGCCGACCACCAGCCGGGGCTTCTTCCGACATTGTTTTCCCAAAGCCGGGATTGGGATTCATGGATGCTGAGGGAGGCATATTCGCCCAGTGGAAGACCGTAATATTCCGGCGGCAGTCCCTGTTCGTAGAGTGCGTGCCCGGTCTCATGGATGCAGCTCCAGGTCATGTGGTTGAAATCGGATTCATCGACGCGGGTGGTAATACGGACGTCATGACAATTGAAATTGGTGGTGAAAGGGTGTTCGGAGAGGTCCTGTCTGCCCGCTTCGAAATCGAAGCCCAATTGCCGGATCAGCTGCATGCCAAAGTCCCATTGTTGTTGCCGGGGATAGTGACCGCGAAGGAAACTGTCGTCTACGGGCGGGCGGCTGCCTATTTGCTGAAGCAGATCTTTCAGCGGCGTACGCACCTCTGAAAAAACCTTATCCAGTAAGGCGACGGTAGCGCCTTTTTCAAATTGGTCGAGCAGGGCATTATAGGGGTGTTGTTCATATCCGGCAAGGGCAGCTTCTTCCTTTTTCAACTCCACCATTTGTTCGAGATCGCCTTTGAAAAGAGCGAAGGAGTTGGCATTGCGGGCCTGCAGCCAGCTGTGAAAACTGCGGGAGCTGGCTTCAGTAAGCTTGCGGATAAAGGCCGGAGTGAATTTTTTTTGCTTATTATAGTCTTCCAGGCTGAGTTCTACATTACGGCGCTGGTCATCGGCCAGGTCCCCCCGCGAATGCAGGTCCTGCAATAGCAGGCCCAGAGATGGGTCGATAAACCATTCGTGCGCTATTTCTGAGAGGGTGGCCAGCTGCCGGCCCCGGAATTCGGCGCCTTTTGGTGGAAGATAGGTTTCCTGGTCCCATTGGAGTACGGCGCCGGAATACTTTATATCGGCAATCTTTTGCATGCGTTGCGTATAGTCTGCGTATAGGTCGGCGGTGGATTTTGTTAAAATCATTTTAACATTTTTTTCTGGCTGATAATTCTAAAACATTCCGAAATTAAAATTAATTGCCTAACTGGACGGAGTCCAGTTGTACACGAAAGTGTACAGAAATTAGACGGATTTCGGCAAAAAATTATATTTTAAAAAAAATTTTTTTGCCGAAATTCAAAATAAGGTGTTTTTTCTGAATGAGTTGAATAATTTCACGGTATGAACAAGCACCATTGTTTTTTGGCTATTTTCCTGTCTGTATTTTTTCCAATGTTCCTCAGCGCCCAAAAGCTGGACTCGATGTTGAATATATACGCCAATAGGTATCCCCAGGAAAAGATCCACGTGCATTTTGACAAAAAAATATATAGTTCGGGGGAAACGATCTGGTTCAAAGCTTATATTTTTTCGGGTGCAGACCCTTCTCTTTACAGCAAGAATTTTTATGCCGAGCTGTCGGACCCTTCCGGTGCTATTGTGCAGCGAAAGGTTTATCCGGTATCGGAGTCGAGCACGGCCGGCAATTTCGATTTGCCTAAAAATCTGAAAAGCGGTCATTTTCATTTCAGGGCTTATACTACCTGGATGACGAATTTCGATACGGCTTTCTTTTATGAAAAAGACATCCGGATCTACGATAAGAAAATGGATTCAGGCGTGACGGTGACGCTGGTGCCCCGTCAGATCCGGCTTCAGCTGTTCCCCGAAGGCGGGGACCTGATAGCGGGTGTTGAAGGCATGGTCGCCTTTAAGGCAAACGACCAGTTCGGGTATCCTTTTCCTGTAAAGGGGGCTGTATTGGATAAGACCGGGAAGGAGGTATTGACCTTTAATGCTGAACACGACGGCATGGGTAAATTCCTGCTGACGGTGGATAAGGGGGATTCCCTGACGGCGGTGTGGAAGGACGATATGGGGGTCGAACACCGGACGGGGCTGCCTGCGGTGAAAAACATCGGGGCCATGATCAGGGCGATACCCGGCAATCAGAAAATCCTCTTTTCTGTGGCCCGGGCTGCGGAGGGCGGGCCGGAATTCAAACATCTTACGATCATCGCGCACATGCACCAGCACCTGGTCTATAAGGCCAAGATCAACCTGGAAGAGAATTTTATGAGTGGAGGCACGATTCCTACCGGGCAATTACCATCCGGCGTCCTGCAGCTGACTGTCTTCACTGCAGACATGGTGCCGGTAGCCGAGCGCGTGGTCTTTGTCAATAATCATGAATTCCTTTTTGCACCCGAGCTGTCGGTAACTCTAAAAGGCGTGACAAGAAGGGGCAAGAATACGCTGGCCATTTACGTACCCGACACGCTGAAGTCGAACCTTTCGCTGGCTGTTACCGATGCTACGGCTGACGGAGAGTTTCCGGGGGATGACAATATTGTCTCCCGGTTGCTGCTGACGGGCGAGCTGCGTGGGTATATACATAACCCTGCCTATTATTTTTCCGGAACGGCGGGTAGTCTGTCGGCGCACCTCGACCTGGTTATGATGACACATGGCTGGCGCCGGCTAAAATGGGAAGCGCTGGCCCGCGGTGTGGCGCCGGTCATAAAAAATCCTGAACAGGAATATCTTTCGATGAAAGTAGAGGTCCTGGGGGTTGATATGAACAAGATCAGCAAGGAGGAATCAATGAATGTCATCATGAGCAGAAAAGATTCCAGCACGCAAATGATGTCTATTCCTCATCTGGGGGGAAATAAATTTGGCGTGACGGGTCTGGTCTTTTTTGATACGGTAAAAGCCTACTACCAGTTTAATATCAACCGGGCGCTGTCCGATCAGGCGGCGATAACTTTTAATACCGGGCTTGTGAGGGGGGGGCGGGTAGCCAGGTCCCTGACGACGGCGTTTGAAGGCTGGACTGCCGAGGACTCAGCCTATTTAAAACGGAACCGGTATATTGCCGGGGAGATAGCCCGGGTAAAGCCGATTGATGACCAGAAGGTGAAGACCCTGCAGTCGGTGACGGTAAAGGGGCGGGTGAAATCGGAGGCTGAGAAGCTTGATGAGCGATATGCTTCGGGGATGTTTAGCGGAGGAGATGCGTATACGTTTGATTTGATCAATGATCCCCTGGCGGCGGCCATGATGGATATATTTACCTATCTGCAGGGAAAGGTGGCAGGCTTGCAGATCACTCCGGGGAATGGGCCGGGCGGCGCGCCTTCCCTCAGCTGGCGGGGCGGGAGCCCATCGTTGTACCTGAATGAAATGCAGGTAGATGCGTCGCAGCTGCAGAGCACTCCCGTAACGGATATCGCCATGGTAAAAGTATTTCGTCCCGGGTCGGGGGTTGGTTTTGGCGGAGGTTCGGGAGGCACCATTGCCGTATATACGAAGAAAGGGGGGGATGAGAAAAGGACGGACCCCAACTTCAAGGGGCTGGCCCGGGCTGTACTGATAGGTTATTCCATGCCAAAAGAATTTTATGTTCCGAATTACCTGGAGAATTCTGCGCAGAATGAAGGGGAGGACTTGCGGACGACTCTATTCTGGAAGCCGTTTGTGTTGACGGATAAGGAAAACAAACACCTGAATGTAGACTTCTTCAACAATGATATCACGAAAAAGCTAAGGCTTGTGCTGGAAGGATTCAATGAGGATGGGAAGTTGACGCATATAGAGAGAATTATTCAATAGCGGGCCCCCGCGGGTCCGTGTACAATAGATGCCATGCAGATATCCACTATCATCGGTCATTTGGAATCCATTGCTCCGCTGTCTTACCAGGAATCTTATGACAATGCGGGTTTGCTGACGGGCAGTGGGGCCTGGGAATGCACGGGCATTCTGACGACCCTCGATGCTACGGAAGAGGTGGTTGCCGAGGCTGTAGCCCGGCGGTGCAACCTGATCGTGGCGCATCATCCCATTGTTTTTGGCGGGCTGAAAAAGATAACCGGCCGTAATTACGTCGAGCGGGCGGTGATAACGGCCATCAAAAACGATATTGCCATATATGCTATTCACACCAACCTGGATAATGTTGTCAGCGGGGGGGTGAATGGACGGATCGCTCAAAAACTGGGCATTCTGGGTGGAAAGCCTTTATTACCGCGGGCGGGTACCTTGCAGAAGCTGTTTTGTTTTGTGCCGGTGGATCACGTCGAGGCTGTGCGTTCGGCCATCTTTGCCGCAGGGGCCGGAGTGATTGGCAAATACAGCGAAGTCAGCTTTATGGTGGAGGGACTGGGAGGTTTTACCGGTGGAGAGGGAACGAAGCCCTTTGCCGGGCAGCCTGGTGTCCGGCATACGGAGAAGGAAGTCCGGTTGGAAGTGATCCTGCCGGCATCTATTGCCCGGGGGGTAGTACAGGCCATGATAACAGCCCATCCTTACGAAGAAGTGGCCTATGACCTGGTGCCGCTGGCTAATACTTATTCCGGCGTCGGGTCCGGCCTGGTAGGGGAATTGGCGGCGCCGATGGAGGAAAGGGCTTTTTTGGATTTTGTAAAGGAGACGTTCAGGGTGCCTGTGATCCGGCATACCCCGCTGACGGGTAAACCGGTTCAGCGGGTGGCTGTTTGTGGAGGCGCAGGTAGTTTTCTCATTTCCAATGCTTTATCTGCAGGGGCCAACTTTTATGTCACTTCGGATGTTAAATATCATGAGTTTTTTGACGCAAATGACCAGCTCGTCATAGCCGATATCGGGCATTTCGAAAGCGAGCAATTCACGATTGACCTGCTTTTTGAGATTTTGCGGGAAAAATTTCGTAATTTTGCGGTCCTTAAATCGGGGGTTAAAACCAATCCGGTTAATTATTATTAAACAGTAGTGGTCAGACTAAAATAAAACTATGTCAAACGTAAAAGAATTCTCTGTTGAGGAAAAGCTCACATCATTAGTGACCCTCCAAAAAATTGAATCGAAGTTAGACGAGTATAAAATCCTGAAAGGCGAATTGCCGATGGAAGTAAGCGACCTGGAGGATGAGATTACGGGTTTGCATTCTCGTCAGACCCGGGTAGAAGAGGAGATCAATGGGATCCAGGAATTCATCAATCAAAAGAAGGAAACGATCAAGGAAGCCGATGTTCTGATCAAAAAATACGACAAACAAAGCCAGAACGTAAAGAACAGCCGTGAATTCGAGGCCATCAACAAAGAGATTGAGATGCAGCAGCTGGAAGTGAAGCTGGCTGAAAAACATATCAAGGATGCAAATGAAGAGATAGCCGAGAAAGTGCAGTTGCTGGAAAAGGCAAAGAAAAACATCGGTACTAAGGAGTCTGTGCTGAAGAATAAAAAGGATGAGCTGGACAAGATCATTGCTACTACCGAAAAAGAAGAAAAGCATTTCACCAAGCTGTCTACGGACGCAAGGGAGAAAGTAGAGCCCCGGATATTGCATTCTTATGACCGGATCCGTGGTAACTATCGCAATGGGCTGGCTGTTGTTCCGGTGTTGCGGGATGCTTGTGGTGGTTGTTTCAATGCTATTCCGCCTCAACGGCAGAGTGAGATCCGCCAGCGGAAGAAGATCATTGTATGTGAAAACTGCGGTCGTATTCTCGTAGATAATGAGCTGAATGATGCAATTGAAGTCAAATAGTTTCGAATAGAGAATCTTTCTTAAAAGGCGTTCGGTTGCTGAACGCCTTTTATCTTTTGCCGCCATTTAAGTGCCCACATTTAAGTGCCGCAATTCAAAAAATACCCGATTGGTTGTGAAAGCCAGAACCATCTTCTTACTATGGCTGCTTCTTCCTTTGCTGAGTTTCGGGCAAAAGCATTTTGATTTTAACAACAGCTGCCGGCAGGCTTACCAGGCGATCATCCAGTTACGGTTGGAGGAGGGGGGCAGGCTGTTGGAGGCGGAAAAAAGACGGGACCCGGGCAATCTCATCCCTTATTTCCTGGACAATTACATTGACTTTTTTCGGTTATTTTTTAATGAGGATCCAGGCTTATATCAGGCCGCGAAAAACCGGCTTGATCAGCGGATCGGATTGATGAGTGAGGGGCCTGAATCTTCGCCCTTCAACTTATTTACGCGTAGTATCATACATTTTCAGTGGGCGGCTATCCGGATCAAATTTGGCAGTAACTGGGATGCCGGCTGGGAATTCAGGCGTTCGTTCCTGCAAAGTAAAGACTGCGAAAAAAAATTTCCGGCCTTCGGTCCTGCCCGGATGTTAAGTGGGGCCATGCAAGTAGTGGCGGGGACTATTCCGGACGGTTATAAATGGCTGAGCAGTCTGCTGGGCATCCGGGGCAATGTTGCCGGCGGGATGTTGCAATTGGAGTCTTTCCTGGAGGCCGGTAATCCGGTGGGTGGCGACGGAGGCAGGGGTGGACGGGACAGTTGGGCAGAACTGTTTCGCGACGAGGCCATCTTCTATTATCTCTACCTGCGATTTTATATCCAGAACAAACATGAAGAGGTCTTTCAGTTTATCCGGCAACATAAGCTGGATGTAAAGAACAACCACCTGTTTACTTATTTATATGCCAATTTGTGCATCAACGATCACCAGTCGGCCCTTGCGGAGCAGATCATTTCTCAGAAGAACGAAGCTCCGGGGTATATGGACATGCCGGTTTGGGACCTGGAAATGGGGTATGCGAAGCTCAATCATTTAGAGCCCGGGTCTGCTGTGTACCTGGAGCGTTTTCTCCAGCGGTTTAAGGGACGGTTTTATATAAAGGATGCAATGGAGAAGCTGGGCTGGTCCTATTATCTAAATGGGGACCTGCGAAAGGCCGATTCGTGCCGGCTGCAGATACTCCGGAAGGGGGCGGCGGAGTCGGATGCAGACCGGCAGGCCTTGAAAAATGCACGCAGCGGGAAGTGGCCGGCGAGGAAATTGTTACAGGCCAGGCTATTAAGCGACGGGGGGTATTTTGCTGAAGCCCTGCAATCCATACAGGGAATAGGCAGTTCGGATTTTGTGTTAGCAGAAGAGAAATGTGAGCTGGCTTACCGGCTGGGCCGTATCTATGATGGGCTGGGCCGTAGCGACGAAGCTATTGCCGCCTACCTGACGACGATCAAGACGGGGGAATATCTGACGGCATATTATGCTGCCCGGGCGGCTCTGCAAACGGGTTATATCTATGAACAGCGGAGGGACAAGGCCAGGGCGATCGCTTTTTTTCAGAAGTGTCTGTCGCTGAAAGATCATGATTTTAAAAACTCCCTGGATCAGCGGGCCAAGGCCGGGATTGCAAGGTGTAAGGGAGAGTAGAGTGAGGACTGGCGGGGTTGTTGGGGATGTGGGAATTTTGTGCGGAGGGGAATGACTGAATTACTTAATTTGCTGCCGCGCTTCGCGTGGAATTTTATGATACAAAGGATCCATATTCAGAACTATGCCATCATTGATGAGCTGAGCATTGAATTTTCTCACCGGATGAATGTAATCACGGGGGAGACGGGGGCCGGTAAATCTATCCTGATGGGGGCTTTGTCGCTCATTCTGGGTGACCGGGCCGATACGGCCGTGCTGCTTCAGCGGGACAAAAAATGTGTGGTTGAGGGAACTTTTGTTATGGCCGGGAAAAAAGAGGTGCTGGCTTTTTTTAAGACCAATGAACTGGATGTGGATGAAGAGGTGGTGATCCGGCGGGAGATTGCTCCTTCGGGCAAGTCAAGGGCTTTTGTGAATGATACGCCGGTCAACCTGGAGCAGTTACGGAAATTGAGTTCGCTGCTTGTCGACCTGCATCGTCAGTTTGATACACTGGAGCTGGGAGAGTCTGATTTTCAACGGGAGGTGCTGGATGCCCTTGCCGGGCAGCCGGCTGCGCTGGAAGAATACCGTACTATTTACAGGAGCTGGCAGTCGGCAGCAAAAGAGCTGGCGACGCTGCAGGAACGGAAGGCCCAATTCAACAAGGAACTGGACTACAATAAATTTCTTTTCGATGAATTGAATGAGGTTACGCTGCGGGAGAATGAACTGGAAGAGCTGGATCAGGAGCTGAAGCTGTTGAATAATTCGGAGGGCATCAAAACGGCCCTGTCCAAGGTCTACTATGACCTGAAAGAAGGGGAGCAGCCATTGGTGCAGCAATTGAAGTCGCTGCAGCATTCCCTGCAGACCTATGCAACTTATCATCCGGAATTGAAAGGACTTTCGGAGCGGATGTCTTCTGTTCACATAGAATTGCAGGATATCGCCGGGGAAGTTGAGCGTATCAATGAGGGTGTCGGGTATGATCCGCGGCGGATTGAAGAGATAAGCGAACGTCTTTCCACAGGGTATAAATTACTGAAAAAACACAGTGTTCATACGACGGCTGAGCTGCTGAATATTCTCCGGCAGCTGGAAGTTAAGCTAAAGGATTCGTTGCAGGTAGATGAAAGCATATCCGCAGGCGAGAAGGAAGTGAACAGGATGTTACAGGAAGTGAAGAAGAAGGCGACGGTTTTATCCAAAGGTCGCCAGGCGCAGGCGGAGCCGTTGGAGCAGCAGGTGAACAAGCTATTGAAGCAGGTCGGTATGCCCAATGCCCGTCTGAAGGTGCAGGTACAGGCTGGCGAGTTGAATGCTTCAGGGATGGATGCTATTGAATTTCTTTTCGATGCCAATAAGAGCAATCGTTTCGAGCCTATCCGCAAAGTAGCATCCGGAGGCGAGCTGAGCAGGCTGATGTTGTGCATCAAGTCGCTGGTGGCCGAGTCGATCGATCTGGCTACGCTGATCTTCGATGAGATAGATACGGGTATTTCCGGTGAAGCTGCCAAGCAAGTAGGCATAATCTTAAAGAACCTGGCTAAGAAGCGACAGGTTATTTGTATTACGCATCAGCCGCAGATAGCGGGTAAAGGGGATGCGCATTACTTTGTTTACAAGCAGGTAAAAGGGGGGGCTATCAAAACCAATATACGCCTGTTGAACCAGGATGAGCGTATTACAGCCATTGCCCAGATGCTGAGCGGGGAGAAGCCTACGCCTGCGGCGTTGGAGAATGCCAGGGAAATGGTTATGCAATAGGGATGGCCCAAAGGGTTTACTCATGAGACTACGTTCCTTACTTATTTTACTGGTCATCGTTATCGCGCTGATCCCTTTCTATTACCTCAACCGGTGGTTAAAACAGGTTATACGGCCGCGGGACGCGGCGGATCGGTTCTTCCTTTTTATATTTGCGAATTTTCTGCTGGTGGTCGTTTATACCGTGCTGATGGTAGGATTGGTGGTGAGGTTGTTTGGGCGATAATTTGTTATTCCGCTATATTTGGCATCGAAAACTAAAAATTCAATCTATGGCATACAACCTGTTAAAAGGGAAAAAAGGGATCATTTTTGGGGCGCTGGATGAGAAGTCCATTGCATGGAGGACGGCTTTGCGTTGTCATGAAGAAGGCGCCCAGCTGGTGCTGTCGAATGCACCGGTGGCATTGCGGATGGGAGAGATCAACAAACTGGCTGAGGCAACCGGTGCGCCGGTCATCGGCGCGGATGTGACCAATATGGATGACCTGAAAAAATTATTCGAAGAATCGATAAAACATTTCGGCGGAGGCATTGATTTTATCCTGCACTCTATCGGGATGGGGCTTAATGTGCGGAAGGGAAAACATTATACGGAGCTGGACTATGAATGGAACAAGAAGACCCTGGACATATCATCTATGTCCCTGCACCGGGTGTTGAGGACGGCCTGGGATCTGGATGCCCTGACGGAAGGCGCCAGCGTGATAGCGCTTACCTATATTGCTGCGCAGCGGGTGTTCCCTGATTACAATGAAATGGCTGATGCAAAGGCGCTGCTGGAAAGCGTGGCCCGGAGCTTTGGCTATCATTATGGCAAAAGAAAGAAAGTGCGCGTTAATACGGTTTCGCAGTCGCCGACCCGTACGACGGCCGGCAGTGGGGTGAAAGGATTTGACGGGTTTATCAATTTTGCGGAGAAGATGAGTCCGCTGGGGAATGCGTCCGCTGACGAGTGTGCCGATTATTGCGTGACGTTGTTCAGCGATCTGACGAAGATGGTGACGATGCAGAATCTATTCCATGACGGGGGATACTCCACTACCGGGGTGACGGAAGCGGTGATCGGGCAGATGGAGAAATAAACGGTTACGGATATACGATATTAAAAAAAGCGCTTTTAACGAGCGCTTTTTTTATTTTTAAGCTATTGGTAATCAATACTCATCCTCGTTAAAAAAGAAATCTTCCTGACTTGGATAGTCCGGCCAGATGTCGTCGATGCCTTCGTATATTTCCCCTTCATCTTCCAATTCCTGCAAATTCTCTACTACTTCGATGGGGGCACCGGAACGAATAGCGTAGTCGATAAGCTCATCTTTAGTAGCCGGCCAGGGGGCATCTTCTAGGTAGCTGGCTAATTCAAGTGTCCAAAACATCGTTCTTAATTTTCCGCAAAAGTAATTTTTAATCCGAATCCACCAAATATCAGTTGAAATTTAACTTGGTTCCCGGGGTTATCTTGTACTATTTTTTCCAAAATTGTCCCTTTTCATTCTGCATATATGGGTCCTAACCTGTAGGTTTGCCAATAGTTTGTAACGACGTTTTTAATTTATTAGTATGTTAACAGCCAAGGGAATACAAAAATATTACGGCGATTTATGGGTTTTAAAGGGGGTAGACGTGAACATCGCTAAAGGGGAGATCGTCAGTATTGTAGGCCCTTCCGGTTCGGGAAAAAGTACATTACTGCATATATTGGGCACCCTGGATGAGCCGGCGCAGGGGCAAATCTTTTTACAGAATAAAAAAATACACGAATTAAAGGGGCGGCCGCTGGCTGACTTCCGTAATCGACATATCGGGTTTGTTTTCCAGTTCCACCATTTGTTGCCGGAGTTTAGTGCGCTGGAGAATGTCTGTATTCCCGGTTGGATTGCGGGGCGGCGAAAACGGGAGGTAGAGGAGCAGGCTTTGGATCTTTTGAAGGTGCTGGGGGTTGGGCATCGGGTGGAGAACAAACCCGGCGCTTTATCCGGCGGGGAGCAGCAGCGGGTGGCGGTGGCGAGGGCCCTGATCAACAATCCGGATATCGTATTTGCCGACGAGCCGACGGGCAACCTGGATACGGCGCACGCAAAGGAACTGCATCAGCTGTTTTTTGATCTGAGGGATAAATTCCGGCAAACCTTTCTCATTGTTACGCATAATGAGGAACTGGCACAAATGAGCGACCGGGTGTTGCATATGAAAGATGGTAATATTATCTTCGGGCGATAAATCTGCATCTTATGGTGCGGTTTGGTATTGTAAAACGTTGGTAATTAATTACTTTTAACCCCTAACTCATGCGTAAAACCGCCTGCATTATCGCGGCCGTAATACTATTTTCTTCCTGTGCTTCTATTGTCAGTCAAAGCTCGTCCACATTTGGAGTCGATACTACTCCGCAGGGCGCCAATGTTGAGATACTCAACCGGAAAGGTGAGATCGTTTATCGGGGACAGACGCCTGTCACTACCCGGCTCAGGCACAGTTCGGGATTTTTCAGGCGGGCTAGTTACCGGATCAAGCTATCCATGGATGGTTATGCGCCTAAACTGGTGACGGTTGATGCTCATGTGAACGGTTGGTACTGGGGCAATATTTTGCTTGGCGGAGTCCTTGGAATGCTGATCATCGATCCGGCTACCGGAGCCATGTACAAGCTGGATGAGATAATGGTGGATGAGAAGCTGGTACCGGCTAATGCTACCGGCGCCGTATTCGGTCAGGAGCCTCAGGACTTAAAGATACTTGCATTAAAAGATATTCCTGCGCAGTGGCGTGGAAGGTTGGTAAAGCTGCCCTGATTGTCAGATGCGGGGTTTCCAGGGGATCTCGGGGGCGTTGAGGAGATGGGCGGCGTAGCGGGACAACATGAAAAGATAGTCGCTGAGGCGATTGAGATAGCGGATAACAATGGGTTCTACATACTGTAGTTCTTCCTGCAGGCGGACGCAGGACCTTTCGGCGCGGCGGCAGACACAGCGTGCTATATGAGCGGTGGAGACGGCTACATGGCCACCGGGGAGCAGGAAAGACTTCATGGGAGGCAGAAGGGTGTCCATCCGGTCGATCTCTTTTTCCAGGGCGGTTATATCTTCTTCTTTCAGATCGGGAATTTTCAATTTAGGCTCTTTTTCGGGGTCGCAGGCCAGGGAGGAGCCGATCGTGAACAGGCGGTCCTGTATCTCGCGCAGGAAGGGGTGGATATCCTTAAAAAGAGGGGAGGAAAGCGCCAATTGGTCGTTTAACAAGCCCATAAAGGAATTCAGCTCGTCGACCGTGCCGTAGGATTCGATACGGAGATGGCTTTTGGGAACTTTTGTGCCGCCGATGAGGGAGGTGGAGCCTTTGTCGCCTGTTTTAGTATATATCCGCGTACTCATGGCTGGATGAAATTTAAATATTACCGGGGATTAAGGTGCAACGGCTTCGACGGCTCGTCTGCGATCACTTTCTATAATTCCGTCCCGCAGCCGTACTATCCGGTGGGCATAACCGGCGATATCCTCTTCGTGAGTGACGAGCACTACCGTATTGCCGGCAGCCTGGATACTTGTAAAAATATCCATGATCTCGACAGAGGTCTTGCTATCGAGGTTACCGGTAGGTTCATCCGCCAGGATCAGGGATGGATTATTGATAAGTGCCCGGGCGATGGCGACACGCTGGCTCTGACCTCCGGAAAGTTCGTTCGGCTTGTGGTGGCTGCGGTCTGCCAGGCCAACTTTTTCGAGGACGGCCAGGGCCCTCTCGTGACGTTCTTTCCGGGGTACTCCTGCGTATACGAGGGGGAGGGCGACATTTTCTGCTGCTGTCAACCGGGGCAGCAAGTTAAACTGCTGGAAGACAAACCCAATCTCAATATTGCGGACATCGGCCAGGTTATCGTCGGTCATTTTGCTGACATCCTGTCCGTTCAGGATATAACGTCCTGCTGTAGGTGTATCCAGACAGCCTAAAATATTCATCAGTGTACTTTTCCCGGACCCGGAAGGTCCCATCAGGGCTACGTATTCGTTTTTGGAGATATTCAGGGACACTCCCTTTAGCACGGGAAGGGCCTGTTTACCCATGTAATAGCTTTTCTGGATGGTTTCAAGGTGTATAATAGGGGGAGTTGGGTGTATGGAGAAAGGACTCACAGGATTCAGGTTTATTGGTGTTGAGCTCATAGGAATACGGTTCAGGATTTACGGATGACTTTCGGTACTTTAAAATAGGTTCCATCTGTTGCCGGCGCAATGGACAGGGCTTCTTCCCGGCTGACGGAGCCATGGGGGATATCTTCCCGCAGCACATTGGTTTCCGGGCTCATATGTAGTAAAGGTTCTACACCGGTAGTATCCAGTTCGCCCAGTTTTTCGACGAAATGGATCATCCGCTGAAGGTCTTTTTTGATCTCTTCCTTTTCTGTTGCGTTAAATTCCAGGCGAGCCAGGTTGGAAAGGTTATCTATCAATGCGTCATTGACTTCCATGCAAGTGCTTTGGGACAAAAATAGCTATCTTCGCGCTTCTTATGGAAAAAAAGAAAGAAATCGTCATGAGTGGCATCCGGCCGACGGGATTCCTGCACCTGGGCAACTATTTTGGCGCCGTGCGGAATTATGTCCGGATGCAGGAGTCTTATACCTGCTACTTTATGGTGGCGGATTGGCATGCGCTGACCACCCTGACTGAGACAAAAGAATTGAGGGGGCATGTGCGTCGGGTAATGGCGGAAAACATCGCCTGCGGTCTGGATCCGGATAAGGTTGCCTTCTACTGTCAGAGTCATGTACCTGAAACGGCTGAGCTATATCTTTACCTGAACATGGTAGCGTTGATGGGAGAATTGGAAAAAACACCTACTTTCAAAGACAAGATCAGGTTGCAACCTGGAAATATCAATGCAGGCCTGCTGACCTATCCGGTATTGCAGGCTGCGGATATATTGCTGCACCGGGCGACCCTGGTGCCGGTGGGCAAGGATCAGGAACAACATTTAGAAATAGCAAGAAATTATTCCAACCGGTTTAACCAGCGGTATGGAGAGCTCTTTCCCGAGCCTTATGCTTTTAACTTCGGGGAGGAACTGGTCAAGGTGCCGAGTCTGGATGGGGCAGGGAAAATGAGTAAAAGCGAAAATCAGTTGGCTACCTTGTATCTGGCAGATGATGATGACACCATCCGGAAAAAGATCAGTAAGGCTAAAACTGAAAGCGGGGGAGCGCCCGGGGCGCCGATGCCTGATTCCGTCGTCAATCTTTTCCTGTTGCTGCGCCTGGTCTGCGGGCAGGATATAGTGCAGAAGTTCGAAGCGGATTACCAGGCGGGTACGATCCGTTATGGGGATATGAAGAAGGAGCTTGCGGAGGGCATGGTTTCTTTTATTTCGCCTATCCGGGAAAAGGCAGAGAATATTCGCAATGATGAAGTCTATCTGCGCCGGGTGATGGAACAAGGTGCTGAAAAGGCCCGGGCCAGTGCTAAGATCACGCTTCAACTGGCAAAGGAAGCTATCGGGCTCAACTATTACTAAACTAGCTGAACGAACAGACCTATGGTAAAAAATAAGAAACCTAAACATATTGCAGTAGCCGGCAACATCGGCGCCGGTAAAACGACGTTGACGGAAATGTTAAGCAAACACTATCGCTGGATACCCCAATTCGAGGACGTCGATCACAATCCTTATCTGAATGATTTCTATGAAGACATGCCCCGCTGGAGCTTTAACCTGCAGATATTCTTTTTAAACAGCAGGCTCAACCAGCTGCTGGAAATTCACTCCGGAACGGAAACGGTGATCCAGGACCGCACCATTTACGAAGATGCGCATATTTTCGCGCCAAACCTGCACGAAATGGGGTTGATGAGCAAGAGGGACTACAACAATTATTTTCAATTCTTCCAGACCTTGAAACGCATGGTGCAACCGCCGGATCTGCTGATCTATCTGCAGGCTTCCGTGCCGACTCTTGTCGCGCAGATACAGAAGCGCGGACGGGAATATGAAGAGAATATTCGCCTGGACTATCTCAAACGCCTCAATGACTTCTACAATAAATGGATCGAGGGATACAAGGAAGGTCCATTACTTATTATCGATATTGATAAGAATAAGTTCCCCGAGAATGAAGAGCATCTGGGAGAAATCATAACCAGGATAGACTCTCAATTGTATGGATTGTTCTAAGGTTGTTATCCGCCGGCGGCCGGCCTCCGGGTTTTCCATAAAAAAAACCCCATCAAGGTATTGATGGAGTTAGTTTTGGCAAACAATCGAAGACAAGATTGTTAATTTGATCCGCCAAGTTCTGTATTTTTTTTTTAATTTAAAACTATTTTTAACTTTTTTTTCTTTTTTTAATCTGGGGTCCCAGCCCGGGGACCGCCTGATTCAACCCGGGAACCGCCTGATTAATGTGCGGCTCCTGCCCGGGGGCCGGCTTGCAAAATTTCTGCACTTATCCCCGATGCATATTTTTCAAAATTTGTAATAAACCAACCGGCGACTTTGGCAGCCATCTCGTCGTAGGCGGCAGTATCAGGCCAGGTGTGACGAGGGTTTAATAATTCCCGGGGAACACCGGGGCAATGGAGGGGCATGGCCATACCGAATACCGGATGGGGTTGATAGTCGACGTTGTCGAGGTCGCCTCCGAGGGCAGCGGTGATCATGGCCCGGGTATAGGGCAGGTTAATCCTGCTGCCTTTCCCGAAAGGGCCGCCGGACCAGCCGGTATTGATCATCCATACGGTAACGTCGTGCTGTATAATCTTTGCCCCAAGCAGGTCGTCATAACGGCCGGGGTGCAGGGGAAGGAAGGGCGGTCCGAAACAGGCGCTGAATGTAGGTTTGGGTTCGGTAATGCCCGTTTCCGTCCCGGCCACTTTGGCTGTATAACCGGAGATGAACTGGTACATGGCCTGAATGGGTGTGAGCCGGGAAATGGGAGGCAGTACGCCATACGCATCACAGGTCAGAAAGAAAATATTTTTAGGCGCGGGGCCATAGGATGGTTCGAGGGAATTGCCGATGTAGGAGAGTGGATAGGAGACACGGGTATTTTCGGTGATGGAGCCATCTTCGAAATTGATGCGGTTGGTGCCGGGAAAGAATTTTATATTTTCCACCAGGGCGCCTGGCCGGATAGCATGATAGATCTCGGGTTCTTTTTCCTCTTTCAAATTGATACATTTGGCATAACAGCCCCCTTCAAAATTGAAAATATTGTCGGCGGTCCAGCCGTGTTCGTCATCGCCGATCAATTTTCTTGCCGGATCTGCGCTCAACGTCGTTTTGCCGGTGCCACTGAGTCCAAAGAAAATGGCTGTGTCTCCTTCGGGCCCTTTGTTGGCCGAGCAGTGCATGCTCAGTACCTTTTTCTCGCGGGGCAGCAGGAAATTGAGGACGGTAAAGATACTTTTCTTTATTTCGCCGGTGTAACCGGTACCAGCCAGCAGGATCAGTCTGTGCCGGAAAGAGAGGACGACGGCATTGGAGCCGCGGGTGCCGCAGCGGGCAGCATCCAGCTGTAGACCGGGAGCGGACAGGATGTGCCAGTCGGGTTGAAAATTGTCCAGTTCGTCTTCTTTGGGCCGGAGGAACATGTTATGAGCAAATAGATTTGTCGAGGGGTTTTCGTTGACGACCCGGATGTTGAGCCTAAAGCGAGGATCGGCGCAGACATAACAGTCGCGGACCCATATCTCGGGGAGTTGGTTCAGCCAGGAGCGGATGGTGGTAAAGATGACGTCGAACTGGTAGTCCTCCATCGGCTGGTTAAACTCATTCCAATGAATAGCGTTTGAGGTAATTTCGTCCTTTACGATGTAACGGTCTTTAGGACTGCGGCCGGTGAAGGTGCCGGTACGGATGACCAGTGCGCCGGTGTCGCTGAGCTCGCCTTCCTTTCTGCGAAGACTTTGTCTGACCAGTTCGGCCGGCGGAATCTGATAGTGTAATTTGTCGGCGACATATAAGCCAAGCTTGGCCAGGCGGTTTGCCGGGGCAGCAATAACAGGTACTGACATAGAGAGCAATCGTTTGTTTGGGCAAAGCTAAAATTAAATTTTTCTATAGCAAGGTCAAAAAGGGCCTCTAAATTAGATATTATCAAAATTTAGGCAGGATTGGTTAAAATATTGCCAAACTAACAAGTGTTAGTTTTTATGCAATCGATCGAAACCGGCTAATTAGTGATCAATCCATAAATTTGGATATTCCCGGGCCCGAAGGGCGAACTGTATTTGACCATTGAAAAAAACATTTAACTCCAAATGAAATATTTCCCGGTACTACCCGAGCTTTTTACTACCAACCGGTCGCGTTTTATCGCTGCCATGGAGCCTCGTTCGATTGCTATATTCGTGAGTAATGATGAAATGCCGTCCAATGGCGATGCTCATTATACGTTCCGGCAGAATAGTGACCTGTTTTGGTTGTCCGGAATATTTCAGGAAGACAGCATGGTAATTCTTTTCCCGGATCATCCTGATCCCCGTTATCGGGAAGTATTGGTTTTGGTGCGGCCGAATGAGCTGAAGGAAAAATGGGATGGCCGGCGGCTGCGGGCTGAGGAGGCTAAGAATATCTCGGGTATCGGTACGATCGTCTGGTTAGACAGCCTGGATAATCTGCTGCAACAGTGGGTGCATCTGGCGGATACCATCTACCTTGACTCCAATGAGAACGATCGTAAGAACAGTGGTTTGCTGATCACCAGGGAATATCGTTTTATCCGGGAGATGCAGGAGAAATATCCGCTGCATGGCTATCGGAGGACTGCCAGAATTTTGCGGGATTTGCGGGCAGTCAAAACTACGCTGGAAGTGTCGCAAATGCAAGAGGCTGCGGGTATTACCGGGGCGACCTTTGCAGATGTTTTGGCGTCGATCCGGCCGGGGGTGATGGAGTATGAGATAGAAGCGGAGATCTATCGTGGTTTTTTATCGCGGCGAAGTGCGGGCCCTGCGTACAACAGTATTATTGCCGGTGGCGATAGAGCCAGAACGCTACATTATATCGACAACAACCAGGAATGCCTTGACGGAGAATTGGTATTGATGGATTTTGGTGCAGAATATGGAGGTTATTGTGCCGACCTTACCCGGACGGTGCCGGTGAATGGAAAATTTACCAGGAGAGGGTTGTTAACGGAGTCTGATATAAAAAACCAGGCGCCGGAGAATCCTGCTTATTTCAAATACATGTATCATGGAGTTTCACATCATCTGGGAATCGATGTTCACGACCTGGGGCCGCGTATTGAACCTATTCGGGAGGGCATGGTGTTAACAGTGGAGCCTGGTATTTATATCGAGGAAGAGCAAATGGGAATTCGTATCGAGAATGACGTTTGGATTACGGCAAATGGCAATACCGACTTAATGGAAAAGATACCAATCACCGTTGAGGAGATAGAAGCGGTGATGCAGAAACCGAAGGCTCTATCCAAAATAAAATCCTAATTTTCGGCATGACACGAGCCGAAGGCGAATTGCATTCGGCCAATAAAAAGACATTAATTACGAATGAAAAACATACCTAACCTCTTCACTCTGCTCAATTTGTTCTTTGGCTGTATTGCTGTTATTCTGATCTTACAAAATGGGATTGCGATTCTGTCTGGTCCGGATGGCGAGCAATTCATCAGCATGCCGGAGAAAGTGGGGGTTGCATCCCTGTTTATCGGGTTGGCGGCACTGGTAGATTTTCTGGACGGGTTGGTTGCCAGAATTTTCAATGCAACCTCGCCAATGGGAAAGCAGCTGGATTCGCTGGCTGACCTGGTGAGTTTTGGGGTTGCGCCGGGTATGATCCTTTACCAGTTGTTGCGGATGAGCTTTGCGGGGCAGGAAAATACAAATAGCCCTGCCGTTGTGGCCGCTTTGACGAATAAATGGGTATTGTATGGCTTGACCGTTCTGGTTGCTTGGTTGATGATCAGCAAGCTACCGCTGATGGCCCTGAAATTTAAAGACTATTCTGTCAAGGGCAATTTACCTAAGCTGGTATTGTTGGTATTGGCCTTGTTGTCGGTGATCTTCCTTCGGTGGCTGGCTGTTCCGGTGATATTCATCCTTTACATTATCGTATCTTTATTAACAGCAAAAAAAAATGCGTAGTTTTGCTCCTTAAAATAAAAAACACATGACCTTTTCTGTTCAGGTAAAAGTTATGCCGTTAAAGGAATTGTTAGATCCACAGGGTAAGGCGGTGATGGGTGGTTTGCAGAATCTTGGGATAAAGAGCGTAAGTGATGTGCGGATCGGAAAAAGTATTTCTCTGCAAATTGAGGCTGCTACTTCCGAGGAGGCGAAAACCATTGCTGAGGAAGCAGGCCGCAAGCTGCTGGCCAATCCGGTTATGGAATACTTCGAGATAGCTATAAATTAATTGTTGTTTTGCTTTATATTGTTCCTTCTCCCATTGGTAATCTGCAGGATATTACGATCAGGGCTTTGGACGTGTTGAAAAACGTCGATCTTGTCCTGGCGGAGGATACGCGGAATTCTTCAAGGTTGCTGAACCATTATCAGATCATTAAGGCACTTTCGCCCTATCATCAGCATAATGAGCATAAGGTATTACATCACCTGGTGGACCAGCTGTTACAGGGAAAGAAAATGGCATTGCTGACGGATGCCGGTACGCCGGGTGTTTCTGATCCGGCTTTTCTGTTGGTAAGGGAATGTATCAAGGTGGGAGTGACGGTGGAGTGTCTGCCCGGGGCGACGGCTTTTGTGCCAGCCCTGGTGAACAGCGGTTTGCCTATGAACCGGTTTTCTTTCGAAGGATTTCTGCCGCCGAAAAAGGGGCGGCAAACTTTATTGAAGCAATTGGCGACAGAGGAAAGGACCCTGGTGTTTTATGAATCGCCGATGCGGCTGGTCAGGAGATTATTTTCGGGAGAAGGGGGTGAAGGGCGAGATTGTCATTGTGGTGGAGGGGGCGCCCGGAAAGAGGGCAAAGAGGGGGGAAGACGGGGGTGAAGAGGAAGAGGGGTGAACGGAGGGGCCGGCGGGCCAGGATGGTGAGGTGTAAGTGAACTATAACCTAAATATATGTTTTTATGAAGAAGCTACTTTATCTGACACTTATCTGTGGATTTCTTTTTTCAGCTGCCGGCGTTAAGGCGCAATTCGGGTCGGTTCCCGGAATAGTGACCGACTCTTTTAAAGTTAAATATCCCAGCGCGAAGTCTGTTAGCTGGTCAAGCAAGATAGGCGGGACTTACCAGGCCACGTTTACGTTGGAGAACGAAAAGTATATTGCCAAGTTCAATAAGAAGGGCGAATGGCAGAATTCCACGAAAGAGATATCCAAAGATGCGATGCCTGCGGCGGTGAAGGATGGTCTGGCAAAGAGCAAATACGCCAATGCTACGGACTGGGAGGTAAGATCGGTGACTGTGCGTTATCTTCCGGGGAGTATCACGCAATATATTATTCTCGTAGCGAGGAATGATATTCAAAAAAGAAACCTGTTGTTCAGCAGCGATGGTCAGTTGCTGAAGGACGGCAACACGTTATAATTTGTAAGACAGCACCATGAGAAAAAAAATCGTTCTAACAGGGGTGATCGTCCTGCTGCTGCATCACTTGTCCGTATTTGCTCAACCCGACCGTTGGCAGCAGCGGGTGAAGTACACGATGGATGTCCGGATGGACGTTCAAACCAACCGGTTTACAGGCGGTCAGACGCTGGTGTATACCAATAACTCACCCGATACGCTGTATAAGGTGTTCTATCATTTGTACTGGAACGCTTTCCAGCCGGGTAGCATGATGGATAACCGTAGCCGTGAGCTGGGTAAGGTATTGATTGGCGGGCGGAGAGGTCGCGAGGAACCGGATTGGGATTCCCGGGTGAAAGATCGCATTCAACACCTGACTCCTGAGGAGATCGGTTATCAGAAGGTGCTGTCACTGACTATGAATGGAGCGCCACAGACCTATAAGGCAGACGAAACAATTCTCGAAGTTAAACTGAGCAAGCCGATCATGCCCAGGAGCACGGTGGTTTTCCAGATGAAGTTCGAGGCGCAGGTGCCCTTACAGGTCCGTCGTAGCGGCAGGGACAATCCGCAGACAGGAGTTCGTTATTCCATGAGCCAATGGTATCCCAAACTATGTGAATACGACTATGAAGGCTGGCATCCGACGCCTTATGTGGCGAGGGAGTTTTATGGGGTCTGGGGCGATTATGACGTGACGATCAATATTGATAAACATTACCTGATAGGGGGTACCGGTTATCTTCAGAATCCGCAGCAGATAGGCTTCGGTTATGAGGCTCCGGGGACAAAAGCAATACAACCTGCGGGCGACAAGCTGACCTGGCGTTTCCTGGCGCCAAACGTGCATGATTTTATGTGGGCTGCTGACCCGGAATTCAAACACCTGGTACGCCGGGTACCGAATGGGCCTGTTATCAATGTCATCTACAAGAATGCTGCGGGCGACTTACGTCAGGACACTGCCTGGAATGCGCTGGCAGATGCAGCTGTATTGGTGCTGCCTTTTATTGAAAAGACCTTTGGTAAATATCCGTACAAACAATATTCCTTTGTGCACGGCGGGGATGGCGGTATGGAATATCCGATGAGCACACTCATCAATGGCCCTGGTTTAGGAACGGCCTTTCACGAATGGATGCATAGCTGGTACCAGGGAATGATGGGAACGAATGAATCGATGTATGCCTGGATGGACGAAGGGTTCACCAGTTATGCCGCGGCGCGGGTGAACAGCTATTATTACCACGAGCGGCTCCGGATGTATCCGGATAATGCGGGGCTTCAGCAAATAGTGGAAAAGGAGCAGCAGGACCTGCCGTTGTATCATGCAGGGGCGTATAATTCTTACTTCGCCCTGGCAAGGAGCGGACTGGAAGAGCCATTGACGACACATGCCGATCATTTCAATACGAATTTTGGGTATAGCCTTGCCGCTTACTCCAAGGGTGAAGTATTCCTGGAGCAGTTGGGATATATTGTCGGTGCGGACGTCCGGGACAAAATCCTGCTGGACTATTACCGGTTATGGCGATTTAAGCATCCCAATGCCGGTGATTTTGTGCGGGTGGCGGAGAAGGTGAGTGGGCAACAGCTGGACTGGTATAAGGAATATTGGGTGAATACGACCAAGACGATCGACTATGGTGTTGATAGCTTGTGGGAGGAAAATGGGAAGACAAAGATCCGACTGAGGATGGTGGGCAAGATGCCGATGCCCCTGGATGTGCTGGTCCAATACAAGGACGGGAGTAAGGAGATGGCCTATATCCCTCAATACCTCCAGTTTGGAGAAAAGCCGGTGGAGGATCCGGGTATTCCCCGGACGACCTTTGAGGCCTGGAAGTGGACGAATCCGACCTATACCTTTGAAATAAATCACCGGCTGACGGATGTAAAGGTCCTGGACATTGACCCGAGTGAGCGGATGGCCGACGCCGATAGGAGAAATAATAGGTTGGAATTGAAGTGGTAAGATATGCGCTGAATAGCGCAAGTGATGTGAGAAAGAAAGAGCGCGTCCGGTTCCATGAACCGGACGCGCTCTTTTAGCAATTCATTTCTGTACGCGTGTTGGATAAGGTGAAATGACTAATCGTACTTGATGCAAACAGCCCTACGACAAAGGTAGATGATCATATAAGGTAAAACAATACCACTTTGTGGTAGTTTTGATTACCGGGAATGGGTGGTTGTTTAGCGGCCGTAAAATTTGTTAATGGCTTCGACCCTATTGTTCACATGTAATTTTTCATATATATGGTATACATGCTTGCGAACGGTTTCCTGGCTGATATAGAGCCTGGCGGCTATTTCTTTATAGAGCATACCCTGGGCCAGTAATTCCAGAATTTCGTTTTCCCTGTTGGATAGAAGGCTGATAGTTTTAGCAACGGCGCTGGCCGTGCCTGCGTCGGCGTTGGCTTTTCCTGCCTGGAAGGCATTGACGACTTTGCGGGCAATCTGGCTGCTCATGGGAGCTCCTCCTTCGTATAGCTCACGGAGGGAGTCCAGGAGTTTGCCCGGCGCTGTTTTTTTCAGGATATACCCGTTGGCGCCGGCTTTGAGGGCTTCGAATATTTTCTCATCTTCTTCATAGATGGTACACATCATGAAGAGTATTTCCGGGTGCAGCGGCTTAAGCTGTCGCACGCAATCTATACCATTCTCTCCGGCTCCGAGGTTGATGTCCATCAGGACTACGTTAGGTTTCACCAATGGAATCTTTTGCAAAGCTTCTTCAGCATCCGTAAAAGATCCGGCAAGTGTGTACCCTTCTGCCATCAGGATGATCTGTTCGAGAGCAGAGCGGATGTCTTTGTTGTCATCTACAATGCAAACAGATATAGTCATGGGGCAAAGGTCCGGTGCTTTAGGGAGAAAAAAATACCACCATAGTAGTATTTTTTTCTCCCGGGCCGTCAGGCCCCATCATTGGCCCCGAGAGCTTCGTCAGAGCTGCTTCGCCACGCTCCTTCTCGCTCGTAACCTTCGCTTCGCTCGGTTATGCCGCAGGCACCGGTACGGAGCAGCCAGATAATATCAGTAAGGTAATTACGAACGAGGAGGAGTAACCAAACGAGGAGGAGTAACCAAACGAGAACGAGTAACCGTGTGAGAGTGAAGGCTGTATGCAAGCGTACTTATTAAAAAGGCACCTGTAACAAGTATTTCTCCCTAAAATAATCAAGCGGAAACAAATCATATATCTCCATTATCTTCGGCCGGGTGCCGCTTTCGGAAATCTCTGCGGCAAGGTCACCTCCTTTCAGGCAGATGAGGCCACTGGGAGAAGCCGGTCCACCGGAGGATGAGGCGGAGGCGCCGGAGGATGAGGCCGGGGCGGAGGAGGAGGGGGTGGCAGGCGGTTGAGTGACGCGCGGGATAACGGCGGGTTTACGGAGCAGGGGGCGCGCCCAGGTCCAGAGCTCTTTGAGGGGAGCTACTGCTCTCGACACTGCTACATCGAATTTTTTGTTCTTAATTTCTTCAGCGCGACCGTGTTGGGTGGTAATATTCGGGAGGCCAATGCCTGCTTTTATTGCTTCTACTACCTTGATCTTTTTGCCAATGCTGTCTACGAGGTGAAACCGTGTTTCGGGGAAGAAGATGGCCAGCGGTATACCAGGGAAGCCGCCGCCAGTGCCGATGTCGATAACTTCTGAACCCGGGGTGAAATCGAAAGCTGCGGCGATGGCAAGGGAATGTAGCACGTGTTTTTCATACAGGCTATCGATGTCTTTACGGGAAATAACATTGATCTGCGTGTTCCATTCCTTGTATTGCTGTTCGAGCGCGATCAGTTGCTGTAATTGTGCCGGAGAGAAATCTGCGAAATATTGCAGGACTACTTCCAGGCTTTCCGGTGCTTTTTCCATAATGCGGTGGAGAAGATGAGGTAATGCAGGAACATCCAGATATCCAGGAGCCACCACCAGGGGAAAAGGTCTTCTTCTCCCAGCTTTTGCATGGCTTTTTGAAAGATATACCCTTGTATCACAAGCCGGATGCCAAAAAGGGTAAGGGCCACGCGCCAGTCAAAAAACAGGCTGACGATCAGCAGGGGATAGAAAAGCATGTGGCTGACCGAGTATAGGCCCAGGAGGAATTTATGGAGGGGTTTATAATATTTGGCGGTATTATAGTGACGTGTCTTTTGGCGAAACCATTCCGAAAATGTTTTCTTGGGCTCGGACAGGGTAAAAGTATCCGGATCGATCACGATCGCGGTATTCTCTTTAGTGGCGACCTTATTAATAAAGAGGTCATCATCACCGCCGGGTACGTGATTGATTGCTGAAAAGCCTTTATTCCGAAAAAAAACATCTTTTTTATAAGACAGGTTTCTGCCCACGCCCATATAGGGTAAGCCGGCGAGGGCATACGAAAGGTATTGAAGGGCGGTATGAAAAGTGTCGAAACGGATGATCTTATTGAGGAAGCCCGGGTTTTTTTTGTAGGGGCTGTATCCCAGTACTACCTCTATTCCATTGTTATAACCGTCCTGCATTTTGTGCATCCAGAACTCGCTGGCCGGTATGCAGTCAGCGTCGGTGAGCAGGACAATTTCATAGCGGGCTTCTTTAATGCCCATGCTAAGCGGGTATTTCTTACCGGGGATGCCGATGGCTTCGTGTTCGAGGTTGACGATATGTAAACCCTTAAAGGTCTTTTTGAATTCATCGAGCAGGAAGCGGGTATCGTCCTGGCTATTGTGATTGACGACGATGACTTCGTGGGTGCTGGGATAGGTTTGTACGAGGGCGCCCGGTAGGTGGGTGACCAGGCGAGCGGCTTCGTCGCGTGCACAGATGATCACGCTGACGGGGTGTTGCTGGGATTGTTCTTTGTCAGCGGGTGAATAGAAGGCAAGCCTTCTGAAGAACCAGCCATAGTAGAACAATTGTACCAGGGTGATCAAACAAAAAATAATAAAAAACAGTTCGAGCCAGGGGAAACTCCAATACAGTTTAGTCATAAGTGTTCTGGGGCGGGTGCCAGCCTGCTGTTCCCGCGACAGGCACGAAAGTACGAATTTCCGGAGAATGCCGTAGGCAAATCGCAGCCATCGGTACAGAACAGCCAGGTGCTGACAGGAGGCGGGTGTGCAAAGAAATTTGGGGAATGGAAACGGCCGGTAAACTGTAAATTGCGCCGGAATATGGCAGCATTACAATTTCAGCTGGAAGGGGGCTGTCCGCAGTCGGCGGCCCGGGCGGGGAAGATCACTACCGATCACGGAGAAATCCTGACGCCCATCTTTATGCCTGTTGGTACGGTGGGCAGCGTAAAAGCGGTGACACAGCAGCAGTTGGCGACCGACGTTCAGGCACAGATCATACTGGGAAATACTTATCATCTGTATTTACGGCCGGGGCTGGAGGTCCTGGAGGCGGCCGGCGGTCTGCACCAATTTAACGGTTGGGACCGGCCGATATTGACGGACAGTGGCGGGTACCAGGTCTTTTCTTTATCCGGTACACGGAAAATACAGGAGGAAGGGGTTGTCTTTCAATCTCATATCGATGGATCCCGTCATTTATTCAGCCCGGAAAAGGTAATGGATATCCAGCGGACCATCGGCGGTGATATTATTATGGCATTCGATGAATGCCCGCCCTATCCCTGTGACTATGTTTATGCGGAAAAGTCGATGCATCTGACCCACCGCTGGCTTGACCGGTGCTGGGGTCATTTTCATCAGACGCCGGACAAGTATGGGTATACGCAGAACCTTTTCCCAATCGTTCAGGGGAGTGTATTTAGCGACCTGCGTAAAGCGTCCTGTGCTTACGTGGCCGGGAAGGAGGCTGTGGGAAATGCGATCGGAGGGCTTAGTGTCGGAGAGCCGGAGCAGCAGATGTATGATATCTGCCAGGCTTGTTGCGAAGACTTGCCGGTACAAAAGCCCCGTTACCTGATGGGGGTGGGGACGCCGTGGAACATCCTGGAGTGTATAGCGTTGGGGGTGGATATGTTTGATTGTGTGATGCCGACCCGGAATGGACGGAATGCCATGCTGTTCACGTCGAAAGGGGTGATCAATATTGATAATAAAAAATGGGAGAAGGATTTTTCGCCTATCGACGATGGGATAACCAGCGGCATTAGTAATTATTATAGTAAGGCGTATTTGCGACACCTGGTCAAGTCGAAGGAGATATTGGGTCTGACGATAGCGAGTGTGCATAACCTGGCGTTTTACCTGCACCTGGTGAGGGAGGCGAGGATGCATATTTTAATGGGAGATTTTGACGGGTGGAAGCGGGAGCAGGTGGAAATTTTGAAACAGCGGTTATAAAAGGATTAACAGACGATAGTTTACGGGAGATTGCCTGGTATGTAGCATGTAGTGCATTGATATTGATTGTTTTATACTTGCCGGTGTAGTTTCGGCGATCTACGGGACAGAGAGTAGAAGGCGCAAGCGCCGAATGAGGCGAATACCAGACACTGTTTTCCTTTATTTTTGCGGTGCATGTTCAAGTTAATAGACAATTACATACTGAAGAAGTTTTTAGGAACCTTCGTGTTTACGATGCTGGTCCTTACCGTTATTGCGGTGGTCATTGACACCAGTGAGAAGGCCGATGACTTTGTCAAGTCTGGTCTCAGTGCCAGGCAGCTGGTGATGGTCTATTATATAGGGTTTATCCCTTTCATCATGTCCATGATCTATCCTTTGATGGTCTTTATCGCCGTCATTTATTTTAGTAGTAAGATGGCGGGGCGATCGGAGTTTATTGCCATTTTGGCGGGTGGGGTCCGTTATAACAGAATGCTTCGGCCTTATCTGGTAGGGGCCATTTTCCTGGCGTTGATCTTCTGGCTGGCCAGTCAGTATTGGGTGCCCAAAGCCAATGAGATACGAACAGATTTCCAGGCTGTCTATGTAGACCGGAATAGCTCGTACAACGGGGACCCTTACCGGACCAATAATTTTTATCTCCGGGTGGACCCAAACACCTTTGTCGGTTTCCGTTATTATGACACAGTGAACAAGTCTGCGAGCAATTTTTTCCTGCAAAAGCTGAAGGGCAATAAAGTCAGCTACAATATTCGGGCGGAAACGGTGCGGTGGGACCCCAATAAGAAAGATTGGAAGCTGACGGGGGTTATTGAGCGAACGATCGATGGTGTAAAGGAGACGTTAAAGAAGGAAGATAGCCTGCATGTGAATCTGAATGTCCAGCCCCGGGAGCTGAGGCGGGATGACTACCTTAAAGATAAGCTGACGACCCCGGAATTGCACCAGTTCATTCATATGGAAGAGGTAAGGGGTTCGGAGGGGCTTAATACCTTCAAAGTAGAGCTGTATCACCGGGATGCTACTCCTTTTTCTGTAATCATCATGGCCCTGATCGGGGCTATTATTTCCAGCCGGAAGATCAGGGGGGGAAGTGGTCTGCATCTGGCGGTGGGTATTGTCATGGCAGCCACTTTTGTTGTCATGGATAGATTTGCTGTGACTTTTTCTACGAAGGGGAACCTGCCACCTATGCTGGCAGCCTGGCTGCCTAATATTGTTTTTAGCGGGGTGGCGTGGGTTCTGTATGTGAAAACGCCGAAATAGCGGGTTAACGCTATTTTAATGGCAAATCATTTGCTCCTCAAAGTTCTGTACAGTAACTTTAGGCCGCAAGATGGCGCAGTGTCCATCGGGCGCAAAACAAAACTGGAGAGACATGGCATTACTAACAAAAGAAAGGTTTAAGTCCAAAGCCGATACAGTGGCTGCCGAGATAAAGGAATTATTGAAAGAGCATGGAAGTAAGAAAATAGGGGAAGTTACCCTCTCTCAGATATACCAGGGGATGAGGGGCATTACGGGGCTGGTAAGTGAGACTTCGCTGCTGGATGCTCAGGAAGGTATCCGGTTCCGTGGTTTTTCCATCCCGGAATTACAACAAAAATTACCGAAGGCGCAGGGGGGGACAGAACCCTTACCGGAGGGCTTGTTTCACCTGATGTTACTGGGTGAATTACCTGCGGACGAAGATGTTCAGGATATCACGGCCAACTGGCAGCGCCGTAGTCATGTGCCCAACCATGTTTTTGCAGCGATAGAGGCGTTACCGCTGGATTCGCATCCCATGACGCAGTTTGTTATCGCCATTATGGCCCTGCAGACAGAAAGCAAGTTTTCCGAACGGTATGCGAAGGGGATGGCAAAAAAAGATTATTGGGAGGCGGTATTTGATGATTCTATGGACCTGATCGCCCGTTTGCCCCGGGTAGCTGCCTATATTTACCGGAGAAAATACAAGAACGAAGATCATATTCATCCGGATGGTCTGCTGGATTGGGCAGGAAACTTCGCTCACATGTTAGGGTATGAGGATGAGACCTTTCGGGAGCTGATGCGGCTGTATATGACCATTCATGCTGACCACGAGGGGGGAAATGTGAGTGCGCATACTACCCACCTGGTAGGGTCGGCGTTGAGTGACCCTTATCTGAGTTTTGCAGCGGGAATGAACGGGCTTGCCGGTCCCCTGCACGGTTTGGCCAACCAGGAAGTGATCAAATGGATATTGGAAATGCGGGATGAGCTGGGTGTTGAATTGCCCGGTAAAGAACAGATAGATGCTTATGTTCGCAAGACGTTGAATGAAGGCAAGGTGGTACCAGGATATGGGCATGCTGTGCTGCGTAAGACAGACCCTCGCTTCACAGCTCAGATGGAGTTTGGCAAAAAGCATATGCCTGATGATCCTTTGGTTCAGACGGTATGGAATATCTATGATACGGTGCCGCCGATACTGCAATCATTAGGAAAGATCAAAAATCCCTGGCCCAATGTAGATGCGCATAGCGGAGCATTACTGGTGCATTATGGGCTGGTAGAATATGAATTTTACACCGTCCTGTTTGGGGTGAGCCGTGCGCTGGGTGTACTGGCCAGCTTGTGCTGGGACCGCGCGCTGGGCTTCCCGCTTGAAAGACCAAAGTCCGTGACGACGGAACTGGTGAAGGGATGGTTGAAGGGAGAAGGGGAGATTTGGGGAGAATAAAAGCCCCTGGGGCGTATAGAATATAAAAAAAAGGTCCGGTGTCGCCGGACCTTTTTTCGTTATGCGAGTGCTTGCAGGATGTCCTGCAGGATATCGTCTTTATGTTCTAGTCCTACGGAGATGCGGATGAGACCAGGGGTGATGTTGACAGCTGCCCTTTCTTCCGGCGTCAGCTTTGCGTGGGTGGTGCTGGCAGGGTGGGAGGCGATGCTTTTGGTGTCGCCGAGGTTGGCGGTAAGGGACAGCATCTTTAATTTGTCAAGGAAGGCGCGGCCTGCGGCCAGGCCGCCTTTTAATTCGAAGCAAAAGATGCCTCCGCCATTTTTCATCTGCTGGCGGGCGATGGCATATTGGGGATGGCTGGGCAGGAAGGGGTATTTCAGCCAGGAGATGGCGGGATGGCCTTCCAGGGCCTGGGCGATGTGCAGGGCGTTGGAGGAGTGCCTTTCCATGCGTACGTCCAGGGTTTCCAGGCTTCGGCTTAATACCCAGGCATTGAAGGGGGATAGGGCCGGCCCGGTGCTGCGACAGAAAAGATAAACTTCCTTGATCAATTCTTTTTTTCCGACGATGGCTCCGCCGAGTACGCGGCCCTGGCCATCGATCCATTTCGTGGCGGAGTGGACGACCAGGTCTGCGCCAAAGTCGATGGGTGTCTGGCCGATAGGGGTGGCAAAACAGTTGTCGACGTTAAAAATAAGATTATGCTTTTTTGCCAGCCGGCCGGCCGCTTCCAGGTCGATGATATCCAGGCCCGGATTGGTAGGTGTTTCCAGGTAAAACATTTTTGTATTGGGCCGGATGGCGGCTTCCCAGGCGGCGGGGTTGGCGGCGTCTACATAGGTGTATTCGATGCCGTATTTGGGCAGGTATTTCGTAATAATGGTATGCGTGCTGCCGAAGATGGCGTTGCAGGAAAGCAGGTGGTCGCCTTTTTTCAGGAAGGTAAGAAAGGTAGCTACGACGGCGCTCATCCCGGAAGCTGTAGCGAAGCCGTCTTCTGCACCTTCGAGGGCGCAGAGGCGGTCGGTAAATTCCTGTACGCTGGGGTTGCTAAACCGGCTGTAGATATAGTCGTCATTCTCGTCTGCGAAGGTGGCGCGCATTTGTTCGGCGTCGTCGAAGGCGAAACTGCTGGTAAGAAAAAGCGGAGAAGAGTGTTCCCGGTCCTGAGTACGGTCGGTACGGATGCGGATGGCTTGTGTAATGCGGTGACTTGACATGATAGTTACTTTGTTGAATAAGATGATTGGCCGTTAAGAGTGACTGCCCAGGTGATGGTGCAGTGGGCTTCGCGGAGGGTAGCTGCCACGGAGCAATATTTGTCCATGGAAAGTTCGCAGGCTTTTTTTGCTTTATCGGGGTCGATCTCTCCTGTCAACTCGAAGACAATGTGTACGTTGGTCCAGAGGGCGGGTTCTTTTCCGTGTTCCCGGTGTCCTTCGATAGACATGCTAAATCCTTCCAGTGGCTGTCTTTGTTTTTTCAGGATAGACGCAATGTCGATGCCGCTGCAGCCGCCCAATCCCATCAGCAACATTTGCATCGGGCGGACGCCGAAGTCGAGACCTCCCGTCTCGGGGCTGCTGTCCATGTGCACAGTATGTCCCAAAGCGTCTTTTGCCTCAAATCCAAAATCCCCGTTGATCCTATCGAGCCGAATCTGTACCATAATAAATATTTTTGCAAATTTACGGTACCTAAGCCCTTATTTTGCATCGAAATAGAGAATTGGCTCCATGAATTATTTTACATGTGATGCCCCTTTCGACCTGGAAGGGGGGGAATTCTTACCTGGTATTACGGTGGCCTATCATACGTATGGCCGTATGAACAAGGACCGGAGCAATGTGGTATGGGTCTGTCATGCGCTGACTGCCAACTCCGATGCCGCCCATTGGTGGCCGGGAGTGGTAGGGGAGAAAGGGGTGATAAGTCCGGATAAGTACTTCATTGTCTGTGCGAATATCCTGGGTTCCTGTTATGGGAGCACAGGCCCTTTGAGTACCGACAGCCGGACGGGGAAGCCTTATTACAGTCATTTTCCGGCGTTTACGATCCGGGATATGGTCCGGGCGCATATTTTACTACGCCAGCATTTGGGTATCGAAAAAATCCATTTGCTGATGGGGGGAAGCATGGGTGGATACCAGGCGCTGGAATGGTGTGTGCTGGAAAAGGAAGTCATCCGGCAACTGTTCCTCATTGCAACCTCCCCGGCGGAAAGTGCCTGGGGTATCGCCGTGCATACAGCTCAGCGGCTGGCTATCGAAGCGGACAGCAGCTGGCGTGACGAGACGCCGGAGGCCGGTGCAAGGGGGTTAAAAGCTGCGCGCGCCATCGGCATCCTGACCTACCGTAATTATGGTATTATGGTTCAAAAGCAAACGGACCCGGATACGGAAAAGCTGGATGGATTCCAGGCTTCCTCCTATATAAACTACCAGGGAGATAAATTAGTGAGCCGATTTAATGCCTATTGTTACTGGCTGCTGACCAAGGCCATGGATAGTCATCACCTGGCAAGGGGAAGGGGCGGTAAGCTGGAAGAGGTGTTGCGGGGTATCCAACAAAGGACCTTACTCATGGGGATCAAGAGTGATATACTTTGCCCGGTGGAGGAACAACGGCATATGGCCGACCATTTACCCAATGCTACTTTAATAGAGATAGACTCGGCTTATGGGCATGATGGGTTTATGGTGGAGGGGGGAAAGATAGCCAACCACTTGCGTGATTGGCTATAAGACTATTTTACCAGCTGAGCTTACCCTGGTAGTAATCCAGCACCTTTGTCCGGAAAATGTACCCATATTTTG
>WNFI01710567.1_pt1 | contig 42887 bp, 44 predicted proteins | sample 5400471 | NCBI WGS metagenome assembly WNFI01 (sample SAMN13153348, study PRJNA577476) | soil metagenome | isolation source: 100 cm saprolite on Douglas fir-dominated hillslope | place: USA:California | collected 2013-09-17 | reverse complement strand
CGCGATACACATAAATATCGGTGAAGCGCACACGTGCCACGACCTTTCCTTGCACATCCGTCGCCGTGGCCAGCCCGCGGATGTATCCCACATCTCCGTTCACATGCGCTGTTAACTCCGATAATTCATTGTGCCCGGCGCGACGCGTCGCCACGCCTGCCAAAGTGATTGCGCGATCTGTGAGCTTGCCGCTTGGATCGGCGTCTTCAAATTCCTCGGCCAGCAAACATCCGAGCGTGGCTGCGTCCCGCTGCTCGAGTGCTCGTGCCCAGGTCTGCTCCGCCTGCACCAATGCACTCTCTTTTTTGACCTGAGCTTTCGGACAGCCCGCCCCATACGCCAGTGGACAAAGCAGCAACACCCAGATCAAATGTTTCATTTTCGCCTCCCACAATCGCCAATCATAGTCGCCCACAAGTTTGACCCCGGCAACTCCTTCCCATTAGGATTCAAGAGTGCAATTTTATTTCGCCCATGGCCGTGCCGGGAGCAGCAGGGCCCTTCCTTTACACTAATTCACCTGGACAATTACACTACACACTCGCCTTTAGTCCGGGTCGCAAGAAGTTTAGTGAGAAATTTTGACGGCCGCAACCATGCGACCGAGGTACCGAATCTAAAATCTAATCAGAAGCTAGTGAGGGAAAAACATGGCAGCTGTTGAAGAAAAGGTAAAGCAGATTATCGTGGAGCAATTGGGAGTCGATGAAGGCGAAGTCACCTCCAGCGCGTCGTTCGTCGACGATCTGGGCGCCGATTCGCTCGACACCGTGGAACTCGTCATGGCCTTTGAGGAGGCCTTCGACATCGAAATTCCCGACGAAGACGCGGAAAAAATCCGTACCGTGCAGGACGCGGTCGACTACATCGGCAAGCACGCGAAAGCGGGGAAGTAGTTGGAACCAGATTTTCTTAATGATCTGGGGTCGGACTCTCTCGATACTGTCGAAGTCGTTATGGCTTATGAAGAAGCCTTTGATGACGAGATTCCGGCTGAGGAGATGAAGAAGATCCAAGAGTTCCGCACGAAACAAGAACTGATGGACTACCTCCGCAAACGCAAGAAAGGTGGCAAATAAACTTGGGACGCAGGGTCGTAGTTACGGGCATCGGCCTGATCTGTGGCGTGGGCAACACCACCAGTGAGGTGTGGGACTCCGTCATTGCCGGTAAAAGCGGCGTCGGGCGCATCACCGGCTTCGACCCCACCAAGTTTGCCTGCCAGATTGCAGCCGAGGTCAAGAACTTCGACCCATTGAACTTTATCGAGAAAAAAGAAGTTAAAAAGATGGGCCGCTTCATTCACTTGGCGATCGCGGCCTCCGATGAAGCCATGAAAATGTCGGCCCTGAAGGTCACGCCGGAGAACGATGAGCGCGTCGGGGTTCACATCGGCTCCGGCATCGGCGGATTCGATGTCATCGAGCGCGAACACATTGCGCTGCTCGAAGGCGGCCCGCGCAAGATTTCGCCTTTCTTTATTCCCGCAGCCATCGTGAATCTTGCCGCCGGACACGTCTCCATGCGCCACGGCGCCAAGGGACCGAATGAGGCCACCGCCACCGCCTGCACCACCAGCGCTCATTCTATCGGCGACTCATTCCGCATCATTCAGCACAACGATGCCGACGTCATGATCGCCGGAGGTTCCGAGGCCGCAATCACTCCCATGGGCGTTGGCGGCTTTGCCGCCATGCGTGCGCTCTCCACCCGCAACGACGATCCTGAAAAGGCTAGCCGCCCTTGGGACAAAGATCGCGACGGCTTCGTGATTGCCGAAGGCGCGGGCATTCTGATCCTCGAAGAGTTGGAGCACGCACGCTCACGCGGCGCCGAGATTCTCGCGGAAGTCGCTGGCTACGGCATGTCGGGCGACGCCTATCACATGACCCAGCCCGCTCCCGAGCACGAAGGCGGGTTTCGCGTGATGCGCAATGCGGTCCGCGATGCCAAAGTTACTCCCGACGTAGTCGGCTATGTCAACGCGCATGGCACATCAACGCCGATCGGCGATACGCTCGAAGCGCAGGCCATTCGCAACTTCTTCGGCGAGCGCAAAATTCCCGTCAGTTCCACCAAGTCCATGACAGGTCATCTTCTCGGCGGCGCTGGAGGCCTGGAAGCCGGTATCACCGTCCTCGCTCTGCGCAATCAACTGCTGCCGCCCACTATCAATCTCGAGAGTCAGGATCCCGACACCGACGGCATGGACTTCGTCCCCAACCACGCCCGCAAAGCCGAAATCGAATACGCCATGTCGAACTCCTTCGGCTTTGGCGGCACCAACGGCACTCTGCTCTTCCGCCGCTGGACTGACTAGCACCAGAACTCTTGACTGGAATCTAAAAATCCGAAACGGTTGCGTGCGGCACTGATGTCAGTCACCCACGGAACATCACCGAAAAAAACGGGCCCCTAGCCTGGCCGAAGAACCGCGCCAAATCCAGCAAATCCCGATCGCCGTGATAACCTCGACCCGGCGTGCTCTCCCTCACCCAATTTCCGCCCGCGGTCTACAGCGCCGCTGCCGTGCTCATCTGGGGCACCTCTGATTTCGCCGGAGGATACGGCTCCCGCCGTGCTAACGCCTTTGTTCTCACTGCTTTCTCCCATGTGTGCGCCTTCGCCCTCATGACATTGATCGCGCTCGCTCAGCACTCGGCATTCCCCTCGCGCATCAGCATCCTGTGGGCGCTGGCAGCAGGCGCGCTCGGCGGATTCTCCCTTGCGCTTTTTTATCGCGCCCTCGCCTCTGGACAAATGGGCCTCACCGCCCCCATCTCCGCCCTGCTCGGCGCAGCCATTCCCACGCTCGCCGGCATCGCCATGCAAGGCGCACCCAGCCGCTGGACGCTGGGCGGATTTGCACTTGCCATTCTCGCTATCTATTTGATTACGCGCCCCGAAAAATCAGAGACGCCGCTGGAAGAATTGGAAGCCGAGCACTCCGGCCGCCCCGCGGGTGTCGGCCTGGCTGCCCTCGCCGGCGTCGGCTTCGCAGGCTTCTATCTCTGCATCCATCAAGCTGGAAGCGGCTCAGCGGCGTGGGTCGCCGCTCTCTCTCGCATCGGATCTTTCGTCCTCACCGCCACGGCGGTTGTCGTAACTCGCGCCCCACTCACGCTTGATCGCCCCCGCGTCGCCCTAGGCATGATCGCAGGATTCTTCGACATCAGCGCCAGCGCCCTGTTTATCTACGCCAGCCGCCACGGACGCCTCGACGAAGCCGTCGTCATCACCTCGCTCTATCCCGCCGTTACCGTAATTCTGGCTCGCATAGTGCTGAAAGAACACTTCAGCCGCTGGAAAGTAATCGGCCTGCTCGCAGCGCTGGCCGCTGTCCCAATGATCGCCGCAGGATAAACGGTTGGTGCGTTCTCCAGTAAAGAATTAGTCAGCAATACTTCTGTAAGATTATGATAAATAATGATATTCTCTATTCGCGAATAGAGAATCATGGAGCTTCGATCTCAAGATATAGTGTTGGTGCTGAAACTTCTTGCCAACAATTCCCCTGCGTGGAGTTTCTCAAAATTGGGGAAAGAGCTAGGCATGAGTACGTCCCACGCATTCGAGTCTGCCTTGCGAGCCCAAACGGCGAATTTGCTCACCATTTCTACAGCGCCTCCTTCTCCTCCAAGAGGACGGGGCGTGTTGTTCGAACCACGGCGCGGCAACGTGCTTGAGTTTCTGGTTCATGGCGTCAAGTATTCTTTTCCAGTTGAACGCGCTGGAGTTACCCGTGGAATTCCAACCGCTGAAGGCGCTCCTCCTCTCAGTGAATACTTTGGCGTGGCGTCCATGCCGCCGGTGTGGCCTCATCCCGAGGGATCGGTGCGGGGAATCTCTTTTTCGCCCTTGTATAAGAACGTGCCACAAGCCGCGCTGCGCGATCCGAAGCTCTACGAACTCCTGGCGTTGGTGGACGCTATTCGCGAAGGGCGGGCGCGTGAACGTGAAATCGCCATCCGTGAGCTGACCGCAAGAATAGACTCTCCGTGACGACTCGCGCACACAACCCGAATCTCGCGCAACTCGCAGCTACTGCTGCCAAGCTGGAACCTTTGCTCGATCAGATCGTATTTGTCGGCGGCTGTGTGACCGGATTGCTCATCACCGATCCAGCAGCAGCTCCCGTCCGTCCAACTCTCGATGTGGACGTGATCGTTGCAGCTGCATCCTATGCGGAGTTCACTGTTTTCGAACATCAACTGCGACAGTTCGGTTTTCGTGAGTCTCACACCGAAGGTGCTCCGATTTGCCGATGGGTCAGCGAAAAACTAATCCTCGACTTCATGCCGGTCGACCCTTCTATTCTTGGCTTCAGCAATCGCTGGTATCGTCTTGCGCTCGAAACTGCGGAACGGTTTTCTTTAGGCGCGCACGAGATTCGAGTGATTACGGCACCGTGCTTCTTAGCTACAAAGCTGGAAGCTTTTCACGGACGCGGGAAGAATAATTTCGGCATGAGTCACGATTTAGAGGACATCATATCCGTTATCGACGGCCGCCCCGAAATTATTGACGAAACCCATCTTGCGGAACACAATTTGCGAAAATACTTGAGTGACGAGTTCAGAGCTTTACTATCAAGCCACGATTTTCTGGAAGCTCTGCCCGGACACCTATTGCCTGACTCCGCTAGTCAGCAGCGTGTCGGCCTAGTAATCGAACGAATGAAGCAGTTCATCGTCGAAGCGTAGAAAGTGAGCCCATGCCTCTCGTCGAAATCCGCGACCTGACCAAGATTTTTGCCGGCGAAGTCCGGGCTGTCGACAGCGTCTCTCTCGACATCCACGCCGGTGAAACTGTCGGGTTGGTGGGCGAATCAGGCTCAGGCAAGAGCACCCTCGGACGTCTCATCCTTCGCCTCATCGAACCTACCTCCGGCAGCGTTCAGTTCGAAGGACGTGATCTGCTCGCCGCCACCCGCGGCGAAATGCGCCGCCTGCGCCGCGATATGCAGATCATCTTCCAGGATCCATTCGCCTCGCTCGACCCCCGCTACCGCGTCGAAGACATCATCGCTGAACCTGTGATCATTCACGGCATGGATGCAGGGCGTGACCAAACTGCGGGTGCCCCATCTTCCGCCTCTTTTGCGAAAGGTGGGTCTACTACAAACGCCATCCGCGCCCGCGTCTCCGAACTCCTCCGCGCCGTCGGCCTCGACGAATCCATACTCCGCCGCTTCCCTCACGAATTTTCCGGAGGACAGCGCCAGCGCATCGGCATTGCCCGCGCCCTCGCCCTGCGTCCAAAATTCATTGTGTGCGATGAACCGGTCTCCGCCCTCGACGTGAGCGTCGGTGCGCAGATCGTCAACCTGCTGGCGCAACTACAGCGCGACTTCGGCCTGACCTATCTCTTCATCTCGCACTCCATGCCGGTCGTGCGCTACCTCTCGACGCGAATCGCCGTCATGTACCGCGGCAAGATTGTCGAAGTCGGCGACGCCGAACAAATCACCGCCCGCCCCGCACACCCCTACACCCGCAGCCTGCTCGAAGCCACTCCGGAATTACTCGTGTAGATGGAATCTGTGCAAATAGACAAATCTTGCGGAGGTAGATAGCCCATGTGGAGACAGCCGCCTTCGGCTGTCCAGTCGAGCAAAGCGAGACGGGATCTGTGCTATAGTTCTCCTCGCCGTTCGCCGTCCCTCCCCCAGAGAGCCAAGCAAGACCGCTGTTCCGAACGTGCACGTCTGCCCATCGTTGTCTGAAGGAGTAACTCATGCAGTCCAAGAAATTCTCGCTCGTTGTCGCGCTCACGACAGTCGCTCTGCTCCTGTCAGCCGTAAACACTCAAGCGCAATACACGGAAAAAGTGATCTATGCCTTCACAGGGCAAGCCGACGGCGGGTTTCCCTATTCCAACCTGATCTCCGACGCGGCGGGAAATCTCTACGGAACCACGATCTTCGGCGGCAATTCGACGGGAAACGAGTGCGGCGGTGGGGGTTGCGGCGTCGTCTATGAGCTCTCGCCCGCTTCCGGAGGAGGTTGGACCGAAAAAGTGATCTACGCTTTCGCCGGCGGGACTGACGGCGCAGAACCCGTTGGCGGCCTAACCTTCGATGGTGCCGGAAACCTCTACGGCGCGACGTCCTTCGAGGGGAGCACTGCCTGTGTTCCGCTCAACAGTTGCGGCACTGTCTTCAAACTGACCCCGACTTCCGGAGGAGGCTGGACGGAGACCGTAATTTACAGCTTCAAGGGCGGAAAGGACGGGAGGATTCCTGGGGGCAACTTAGTCTTCGACAAGTCCGGCAACCTCTACGGAACCACCGCGGCTGGTGGGGGCGGCACAAGCTTCGTTTGCCTGGGCGACGGTTGTGGCACGGTGTTCGAGCTTACGCCCACCTCCGGCGATGGCTGGAAGGAAACGGTGCTGCACGCCTTCACCGGCGGAAAAGACGGAGCGTCCCCAGCGGGTGCGCTGGTCCTGGATGCTGCGGGCAATCTTTACGGCACAACCGGCTACGGCGGCATGATCGTCAACAGGAGTGTGAATGGCTGCCTGTACGGATGCGGCGTGGTCTTCAAGCTGTCGCCCGCCACGTTAGGTTGGCGCGAAAGTGTGCTACACACCTTCACTGATAGCAACGACGGCGCGATTCCTTGGGACAGTGGAGTAATTTTTGACGCGGCAGGAAATCTCTACGGAACGGCCTCCATCAGCGGCAGTGGCATGGAGGGAGTCGTTTTCAAATTGACCCCCGGCTCGCTCGGCGGCTGGATAGAAGCCCCGATTCACAGCTTCTCCAATACTGGACTTCTGGGCGGTGGGCCGACGGGCGGGCTGGCCTTCGATCAGAACGGTAATCTTTACGGAGTGACCAACTCGGGCTACCTCGGCACACTATGGGGCAGCGTCTTTGAACTTAAGCCCACTTCGAATGGATGGAGGCAGAGTGTCCTCTACGGCTTCCCGGAGTTAAGTGCCGGAGCTATGCCACGATCCAGCCTCACCCTCGACGCTGCTGGCAACCTTTACGGCACGACGATCATGGGTGGCGCTAACATGCAGGGTGTGGTCTATGAGCTGTCGCCGGTTGCCGCTAAGACACAATAACGACTGTGCCATACTTACCTGATGTCGCGCTTGCAGCCGGGCTCGGCCCGCGATCTGGCGGAGTTGATCTTTGGCTATGGTCTAATTCTCGTCGCCCTCTGGACACCCAGATTCCCGCAGCTCATTCTCACTTCCCTCACGCTCGCGGTTACGGTGCTGATCGTGCTGGCACGCCGAAACAAGTTTAAGGCGCAAGACAGTTTTCGGGGGTGCAACGCTTTTGATGGACAAGAAGACGATTCCCTCGGCCTCGGCCTTCGCGGACTCATCCCTTCGCTCTGGATTCTTCCCGCCGCGCTCGCCTTCGCGGCCCTAAGCGTATTCGTGGCAAAGAGAGTCGGCACACTGCATTCCCTCTATCAAGGTGACGCCCTGCACATTAGCGGCTACGTCCTGTGGACGCTCTACCAGCAATTCCTGCTCCAGGACTACTTCATGCCTCGCCTGACACGCTTGCTCACGAATGAAGCCGTGGCGATCGGCCTGTCAGCCGTGCTGTTCGCCGCAGCGCACTTGCCGAACTTGCCGCTCACCGCGGCGACGCTGATCTGGGGCGCGGTCTCGTGCTCGCTTTTCCGCCGCTATCGCAATCTCTACGCCCTCGGCTTCGCCCAGGGATTGCTAGGGCTGTGCTTCGCAATATGCCTGCCCGACGCGTGGCATCACCACCTGCGCGTCGGGCTGGGATACTTGCACTATCCTCACTAGGCAATCGTTTATCGCAGTTGCAAAGCACCGCGACTATCGTCCCACGCGGACCTCGGCCAGTTCTCTTTCCGCGCCACGCTCGGCCAGTGCACGTTCGGCCTTGGTGGTAAACAAGGCTCGTCCAAGGGCATTGCCGCCAACCCATATTTCGGAGAGGAAATAAGTGTCCCCATAGCGGTGGAATACGAGTTTGCTTGCGTCCTCGTGCTCCGGACGTTGTGCGCTATGCGTGGGCACGAACATGCCCTGACTGTTGCGGTCGTGAATCCGCAGGCTGTCGTTCTCGTGGCTTACGATGTAGTGTCCTGCCGGCAAAGTCTTTCCGGCGACTACGAAGGCAAAAGGAACATCCGCAGTGACATCCCCCTCTTTGGTTTGAGCAAATGCGATAGTCGCCGCCAGAAGCAGGCCATGGACAAAGTAATGCGAAGCGTTTTCATAGTAATTCTCCTTAGTTGATGAGTACCGATGACGAAACCGAAAGCCACAAATGGAAATTGGATTCGCGATGTTTTGCAGGGGCAGGGCTTCTTCCGGGGATGGAAGCGCTGATTGCCCACGAATCCATTAATCTCCTGGCCCGCACGAGACGCCAGGTTTCTCTCTGCCAAATAGTGAAGCAGGCCGCGGTTTCGTTGCAGTACCGTCAAGATTGACATCAAGGGTTGACAATCGGACCGGGGCAGGCCGCCATCAGACCCGTTTCGAGGCATATTTTTGGCGCCCTTGTTTCGCGCTGCCTGTGCGACTACAATTCCCTGCGAATTCTTTTCAGGAGACTATATGGCCGCCGCTCCGGTCCTACCCGTTTCGCCCGTCCCTGCGCCCGACCCCGCGCCGCTTTCCGAAGGGGCGCGCATCATCGACACTTTTATCGCACCTTCGAAAACCTTCACCGACCTGAGGCGTAATGCCAGTTGGTGGATGCCGTTTCTGCTCATGATTGTGGTTTCGTCGGCGATGGTTTACACCGCCGGAGCGAAAATTGGCTTTCGCAAAATCATGGAAAACCAGATGCAGGCGCAGCCCAAGGCCCAGGAGCGTCTGGAAAAGCTGCCTGCCGATCAGCGCGAGACGCAGATGGTACAGGGCGCGAAGTTCACGCAAATTATTTCCTATGTCTTCCCGGTCATTACCCTGGTGATTTGGCTGATTATTGCCGGCGCTCTATTCGCCACTTTCAAATTTGCCGCGGGAGCGGGCGTCTCGTTCAAAGTCTCGCTGGCAATCGTTGTCTACTCCGCGTTACCACTGATGCTGAAAACGTTGCTCGCCATGATCTCTATTGTGGCGGGGATGAGTCCGGACACTTTTTCGTTTCAAAATCCCGTCGCCACCAATCCCGGCTATTTCATGAATCCGGCGGACAATGTTTTTCTGTTTAGCATCGCGTCAGCCGTCGACATCTTCATGATCTGGACGCTGGTTCTCACCGCCATCGGCTTCACCTGCGTTAGCAAAGTGAAGAGCGGGACATCCTATGCCATCGTCTTCGGTTGGTGGGCGGTGTTCACGTTGGCCGGAGCGGCGCTCGGAGCGGCGTTCTCATAATCCGCGGTTGAGATATGCTGACTACGCCCAGGAGGCTCTCATGAAACTTAATCTCGCATTCGCGTTCTTGTTCGCATGCAGCGTTTTCACTTTCGCCCAAGCTCAAACTCCGGCTCCAGCCGCGCCCGCTGCTGCCGCTCCGGTAAAAGATCCGGTCGCGACTTCGCTCCGCACGCTGCTGACCCGTTCGCAGAACAACACCATCGGCGCGATTGACGCCATGCCCGCCGACAAATTCACCTACAAGCCCACACCCGATCAGATGACCTTCGCCCATCTGGTTGCGCATATCGCGGGATCGAATAACTTCCTGTGCGCCAAGGCCGCTAATGTTGACGCGCCGAAAGTCGAAGAAGCTAAAGATACCGACCCCAAAGACAAGTTGCTCGCCGCCGCCAAAGCTTCATACGAATTTTGCAGCACCGCCTTGGCGAAAATGGACGACTCTCATCTCTCGGACACGGTCGAACTATTCGGCGGACGCCAGTTTCCCCGCGCCATGGCCGCGCTCGGCCTGGCCAGCGGATGGGCCGACCACTACGCCGCCGCAGCCATGTATTTGCGGTTGAACAATATTCTGCCGCCCTCAGCTCAACCGAAAAAGTAGCGGCACAGGACGTAAGTTCGCCGCGACCCCTTATTTAATTTTCCGTAGGTGCCCCATTTCTCGCGTCTTTTGCGAGAAGTGGGGTTTCCCTGCGGACGGTCGCTAGTTTGTTGATTAGGGGTTTTAATCTGTGCGCATCGGCACAGTCAGCAAGCCGACTACTTGATCTGCACCAATTCCGCCGAAGTGGATTCGGCGGGGCCAGCGGTCGCAACCTGCTGCGGCGCGCGCCAATTATCGAAGATCGACACCTGATGCACGCACGAAACTGTGCAATGGGGTGCGCATGATTTCTCGGTGAGGTATTCGCGGCGAAGGTCTTCGCGCGTATACGTCGCCAGCGGCACTCCCGGATATCCGCGCTGCTGCGAGCAATAATGGACCAGCCCGTCTTCGCAGATGTAGAGATAGCGCGCGCCTGCGCGGCACCGCCAATCGTTGGCCAGGCCCTTGGCGATGTTGTCCTGAAAGGCATTGACGCGGGTGAAGCTGCGCTTCTCCCACGACTTCATTTCGTCGTAGATGCCGCGTTCTTCCTCGCCCAGCGGCCGCAACTGCCCACTGCCATCGTGAATAATGCCGATGGTCGAACTGAACCCCAGCGCGATAGCCCGCTTGCCAATCGCGAGCGCGTCTTGTGGATTGGCCATGCCTCCACCGACTACGGAATTGATGTTCACGTGAAACTCCGCATGCTCGGCTAGCAACTCCAGCTTCTTGTCGAGAACTTTCAGGCTCTTCATCGAAACGTCGTCAGGTTGCACATTGTCGATGGAAATCTGGAGCCACTCCAGCCCGGCACGATTGAGCCGCCGAATGCGCTCCGGCACCAGCAAATATCCATTGGTGATGAGCCCGGCGATCATGCCATTGGCACGAATACGGCGGATCACGTCGTCAAGTTCAGGATGTAGCAGCGGCTCGCCCCCCGAAATCGTAACCACCGACGTGCCCAGCGCTCCTAACTTGTTGATCCGGGCGTACATGTCGTCAAGCGGCACCGGTTTCGAAAAGTCGTCAAACTCGTTGCAGTACGTGCAAGCCAGATTGCAGCGCCGTATGGGAATGATGTGCGCCAGCACCGGATGATCGGTCGAAGCCAGCGCCCGCGCGGCCATGCTCGCTCCCCGCAAATTGCGGTGCAAAGCCTTGGCGCGCCTGCGCAGGGATGTAAGGGCTGAAGGCATGAAAGTTGGTACTTCTATTACAGCATAGAGTGGGACCGAGTGCATGCGCTGACACAGCGTTCGGCGTGATTTACGGGGTGAATGGCAATTCTTGGTCCACGAGGGTGAAAGCGACATTTGGGTGAATAAGCAAGATTAATCCTGTCATGCTGAACAAGAGATGCCTCTTCGCCCACGCGAAGAGGAATTCGCAGTCGAAGCATCCCTATCCCCTCCACATCGGTCGGAGAACCGCAAAAGACGACCATGCTAAGGACCAGAAAAAAGTCCGTGAGGACCGAGGCGCAGCTAGGGATGCTTCGACTCCGCGCGGACCTTCGCTCCGCGAACGTTCGCACTCCGCTCAGCATGACAGAGAGGGATACGGACGTTACACAAGCTCATGTCCGGCCGCAGCCAGAGCCTGCTGCGCTGCTCCGGCAAACTCCTCTTGCACCAGTACGTAGTCGGTGTCATAAGTCGAGATGGCGAAGATGGGGATGCCATTGTTCGACAGTGGCTGGATGAATGACAGCAGCACTCCGGTTTGCGAAAACGGGAACGGGCCTTCGAGCTTGAGGCACATCCAGTGGTGCGAAGAGTGCACATCTAGTGGAAGATTGTCTGCCGGGCAAACGATGGAGAGTTCGTCGGCGGTGCGGGTGATCGAGGTGAATTCGCCTGTCGTGGCCCAGTCGGGAATCGCGTCGTCGGACGCGAGGCGAACGATGGCGTAGCGGCCAAGGAGTTGGCGGAATTTGAGGCATTGCCGATTCGGCCTAGTTTGCTCGCCGTTTTGATTTGCCACCATCATTAACTTAGAGGGCGCGGTTTTGGTTGTGTGGGGCCGGGTCTTCGACCCGGTCATGCCGAGCAAAAGCTCGGCCATGTCGATAGTTCTAGAAAGGCCCGTGATTTCGCGACCAGCCGCAGCGAACGCATTTCCACCTAACCCTCCACTGCTTTGCGCAGCGCAGCCCTCGCCAGGATTCGCGTCGAGTCTAACATCGGCAGCGGAGATTGCTCCTGCGTCATCAGCAGCGGAATTTCAGTGCAGCCGAGGACTACTGCGTCACAGCCTTCGGCTTTCATGCCGCCGATCAGTTCGGTGAAGTAGGCCTGCGTCTGCGGCAGGAAGGTTCCGTGGACCAATTCGTCGAAGATGATGCGATGAATGCGTTCGACCTGCTCCGGGCCAGGAACGCGCTGCTCAATGCCCGCTGCGGCAAATTTTTCGCGATATACGGGGCCATTCATCAGCGAGCGCGTGCCAAGAACTCCAAGACGCTTGTAGGCATGGCGCTTCGCTTCGTTCGCCACCTCAACCGCAATGTGCAGCCACGGACGCGGCGCACGGTGCTCAACCAGATCGAACGCTTGATGCACAGTGTTGACCGGAGCGATCAGGAAATCGGCTCCGGCTTTAGCCAGCTTCTCCGCCGATGAGAGCATGAGTTCTGCAACTCCCGCCCAGTCGTTGGCGTCGATGCACTTCACGTAGTCCGCAAAGTTGTGACCGTGCATCGAGACTTCAGGATGGCTATAGCGCCCCAGCAACCCCGCACCCTCGACGCATATGGTGCGGTAGCAGAGCGCGGCGCCCTCCGCGCTGCAAGCGACAATGCCGATGTGGAGAGGCATGCTTCTCAGTTCTTAGCTTATTCAATACGGTCATTCAAATCTTCGCCGTTGCCACCGATACGTTTGCATACGGACTCGTCTCCCGATAGCGCTTCTCGAATTCTTCACGGGTCACGATGCTTGTGATGTCGGTGACACGGTCGATTGCCAGGATTCCGTCGAGGTGATCGATTTCGTGCTGTAGAAGTTCGGCCAGGTTGCGGTCGTCTCCGGCTTCGAACTCCAGCGTTTCGCCGTACAGGTTCTGGTAGCGGACGGTGATCTGGCGATGGCGTTCCACCTGCATAAAGATCGGGAGAAAGCTCAGGCAGCCGTCCCAAACGACCATTTTTTCGCCACTCCATTCGATGATTTCAGGATTGATGAGCGGCCAAGGCTCGACACCGGGGAGCTTCAGAAAGATAATCCGCCGCAGCACGCCGAGTTGGGGAGCGGCGATGCCGCGTCCGTAGCCGGTGGTGGCGCGCCAATGGGCGAGAGTGTCGGCCAGGTCGCGCACCAGTTCGGCGACGTGACGCGCGGTTGGATCTTCAACCGGCAACGACTTTTCGCGCAGCATCGGATCGCCGAGTTGCAGGACGGGTTGAATGGGCATGGTCAGTTCTAATGCGATGATATTTTACAATGGCGGCTCATAAACGTAATGTCATCCTGAACAAAGCATAAGGACACCCCGTGCAAGTCGGCGCTGCCAATGACTTTTCGACCACACATTTGATTTGCGTTTAAGCTGTGCTTCAGCATTAAAGTTCAGCGAAGACGTGGTCTTATCTTGCCGCCGCGGCGTCGAACAAACTCAACAATTCCAGCTTCTTTTCCGCGGGTAAAAAGCTGGCTTCAAACGAATTGCGCGCCAGTTCGCGAAGATGCTCGTCGGTGAATCCGAAAGTCTCCTGAGCCAACTGATATTCGCGCGACAACGTGGTGCCAAACAGAGCCGGATCATCGGTGTTCAGCGTGATCATGACGCCGTGATCGAAATAATTCTTCGCAGGATGCTCGGCGATGGTCTTGCATACTCCAGTGCGGACGTTGCTGGTCAGGCATAGCTCGACCGGAATCTGGCGCTGGGCCAGTTCTTCCATCAGGTCGGCGTCTTGCGCGGCGGTGAAGACGTGGCCAATGCGCTCGGCGCGCAGGTTGAGCGCTCCCCAAATCGACTCCGGCGGCCCGGTCTCTCCGGCATGAGCGGTGAGGTGCAGGCCGTTGTCGGCAGCGTAGCCGTAAAGGCTGCGGAAGAGTTCGGGCGGAGCTTTCTGTTCGTCGCCGCCAATACCCACGGCGATGACGTGGCGATCCTGATAGCGCACTGCAAGTTCGAATACTTTCTGCGCCTCTTCGACGCCAAAGTGGCGGGTGGCGTCGAAGATCCATAGAAGCGAGACGCCGAAATCGCGCGCCCCTCGGGCGCGGCCGCGCTCCAGCCCTTCGAAAATGGCCGCGAAATCCTGCTTGCGCCACAGACAGACCCCGACTGAAACGTAGACCTCGGCGTGCAAAATTGTCTCTTCTTTCATTCGCTGCATCAGCCGGTACGTAATGAACTCGTAGTCGTCCGGCCCGCGCAGATGCTCGCTGACCGCCTTGAACGCCATGAGGAAGCTCTGGAAATCGGTGTAGCGATAAAGCGGCTCCACTGCGGCCAGCGTTGAGCGGTCGCCATGCCGCTGGCGAAGCTCGACCAGTGTGGCCGGCTCAACCGCGCCTTCCAGATGCAGATGTAGCTCCGCCTTGGGAAGCTGGCGGATGAAGGCATTGGGTTGCCGAGGCGCGGTGCTCATGATTTTATTGTAATGCTTTATTTCCTCGATCCTCGACCCTGAGTTTCCGTTACAATCCGGTGCTTGCGGCGTAGCTAACATTTTATCCACACCATAACTTTCCCCGTCGAAAGGAATTGTTGACATGAAGGTGCTTCCCCGGTTACTCGCAATATTCGGCATCTTTTGTACGGCATTAGCCGCAAATGCGCAGTCTGCGTCTGTGTCCTCACAAGTTAAGACCGTGTCCGGCACGGTCGAAGGCAAAGACATCACTGACGTTCGCGCATTCCTCGGAATCCCTTTCGCCGCGCCGCCCGTCGGAGATCTGCGCTGGAAGCCACCTGTCCCGGCAGCCAAGTGGGACGGCGTGCGCAAGGCCATGGACTTCGGCTCGCACTGCATGCAGGGAAATGTCTACGGCGACATGGTATTTCGCGATCCGGGCATGAGCGAGGATTGCCTGTACCTGAATGTCTGGACTCCGGCGAAAACTTCAGACGCCAAGCTCCCTGTTATGGTTTGGATTTATGGCGGAGGATTTGTTGCGGGTGCAACCTCGGAGCAGCGGCAGGACGGCTCCGTTCTCGCCCAGCAGGGCGTTGTCGTGGTTTCCATGAATTATCGCCTCGGCATCTTCGGATTCTTCGTCCATCCAGAGCTGGCCAAAGAATCTGGGAGGAACGCGGCGGGCAACTACGGCCTGCTCGATCAGTTGGCTGCATTGCAGTGGGTGCATGACAACGTTGCGGCATTCGGCGGCGACCCCGCGAACGTAACCATCTTTGGCGAGAGCGCGGGATCGTTTTCGGTGAGCGCGCAGATGGCATCGCCGCTGGCCAAAGGGCTCTTTCATAAGGCCATCGGCGAAAGTGGGGGAGCATTTTCAAGTAGCGGCCTGAGGTTCGAACCGCTCGCGGTCCGCGAAGAAAAAGATGCCAAGACGGCGAGCACGCGCCTGGGTGTGAACACGCTGGCCGAGTTGCGAGCCGTGCCTGCGCAGAAGCTGCTGGATGCCTTCTTCAAACCCGGAGGATCCGATAATTTCGCCTTCGGACCCGACGTGGACGGATATTTTCTGCCTGCGTCTGTCCCTGCAATTTTCACTGCCGGAAAACAAAACGATGTCCCCCTGCTGGCTGGCTGGAATCGCGACGAAGACAGCTTTGCCGTCGTATTGAACCCGCAGAAGCCAACCGTGGAAAGCATGAAAGCCACCGCGCAAAAAGAATTCGGCGCAAAGGCGGACGAATTCCTGCGCCTCTATCCCGCAGCCACTGACGCGCAGGCCTTGCGTTCCATGATCGATTTTGCCAGCGACCAGTTCATTTCGTGGTCGACGTGGCGATGGATGGAGGCGCAGTCGAAGACCGGCAAACAGCCGATCTATCGTTATCGTTTTGACCTGGCTCTCCCCATGGATCCGAAAGGTCCGCAGCTCGGTGCTTATCACTCCGCGGAAATCGAATACGTCTTCGGCATGCTCGATTCCAAAGCTAAAATGGAATGGCGTCCCGAAGACCGTCAGCTCAGCGCCCAGATGCAGAAATACTGGGCGAACTTCGCCCGCGGCGGCGATCCCAATGGCGACGGCCTGGCGAAGTGGCCGGGGTACAAAGCGTCCGATGGCTGGCAAGTGATGTATCTAAGCGCGAAGCCCGAAGCCCACAAAGACGATCAGCGGAACCGCGATTTATTCTTGAGTTCGGCGTGGGAGAAGTGAATGTTGGCCCGAGAGAAATAAGCAAAGCCCTGTCATGCTGAGCGAGAAATGCTTCTTCGCGAAAGCGAAGAGGCATTCGCAGCCGAAGCATCCCTATAGCCCAGCACCGGCCTGTCATCCTGAGCGACAGTGACTGCTCCGCGAAGTGGAGCAGTCGCGAAGTCGAAGGACCCCGTGTCCGGCTACTCTACCACCGGCCTCGCAAGGAGTTCCTGTCCGAAAAATACCAGCGCGTAACGAGTCCTACTTCCCGGAACTCTCCAGCCAAGCAAGAGCTTGCGACTTGATTTGCTCGTAGTCAGGCAAACTCGCAGGCACTCCGATGCCGCCCCAGAGACATCGCGTAAAAACGGGGCCGCGCTCGGAGACAACCAGCTCTCGGAAAGAGCCGCTTCCCCACTCGCAGACATAACGAACACGGTCTTTTCGTACCGCGCGCACTACTTTGCGATTCCACACCATGCGGATTTCGTCGTCATCGATCTCCAAGTTGCAGCTCGAAGCCTCGCGCTTCCAGAGAAAGGCCGTAAGAAGATTCCCAAGGAAAATCACGACCCCTAGAACGGCCAAGAAAACTGGATCCAACCATCTACCTTTTACTAACCGCCAAATTGGCGCGTACAACAGCAGAAAGAAGCCAGCACGGATCAATTGGGATAGAACTTTTCTCTCCGGACTAGATGGCTGGCTCTTGGCTATTTGGTAGGTGGCCATCGATGTGCCTCCCAACGGTACCGTTGAACAATATCCGCCTACTTCTTCGCGAACTCGCTGCGGTGGCGGCTGTAGAAGATATAAATCAGCAAACCCAAAGCCAGCCACACTACAAACCGTACCCATGTGATGACGGTCAGTCCGGTCATCAGTCCACCGCATAGCACAATCGAAATCACGGGGAACCACGGCACAAACGGCACTTTGAAGATGCGCGGACGGTTGGGCTGAGTGCGGCGCAGGATGATCACTCCGAGCGAAACCAGCACGAACGCGAACAGCGTGCCGATGTTCGAGAGATCAGCGGCGTCGCTGATGGCGAAGATTCCCGCAGGAATGCCCACCGCGAATCCTGCAATCCAGGTCGAATAGTGCGGCGTCTTGAACTTGGCGTGAACTTTCGAGAACAGCGCCGGAAATAGGCGATCGCGCGACATGGCGTACCAGATGCGAGCCTGGCCATATTGAAAGACGAGCAACGAGGAAATCATTCCCGTCAGTGCTCCGACTACTATGATCGACCGCGACCAGGGGCTGGCGCCCAGCACCTTCAGCGCGTAAGCGACGGGCGCGTCAGCGGCTTCGCCGGAGACGAAGGTCGTGTACTTCATCATGCCCAGCAGCACGACCGAAACACCCACATAGAGAATCGTGCAAACGATAAGCGAAGCAATAATCCCGAAGGGCAAGTCGCGCTGCGGATTCTTCGCCTCTTCGGCCGCGGTAGAAACGGAATCGAATCCAATGTAGGTGAAGAAGACGATGGCGCCGCCGGTAACGATGCCGCCGAACCCCGAAGGCGCGAAAGGCCGCCAGTTGTCGGCATGCACCAGCGCGCCGCCGATCACCAGAAACACGAGAATCGCGCCAATCTTAATGGCGACCATCACGTTGTTGGCTTTTGCAGATTCGCGGATGCCGCGCACCAGAAGGACCGTCAGAATAAAAATAATCAGAAACGCCGGGACGTTGAAATACGCGCCCGTCCAGTGACCCGACTCCCAGACAGGGGTCGACCAGCGATCAGGCAAGTTAAGCCCGAACGACGCCAATTGTGCCTTCGTATAGGCGCTGAAGCCGATGGCGACCACGACATTGCTGACCACATATTCGAGGATCAGATCCCAGCCGATGATCCAGGCAAAAATCTCGCCTAGCGTTGCGTACGAATACGTATACGCGCTGCCTGCGATCGGAATCATCGACGCCAGTTCCGCGTAGCAGAGCCCCGCGAAGCTGCAAGCCATCGCGACCAGAATGAACGAGATAGCAATCGAAGGCCCTGCCGCCGGACGCCCGTGCATCAGGACTGCGGCGGTACCGCCCCCGCGCAGAAAGTTGACGACAATGTCGAGAACCTGCGCGTGCAAAATCGACGGCGCTTGAAAATACTCTCCGGCGGCCGCCGTGCCGGTCAGCACAAAGATGCCCGAACCAATGATCGCGCCAATCCCCAGTGCCGTCAGTGACCACGGCCCCAGCGTCTTTTGCAGGCGCTGGCCCGGAGTCTCGGATTCTGATATCAGCTTATCAATCGACTTGCAGCAGAAGAGCTGATTGTCAGAGGTGCGAATGGTAGCGCTAGGATCGGCGGCTGGGGGGTCGGTGGTTGAGAGGTGTGACAAGCGGTTGTTGTCTCCTGGGACTAGCCTCTAGCCATTAGCACTCAGCATTTAGCCAATCGAGTTCCCGTCCAACCACGGAACCTTCCCGGCTAAATGCCAAGTGCTGAATGCCGCTACTTTTACCGCTTCGCCTGCCCGCGCGCCAGCTTCTTTACTTTGGGCTTTTTCGATCCGCGAGCGTAATCGCGGGGCTTGAGCGGATTCTCTGCTTTGCGCTTCTTGCGCGCTGTGCGTTTAGCTTTTTTACGATCTTCTTTGCTTAATTTCGTTGTGTTTGCCATGAATACGGTTCATTTCCTCTTCTTTTTAGTCTTATGGATTGTCGCATGGCACATGGCCACAGGGATATCACTTTCGCCCATTTTAGGGTGAAATCGTGCTCACCGGTCAGCGGTCGAGTTGACCTAGAAGGGCGCGAAACGGTCTCTCACTCCCCAGCACTCGACATCGTCACTCCAGAATACCTGACCGTCCTCGTTCGTTTGAAGGACACGGGCTCCCTGCGCCACCGTAAACTCGACATACGACCACATCGGCGAGTTCGGATTGCGGTTGACCATCTCGTTCAACACGAGCGCGTTCCAGGTCTTGCAGTCGTGGCCGTTGTTCGGGTTCGGTGCGGTCGACGGGTCGACTGCATTTGCCGTGTAGAAGTTATCGATGATCAGCCCCTCGGGCTCTAGGTTTCCATCCGAATTCATTACCTGCAATTCAATGGGAAACATATAGACATCGATCGCCTTGCCGGTCCCGACCTCGGTGTCATGGTGAAGGGTAAGACCCATCGGCATCCCATCAAGGATCGAAAAATATTGATACGTCGGTTGCTTCTGCGGCAGAACCGAAGCGTTGCCAAACTTCGCCGGACGCCTCTCATGCCGAACTTGCTTGCTCTGCGCGAATACCGAAGATGCCGCCAGAGCTGCCACTACACACAATAAGAGCGAATGACCGAAGACAGAACTCACTGTTTTCCGCATATTTTCTCCCTGGGACTACATTGGTGGCGGGGATGGCGAACTTTCTGCCCAGGACGAAACCCGCGCCTGCCCGTAGGCTCCTCGACCGGAGTCTTTGGAACGGAGAATTTCTTCCCCCTGCTTGCAAAAAATTCGGCGATGTTCTCAATCGAGTTATATTGCCGAGCCGGAGCAGTCGGCTTGGCAGCCTTGTTGTTCCCAGCTTGCCAACTGGCGCTCTGGTCTTCGTCTTCGTAAGAATAATGCGTTTCTCCACCGTAAGCCGTGGAGCCCCTTCCCGCGGGACGCCCATAGCCTTGTCCCGAACTCGCCGGATATGTGCCAGTCGCTGCGCGAGCCGAACTACTGCCACGCCTTCCGCCGAGTTCTTCAATCAAAGGTGCCGGGACTTCTTCCAGGAACCTCGATGGTACGCTGGCCTCCGGCAGATCCGTGCCATACCTTCGTCGATAAACCGCTCGCGTCAGGATGAGCTGATCCATGGCGCGCGTCATACCGACATAACACAGCCGCCGCTCTTCCTCAATGTCGTCCGGCACAAGCATCGTCCGCGAATGCGGAAAGAGTCCTTCTTCCAGCCCGCTTAGAAACACCAGCGGAAACTCCAGTCCCTTGGCCGCGTGCAGGCTCATCAAAGTGATCTGTGCGCGCTCATCGTAATCGTCCGTATCGGCGATCAGTGCCGCATGGTCGAGAAATTCGTCCAAAGTCTCAGCACGGTCGCGCGAGTCAGCCGCCGCATTCACCAGTTCGCGCAAATTTTCAATTCGCGAGAAGGCCTCGGGCGTGTCTTCTTCTTCGAGCAGCTTGATGTATCCCGTGCGGTCGATTAGGAACTTCAGCAGATCAGCAGTCGAAACCGTCGGTGTTGGGAAGGCATTAGCAGCCTGCGGCGATGCTGCACTAGCAGCATCGACTTCGGCATTGGAATCGGCAGAATTCTCCGCGACAGCGTGAATATCCGCCGCGCCAAAATCGAACGAGAAGTTTTCAAACTCGTTCGGATCGAACGCGGTTTCGTCTTCCGCAGAGCCTTCCTCAGCGTCGCTCGTTGGCAGAACATCAACCTGCTGAAAAGCCACAGGCGCCTGTCCCCAAGCCGACTCAGCAGACTCCGCCAGTTGTTCCTGCGACGGCGCATTAGATGCCCCTTCCGCCGCATCGCCCTCCAAATGCTCGACGAAATTCCCGCCCAGCATCGCCCGCGCGTCCAGAATCAACTGCTGAAAACTCTTCAGCGCCGTGAGCGCCCTCCCCGGCAGCAGCTCTCGCCGAATCGCCTCACCCAGCGCTCCCCAGAGCGCCAGCCCGGTTTCCAGCGCCAGCCGCTCCAGCGTCTCAATCGTGCTGTTGCCAATGCCGCGCACCGGCTTGTTGATCACGCGCAGCAGCGAAATCGAGTCATCTGGATTCTGAATCACCTTCAAATACGAAATCAGATCCTTAATTTCCGAGCGCTCATAAAAAGAAAATCCGCCAACGACTTTATATTTCAGCCCATACCGCCGCATCGCCTCTTCAAACAGCCGCGACTGCGAATTCGTGCGATACAGCACCGCCGCCCGCGGATCTTCTCCACGCTCCACCGCCTCGCGCAAGTACTTCGCGATGTGATCCGCCGCAAACAGCGCTTCGTTTTCACCATCCGGAGCTTCGTAGTATCCGATCTTTGCCCCGCCTTGCCGCGACGTCCAAAGATTCTTCCCCTTGCGTTTGATATTGTTCGCCACCACCGCTGACGCTCCCTGCAAAATGTTCGACGTCGACCGATAGTTCTGCTCCAGCCGGATTATCTTCGCCTCCGGAAAATCCCGTTCAAATTCCAGAATGTTCCGAATGTCCGCCCCGCGCCACGAATAGATCGACTGATCCTCATCGCCCACAGCGCACACATTGTGCCGCTCCCCCGCCAGCATGCGCATCAATTCATACTGCGGACGGTTTGTATCCTGATATTCGTCGATCAGCAAATACTGAAATCGCCGGTTGTAATACTCCCGCACCGGCGCAGCCACCTTCAGCAGCCGCGTCGCCTCCAGAAGCAAGTCGTCAAAGTCGAGCGCATTCGCCTTGCGCAATTCCTTGCGATACTCCTCAAACAAATGCGCGATCTTCTCCGTCTTCGGATCGGCCGACTGCAAATAAAGCTCCTGCGGATCGAGCATGTGATTCTTCGCCCATGAGATCCGCGACAGCACATTGCGCGGCGTGAGTTGCTTGTCGTCGAGACCAAGGCGCTTCATGATCGACTTGACCACCGATTGCTGATCGCTCTCGTCGTAGATGACAAACTTTTTCGTATGCCCAATCGGCGGCTGCCCCGGCACCGTCGACGGAATGCGCAACGCTTCAATATCCCGCCGCAGCGCCCGCACACAAAAAGAATGGAACGTAGAAATCACCGGCTTGGCAATGCTCAATCCGCCCACCAGTTTTTCGACGCGCTCACCCATCTCGGCGGCGGCCTTGTTGGTGAATGTCATCGCCAGAATCGATTCCGGCATCACCCCCATGTGCTCGATCAAATAAGCAATGCGATAAGTGATGACGCGCGTCTTCCCGCTCCCCGCGCCCGCAAGAATGAGCACCGGACCGTCAGTAGTCTCGACGGCCTCACGCTGCTGCGGATTGAGTTGTTCAAGAAAAGGCAATGCGGAAGCGACTCCAAAAACGATGCGTGATGCTTCAATTTTACAGGGATTCCGCAGGTTGCGATTCAGGATTCGCGCAGGCACGTGCACGGTACACACGCTTCAGCGCTTGCACTCTCGTGCCGGCGCAGCAGCCGCACCCGGACAGCCCGCCGAGCTGGCAGTCTCGATGCGGTCCACCATGGCCAGTAGCCGCAGCCGCACCGATTTGAGTGCCCGCATCTTCTCGTCAATCTGTTCCAGCTTCACTCGCGCCCGCTCCGCAATGTCGCGGAACTCGGCTGGCTTGCGCACGCCAGAGGCCGTCAGCTTCGCCGCCGCCCGATGCAGTTGCAGCAACGGCTGAATCTCCTTCAGCGTGAATCTCAACTCCTGGCACTGCTTGATGAAGCAGATGTCGTCCACATCGCTCTTGCTGTACACGCGATAGCCCGCCGCAGTTCGCGCCGGCTCCCGTAAAATCCGCCGCCGCTCATAAAAGCGTACGGACTGCACGTTGACTCCAGCTTTGCTGGCCAGTTCCCCAATTCGCATGACACCATTCTCAACCCTATACTAAGGTATACAGTCAAGAGTTCACCGCCGGAAGCTATCGAAAAGATGAAGATACTGTGACTCGATTCACCCGGTGACGAGTGATACCGTTATTCGTCTGTCTATAGGCACCCGAACTTCATCGCACAGCAGGACACCTTTTTCCCCGGAGACACACTAATGATGAAACCGGCACTCTGTGCGTGGTTAGTATTACTCGCCTCAAGCCTCAGGCCATTTACCACCATCGCTGCCGAGCCGCAGCATGATCGCGATTTTTGGCGCGCGATCATGAAGGCACGCTATGCGGTCCCCGATCACGAATCCGCGGATGCGCTTGCCCACGAACTGAGTGCGCTGCTCGCGTCACCCGATCCCGAACTGCGCGACGATCTGGCCTACTCGATTCTTGCCCACTGGATTTACCGCCCGAACGTACTTTCCACGCCCACTCTCCTCTCTCTCACCGACGAATGGCGCGCGAACCTGAAGAGCGGGCTAGGAGGGATCGGGACCGATTCTGTTTTGAAACGATCTTTCTCCGCCCTCTGCCTTGCGGAGATGGCCAAGCGCGAGGCCAAGACCGCATTCATGGGCGCGGAACGCTATCACTCCCTTGTCGCTGAGGCCACCACATATCTGAAGGCCGAGCGCGATCTTCGCGGATACGACCCCACTCTGCATTGGATTCACGCCACGGCCCACACCTCCGACCTGCTCGCCGCCCTCGCTGCAAGCCCGCAGCTCACAAAAGAAGAAGCCGACGGAATTCTTCATACGATTGACACGCGACTTACCACGGCTCCGGAGGTCTATACCCAAGGCGAGCAGGATCGTCTCGCCGCCGCCATCGTCTCCGTCATGCGGCGAAAAGATTTCGATGCATCTACCTTAGACATGCTGCTCACGCAAATTCAAACAGAAGACCGCGACGTGTGGACCGCGACCACCGTGGAATCACTCGCGCGCTACCAGAATCACAACTATCTGCTGCAGGCGCTGACGGTTCGCATCCTGTTGGAACCGGACTCCCCACAGATGGCGAAATATCGGCAGAGGGTGGCCGCTGTGCTCGCTAAACGCGCCGACTAGAAACGGGGCGTCTCCTGCGCCCATCCTGCATGACTGTTCCAGCTATTGAGCGGCCTCAACCCAGAATAAGGGGGCATCTGACGTCGGAAGCTCTTCGGCATAAGCCTTGATACCGTTGATGTGCTTCCCGTCGGAGTCCAGACCGAACTGGAGCAGCTTCCACGCCTCCCGATACTCCTCATAATTCGCCCGGTTCGTCCCCGTGTTTAGCGATACGCTCTCCATCCCCTGCACCGCCTCCGCCGGAATGATGTACCACACATCCTCAAACACGATATACGCTGCAATAAAATCGAACGACCCCGGCGGATAAGGCTTATGCCCGCTGCGCACCGAGCAAATCCATCCTTGCTCCAACTCAAAAATCGTGGACTTCACCTGCACCGCCACAAAATGCCCCGGACGCCCCACCACCACGTCGTAACTCCTCGCATCTCCCCAGGGCTTGCTCACCGCCAACCCAAGCTCGGTAGCCCGCGCCATAAAAACCATCTCCGCCCACTCCCCGCGCAGCTTCTTGTCCTTGATCTTCGGCTTCCGCTTCTTCATCTCCCCCACCCCAGAATAAAAATAGCGGCATCCGATGAAAATTCGCGAATGCCGCCTTATCTCTAATATTCGACAGGAATAAAAACGCGCCCGCAAGAGAATCGTAAGAAAAAAGTGGGAAGGATTCCCGAAACGGGAATCAATGCCCACCTAACTTTCTTGGAGTACAGCTAGAAATACATCTTCCATGCCCTCGCTCGCACCGTTGTACCCAGAGGCAACCAGTGCACCCGTCCCGAAATCTATGGTGCCGTGGAACGAGCCAGCCAGCACAACAGACCGGTTCGATCCGTGCACTCCTTTCACTAGAACCTGCTGTCTCCGATCGCCGAACCGTTTCGCCCAAAGAGCAGCACCATCGGGCGTAAACATCGCGGCCACGATGTTGTTGCCGCCGGCGCTCGTCAGCGTTCCCAGGCCGAAATCGACGGACTTGTCGAAGTGACCCGTAAATAAGATTCGCCCGTCGGGTGCGGCGTCGAGGCTTTGGCAGAAAACTCCACCGATCGTTTTCGACCATTGGAGGATGCCAGAACGATCATAGCGAGCAAACAGGCATATGGATCTCATCTCGCGAGAAACATCGGACGGGAGTTTATTTCTGATAAAGCCAGCGACTAGCAGGTCTCCAATAGTACGATCAAACGTAACCACTGAGCCCTGTTCGGCGTGCGGATCGCCCAACCGTTTACACCAAAGTACGCGACCGCTTTCGTCTAGCTTCGTGAGAAACCCACAGTAGTCAGTCGGTCGCTGTTCGGTCAGGGTATGAGCATCAAAGCTCACCTCGCCTTTGAATACTCCCGCGAGCGCTATGTTACCTCTATCATCAATTGCGATTGATCGCGTCTGCTGTTCGTACGGTCCGCTAAAGCGCTTCGCCCAAAGGCATTGACCCTGCGCGGAAAACGTCGCGACGAAGATATCAGTCTGCTTCGATTGGCTCCCAATATTTCCACCTCCAAAGTCGATCCCGCCGGTAAAGCGTCCGGCTATAGTGACGTGTCCAGAAGGGGCCACGGCGAGGCATTCGAGCACATGGTATTTGTCATCGCCGAAGCAATGGCTCCATATATGCCGACCGGCTTGATCCAGCTTTGCCAATGCAACGTTATAACGGCCCAGCGAAACCAACGGGCCACCACCGAAATCCAGCGTACCTGCGAAGCTGCCGCCTACGAACACCGCCCCAGATGAGTCAGTGGCCACGTCAACTCCGACCTGTTCCAACTCGTCACCGTAACTGCGGCTCCAAATATGATTTCCCGAGGGATCAAACTTTGCCAGAAAAATATCACGGTCGCCAGTGGCTGTTAGTGTCGAGCCACCGAAGTCCATGCTTCCCCAAAAATCCCCCACAGTAAGAATGTTGCCTCCCGGGTCAACTGCAAGACCGTGCAGGAGTTGCCGAGCTTGATCGCCAAATCTCTGAGACGAGCGAGCCGTGAGGCTAATGGGAGGCGAGACCAGCTTTTGCGCGAGCTTCGAACGACTACGTCCCGCCTCGACCTTGCTCAGCTCCCGGGCCAGGTCGATGGCGACTTGAACGCCAAGCTTGCTACTATCCTGAAAATGGGCAGGAGTATGACGCTCTTCAAGGACCGCCTTCCACTTGTTGAGAGATTGAATTTTTTCACGACTTTCCGCTGCGGAACTCGCGGGGCTGCCGGAGCCACCAAGGATGTACACAAGGCAAGGTTTCTGCAGCCGATAGGCTTCCTGGTACTCCGCCTCCGAGTAGGAGATGTCGCCACCCGGCACCAAGGATCCGTAACGGTTTCCGACAATCACGACGACAATATCGCTATCCCGAACCTCGGATAAGCATGTTTCAATGGGCCGTTCGGGCCGGGCGCCAAAAAACTCCATCGAATGATGGCGAAGCTGCAATCTCTGGATCGCATCCAGAACCGCGCCGCGCTCGAAACTTAGATCGGCGTAAGTTCCGCAAACGAAAACTGTAACGGGAGCATTCACTTGTAAGAACTTTAAAGCACCGCGAACACAACGACAATGATCGTCTAGTAGCGACTCAGAAAGGCGGGGGCAGCAAGTGCAGTTCGGACCGATGGTATGATGCTCCTTGAAAGATCCCCAAAGCTCGTATCAAGGATGTCCGCCGATGAACCACGAAGACAAAATCGTGAGGGATCCGCAGATTTGCGGCGGGGAGCCGGTTTTTCGCGGCACGCGGGTAACTCTTCGTACCGTGTTGGCAAGCCTTGCTGCCGGGGACTCCGTCGAAAACATCCTCGCTGATTTTCCAGCCCTTAAAGCTGAACATGTGCAAGCCGCGATTGCATTCGCAGCCGCTTCCGCCGAAGAAGACTTGCCCGTGCCCGCCACCCCGCACCTCTAATGAGGATCAAACTCGACGAGAACCTTCCTGCGCGTCTCATCGCAATCTTGGCGAGTCTTCACCACGACGTTCACACAGTTGCCGACGAGAATCTGAGCGGCGCGAGCGACCGTGAAGTTTGGGAAGCCGCGCAAAGGGAAGCGCGATTCCTGATCACACAGGACTTGGACTTCTCGGACCTTCGGCAATTTACTCCGGGAACGCATTCCGGCATCTTGCTCGTCCGACTCCGTTCTCCCGATCGCCAGAGTCTCATCCAGCGTATTCGCGAAGTGTTCGAGCACGAGGAAGTCAGTCGCTGGACGGGATGTTTCGTAGTCTTAACGGATCGCAAAGTGAGAATAGTGCGTCCCTTAGGCTAAGTTGTCGCGGTGCGCAAGAAAGAAAAAAGCACGGCCGAAGCCGTGCCCTTTCTCGCATTATCCGCGTTGATCCGCGTTAATCCGTGGCAAAGAAGTTCTAGTCCCGCACCCCATCCATAAATGCCCGCAGCTTCCGCGAACGCGACGGATGCCGCAGCTTCCGCAGCGCCTTGGCTTCGATCTGGCGGATGCGTTCGCGCGTAACCGCGAATGACTGCCCGACTTCTTCCAAAGTGTGCTCGCTGCCGTCTTCCAGGCCGAAGCGCATCTTGATGACTTTTTCTTCGCGCGGCGTCAGCGTGCGCAGGACCTGTCCTGTCTGGTCCTTCAGGTTCACGTTGATCACAGCCTCTGCCGGCGAAACTACGGCTCGGTCTTCGATGAAGTCGCCCAGATGCGAATCTTCCTCTTCGCCAATCGGTGTTTCGAGGGAGATCGGCTCCTGCGCAATCTTCAGCACCTTGCGCACTTTCGCCACCGGAATATCCATGCGCTTGGCGATCTCTTCCGACGTAGGTTCGCGCCCCAGTTCCTGCACCAGCTGCCGCGAGGTGCGGATCAGCTTATTGATCGTTTCGATCATATGCACCGGGATGCGGATCGTACGTGCCTGATCGGCAATCGCACGGGTAATCGCCTGCCGAATCCACCACGTGGCATACGTTGAAAATTTGTAGCCACGGCGGTATTCGAACTTGTCCACGGCTTTCATCAGGCCGATGTTGCCTTCCTGAATCAGGTCGAGGAACTGCAATCCGCGGTTGGTGTATTTCTTGGCGATCGAGACCACTAGGCGGAGATTGGCCTCAATGAGCTCGCGTTTGGCGTGCTCCGCGTCCATGTCGCCCTGGATGATCTCGCGCTGTGTGCGCTTGAGCTCCTGAAACGACACGCCCGCTTCGGCTTCCAGAGTTTCGACTTCAGCGCGAATGGCGCGCGACTGCCGCCGATACTCTTTCTTCTGATCTTCGCTGCGAGTGGCGTCGGCCTTGCGTTCCAGGTTCTGCGCCTGGCGGTCAAGCGATCGCATGCCGTCAACCGTTTTGTTGAGACGATCGATCAGCCGCTTGCGCTCGTTGTTGGTGAAGCCCAACTTGCGCATCGCGATTGACGTCTTTACGATGGCGCGAGCCAGACCGCGCCGTGCCCGGCGATGGTCCTTGGGACGCTTCTTCAGCGAAACTGTGGCGTACTTCTCTTCGAGGACAGCGACCTTTTTGTAGAGCTTGGCCATGTCGTCGATTTTGCCGGTGAACTCGTTCAGGCGATTTTGCAGGATCTCGTCGGTGATCTCTTCCTCGTCGAAAGTGACCACTTCCTTGATCGAGCGAACGCCTTTCTTCAGGTCTTCGCCCATGGCCAGCAATTCGCGGATCACGATCGGCGATCGCGACAAGGCCTTGAGCACACGTAGTTGTCCGCGTTCGATGCGCTTGGCGATTTCCACTTCGCCTTCGCGCGTCAAGAGCGGCACCGTCCCCATTTCGCGCAAATACATGCGGACGGGGTCGTTGGTTTTTTCCAGAGCTCCAGGTGTTAAGTCGAGTTCGACATCCTCGGAGCCTTCTTCAGCATCCTCGAATTTTTTATCGAGCGTGGAGGAAGGCAACTTCGGCCCCTCCAACACGTCGATACCCTGCGTGCCGATCGTGGTCAACAGGTCGTCAAGGTCCTCAGGACTGTGCACATCGTGCGGGATCAGGTCGTTTACCTGGTCGTATGTGAGGTAGCCTTTTTCTTTTCCTGTGTCGATCAGCTTTTTTATGTCGTCGTACTTGTCGTCAAGGGCCAAAACGTATCCTCAAACTGCTCAATTCGCTCCTCGGAGGAGCGTGTGGTAAAGTGCCAATAGGTGGGAATCTGGGATGTTGCGGGATTGTGCACCTAGCACAAACTTACAGAGTTTAGCACATAAGTGCTGACCCGTCTATGAGTTGTCCCGCCGCGAAGTTTTCTTCAGCCCCTCGCCCACCGCTAACTTACACTTTTCTAATTACTTTAGATGGCATGGAAGGGCGTTTTGTTTCATCCCTTTCGAGCCTTCTCGAACCTCTTTTCGAGCCTCTCTCAGACCGCAATCGCCGATCCCCCTTCGGCCCCAGGTCTGCCCGACAAGCCCGGGTCTCTCAATGCCAAGCTGAGGCGTTGCAGCTCGCGTAGCAACGTGTTTCGCTGCTCGGGATCGTTGCTCTTGCCCGACGCCAGTTGGCGTTGCACGCGATCGAGTTCCCGCTTCAGGTGAATCTTTCGCAAAGCCCGCATGGCACTTTCCAGCAGCTCCGCCGTCAGATCTTCGTCCTCTTTCAGCAGAATTGATGCCAGCATACGGCGTTCACCCTCAGACGCGGGCACTGACAGAACATCGGCAACATCGGGTCCGGCGTTGAGTAGGGCGTCGGCCAGTGACTCGGTGGCCAGTCCGCGGTGCAGGCCTTCGCTTTGCAGAACGTAGTGGGCCTGGCGCGCGGGATCGAATTCTTCCTCGGCGCCATCGCGGGCGGAGATGTGATCCTCTCCCGGCTGCATCTGCCGCGCCGACGCCAGGGCGCGAATCAGAATCTTCTCAGCTTCGGTCACCTGACCCTCAGCTGTGGACTTGACCACCGAGGACGAGCGTGTCACCGCAACATGTTTCAATTCCCGACGGAGGACAGGAGAATCGATCCCCAGTTTCTGTGCGACTTCTTCCGCCAATCCGTCGCGCACGATGCCGCTTGGAACTTTCTGGATGTGGGGCAGAAGATATTTGATGGCTTTATCTTTGCCTTCAGCGGTGCGGACGGGAAATTGCGCACGTGCACGTTCGATCAAATAATCGAAATACTTTTGCGAGTTGCGCAGCGCTACGCCGTAGGCCTCTTTGCCCTGGCGGCGAATGTAGAGATCGGGATCGAATCCCTGTTCCAGCGTCAGAACCTTGACGGTGAATTCTTCTTCCACCAGCAATCCTAAAGTTCGTTCGGTGGCCTTTGCGCCCGCCGTGTCGGGATCGAAATTTACAACGACATTCTTGCTGAAGCGGCCGAGCAGCTTGGCTTGCAGCTCGGTAAAGGCGGTGCCTGAGCTGGCGATGACGTTCTTGAATCCGGCGGCGTAGACCGAGATGCAATCCATCTGGCCTTCAACCAGGATCGCGTATTCGAATTTGCGTACCCACTCTTTCGCGAGGTCGAGATTGAAGAGAACTTTTCCTTTCGAATAGATCGGCGTCTCGGGCGAGTTCAGATATTTCGGTCCGGCCTTTTCATCGGTGGCCAGAGTGCGTCCGGTGAAGGCGATGACTTTCCCGGCTTCGCTCGCGATCGGGAACATCACACGGTTGCGGAACTTGGAATAGATGGCTTGAAGCGCTGCTGGCTTCTGGCTACTAGCTTCTAGACTAGGGGGCGAGTCAGAATCCCCGCCTTGTCCGTCCACAGAACGGACGGACAAGGATGGGGCACCCTCGTCCTGCTTCCACGAGAACAGGCCGCTTTCACGCAGCACTTCTTCGTCGAATTCGTTCTTCAGACGGTCGCGCAATAGGAAGCCGGAGTCGGAGGCGTAGCCGATGCGGAAGCGGGCGATAGTTTCTTCGTCAAGTCCGCGGCCAAGCAGATATTCGCGGGCGCGGGCGCCTTCGGGGCGGCGGAGGCATTCCTGAAAAAACGTTACCGCGCGCTCGTGCACGTCGAGCAACTTCCCGCGTAGCTGGGCGTCTTTGGCTTCGCCGGGAGTGGAATAGGCGGCCTTGGGCAGCGGGATGCCCAGTTTTTGCGCCACCATCCGGACAGCTTCAGGGAAGGTGATGTTTTCGATTTTCTGGATGAAGCTGAAGACGTCGCCCGAGAGGCCGCAACCAAAGCAGTGAAAAAACTGGCGCGTGGCGTGAACGGAAAACGACGGAGTCTTTTCTCCATGAAACGGGCACAGCCCAGCAAAGTTCTGCGCTCCGGCCTTGCGGAGCTTGACGTAGTCGCCGATGATGCGGACGATATCCGCCTGCTGCTTGACCGTGTACGCGAAATCGCCGGGGTTGGCCATGAGTGGGCGGAGCTATCCGTTGGAATTGTGAGCCATGTCGCCGCTGATTGGAATATACAGGGGCGGGATTGTTGTGGATAACTTGTTGGAATCAAGCGTTAGCGGTTGAAAGGAAAGGAAAACCTAGCCCTTAAAGGCTTCGGGGAGACCGCCCCGTTGCTGATGCAACAAAAGTGCGGCCATCGCCGAAGCTTTCTCGTGAGTAATACCTGCAGACTGCTCGACGGCTAAGGTATGCCATTTCCTCGACGACGAAGAGCGGGCGCTCGCCCACGGGCCGGATCACAATCTTTAACCTGAGATTGAGGGTCGGCGTCGGCGGATACACCGAGAGGGAGTTGGCCAGCCTGCCGCCCTTTCAGTTCCCGGCACTCTGAAAGTGCGTCGAAAACCTCTCCCCGAACCGACGCCCATAGTCCTCAAAGAAAGATAGCGCCCGACGCCATAATCGGGATCTCCAGACAGCCTCTGATGAAGAACCACTGCTGATCGACGATGCACTGGTCCGAGCTAATTACGGCGCGGGCGTCCCGCTCTTCTCGTGTAATGTTTGAATAGTGGTGGGAATTCCGCTGCGAAGCTCATAGGGAGTCCGGCATGGACTTAGCCGCAGGTGGCGCAGGTATAGTTTTGACCATTTTTGGCTATTGTCTGACCGTCTGAGTTCGTGCCTTACGGGCGATGCGGAAACCTCAGGCGCCCCTTGGGGCTGGAGTCGAATGATCCTTGTTCCGTCTCGTCGCCGCGAGTTTAGTTTTATGCACACCGTGAAAATCTTATTCTTTATTCTTTGACCTTGCTCTCGCCGAGATTACTTCCTGCCATTGTGCAATTACTTCTTGAAGAGAGCGTCGAGGGCGGCTTGCGCGATGGCCTCGTCGATCTCGGATTTGGCGCCGCTGGCGGCGATGCCGCCGATGGTTTGTCCTTCTACCTGAATGGGCAGCCCGCCCTGGTTGGGGAAGAAATCGGGGAAAGCGAGAACTTCGAGATTGCCTTTTTTGAGGGCATCGGCGCCGTCTTTCGAGGGACTCCTGTAGAAGGCGGAGTGCCGGGCTTTTTTCTGCGCGAACTGAATAGTGTTAAGGGACGCGCCATCGGCTTTTTCCAGAAAGAGAAGATTGCCGCTCGCATCCACAATGCAGATGGTCACCTCGACATTTCTCTTTTGTGCTTCGGCCTCAGCGGCGGCGACCATTATTTTGATGGCGGCGAGGTTCAGATGTTTGGCACTGGGGAGATCGGCGGCGAAAGTTACCGCTACTAGACTTAGCATCACAACCATTAGTTTGAACATGGGCAGGATGCTACCAGCGGTGTGAGCGGTTTTCCAGAGGGAATGTGGAGGAATATGTGAAACGAACGCTCGCTACCACTTTCGCCAGTCTTTGCCAGGATATGTTGGCGAGTTTGAGCCGGGTGATGAGCAATGGTGTAACATTGCGCCGTTGCGGGTTAGGTGTGGCCTGAGGGGATGGATTATTCATGATGCACGCGATGGAAGCGCGCAAGTCACTCGCTGCCGCTTTGGTCCTGCTTCTGCTGTGGGTTGAGGCCGGATTCGCGCAATCCAAGCAGAAGACGCACGCGAACCCGGGTGAAAAAATCGAGGTGGTTGGGTGGAGGACTGCAACGCGGCCATTTGATGAGCTGACGGAAAACGCCTCCGTTGCGCAGATTTCGATGGCGGCTGGGAATGAAAAGGCCGCGAACCTGCTGGCCTCGATTCAGGCGAGCACGAAGTTCCTTCGCGACCGCTGGACCCACAGCATGCAACATCAGCCAATTCCGAAGACTTATGTGGAGAGCCTTCAGCTCGACGCCGATACGTTGGGAGGTCTTGTGGCGCGCAAGCTGAATGCTGCGGATGCCATCGCGATTTTGCAGGACGTTGCCGATGACCTGGAAATCAAAGCCGCCCACTGCAAAGCCAGCCCCAAAGGATGGGCCAGCGTGATATCCGTCAACGTTAATACCATCAAGCAGGGAAACGCCATTGCCGGGCTGGAGGTCTGGTATGTTCCCAAGGGCTGGGCCGACGTGCCTGACCGGTGGATGCGTTGCGCGAAATTGAGCAGTCCCGCGGTCGCGGAACAACTTCCGCCGGGGAATTATATGGTGCGAGTCGCAAGTGGGCGGCCCGTGCCGGTAAAGATTGGCGGAAACGGCAAAGACGAACAGAGCGTTGACTTGCTGGCGCCCTAAGTGGCGCCTCGACTGCATTCGAAAACCATTTGACCAACAGTGAGCCACAACGCGGCTGGATAAAAAAGCTGAAAGGCTCATGGGCGCTGCTCTCGCAGATAGCCGTCCTGGTCATGGGTATTGTGGGTGGGTTTGTGTTGCCTCCTCCGATAGGCATTTCCCCGGAAGATGAAAAGATCTGGCAGCGGCTGGGGAGATTTGTAGTCACGATTCTGGTTGGTCTCCTGTTCATTGCCGCCCGGCGTTGGGACAAGAACAAACATTTTCGCGGTTGGACTATCGCCGCGGGCGCGTGGTTGGTTTTGGCGGTCGTGGCTTTCCTGGGATATCAGTCGCTGTTGTCCTCCCACACCTGTACACATGTTTCGAAACGGCTGGTGATCGGAACTGTGTATACGCCGCAGGGGCTGACATACGTTCAGAAAAATCCCGGCATCTCCTGCCGCGATCTCCTGGATGATTTTGCGGGGAAGCCTGATGACATTTGGACTGAGGAGTCCATCCATCGTAACCGCATGATCCTGGCGGAGGTCTATATCAGCTGCCTGCCGTTGTTTGCCATCTGCCTGATGGCGATTCTGCAAGCGGTATCGCTGGCGCGAACGAAGTGAGCGATCGGCTCGCTGGCTGGTGCACGGCGAGTCTTATTTCTTCCTGGGCGGTAGGTACTTCTTTTCGATTGATGCGACTACGACGTAGTTGGGATCGACCATTTCGTTCAGATGAATCTTCGCCACCTTCGAGAGCAGTTCGTAGGCGTCGAGTTCAGACAAGCCGTAGTCCTTGTGGATCCAATGCACCAGCTCGGTAAAGGCGATGCGCAAGGCGTCGTCGAGCGGGCGATAGGCGCCGACGGTCATGATGGCGTCGTCGTTTTCAAACTGTGGCCAACTGATGGTACGGCCTTTGATTATGCTCAACTGCACGCGGGCTTTCAGCGGGACTTCGATGGCGGTGCCTGCGATTTCTCCATCGCCCATGGCGGCGTGGCCGTCTCCGAGATAGAGTAGTCCTCCTTTTACGTTCACGGGAAAATAAACGGTGTTGCCGACGCTGGCTTCGGGGGAATCCATGTTGCCGCCGAATTCGGCGGGGACGACGGAGGTGCGGGCTTCGCCTTCGGCGGGAGCGACGCCGATGCATCCGAAGAAAGGATGCACGGGAATCTTCACCGAGAAATCGGAATCGAGCGCCTTGAACATGGCGGTGTTGGCGGCATGGTCGATGTGATAAAACCATACGCGCTCGGGCAGCGGCGCATGCAGCATGGGTGTGTAGTTGGTTTCGTTGATGGCGCCGAATCCGGGAGCGAACGCGCCAACTCCGGTGTCGCCGTCAACCTGCAAGTCGAGAATCTTCACCGCGAGTGTGTCGCCGGGCTCGGCTCCCTCCACATAGAATGGCCCGGCCAGAGGGTTATCTCCCTTGGCCATGCTGAGCGTGTCGCCGGGCTTTTTGAGTGCGTTGCCGAAGCAGTCAAGCGTGTTGGTGTCGAGGATGTCTCCGGACTTGAGATGCGCAACAGGCTCGGCGGTGGCGAAGAGGTATTTCACGTTGGCGTTGGTGGTGGTGTAGTGGATTACGGTTTGGGCGAGGGCCGTACCACTCAGCAGTGCAACAGCAAGAAGACGAGGGATCACAAAGAAACCTCCGAGTTCGATTGTCAATTGTAGCGAAGCGGCGAATCGCTCCATCCTCACGAAGAAGTATATTCAGCGGGAGGTCCGCTTGCTTGATGACCAATGCGGAGTTATGTCGTCTACTCGTTTGGATGAAATCGGCGAAGTAAGGAGCACTCAATCATGCGCTTGCTGCCTGCCATCGCTTTAAAGTCATTTTTCCTGTTGTCGATAGTCTTGGCGGCGCTGGACGACGGATTGGCGCGAGAAAGAGGCCCCCGCGTCGAGGTGGCTTGCCCGTCACCGCCGATCGCGGTTGAGTTGGCGGAACAGCGGGTATTGGTATACGAGTTACACATCACGAACTTCGATGTGGTTCCATTGACGTTGAATCGGCTGGAGATTTTTGCGGACACGGATAAGAGTCGGCCGCTTAAGACCCTTTCGGGTGATGCCCTGTTGGCGACGATGCTTGAAGTCGGTTCGAGCATGGAAGCCACGGGCTCGTAGACCATCGATCCAGGCAGACGTGCGGTGGCCTTTCTCTGGATCGAGCTTCGGTCAGATACACGAGTGCCGAGTAGCTTAAGGCATCGGATATTCTTTGTTGCTGGGGCGCCAGGACAAGGAGCAGGTAGCGCCGCGGCGGAAGCCATACTCGAAGATTTTCCGGTTCCGGTAAGTCAGGACGCGGCTCCACTTCTCAGTTCACCTTTCGACGGTGGCGTATGGTTCGCAGGGGAAGGACCCGGTAACGACTCGGGCCACCGTCGTTCGATCGTGGCGATCGACGGCCACATTTACTCAGCGGAAAGATTCGCGGTGGATTGGGGCAAAGTTTGGTCCCAATGGGGATTCGCATCACGGAACCGCGCGCAATGAGGACTGGTGGGGCTATGGCGAACCGATCCATGCCGTAGCGGACGGCGAAGTCACTCAAGTGCTGGATGGAATCCCGGAGAATACGCCGCGCGTTCTTGCCCAAGCAAGTCACTCTTGATAATATTGCAGGTAACTACGTTATTCTTCGCATCGCACCCAAGCGCTATGTCACTTATGCTCATTTACAAACTGGGAGCATCAAAGTGGCCCTGCACGATCGCGTTGCCCGCGGCACTGTCATAGCTCGCCTCGGCAACACCGGCCAAGCTACGGCTCCACACCTTCATTTTCAGGTTACGGATGGGAACTCAGTTCTGCAATCGGAAGGAGTTCCATTCATCTTTGCCAATTTCACAGACCTAGGCCCCGGTTCTGATTACGAAGTTGGCAAACATCCATCGATCCCTCGGAGGGATTCGATTCCTGGAAAAGACGAAGTCGTCGATTTTGATCTCGCGAAAAAGCAGTAAGCGGGCTTCCCACGTTAGTATCATAGTCGCTCCAGTCGCTAGATTCATTTGATCCTAAACCGAAGAAATAAGCCGTCGAATCTCGATGGCTTTAGACAATGAGTGCGAGCTACTCTTTCGCCCGCGCTGGGGCTCGACGGTCTCCCACCTCACCCACGGCTGACGCCGTGGGCTGTATTCTTATGCCGCTTCGCGGCTCAGAGCAACAAAAACTATCGCCGAATTACAGAAGGCGCCCGCGCAGGATCAGTCCAATCACGGCGGCAATGCCGATCAGCAGTGGTTCCGGCACCTTCCATTTGAAGAGCACCGCTAGCGTGACGACAGCGATCAGCGCGGTAGGCCAGTCGTAAATTGAGCGGCGGGCCAGCACGACTACCGAACCGGCGATTGCTCCAGTGGCGGCGGCGGTTACACCGCGCACGAATGCGTTCAATTGCGGATTCTTCGCCCAACGTTTGTATGAAGGGGCGAGCAGAATCACGATGGCGTAGACCGGAAGAAATACTCCGAGGGCGGCGGCAGTTGCGCCGGTAACTCCGGCTACGACGTATCCAATGAAGGCCACTGTGATGACGACCGGACCGGGAGTAATCATGGCGACGGCCACGGCGTCGACGAACTGAGTGTCGGTAAGCCAGTGATGTCCTTGTACGACTCCGCCGTAAAGAAAAGGGATGATGGCGAGGCCGCTGCCGAAGACGAAGAGTCCGGCTTTGGCGAAGAACAAGAAAATTTGCAGGGCCGGACTTGTCGAAAGAAGATCGGCTGCGGGAAGCGAGAAGCCCAGTAGCGGAAACACGGCATTGGCGGTGATTGGGGCCCGTTTGGGCAGCGCCTTCGCGACCACGGTGACGACGCCTCCAGCGACGACTAGCCAGATGATTTCGCGCGAAGTCCATGCGGTGGAGATGGCGAGCACTAGAAAGATTCCCCAGGGCAGCCAATCTTTACGCAACGTGAGTTTGGTGAGCTTCCACGCCGAGCGCGCGATGATGCCGATTACGGCCGCGCCGATGCCGTAGAAGACGGCCTGCATCCAGTTGAGGCCGCCGTAACGCATGTAGGCCGCCGACAGCGCGAGCACCATGAGAAACGACGGCAGGACGAATGCGATTCCGACGAGCGTCGCGCCCAAGATTCCAGCACGCAGGTAACCGAGATACATCGCGAGTTGCGCGGCCAAAGGTCCTGGTGCGAGTTGCGCCAGAGCCAGGCCCTCGACATAGTCTTCGCGCGAGATCCAACCGCGGCTGTCGACCAGATCCTGCTGCATGCGGCCGGCGAGCGCGATAGGACCGCCGAAGCCGACTGTCCCCAGCCACAGGAAGTAGCCGGTGAATCGTGCGAGCGAAACGGGCGCGGGGTGGGGACTTTTAATTTCCGGAGTCATGAGTGCGTGTCACTATTTTTTCGAGTTGGTCAGGTCCAGCGCTGCCTTCAGACCTTTCGCCAGCTTCGCGGCATCATCGTTGGCCCAGAAGTGCATGAAGAAGAGGCGCGGTTCCTCCATCAACATGTGACTGTGCACGGCCGAGACCTCGATGCCGTTGTCGCGCAGCGCCTTCATGACTGGATTTACTTCCTTACCCAGCAGAACGAAGTCGCCGGTGATGGCGGCCTTGCCTCCTCCCGTTGGCTGGAAATTAATCGCAGTGGAAATGCCCATGGTGGGCGGCACGACCATAGCCGCTTCGGTGATGCTCTCAGCGCGCGGAACTCCGAATTGCAGGATGCCTCCGTTCACTTTTCCGGTGCGGCCAAGGGTTTCTTCGATAGCTTTCTGATCTATGCCCAGAGGCTCCATTGAAGTTGGCGGGGCGCCCGCGTCGGGCCCAGGCGTTTTCGTTAACGCAATTGCATCGTGAATAGCGCGCGCCATCTTCACGGCATCGCCGTGGCTGGAGATGTGCATGTAGACGACGTGCGGCGATTCGCCGATCAGGTGGTTATGCACGGCTGCGATCTCAATCCCGCCTTCCTGTAGCTTGCGCATCACCGGGGAAAGCTCATCCTCGGTGAGAACAAGATCTCCCATGACCATGGCACCGTGCTCGGTGTGCATGAAAGCAGTCCAGGAGCCGAGAGCTAGACCGGCCTTGATGGCGACATCACCGAGCGTTACATGCAAATCCTTGCGCGGCATACCGAAGCGAATGACATCTCCGGGCTGGACTTGCCCCGCGCGACCCATAGCTTCTTCGACGGACTTCCAGCCGGTGTCGGCCGGCGTTTGTGCCGCGCACCACAAACCCACGGCCAGAAGGAGGACGAACAGATTGGCAACTACCCTACGCTTTCTTGAGGAAAATGCGGTTCGCAACCATTGTTGAATCATGACGATTCTCCTTTTTAGGCGGCGAAGTCCAATGCGATGCCAGACTTCGCCGACACTGCTTTCTCGTACACGGTGGCCGCTGCAGCTACGTCTTGCAAAGCCATGCCCGTGCTGTCAAAGACTACGATTTCGTTCTCCGCTGTACGGCCCTGTCTTTTCCCTGCCACTACTTCTCCCAATTCAGCATGCACACTCGCTGTAGTAACCAGCCCGGATTGCAAAGCATGGTGCAGATCGCCGATGGCGGCACACTGTTGCAGAATATCGGTCACGATCTTAGAAGCGGCCATGAGTGCCGGCTCAATTTCCTGCTTTTCCGGGTTGTCCGCTCCAACCGCGGCAATAAACGTCCCCGCCTTCACATCTTCGCGCCTCAATATATAGCGGCGCGAAGTCGTGCAGGTAATACAGACATCGCTTTTCCGGGCCGCGACGCTGAAGTCGGTCACGACTGTTACTTCGATTCCCAGATCGGCGGAGAGTTGTTGCGCGAAACGGACCGCCTTTTCAGAGTCGCTGTCGCAGGCATATGCTTTCTCAAGTCTCAAAGTGCAAGACAGCGCACGAAGCTGGAATGCCGCCTGCATTCCGCAGCCGCAAATCGCAGCGACTCGAGAATCCTTACGCGCGAGGTACTTTGCCGCGACCGCGGTGGCCGCGGCAGTGCGCAGTGCCGTGATTTCCACGGAATCTATCACGGCCAGTGGCGAGCCGGTTTCAGCGTCGGCAAGCACAATGATGCCTTGAATGGTAGGAAGGCCGAAGCGAGGTCCATTGCCGGGGAAGTTGCCATTTACTTTGGCGGCGAAGTAATTCCGGTTCAGATCGAGGACTCCTGCTTTGATGTGGAACCCGCCGTTCGGAACATGAATTCCTAAGACGCCGGGCTGCCCTGTCTTGCCTTCGCCATGCAGACGGAACGCGGCTTCCACGGCGGCAATACACTCATCGAGACTCAGCAGGCTTCGAACATCGGAACCCGTCAGCAGTAGCGTGGCTTGTGCCTTCATGCGCTTTGCCTCGAAAAAGCGCTGGTTATCACCAGGTATTCGTCGAGGCTGACAACTGGCAAGGTTTCCACCGGCGGACACCCCCGGCGAAAAATGCGCGCCCCGACTGATCCTTTTAGCGTAACCGAACCGTTTTCCACGCGCAGCACAGCACCTTCGCGAAAACCGACGACTGGGGCTTCGTTTTCTTCAAGGAACTGCAGAATCCTCTCTTCCTGGGTTTCGCCCATATGCGTGGAACTGGGGTCAGTGTCGAGGTAGTGCGGGCTGATTTGAAAATCCACTAATCCGAGCGCGTCAAAGGAAGGCGGCTGCACGATCGGCATGTCTTTCGTGGTCTTCAAGCTTGGACCGGCCACGATAGAGCCTGCGCTCGACCCGATGTAAGGAATTCCTCCTTCGACCGCCTGGCGGATTGTTGATAGAAGGTTGCAATCGTAAAGCGACTTGAGAAGCCGGAAGGTATTTCCACCACCCATGAAGATGGCGTCTGCTTCCTCCACGGCGCGGCGTGGATTGGAAACTTCGTGGAGCGAAGTCAGGGCGCAGCCCATAGCTCGAAAGCGATCTCGCACCCGCGAGGCGTAGACCTGACGATCGTGTACAGCGTAGGGCAGAAAAACAACACGGCGAGCAGCACCCAGAAAATCGCGGATCTCCACCTCGACGTGATCCAGATATCCTTGGCCGTGGAGAGTGGAACTGCTGATTAGCAAGAGACGCTTTTGCAGGACGATTTCACTCATTTGCGTTCTTTCTGTGGCTTACTTGCTGCCCTCATACAGACCCTCGACTAACTCCATGCCCCGGCGCAGCAGTTCCTCGTCGGGCACCTCCTGCCTTTCCCAGCCGTTAAGCACCTGGTCGAGGCCCACACCTTCGGTTCGTCCGAACTTCTCATCCCCAAGGTCCGCATCGTGAATAATTTGCGAGATGCGCCGCACTCGCCCATCGCGAATAGCAAATTCCTTGCATAAGGTTTCGAAGGTGCAGTTTTCGGCGCGATGGCCAAATCCCTGCGGCGAAAACATATCGAAGGGCACGGCGTCAGGATGGGAGGCGGGGTCATCGTCGAAAACAAAGCTGGCCTTGGGATCAATGAATCTCCGGATTAGCCAGGCCGAGGAAACGCGGTCAATTCCGGGACGAGGACGTGTGATCCAAACTCGATTACGGTACTCGGCCGCCTTCGCTTTGCGCTTCGGGGAAACAGCTTTTTCCTCGTCGGCACGCGCCAGAGCGCTTTCCACACGAGCATGAACCGGACTAACAAAGAAATCAATGGCTGTGATTTCCTGAAATCTGCGCCGCAACCGGTTCAAGTGCTGCGCGGGACGTTGAGAATTCGCCAGGCCGGCCGTCTTCTTCACCTCGCGCAGTAGCCGGTTGTAAGGCACCGAGACTTCCTCGATGAACAATTGCCGCAAGCGCGCGTCGGAAAGATCGTCGAAAGCTTGCACTTGCACGACCGAGGCTTGCCCCTTATAGCTGCGGATGGCGCTGGCCAGCCATTCCAACTTCTCCTGGTTCGCCGCAGTGTTAGGCAGGACATGCCCGGACGAACGAAGGGGCAGTGTGCCGTAATGCTGAAGCTTGCGCCAAACCTCCACCCGCTGGCTCGCCTGAGTCGCTGGCAGGCTAAAGACCAGCAAGAGCCACGGAGGTATAGACGTTACACCCATTGGGGAAATGTTATAGCAATAACATGCTACGGTAAAGTAGGAAAATTGTTTTTAACTTACGTCTTTTTGCCGGGCGTAAAAGCGGCGGACCTTGGCGCGATTGCCGCAGCGGGTCATGTCGCACCAGCGGCGATGATGGTTCTTACTAGTATCGAGGAAAAACCACTCGCAGGTTTTCGACGAGCATGCCCGAACGAAGGGCAAGTGATCGGATGCAAGCAGATCGGCCGCAGCGCGAGCTAGCAGCCATAGCAGACTATCGAAGTCATCGAGATCGTCGAAGCGCCATTCGAAGCCGCCCTTGGCCGGGATCAGCCGCAGGTGTTTGGCCGTGGTCTGAACGTCGGCGTTGATTCTGGCCAGGGCATCCGGCGACACGGTGCGCTCATTGATGATCGCCCAAAACACATCGTGGATGGCTTCGCGTAGTTCTCTCGCCCGGTGGAGGGATCGCTGGGCGCGTTGAGGCTCGCTGGCGCTGCGCTGGCAGAGTCGGTCGGCCTGGCTAGGGTCGAGCAAGCCGGTATCTTCGCCGAAGCGAGCGAGATCTCCGAAGTTCTCCAGCAGTTCTTTGGGAGTGGTATACCTGTCGTCAAGGGTGTTCACGAAGTCGAGACAGACATTTCCCGCAATCAGATCGAACCGCGGTGGACGGCGGCGGGAGATTTTCTTGTTTTCAGTGCGTTGTGTCAGAGCCATTGCTTTTCTAAATTCTACATCTAACCATCAAAAGTAGCTTGACAAGTTAGATGTCGCCATTTAGATTATACCTAACCTATAAAATGTTGTTAGGGGGTTAGATTATGTTTCTCGATCAACCGGCGCAAATCTTGGCCCTCATTCGGCAAGATAGTTAATATTGGAGGTAAACCTGTGATCGTCCCACGCAAACCCGCTACTGCGCCTAACGACGGGCATAACAAAAACGATGCCAAGGCCCGTGGCTACGCCATCAAACTGGCGCTGGCCTTCGTGGCAATCTACGTCATCTGGGGGTCGACGTATCTGGCGATTCGCTATGCCGTGACAACGATTCCTCCGCTGGTGACGGCGGGGATCCGGCACTCAATTGCAGGCGGGATCATGCTGACATGGGCTTGGCTGCGCGGGTTTCGTCCGACGCGGCAGAACTGGATTGCAGGATTCGCATTGGGAGCATTGTTCTTCCTGGTAGGACACGGCACGCTGCACTGGGCCGAGCAATATGTGGGCTCGGGGCTGGCGGCGCTGCTGATCGCGACTGAGCCCATGTTCATTCTGGTGCTGGCCTGGAGTATGGGACAACAGAAGATCAGCAGATTGAGCGCGCTGGGCCTGGGATTGGGTGTGCTGGGTGTGGCCATGCTGACTGGCGCCGAGTTGTCGGTCAAGGGCTCGAGTTTGTTGGGACTAGCGGCGGTGTTGTTGGGTTCATTGGCGTGGTCGGTGGGCGTGGTGATTTCTCCAAAACTCAAGTTGCCAGCGGATGCGCTCGGACGGACGGCACTCCCAACCATTTGCGGAGCGGTGATGCTGCTGATCGCGGCGGGCGTTACGGGCGAGTTTCAGCAGACGCACTG
>WNFI01186970.1_pt1 | contig 42923 bp, 36 predicted proteins | sample 5400471 | NCBI WGS metagenome assembly WNFI01 (sample SAMN13153348, study PRJNA577476) | soil metagenome | isolation source: 100 cm saprolite on Douglas fir-dominated hillslope | place: USA:California | collected 2013-09-17 | reverse complement strand
ACCGGCTTCGTGTGGGTGCTCACGGTCGCCTCCGCGGACCGCATGTTCCGCCGCGCGGACCAGAGCGGCGCGAAGACGGCCGTGGCCGAGCCGCCTCCGGGTGGACCCGCCTGACTTATAGTTGCGCGGCCACCTTACCAGCGGGAGAACGATGAAGACCCTCGCCCTTGCCCTCGCCATTGCTCTCGCGGCCACGATCCCGTCGGCAGCCGCGGATCTCGCCGACGTGACGGCGCGCGGGACCCTGCGGGTCATCGTCATGCCCCTCAGCGCCGCCGACGAGTTCTTCCCGGTGCCCCCGGGCGCGCGCCCCGGATTCGATCGCGAGGTGCTCGCCGGCTTCGCCGGCCTGCATCGCATCAAGCTCGTGGTGGTGCCGGTCGAGGGATGGGACAACCTGGTGCCCGCGCTCCTCCAGGGCCGCGGCGACCTCATCGCCGGCCGCTTCACGGTCACGGACGCGCGCCTCAAGCAGATCGCGTTCACGAGCGAAGTCTTCCCGAGCCGCAACGTGGTGATGACGCGCAAGCCGCACGCGCCCGTCGCCACCGTGGAGGCGCTGCGCCAGGAGAAGGTGGGCACCATCAAGGGCTCGAGCATGGCGGAAGCCGTCCATGCCGTCGTGCCCGCCCCGAACGTGGACGACTCGTTCCCGCCCGGCGGCCTGCCCGCGGCGCTGGCGGCGGGGAAGGTCTCCGCGGTCGTCCTCGGCATCGAAAGCGCGATCGCCGCCCAGCGGCAGGACGCGCAGATCGAGCTGGGCGCGTTCCTGGGGCCCCCGCGGAGTCTGGCCTACGGCGTGCGCAAGGAGGACACCGCCCTTCTCCAGGCCTTGAACGAGTACATCGACAACGTGCGGCGCACGCCGACCTGGAGCCGGCTCGTGGTCGTGTACTTCGGCAACTCCGCGCCGGAGATCCTGCGCAAGGCGCGGGCGAACTAGCGCATCAGCGAATCGGGCCGCTCGCCGCATTGCAGCGCGAGGCGGGCGCCCTCCTCGGGGAGGCCGAGGCACTCGAAGAGGTTCCGGACGTGCTGGCCCAGCCGGTCGCTGCGCATGGGAGTCTGCAGGAGCGCCTCCACGAGCGTGCGCGCGCGCTCGGCGAGGGCGTCCGCGGCGGCGATGGCCGCGGCCAGGGCGGGATCCTCGTCGTAGGGCTCGGCCTCGCGCTCGAGAGCCTGGAAGGTGGCGTGGAGGGCGGGGCCGCCGGGCGCGTCCTCCGCGAACGCGTGGAGGAACTCCAGCATGCGCCCGATGCGTCCCGTCTCCGTGCCCGTCCGTTTGGCCGGCCGCTTCTGAGCGTGTTAGTCTGTACTTTCTTTCCCGCGCGTAGCCGCGCCATCTAGGAAAATGATCGTCAAGGAAGTCCTTCCCAACGGCCTCACGCTCGTCACCGAGTCCATGCCGCACGTGCGCAGCGTGGCTATCGGAGTCTGGCTCAAGCGCGGCAGCCGTCACGAGACGAGCGCCCAGACCGGGATCAGCCACTTCATCGAACACATGGTCTTCAAGGGCACCAAGACCCGCCCGGCGGAGGTCATCGCCGCCCAGGTCGATTCCATCGGCGGCCACATGGATGCCTTCACGGCCAAGGAGTACGCCTCCTTCCACCTGAAGGTGCTCGACGAGCCCCTGCCCCTGGCCGTCGACATCCTGGGCGACATCGTCGCCAACCCCCTGTTCGATCCCGAGGAGATGACCAAGGAGAAGAAGGTCATCTTCGAGGAGATCAACATGGTCGAGGACACTCCGGACGACCTCGTCATGGAGCTCCTGACCGAGGCCTTCTGGCCCAACCATCCCCTCGGCCGTCCCATCCTCGGCACCAAGCGCAGCGTCGCGAAGTTCAAGCGGCCGGAGCTGGCCACGTTCTTCCGCGAGGTCTACCGGCCGAAGAACATCCTCATCTCGGCCGCCGGCCACCTCGATCACAAGGCCACCTCCGAGCTCATCCATCGCCACTTCGGCGAGCTGGCTCCGGGAGGAGCGGGCAAGAACGGCGGCCCCCCCCGCGCCGCCTCCAGGATCGTGACGCGTTCCAAGAAGGAGCTCGAGCAGGTCCATCTCTGCCTGGCCGCGTCCGCCTTCCGCCAGACGCATCCCGACCGCTACGGCATGTACATCATGAATGCCGTGCTCGGCGGCAGCATGTCGTCGCGGCTGTTCCAGAACGTGCGCGAGAAGCGCGGGCTCGTCTACTCCATCTCCTCCGGCGTGACCTCCTACTCCGACGCGGGCGTCCTCACCGTGTACGCGGGCACCAGCCTCGACTCCGTCGATCAGGTCGTACGCCTGACCATCGAGGAGTTCCGGCGCCTGAAGGGCGACCGGCTTCCGGCGGAGGAGCTGCGCCGGGCCAAGGACCACCTCAAGGGCAGCCTGATGCTCTCGCTCGAGAACACGGGCAGCCGCATGAGCCACCTCGCGCGCCAGGAGATCTACTTCGAGCGCCGCTTCTCGCTCGACGAGATCCTCGGCGGGATCGAGGCGGTGACGGACGACGACGTCTGCCGCATCGCCGACACGATCTTCTCCGGCGGCCTCGGGGTGAGCATCCTCGGCAACCTCGGCCGCTATCGCCCGCGGGCGACCCAGCTGCGTATCTGACCCGCGCGTGCGTCGTGTTGCCCACGCTCAACGAGGCGGAGAACCTCGCCGCGGTGGTGGCACGCGTGCGCGCGGTGGCGCCGGACGCCCAGGTGCTGGTGGTCGACGATGCCAGCGCGGACGGCACCGCGCAGATCGCGGATGACCTGGCCCGCGCCGACCCCGCCGTGCGCGTCCTCCATCGCCGCGGGAAGAAGGGATATGGGGAGTCGCTCACGGACGGCTTCCGGGCCGCCCTCGACTCCGGGGCGGAGGTGGTCGCGAGCATGGATTGCGACTTCTCCCACGACCCGTCCGCGTTGCCGTCGCTCCTCTCCGCGCTCGGGGACGCAGACGTGGTCATCGGCTCGCGCTACGTGGAAGGCGGGGCCATCCGCAACTGGGGGGCCTACCGCACCGGCCTGAGCGCCACCGCGAACACGTTCGTGCGCGCGCTCTTCCGGCTGCCCGTGCAGGACTGCACCTCCGGTTTCCGCGCCTACCGGCGCGAGGTGGTGGAGCACATCCCCTGGCCGCGCCTCCATTCGACCGGCTATTCCTTCCTGGTCGAGATCCTGTACTGGAGCGCGCGCGCCGGCCGCCGCGTGCGGGAAGTGCCCATCTGCTACGTGGATCGGACCCGCGGGAAGAGCAAGATGGGCGTCCGGCAGATCGTCTCCGGGGCGGCCAACCTCATCAAGCTGCGCCTCGAGCTCGCGCGGGGACGCTGACCGCGGTCAGCGCTCGGGGGGCGCGGCCGCTTCCGCGGGCGCCGGTGTCGGCGCGCCGGCGCGGAAGGCGTCCCACGACGGGCAGGGGACCGAAGGCTCCGGCCCACGAAAGAGCACCACCGTCTGACCCTGGCAGAAGGCCACGTGGAACCGACCGGTGGCCCAGACCGCGGCGACGAGCCGGCGCCACGACGGCCGTCCGTCGGGCCAGGTGCCGCCGTTGAGCTGGAGCGCGACCACGTCCGCGTCCGCGGCCTGGTCGAGCTCGTAGATGAAGGGCCGGCCGGCCAGGTGCGGGAGCAGGTGGTACTGGGCGGCGACCTTGAGCCGCGGATCGCGGCCGATGAAGCGCACGGCCGCCTGCTGGGTGCGCACGTCCTCGTCCTCCGCCGCATAGGGGCGCCGTGACGTGTAGAGCGGGCTGATGCGATCGCCGTCCGGCGTCTTGTAGGGCGGGAACACGCCCGCGATCAGCGCACAGACGGCGACGTAGCCACCCAGTCGGGGCCCCGCGCGCCCGGCCGCCTGCAGGCGGCGCGCGCCCAGGATGGCGCCGACCAGCGCCGTCGCCACCGCGGGCATGCCGTAGTAGTAACCCCACCAGCGCGTGCGGTGCGAAGACAGGAAGCGCTCCGCCCAGTTCGGAAGCTGCAGGAGGAGAGTGGCGGGGTCGGCCATGGCCACGTAGCCGGTCGCGGCCAGGGGGAGGAGAAGCGACCGCCGCTTCTGCGGATGGTCCACGAGCAGCGCGGCCGCGTGGAAGGGGCGCGTGACCATCGACACCGCGATCTCACGCGGGCCTTCGCCCAGCTCCTCGAATTCCCAGTGCCGGAAGCCGCCGGCGCGGAACCAGGGGAAGAAAACCGCGAGCTCCAGGACGAAAACGACGATGGAGAGGCCGATCACCGCGGATCCCCGTCTCCAGGAAATCACACGCAGCGACAACACCATGGCCAGGATCGCCACGTAGAGACAGAAGTTCGTCTTCGCCCCGCACGCGAGCAGCGTCATGATCGCGACCGCCATCGGCCCGCGACACGTCATGGCCCATGCCGCCCAGAGCAGGAGCGCCGATGCCGCCGGCGTCTGGTTGTAGTCGAACATCACGCCCATGTGCACGTCGGGGGCGAGGACCCAGGCCGCGGCCAGGCCGAGGCCGAGCCGCGGCCGCGCGAGCAGGCGCACGGCCATGGCCTGGATGGGGAAGACCGCGGAGGCGACGGCCAGGGCCTGCACGAGGAGCAGGGTGGTGGCGCCGTCGTGCAGGCGCAGGAGCGGCGCGACGAGGAAGTCGTCGAACGTCATGTGGTCGGCGAACACGGGCATCCCCATGACCGTGTTCAGCAGCGGCTGGCCGTGCGCCATCAGCCAGTGCGTCTGGTAGAAGAGGCCGAGGTCGCGCCCGCCGCTGGCGAAGGTCCAGTGGCGATGCGCGGACTGTGCGAACAGCGCGGCCGCGGAGACGGTGAACACCGCGGGCAGGACCCAGCGTGGAAGCGGGGCCTCTCTCTCCGGGGGCGCGGAGAGGGGCCAGGCGGCGGCGGCGGCGACGAGGGGCACGAGCAGGAAGAAGGTCGGCTCGGGGGCGACCGTCATCAGGGCGGCGGCGAGGGCGCCGACGAAAGCGAGGACAGGGTGCCGCAGGGACTCGCCGCTTGGAAGCGCAAGCGCGAGGCCGGCGCCCAGCGCTGCCCCCAGGGCCAGCACGACGAACGTGTAGGGCGGCGACAGCCGGGAGACGATCAGCCCCGCGGCCGCGACGCCCCAGAGCGCGCCCGTCGCCGCGCGCGGACCGACGGCGCGGCCTCCCCTCTCCACTGCCGTGGCCACGGCGCGGAGCTTAGCATCCGCGCGGGCAAGCGAATCCGGTCGCGAGAGCTCCGAGCGCCCGAGGGCCCGGTTGCGCGAAGGCCGCGTGCCCGCGCGGCGCGCCGCCTAGAGCGGGGTCCGGGAGTGCGCGACGCTCGCCGGCGTCAGGGAAAGGTCGACGTCCGAGAACGAGCCGAAGGGCACGGTCGTGGTGAACTGCCGCGCGTCCTTCACGTCGCTGAACCCGAGGGTGATGTCGATCCGGTCGAAGGTGGAGGAGTTGAACCGGAAGATCACGCGGTGGACCTGGTTGCTGTTGGCGTCGATGCGGCCGGCGCCCGCGCGCTGGATGTCGGTCGCGGTGAGCTCCGTCCGCTCGACCTCCAACCCGCGGTTGAAGATCTGCATCCGGGCGAAACCCCAATCGGCGGAGCCGCCCGCGGATTCGGTAATCCGGATCGGCGTCTCCAGGGCCACGGCGAATGCCGACACCCGGCTGGGGTGGAGGACGAGCGACCCCGAACCCGTCGCCGTGATCGCGGCGCTGGGCACCGGGGCGGGAGTGGGAGCGGAGGGGGCGGTGGGCGAGCTGCCGCCGCCACCACACCCCGCCAAGGCCAGGACCAGGATCGAAGCAAGAACCTTGCGCATGGACAACCTCCTTTTTTCGGCGAGTGGAGCGATCGCTCCCCGCCGCATGGAGACCTCTACGAGGAGGCTGGGGGTGAGAGTTTCTCGGTTCTCCTTCGGGAATCGTTCGGGTCGTGGATTTTCCCCCGCGCGACCGTGCCCTGGCCTATGATCCTGGCGCGTGCGCTTCCGCGTCCTGGGGTCGGGCAGCTCGGGCAACACCACTCTGGTGGAGGCCGGAGGCACCTTCCTCCTGATCGACGCCGGGCTGGGTCCACGCGAGACCGCCGAGCGCCTGCAATCGCTCGGCATCGATCCCAGCTCCATCGCTGCCATCGTCCTGAGCCACGAACACCAGGATCACTCGAAGGGCGCGCCCTCCCTCTCCTGGAAATGGGGAGTGCGCGTCGCGGGCAGCCGCGGCACGTACGCGGCGGGCGGCTTCGGCGCCGTGGACATCAAGGGCTGGGACGTGCTGGAGCTCGGCCAGCCGCGTGCGTTCGGCGGGCTCACCGTGACCGCGGTGCCGATTCCCCACGACGCCGCGGGGCCCGTCGCCTTCGTGATCGCCGGCGACGGCGTCTCCATGGGGCACGCGACCGACTTCGGCCATGTGCCCCGGGCCCTCGTGGATGCGTTCAAGCCCTGCGACACCGTGGTCATGGAATCGAACTACGACGCGGCCATGCTGCGCGACGGCCCCTATCCGTGGTCGCTCAAGGAGCGGATCCTCGGGCGCCTGGGCCATCTTTCCAACGATGACGTGGCCGACTACATCGTGCGCGGCCTCGGCGAGGCCTGCCGCACCCTGGTGCTCGCCCATCTCTCGCGCACGAACAACCACCCGGAGCTGGCGCGCATGAGCGCCGAGCACGCGCTGCGGCGCCGCAACCGCACGGAAGTGCGGCTGGAGATCGCGGAGCCGGACGGGATGGACTGGATCCCGGTGACCGCGCCGCACCGGGCGGCCAAGGGGCCCGAGCAGCTACGGCTCTTTTGAGCCGCTACCCTTCGTAGGACGGCCGCGCGAGCACGTTGCCCTTGCGGCGGACGAGGTCGAGGCCGATCGCGTGCTCCCCGCGCGGGAGATCCGGCTTGGTGAACGTCAGCACGTAGTGGCCGGCCAGCGCGTGTTCGAGACGGGCGAGGGCCTGGCCCGGAAACAGATGCGTCTTCGCGTAGAAGCCACCGGTGTCCTCCGCTACCTGCTCCAGGCCGACCTCGAGCGTGTGGTAGTCCGCACTCGTGACGTCGAGCGCGAACACGGTGACCCGGCCTTCGACCAGGGCGCGGCGGGCCGGGCCGTAATCATTTTCCAGGAACACGCCGAAGCCAGGCGACCAGCGTCCCATGCCCCATCCGAACAGGACCAGGCTCTTGGCCCCCGGCAGCTCCTTGAGCGCCTCGCCGAGCTGCAGCAGGGCCGTCTCCGGTGCCGCCGCACGCTTGGCCGCCCCCGGCTCGAGATGCTCGACGAGCGAGGGCGCGTCGCCGGGGCCGAGCAGGGGCAGGCGCTCGAAGAGGATCGATCGGTCGAGCACGTGCCGCAGCCGCGCGCGGTCGGTGGTGAAGTCGGTCCAGACCTTGAGATGGGAATCGAAGGAGACGACGGCCACGCGATCCTGCTCGCCCAGGCCGTCGAGCATCGTGCGGGCGCGCCGCAGCATCTGCAGGAAGCCCATGACGCGCGACGACTCCAGGTCCTTCTGGAAGAAGAACACGATCAGGCGCCCGCGCAGGGGCAGCGGGGCCCCGGCCTGCCCGGCCGCGACCGTCGCTTCCGGATCCGGAGGAGCGCTGTCGTCCACCCACGACACCGACTGCACGGGCACCGCTCGGCCGTCGACCTTCAGGCGGAAGTCGCTCGGAGTCAGGCCGAGGATGGGACGGCCGGCGCCGTCCACCACCCGCGCGTCCACCACCACGCTCTCGACGTCCACCCGGTCGCGAAAGCGGATGTCCTGCTCAGCGGCCACCAACGGGCTGATTGGCTGGTCACCGGCCACCAACGGGCTGATTGGCTGCGCCGGCGCTGGTCCCGTCGCCGCCGGCACGAGCAGAAGGAGTGCGGCTAGCACGGCCAGGCGTGTCACGCCGGCACCAGCCGGATGTAGTGCGGCTCCCACATCGCCTCCGCCACGCGGTGCGCGACGTCGTCACCCGGCACGTCCGCGGCAACGCCATCCGCCCGCGCCTGGCGCACCACCGCCTCCGCGATGTGCGCGGCCACGCGGCGCAGCGCCGGGATCGGCGGGTAGAGCGCACCGGCCTCCATGTCCTCTTCGCGCAGCTCGTCGGCCAGGCGCTCGGCCGCGGCTCGGAACATCCCGTCCGTGATCTCGCGCGCCTCCGCCACCAGCGCCCCCAGGCCGACCCCCGGGAAGACGAAGACGTTGTTGCCCTGTCCGATGCGGCGCGTGCGGCCGGCGTGGACCACGGCCGGGAACGGGCTGCCCGTGGAGACGAGCGCACGCCCTTCCGTCCACTTCACGACGTCCGCCGGCGAGGCCTCGGCCTGGCTGGTCGGGTTCGAGAGCGGGAAGACGAGCGGCCGCTCGACGTGGGCCGCCATCTCGCGCACGACCGTCTCCGTGAAGGCGCCGGTGGCCCCGGACACGCCGATGAGCACGGTCGGGTGCAACGCGCGCACGACGGCGAGCAGATCGTGGCCGGGCTCGAGGCCGTCCGCCGCGGCGAGGGCGGCCGGCCAGGCCAGCTCGCGGCGATAGTCCTCGGCCGGAGCTTCGCCTTCGACCACGAGGCCGTGCGAATCGAGGACGGCCAGCGCGCGCCGCAGCTCGTCGCCGCGGAGGCCCGCCCGCTGAAGCGCCTCGCGCACGAGGCGGGCGATGCCGACGCCGGCCGCTCCCGCGCCCAGGATGACGATCCGGTGCCGCGTCAGCGGCATCCCGAGAAGACGCGACGCGGCCAGGATCCCCGCCAGCGCGACCGCGGCCGTGCCCTGGATGTCGTCGTTGAAGGACGGCAAGACCTTGCGATAGCGGTCGAGGAGGGCGAACGCCGTGCCCTTCCGGAAGTCCTCCCACTGGAGCACCGCCTTCGGGAACCGTCGTCGGACGGCGTGCACGAACTCGTCCACCAGCGCGTGGTATTCGTCGCCGCGCAGCCGGGGCTGGCGCCAGCCGATATAGAGGTCGTCCCCGAGCAGCGCCTGGTTGTCGGTGCCGACGTCGAGGCTGATGGGCAGGGTGTGCGCGGGATGGATGCCGGCGGCCGCGGTGTAGAGCGCGAGCTTGCCGATCGGGATGCCCATGCCGCCCGCGCCTTGATCGCCGAGGCCGAGGATGCTCTCGTTGTCCGTGGCCACGATGAGGCGGACGTCCTCGTAGGGGGCGTTGCCGAGCGCCTCGTAGATGTGGCCGCGCTGGCGCGGCGTGATCCAGAGCCCGCGCGCCCGGCGGAAGATCTTGCTGTACATCTGGCACACGCGCCCGACCGTCGGCGTGTACACGATGGGCAGGTAATCCTCGAGGTGGTCCACGAGCACCCGATAGAAGAGATGCTCGTTGCGGTCCTGCAGCGCGGCCAGGCCGATGTAGCGCTCGACGGGGTCGTCCTTGCGCACGATGTTGCCGTGCACGCGCGCGGCCTGCATCTCCATCGTGCTCACCGCGTCCGGGAGGAGACCGTCCAGGCCGAAGGCGGCGCGCTCTTCGCGCGTGAAGGCGGTGCTCTTGTTGTACATGGCATGGCTGAGGAGCTGCGGCCCCCGATAGGGCACGGCCACGCGCGGTCCGGCCTCGTCCACCTCGATGCGGTACCGCTCCATGGCGGGAGTGTTGCTCCGCCCGTGGGGGCGCTGCAACCTCGGCGCGAGAGCATCCGCCCTCGGGACGGCGCGGAGCCGCGTGCTAGACTCCGCGCGAAATGCCTCTTCCGCGCGGAGCGTTTCCCGCGGGGGCGCTCCGCGCCGCGGCCCTGGGGGCCGGCGCGCTGTTTCTGAGCGTTCTCGGCTATCGCCTGGCCGGCTCCGCGGAGATCGCCGCCGACGGCCGCTGGGACACTCCCTTCTTCGCTGGGTTCAGCCCCTTCACCCCTCGGCCACAGCCGGGGCGGCCGCGCCGGGCCGCCGGCGCGGAGCAGCTCCCGTTCATCCGGGGCTTCCGCGTGTCGTCGCCTCAGGCGCGGATCGCACTGCGCGGCCTGCCGCCAGGGACGCGCGTCCACGTGGCCCTCGCCATCGGGTCCGCGCTGCCGAGCGCGCAGGTGCTCGTCGTCACCGCGAACGACGTCCCCGTTCACCGGCAGCTCGTCGGCGCGGTGTATCGGCCGGCGGCGTTCGATGCTTCGACGGACGCCTCCGGCCGGCTCGACCTCGGGCTGTCCGCCGAGGACAGGCCGGGCCTGGCTGCCTACCGGGTCGGCGCCGTCGAGGTCCAATGGACCCCCCGATGGCCGGGCGCGCGCGTGTTCGCGTACCTGGTCGGGCTGGTGGCGCTCACGCTCGCGACCGGCGCCGTCTTCCGTGCGTCGCGGCGTCCCGCGGGGACCTTCCTCCTGACCGCGACCGTTTCCGCGATGACGGGCGCGCTCCTGTGGCGCTGGCCCGTGCTCGTCGCCGACCGTCTCCCGAGCGCCCTCGTCGCGGTGGCGGCGACGGCGGCCGTTTCCGTCATTGCGGTCCGCGCAATGCGAATGGACACCCTCGCCGCGGCCTTCGTCGCCGCCTCTTGCCTTCTCCGGCTGGCCTTCGTGCTCCATCCCGCCTTCCCGTCCATCGACGCGCTGTTCCACGCCCACAACGTGCACCGGTTCCAGGAAGGCCAGCTCATCGCGAGCGCCGTCTCCGATGCCGAGGGACGGGAGCAGCCGATCCCCTACCCTCCCGCCCTGTACGCCGTCCTGGCGCCCTTCGTCGCGCCCGGGGACTACGTGCGCGGCGAGTTCCTCGTGCGCCTGGCCATGGGCCTGTTCGAAGCGACGAGCCCGCTGCTCGTCTTTGTCCTCTTGCGCGCGGCCGGGGGCGAGATGGATGCGGCGGCGGCGGCGGCGGCGACGGCGGCAGTGATGCCGGAGGGCATGCTCGTGCTGGCGAAGGGAGTAGCGGCCAACATCGCCGGCTCCGCGCTCTCGCTGGCCACGCTGGTCGCCGTTTTCGCGCCGGTGGGTGCGGTGACCGTATCCCTCCTCGCCGCCCTGGCCCTGCTCGCGCACCCCGGGGCGGCGGCCAGCCTGGCCGCGCTCCTCGCCGGCTGGCTCTTCTGGGGTCTCGCGCGAGGGAGGATGAGCGCGACGCTGGCCGCGCGTATCGCCACGTGCCTCACCGCGGGCGCGCTGCTGGCCTGGCTCGTCTACTATCGCGCCGCGGCGGAGTTGACCGTTCGCACGCTGACCTCCATCCACGGGGAGCCCGGGAACGTGCGGGTGCGGTGGGTCCACATCGGGAAGATCCTGCAGGACTTGGTCCTGAAGTTCGGTGCGACACCGCTGCTCTTCGTCGGAAGAGGGCTGCGGCGAGCCCCGGACGTGTTGAGGGGCCTCCTCGAAGCCTGGCTGATCACCGCGGGCCTGCTCGCGCTGCTGGCCGTGCTCACGCCGATCGCCTTCCGCTTCGAGTACTTCGCGGTCCCCGCCCTGGCCCTCGCCGCCGGACAGGGACTGGCGCCGCTCCTAAGCTCCCCGCGACGGAGTCGAGCCGCGGTCGTGTGGCTCGTTCCCCTCGCGCTGCAGGCGGGGCTCGCGGTCGTGCTCTTCGCCGGCGGGTTCGATCCGATCAACGTGATCATCCCCGCGGACCGCTGGCCGCTGTTCGGTGTCCGAAGATGAGCGGTGAGCGGGGCGCGCTCGCTTGAGCGATGATTGACGCCTAGCGAGGGCCCCTTTCATGATTCCCCGGTATTCCCGGCCGGAAATGGCCCGTATCTGGTCGGACGAGAACAAGTTCGCGACCTGGCTGCGCGTGGAGCTGGCCGCGACGGAGGTCCTGGCCGAGCGCGGCGTCGTTCCGAAGGAAGCGCTGGAGGCGATCCGCACCCGCGCCCGCTTCGACGTCGCGCGCATCGACGCCATCGAGCGCGAAGTCCAGCACGACGTCATCGCGTTCGTGTCGAACGTGGCGGAGAACGTCGGCCCCGAGGGGCGCTGGGTGCACTGGGGCTTGACCTCGTCCGACGTGGTGGACACCGCGCTCGCGCTGCTCATGAAGGAAGCCTGCGGGCTCATCCTGGAAGACGCCCGCGCGCTGGCCGACGCCGTCCGCAAGCGCGCGCACGAGCACAAGACGACGCCCATGATCGGCCGCACCCACGGCGTGCACGCCGAGCCCATGACCTTCGGCCTCAAGCTCGCCCTGTGGTGGGCGGAGCTGCAGCGGGACCTCGCCCGCCTGGAGCGGGCGCGCGACACCATCTCCGTCGGCAAGCTCTCGGGGGCGGTGGGCACGTTCTCGCACCTGCCGCCCGAGGTCGAGGAGGAGGTCTGCCGGCGCCTGGGCCTCCGGCCCGCGCCCTTGGCCTCGCAAGTCCTCCAGCGCGACCGCCATGCGGAGGTCATGGCCACCCTGGCCCTGACCGGGGCCAGCCTCGAGAAGTTCGCCACCGAGATCCGCGCCCTGCAGAAGACGGAGGTGCGCGAGGTCGAGGAGCCCTTCGCGGAGGGTCAGAAGGGCTCGTCGGCCATGCCCCACAAGCGCAACCCTGTCGGGGCCGAGCAGGTCACTGGCCTCGCGCGCCTCCTGCGCGGGAACGCCCTGGCCGCTCTCGAGAACGTCGCTCTGTGGCACGAGCGCGACATCTCGCATTCGTCCGTCGAGCGGGTCATCATCCCCGACAGCTTCCTCGCCCTCGACCACATGTTGCGCCGCATGACGAAGATCGTGAGCGGCCTCGTCGTCCACGCCGACCGCATGCGCCGGAACCTGGACTCCGGGCGCGGGCTCGTCTTCTCCGGCCCGCTCCTCCTGGAGCTGACCGCGCGCGGGATGCGGCGCGAGGACGCGTATCGCGTGGTACAGGAACACGCCATGGAAGCCTGGAAGACGGAAGGTGACTTCCGCGCGCGCGTCGCCGCCGATCCCGCCGTGCGGGCGGTCCTGACGGAGAAGGACCTCGACGAGGTCTTCCGCCTCGAGCGCTACCTGGGCCACGTGGACGCGATCTTCGCCCGCGCGTTCGGGGCGGGCGGCGGCGCCGCGTCCTGAGCGTGGCCTTCCTCACGGACCATCCCGCGCTCCGGGAGTTCCTGATCAGCCTGGCCCTGCTGGCCGCCGCCTACCTGGCCGCGCGCTTCGCCTCGTACCTGATCGGCGTCGCCATCGAGCGACCTCTGGCGCGCGGCGGGATCGACCAGCGCCTGCTCTCCGCCCTGAAGCGGCCCATCACGTACGCGCTCTTCCTGTTCGGGGCCTGGGCGGCCGTCAACCGCATGCCCGTCTCCGCGCGCGTGGACACCCTGGTGGACGGCGTGATCTTCGCCTTCGGCGTCCTGCTCGTGACGCTGGCCCTGGCCCGCGCCTATTCCATCCTCCTCGACTGGTACGCGGCGCGTTCGCATCCAGAGGCGGCGGCCACGGAGCTCGCGCGCGAGTTCAACCCCCTCTTCTCCAAGGTGGGCAAGGTCTTCATCACCCTCATCGCGCTGAGCATGCTGCTCCAGCACTTCGGCGTGAACGTGGCCTCGCTGGTGGTCTCGCTCGGCGTGGGCTCGCTGGCCGTGGGCCTCGCCGCCCAGGACACGCTTTCGAACATGTTCGCGGGCTTCACGATCCTGCTCGACCGCCCCTTCCGCGTGGGCGATCGCATCCAGCTCGCGACGGGCGAGGTGGGCGACGTGCAGTCGATCGGCATGCGCGCCACCATCATCAAGACGGGCGACGAGACCGTCGTCATCGTGCCCAACAGCCTCCTGGTGAAGGAGCGGCTCGTGAACCAGAGTCGGCCCACGCGCCATATCGTGACCCGGGTCGAAGTCGGGGTGGCCTTCGGCAGCGACCTGGGCCGGGTCAAGGAGATCCTGCGCCGGTCCGCGGTGAGCTCGCCCCGCGTCGATTCCGAGCATGAGCCGGTCGTCCTGATTACGCGCCTGCACGAATCCGCCGTAAACTTCGTCGTGATGTTCTGGGCCCGCGATTACGCGGAGCAGGGCCTGGCCCGCACCGAGGTCTACGAGGCCGTCCACGACGGCCTGACCGCGGCGGGGATCGAGATCCCGCGGCCCACGCCACGAATCATTCAGGAATAGAAATGCCCAAGGCGCGAGACCGTGGACGAGATCGCGCGCCGCGTGCTGGCCAACCCCGTCATCGAGAGCTATCGGGTGGAGGTGGAGCCGTGAAGGTCGGAGTGGTCGTCTTCCCCGGCTCGAACTGCGATCACGACACCGAGCACGTGCTGCGCGACGTGTGCGGCCAGGACGTGCGCCTGGTCTGGCACAAGGACTCGGACCTTGGGGACCTCGATGCCGTGATCCTGCCCGGCGGGTTCTCGTACGGCGACTATCTCCGCACCGGCGCCATCGCGCGCTTCAGCCCGGTGATGAAGGCGGTGGGGGAATTCGCGCGCGCGGGCGGCCCCGTCCTCGGCATCTGCAACGGGTTCCAGATCCTCCAGGAGGCGGGCCTGCTGCCGGGAGCGATGCTGCGCAACGGGGGCGTGAAGTTCCTGTCCCAGCCCGTGCACGTCCGCGTGGAGCGCACGGACACGCCCGTCACCGCCGGCATCCCCGCCGGCCGCGTGCTGACCATGCCCATCGCCCACGGCGAGGGGAATTTCTACGCCGAGCCGGAGGAGATCGCCCGGCTCGAGGGCGAAGGCCAGGTGGTGTTCCGCTACACGACGAAGGACGGCCGGCTCGATCCCGCCGCCAACGTGAACGGGAGCACGGCCGCCATCGCGGGCGTCTGCAACGCCGCCCGCAACGTGGTCGGCCTCATGCCGCATCCCGAGCGCGCCTCCGAGCCCGAGCTGGGCTCGGCGGACGGCCGGCCGCTCTTTGAAGCCCTGGCTCGCGTCCTCGTCTCCGTTCCGCGATAGTCTCCTCCTATCGAGGAGGACCGCATGATCGCAAAGTCGACGACTCTACTGCTGGTTGCCGTGTGCCTGGCCGCCGTGCCCACGTTCGCCCAGGAGGTGAAGGGCAAGCCCGCCCAGAAGCCGGCGAAAGCGGACATGGCGATGCCCCCGCCGGCGGCGGAGATGGCGCAGCTCAAGTTCTTCGACGGGAACTGGACGTGCGCCGGTACCATGTCGGCGAGCCCGTTCGGTCCGGCGGGGAAGATGACGTCCACGGTGCGCACTCACTCGGATCTTGGCGGGTTCTGGGAGTCGGGGGTCGTCAAAGGGACGAGCCCGGGCATGCCTCCGTTCGAGGGCATGTTCCACATGACCTGGGACCCGGGGGCGAAACATCACGTCATGTTCTGGGTGGACAACACGGGCGGCTGGGCGCAGTCCACCGCGCCGGGGTGGGAGGGCGACACGATCGTGTTCTCCGGCGATTCCTACATGGGCGGGAAGAAGTTCACGACCCGCGACAACTTCGCCAAGGCGGCGGGCGGCGCCATGAAGCACACGTCGGAGATGCAGGCGGACGGCAAGTGGACGCAGACGTTCGAGGAGACCTGCAAGAAGGCCGCGGCCGCCGCGGCCAAGAAGTAGCTACTCCAGGGCCCGGGTGCGGACGGGGTCGCGCGCGACCCGCCACAGCCAGGCGCAGATCGCGACGGCGGCCGCGGCCGTGATCACCGCCGGCATCCAGGACGAGTGCAGAACATCCGCGGCATGGACGAGCGGAACGGCGGCGGCGAGGCGGGCCACCTCCACCGGCACCGCCCAACGGCGGCCCTCGAGCAGTCCGCCGCAGGCGACGAGGCCCGCCACGACGAACGCGGCCGTCGTCCATCGCGTCGCCGGCGGCCAGGATTCCTGCCGGAACAAGAAGACGATCCCCACCGCGATCGTGATCACGAACTGGACGAAGGCATAGGCCTTCAACCCCGCGGGCGCGGATGTCGTGAACTTCGGCGTGCCCGCGGGGTCCACTTCCGGCGCGGGCTGGAATCCGCCGAGGTCCGCCGGAAGCCACCCCGGGCGGGCGAGCAGCAGGCGCAGCTTGTCCGCGGGCCGCGCGGCCCGCCGCGCCTTCCCGATGAGGTCGGCGCAATAGTGCAGGTTGGCCCACACCGGATTCCAGCTCCGGAGCGGCGTCGTGATGCCATAGACGGGCTCTTCCTGCTCGGCGACGTACGTCCCGAACAGGCGGTCCCAGACGATCAGGATCCCGCCGTGGTTGCGGTCGATGTACTTCGGGTTCCGTCCGTGGTGCACGCGATGGTTCGAGGGCGTACTGAGCAGCCACTCCAGCGGCCCCAGTCTCCCGATCGCGCGCGTGTGGATCCAGAACTGGTAGAGCGTGTCGATCGAGGACACGGTCAGGAACATGAGGGGCGGGAACCCGATCACGGCCAGCGGGAGATAGAAGATCCACGAGATGGCGCCCTGGAACGCCCCCTGGCGCAGCGCGACCGCGAGGTTGTACTCCTCGCTCTGGTGGTGCACGACGTGCGCGGCCCAGAACGCGTTCACCTCGTGGCTCTTGCGATGGAACCAGTAGTACAGGAAGTCGTACCCGAGCAGGCACCCGGCCCAGGCCGCGACGGAATGAACCGGAATCTCGAACTGCCGCCACCGCTGGTAGAGGAAGAGGTAGCCGGCGAAGAGGGACGTCTTCAAGGCCACTTCGACGAGCTGCGAGACGAGGCCGCAGCCGAGGTCGGCCACGGAGTCGCTCAGGGAGTAGTAGTCCTTCTCCTGGAGGCGGGCGATCAGCAGCTCGAGGCCGATGAGGAGGAAGAAGACGGGGACGGCAAGGACGACGTAGTTCATGGCCCGGCCCGATCGATTCTAACGCGGGCCGGTCGGCAGGCCGGGAGTCAGATGAGGCGGACGTCGCCGCGCTTGCGCCGATCGCCCCCGCGGCGGCGCTCCCCCCCGGGCACGGGCACGAGTTCCGATTGCCGGCGCTCGTCCTGCCGACGCTCGAGGACGATCTTCACCTCGGGGCTGCCCTGGAGGAGCTGGCGGAAGACGGGGATCAGCGCCTCCCGGTGACGCGAGACGACCAGGACCGGAGGGTCGTGCCAATGCTGGCGGGCGGTGCAGGCGGCGCAGATGCCGTGCGTGACGGGGGCATCGTGGGGACCGAGATAGCGTTCACACCAGGCGCAGACAGTCACCATGAAGGGCGTCTCTCCCGTGGGGGCGACGGGGGATCATAGGCAAGAGGGCTTCCGGCGGCAAGCGAATTCGCCTATTCTCCGCGGACATGCAGGAACGCGAATGGTTCTACGTGGAAGCGGGGACCCAGCGAGGGCCGTACACCGCGGCGGAGCTCGTCGAAGTCGTGCGCCGGCTCGGCCCCGCCACCCTCGTCTGGCGGGCCGGACTCGAGGGATGGGTACGAGCGGAGGCGGTGCCGGAGCTTGTCCCCACGCCCGGGCCCGCCACCCCCGCAGGGCGGCCGTCCGTTCCGGGTGTGGCCTTGCCGGCGAGGGACGGCGAGCCGCACACGCTGAACCCGCTCGTCCTCTGGCGCCGATGCTTCGCCTGGAGCGGGCGCTTTTCGCGCTCGGAGTTCGCGGTGGCCCACCTCGGCTTTGTCGTCGTGGGCCTCGTCGTATTCGGCGTGGGCGCGGCGCTGCTGTCGGCGGCGGGCGACAAGAACAAGGGCGCCTGGATCGCCATCGGTCTTTTCGCGCTGGTCTGGATCCCGATCGCCTTCATCGTGAACGTCGGGTCCACCGTCCGGCGGCTGCATGACCTCGGCCAGTCCGGTTGGCTGGCCCTGGTCTCGTTCGTCCCCTGCGTCAGCCTCGTGTTCCTCATATACCTGCTCGCGGCCAAGGGCCGCGAGGGGGCGGCGCCCCCTGCCTCCGGCACGATTCCGGTCGGGGTTCTGGTGGCCGTGGTCGTCGCCCTCGTGCTCGTGGTGCCGATGATGATCGGGATCGTCGCCGCCATCGCGATCCCGAGTCTCTTGCGCGCGCGGGTCGCCGCCAACGAAGCGAGCGCCATCGGCAACGTGCGCACGGTCATCTCAGCCCAGGCCGCCTACCAGACCGTGAACCAGGGGTTCTACGACGGCCGGTGGGAGTGCCTCTCGGGTCCGCAGACCTGCATCCCCGACTACGCGGGACCGACGTTCATCGACGCCGCCCTGTTCGCGGGATCTCGCTCGGGTTACGTCCACGAGCTGCAGGGCGGGGCGCGGGCCGCGGCCGCCAAGGGCATCTCCCCGTCGAGCACGGACGCATTCGCGGTGATCGCGTATCCGGTCGCGGCCGGCAAGACCGGGGTCCGGGCCTTCTGCGGAGACGCCACCGGCCGCGTCTGTGCCGTCTCCAGCGGCTCGAGGGAGGAGCTCATCGCGGGCTCGCCCGGCCAATCCGATATCCGCTGCGCCGACGTGTGTCGCCAGCTGAGGTGAGCCGGCCCCCGGGCTAAGATTGCGCATGGCCACCGTGTCCCCGGAGCTGCTCGCCCAGCACAACCTCAGCGTCGACGAGTACGAGCGGATCCGCAAGGCGCTGGGCCGCGACCCCAACCTGACCGAGCTGGGCCTCTTCTCCGTCATGTGGTCCGAGCACTGCTCCTACAAGAGCAGCCGGGTCCATCTCAAGACGCTGCCGACGGAAGGGCCGCGCGTGCTGCAGGGGCCCGGCGAGAACGCGGGTGCGGTGGACATCGGAGACGGCCTGGCCGCCGTGTTCAAGATCGAGTCGCACAACCACCCGTCCTTCATCGAGCCCTACCAGGGGGCGGCCACCGGCGTGGGCGGGATCCTCCGGGACATCTTCACCATGGGCGCGCGGCCCATCGCGATCCTGGACTCGCTGCGCTTCGGCCCACCCACCGATCCGCACACTCGCCGCCTCATCTCCGGCGTGGTGGCCGGCATCGGGGGCTACGGGAACGCCTTCGGCTGCCCGACCGTGGGCGGCGAGGTGGTCTTCGAGGAGTGCTACGCGAAGAACCCGCTGGTCAACGCCTTCTGTCTGGGCATCGCGCGCGCGGACGAGATCTTCAAGGGCCGCGCGGAAGGCGTGGGCAACACCGTCTTCTACGTCGGGGCCAAGACCGGCCGCGACGGGATCCACGGCGCCACCATGGCCTCCGCCGAGTTCGGCGAGGGCAGCGAGGAGAAACGGCCGACGGTCCAGGTCGGCGATCCCTTCATGGAGAAGATCCTGCTCGAGGCCTGCCTGGAGGCCATGGCCAGCGGGGCCGTCGTGGGCATCCAGGACATGGGCGCGGCCGGCCTGACCTGCTCGACCTGCGAGATGGGCGCGCGCGCGGGCACCGGCATCGAGATCGACATCGCCCGCGTCCCCAAGCGCGAGACGGGCATGACCGCCTACGAGGTGATGCTCTCCGAATCGCAGGAGCGGATGCTGCTCGTGGCCGAGCGCGGGCGCGAGCACGAGATCGTCCGCATCTTCGAGAAGTGGGACCTGCACGCGGAGGCCATCGGCAAGGTCACGGAGGGCCAGCGCCTGCGCGTCTTCAATGAGGGGCGGCTGGAGGCGGACGTCCCCAACGAGGCCCTGACCGACGCTGCCCCCGTCTACGAGCGCCCCTGGACCGCGCCCCGCAATCCGGCCGCCGAGGAGGACGTGCTGGCCCTGTCGCCGCCGTCCGACCTGCCGCGCACGCTGCTCGACCTCCTCGCCTCGCCCAACATCGCGAACAAGCGGTGGGTCTACCGCCAGTACGACTCGACCGTGCGCACGAACACCCTCGTGGGCCCGGGGTCGGACGCGGCGGTCGTGCGCGTGAAGGGCACGCGCCGCGCCCTCGCCATGTCCGTGGACGGCAACGGCCGTTACGGCTGGCTCGATCCCTACGAGGGCGCCCGCCTCGCCGTGGCCGAGGCCTGCCGCAACGTGGCCGCGGCCGGCGGCGTCCCCATCGGCGCCACCAACTGCCTGAACTTCGGCAACCCCGAGCGGCCGGAGGTGATGGGCCAGTTCGTGGCCGCCGTGCGCGGCATCGCCGAGGCCTGCCGCGCCCTGGAGGTGCCGATCACGGGCGGCAACGTCTCGCTCTACAACGAGACGGACGGCCGCCCGATCTACCCCACGCCGGTGCTCGGGGTGGTCGGCCTGATCGAGGACGCCGCCCATGTGCTGCGCCGCTCGTTCCGGTCCGAAGGAGACTTCGTCTATCTCCTGGGCGAGACCGGCGACGACCTCGGGGGGAGCGAGATGCTGAAGGTCGTGCAGGGCCGCGTCGCGGGCCGGCCGCCGCGGCTGGACATGGACGCGGAGAAGGGCCTGCACGCGTTGCTCGCGGAAGGCGCGGCGCGCGGGATCCTGCTTTCCGCGCACGACCTCAGCGACGGCGGCCTCGGCGCCGCCGCCGCCGAATGCTGCTTCGCCGGCGAGGAGCCGGGGCTCGGCGCGCGTCTCGAAGTTGCGGGCGGCCGGCGCCCGGACGTGCTCCTGTTCTCGGAGACGCCGTCGCGCGCGATCGTCACCACCCGCGACGAGCTGCGCATGGCGGAGCTGGCGCGCCGCCACCGCGTGCGCTGGGCGCGCATCGGCACCGTCGGCGGCGACCGGCTGGCGCTCGCGTCCGGCGGCACGACCCTGATCGACCTCCCCGTCGCGGAGCTGCACCAGGCCTGGATGAGCCTGGAACGCCTTCTGCAACCGCGCTGACCCGCGATGGCCGGCCGATGAGGCACACTCTTCCCATGGCCGCGACGGCGTGGAGGGCGCGCGTGGCGTGGACGGCCTCTCTGGCGCTGTGCGCGAGCCTGGCCGGAGCGAAGCCCCTCGTCCCTGCCCCTCTCGTTCCGGCGACGTCGCTGCCGGCGCGGGATCCCGCTTCGGCGGCGATCCTGATCGGCGGGATCAACGAATCCTGGCGGCAGCTGGCCGGATGGGCCCCGCTGCACGCCGCCGCCGGCCGCCGCGTGGTCGGCTTCGCCTACGACCAGACGCGGACGGATCTCACCACCAACGCGGGGACGCTCGAGGTGTCGCTCCTCGGCTTGCGCCGCGAGGGTGTGCGCCGGCTCTACATCACGGCCTACAGCATGGGGGGCTGGATCGCCAAGGCCGCCATCGACCGGATGGTGGCGGACGGCGCGATCGGCGAGTTCGAGTCCGTCGAGCTGGTCGCGCTGGCCACGCCATGGGGCGGCTTCGACCGCGCCAACCTCGCCTGGAAGCTGCGGTGGTTTCCCACGCCCGGCCTGGCCCGCCGGATCTCGCAGGCGCTGGAGCTGCCCATGGGATTCGAGGTCGGCTCGGCCACGCCTTTCATCCACGACCGCCGTGCGCCGTTGCCCGCGAACGTGGCCTTCTACGTCTGCGAAGGTGGCGCGGACGAGGTCGCCACTCCGCGCACGCGGCAGGAGCGCGCGAACTACGAGGCGGTGGTCGCCCTCGCCCGCCGCCGCATCCGCATCCCCGGGGCGCGCCATGCCGACATGTCCGCCCCCCGTCGGCTCGATCTCGGCCGCGGAAGCACCGGCCTGGCGGCGTCGTTCTAGCGAAGGCGCCCGCTCAGGGCTCGGCGCCGGCGTGGCGCATGCGCAGGTGGTGTTCGACCTGGCCCGTGACCTGGAAGCCGAGCCGCTCGTAGAGACGCCGCGCCCCTTCGTTGGCTTTCAGGACCTGAAGGGTGACGGGCAGGCGGCGCGACGCCGCCTCCGCCAACACCCGGCGCATCACCGCGGTGCCGAGCCCGCGCCCCTGCATCTCGGGCGCGATCTCCAGCGCGGCGACGTAGAGCTCGGACGGCCGCGCCTGCAGCGACAGGACGCCCACGTCTCGTCCGGCCACCGTGATCACCGAGATCGCCGCAGGCGCGAAGCGGGAATCGAAATGGGCGCGCTGCCAGGCCTCGTCCCAGCCCCAGGTCCGCTCGACCACGTCCCGCATGGTCGCGCAGTGCAGCACGTAGAGCCACTCGCGATCGCCGTCGCGCGCCTGCCGCAGCTCGAAAGCGTTCGTCACCGTCCCGCGCATGATGCCGATTGTAGGGTGCACGGGCCGACGCGGCCCCCGTTCCCCTAGGGATCGGGGGCCAAGTCGGCTATCATCGAGCCTCCGAGAGGCTTCGATCATGGCTGGCCTCACTCCCATTCCTGACGATCACTTTCGCGACCACTGTGGCCTGTTCGGCATCTATGGCCACCCCGAAGCGGCCCGCCTCACCTACCTCGGCCTCTACGCCCAGCAGCACCGCGGCCAGGAGTCCGCGGGGATCGTCGCCTCCGACGGCCAGAAGCTGCGGCTCGAGAAGGCGATGGGGCTCGTCAACGACGTCTTCGACGACGCGCGCCTGGACGCGCTGGTCGGCGACAAGGCGATGGGACACGTGCGCTACTCGACGGCGGGGGACACCGTCGCCGCCAACGCGCAGCCCATCCTGATCGAGTGCCATCGCGGCCCCATCGCGCTCGGCCACAACGGCAACATCGTCAACGCGAGCATCCTGCGCCAGGAGCTGGAAGCGGCCGGCTCCATCTTCCAGTCCACCTCCGACACCGAGGTCGTCCTCCACCTCTACGCGCGCAGCCATCGCGAGACGCTCGAGGACGCCATCGCGGCCAGCCTCTCCAAGGTGATGGGCGCCTTCTCGCTGCTCTTCCTGACCAAGGACGCGCTGGTGGCCGCGCGCGACCCCTGGGGCTTCCGGCCCCTCGTGATCGGGAAGCTCGAGGGCGCGACCATCGTGGCCTCCGAGACGTGCGCGCTGGACCTCATCGACGCGGAGTACGTGCGCGAGGTCGCGCCGGGCGAGCTGATCGTGATCGACCGCGACGGGCTGCGGTCGTTCCACCCCTTTCCGCCCGAGCCCGTGCGGCAGTGCGTGTTCGAGCACATCTACTTCGCGCGGCCGGACAGCGAGGTGTTCGGACGCAACGTCCTCGGGACACGGCAACGCCTGGGCCGGCAGCTCGCGCGCGAGTCCCCGGCGGACGCGGACATGGTGGTGCCCGTCCCCGACAGCGGGATGGGGGCGGCCCTCGGCTACTCGGAGGAGAGCGGCCTTCCCTTCCAGTGGGGCCTCATCCGCAACCACTACGTCGGGCGCACGTTCATCGAGCCCAAGCAGTCGATCCGGTCCTTCGGGGTCAAGATCAAGCTCAACCCCGTGCGCAGCGTCCTGGAGGGCAAGCGCGTGGTGCTGATCGACGATTCGATCGTGCGCGGCACCACCTCGCGCAAGATCGTGGGGATGGTGCGCGACGCGGGCGCGCGCGAAGTGCACATGCGCATCAGCAGCCCCCCCACCACCGGCCCCTGCTACTACGGGATCGACACGCCGCTGAAGACGGAGCTGATCGCGTCCTCCCACTCGACCGAAGAGATCCGCCAGAGCATCGGCGCGGACAGCCTCGCCTACCTCACCCACGACGGCCTCCTGGCCGCGATCGGCGACGCCAAGGGCGACCGTCATTGCACGGCCTGCTTCTCCGGCCGCTACCCGGTTGCCGTCTCCCAGGCCGAGGACTGGCAGTTGAAGCTCTTCGAGAAAGTCCGAGCCTAGAAGCGAGCGTGCGCATCCGTCTGGCGAGCGCGGCCGTGCTGTTCGTGGCGCTCTCCGTTCCACTTGGTGCCGCGGAGCCGCCCGGCGCCATCGCCTGGACCGACTGGTCCGACAGCGCCTTCGAGCGCGCGCGGGCCGACGGCCGTCTCGTCCTCCTCGACCTCGGCGCGGTCTGGTGCCACTGGTGCCACGTGATGGAGGAGACGACCTACAAGGATCCGGAAGTCGTCTCCCTGATCCAGACGCGCTTCGTACCCGTGCGCGTGGACCAGGACGCGCGGCCCGACCTGTCGAATCGCTACGAGGACTACGGCTGGCCCGCGACCGTCGTCTTCGATTCGGCGGGCCAGGAGCTGGTGAAGTTCCAGGGCTACATCGAGCCCGAGCGCATGCGCGGACTGCTGCGCGCGGTGATCGCCGACCCCACCCCCGGGCCTTCCGTCGAGACTGCGGCGGGCCCGTCCGTGGGGGAGGGCGCCGCCCTCACCGACGCGGAGCGGCGCGAGCTCCAGGCCATCCTCGTGAACCGCTACGACACCAAGCACGGCGGATGGGGGACCTCGCACAAGTACCTGGACTGGGACAGCGTCGAATGGTGCCTGCTGCGCGCCCGGGAGGGCGACCGCGGCGCCGAGCGCATGGCCCGTGAGACCCTCGACCGGCAGCTCAAGCTCATCGACCCCGTGTGGGGCGGCGTCTACCAGTACTCGGACAGCGGGGACTGGGACCATCCGCACTTCGAGAAGATCATGTCCATGCAGGCGGAGGACCTGCGTCTCTACGCGCAGGCCTACGCGCAATGGGGCGAGCCCCGCTACCTGCAGGCCGCGCGCGACATCCATCGATTCCTGACCGCGTTCCTGCGTGGGCCCGACGGCGCGTTCTACGTCAGCCAGGACGCGGACGTGGTGCGCGGCGAGCATTCCGCCGGCTACTTTGCCCTCGGCGACGCGCAGCGGTCGCGCCCTCCAGGGGGGCGGCTTCCGGCACGATGCCGCGGACGTGGCCGGACCGTACCTGGGGGACTCGGTGGCCGCGGCCCGCCTGTTCCTCGCGCTGTACGCGGCGACGGGCGAGCGGCCCTGGCTGGAGCGCGCCGAGACGACACTCGCGTTCGTGGCCGCGCGTTTCCGGCGCGAAGGCGTGGCCGGCCTCGTGACCGCGGTCGCCGCCGGCCCCCTCGACCGTCCGGCACTGCGGCCACCACCCGGCCAATTGGCTGCTCCCCAGCGCGACGAGAACATCACGCTGGCGCGGGTCGCGAACCTCGCGTTCCACTACACCGCCAACCCCGCCCATCGCGAGCTGGCGGACCAGGCGCTGCGCTACCTGGCGCGCCCAGATGTGGCGCGGCGCTTCAACACCGGCGGCGTCCTCCTCGCGGACTGGGAGCGCGCGCGGGATCCCCTGCACGTGACCGTGGTGGGCGCGCGGACCGAGCCCGTCTCGCGTGCCCTGCTCGATACGGCGCTGCGCGAGCCCGCGGGTTACAAGCGCGTCGAGCTGTGGGATCCGGCCGAGGGACCACTCCCGCACGCGGACGTCAGCTTCCCGCCGCGGAGCCGGCCCGCCGCCTATCTGTGCACGGCCGGCCGTTGCTCCGCGCCCGCGGACACGGCGGAGGCGCTCAAGGCGAAGCTCCGACGCGCGACCCTCGACTCCGCGCGCGCCGCCCGCTGACCCGGGCTGACCGCCGACTCCCGAGCCGATAGAATCCGCGGATGCCTCGCCTGCTCGCCGTCGGACACGTCACCTGGGACCGCCTGCAGGGTCAGACCGTGCTCGGCGGATCCGTCACCTATGCCACCCAGACCGCGCGCAAGCTGGGCTGGGAGGCGGCCGCCCTCACCTCGGCCGGGCCCGACTTCGAGCCCGAACGCGACCTGCCCGGCGTGACCGCATTCGTCGCGCGCGGTGACGCGACCACGCGGTTCGTCAACAACTACGGGGAGGGCGGCGCCCGCACGCAGGTCCTCTCCTCGCGCGCGGCCGACGTCGCGCTCTCGCTCGTGCCCGAGGAGTGGCGGCGGCCCGACGTGCTCCTCCTGGGCGGCGTGGCCGCGGAGATCCATGGCCGCGCGGCCGAGGCTTTCGAGGCGGAGGTGGTGGGGGCCAACGCGCAGGGCTGGGTGCGTGCGTTCGGGCCGGGCGGGGAAGTCACGCCCTGCGAATGGGAGCGGCCGGACGAGAGCCTGGCCGGGGTGCACGCGCTCTTCCTGTCCGAGCACGACATCCCGGATGCGCTGCGCCGGTCGCGCGACTTGCTGTCATACGTGCCGATGATCGCGGTGACCAGCGGATGGCGGGGCCTGTCGCTGGTCACCCGCGAGGGCGTCGAGCAGATCCCGGGCTTCCCCCGGACGGAGGTCGATCCCACGGGGGCGGGCGACGTCTTCGCGACCGCGTTCCTGATCCGCTACCGGGAGACGGGCAACCCGTCGGAGGCGGCGGTGTTCGCGTGCTGCGCCGCGTCCTGCGTGGTGGAGGGTCTGGCCACCACGACCCTGGGCGACCGGGCCGAGATCATGAAAAGGATCGAGCAGCGCGACCGGCTGGTCGAGGACGGGGAATGGGAGGAGTAGGGCGCGAGCGCTTCGAGCGCATGCGCGATTCGGTGCGCGCGCTCTACGACCGCAACCGCCAGCGCGGCCACGCCGCCTGGTGCGGATACGACTACGACTTCGTCTGTCCGTCGATGGGCACCTATCCCTTCCAGTGGTTCTGGGATTCCTGCTTCCACACCGTCGCCCTCGCGCATTTCGACCGCGAGCGCGCGCGCCGCGAGGTCCGTTCGCTCCTGAAGAACGCGCAGCCGGACGGTTTCGTGGCCCACGTGACGTTCTGGCAGCGCGAGGCTTTCGAGGAGATGTTGAAGACGTATTCGATCGCGTACCGCACGCCCTACCTCAGCGACTGCATCCAGCCCCCCGTGCTGGCGGAAGCGGTGCAGGCGGCGGCGCGGGGCGAGGGCGGCCGGGCGTTCCTGGACGAGGTGCTGCCCAGGGTGCGGCGCTATTACGACTGGCTGGACCGCGTGCGCGATCCCGACCGCGACGGCCTCATTGCCACCTTGCAGCCCGACGAGTCCGGGCTCGACCACACCCCGAAGTACGACGCGTACCTGGGCATCCACGGCACCGACCTGGAGGACTACACGGCGGCGTGGGAGCGCGTGGCCGGACCGTACGCGACGGTCGGGCGCGATCCCGAGAAGATGTTCGCCCTGGATCGGTTCATCTGCGAGGACGTGCTCGTCAACACGATCTACGGCGAGAACCAGCGCGTGCTGGGCGAGCTGCTCGATTCGGTCGGGGATGCGGCGGGGGCCTCCGCGATGCGCGCGCGCGCCGCGCACACGACGGAAGGCCTGGTGTCCAAGTGCTACGACGCGGAAGCCGGCCTCTTCTTCGATCTGGCCGGACGGCGCGAGGAGCGGCTGCGCGTCAACACCGTTTCGTCGCTGCTGCCCCTGGCCCTGCCCGACCTGCCCGCGAAGGTGGCGGAGCGGATCGTCGGGCACGTCACGGACGAGCGCGAGTATGCCGCGCCCTTCCCGGTGCCCTCGGTGGCGATGAACGAGCCCAGCTATGCGCCGGGCGTGGTGGGCACCAAGCTCGTCTGGCGGGGACCGACCTGGATGAATACGAACTGGTACCTCGCGCGAGGGTTGCGACGGCATGGGCGCCCGGATCTCGCGCGACATATCGAGGATCGCTCCGGCGCGCTGGTGGAGAGGGACGGGTTTCGTGAGTACTACCACCCGGCGACGGGGGAGGGGAACGGGGCGAGGGACTTCTCGTGGACGGCGCTTGTGGTCGATTTGTTGGCAGCATCCGCGGAAGAATGATGACCGACCGTCTGATGACAGACCGACCTGGCCACAGCCTCTAATCTGCTAACCGTATCGGTCGCGTTTCGTTCTATTGGGCTTCTGCGCGCTGCTTCGCCTTCCTCAGCCCGTCGCCCACGCCCTGCTCGATGCCCCCGCGGATCTTTCCCAGCAGGACGCCGGACAGCATGCCCGTCGGCGGATCCACGCGCGCGCGGTAGAGGTCCACGAGGTAGAAGCCGCCGGTCGTGCCCGGCGCGTCCACGAGCGCGGTGAGGTCGAGGCCGGCCTGGAAATAGTGGCTGGCGTAGATCTGCTTGGAGGCCACCGCGGCTCGCGACGGATCGCTCGGGTCGCGCCAGATGGTCACGTGGTTGATCGCGATCGTCGGCTTGGGCCCGAACTTGTCCTTGGTCCAGTAGAAGAAGTCTTCCGCGCCCGCGGGCGCGCCCTTCGGGTACTCCTCGAGGTAGCGCTGCAGCTCGGGCGCGTACTGCACGAGGTAGGGCGACGCGGCGAGCACCTTGCGGAACTCCGCAGGCGTGTCCAGCGGCACGGAGCTGTCGATGTAGGTCGCCATCTCCGCCGTCCCCCCGCGCTGGTAGGCGCCGAGGTAGTCGACCAGCATCTGCTTCATGAGCCCGCTGGCCCGAGCGCGCGCGTCCGCAGCTTTCCAGTCGATCTCGCGCCGGATGCGCTCCAGCGCGGAGCGCGCGAGCTTGAGGTCGCAGTCGCCGGGCTTGCACTGGCGCGCGGCGTCGAAATCGCCGTCCTCGAGGGTGAGGCCGTCGAGGTCCGCCGGAACCGGTGGCGTGTGGAAGCGGCCGATCTGCAGGCTGGGCGGTCCCTGGCGGAAGCGCGCGACGTCGCGCAGGCGCTGGAGGAAGGTGTCCTTGCTCGAGGTGACGCGCACCGCACCGAAGGCGGCCATCTCCGGCTTGTCCGCGCCGGGAAGCTGGCGGGTCACCACGCGCCCGGCGTCCACCTCCGCGATCTGCGCCTCCGTGAGCCCGATGGTGCGGCGGAAGAACGTGCGCAAAGCGGTCTCCTCCGACGCGGCGGGTATGGCCAGCGCCACCATCGTCGCGCCGAGGACGACCCGCCCGGCGATTTCGAGTCTCATGCGATCCTCCGGAAGCGCGGTGAGCATACTCCCAGGCACGGAGCGCCGGGGTTTGACACCGCGCAGGCGCGTTCGATAGCGTCCGGGCCACCCATGCGCCTGTCCCTCCTCGGGCTCGCTCTTCTCGCCGGGCTCGCGGACCTGGTGGCGGCGCCGTCGCCGGCCGTTCCGGAAGCGCGCCGCGAGCAGCGGCTCCACTTCACCGCGCAGGACCGCGAGGTGGGGCGCTACCAGTACGTGCCCGTGACCGTGCCCGCGGGGACGACGCGTCTCACCATCGCCTATGCCTACGACAAGGCCGGAGGTGCGAACGTCGTGGACCTCGGCCTGTTCGAGCCGGGCCCCCTCGATCTGGGCACGGGGCCCGCCGGCGTCGACGTCACGCTCACCGCGGAGACGTCCGCCGTCGCCGATCCGGCTCCCGTCCCCACGCTGGCCCCAAGGCCGACGGGCCCCTTGCGTCCGGGCCCGGCCTGGTTCAGCGGTGGCGTCCACCTGCACACGCGCCACAGCGACGGCGAGTTCTCGACGGAGGAGGTGTGCCGCCGCGCGCGCGAGGCCGGCCACGACTTCGTCGTGATCACGGATCACAACAACACGACCCACCAGCTCGACCCCGTCGACGTACCCGGACTCCTGCGCCTCGTGGGCGAGGAGGTCACCACGCCGGGCGGGCACGCCAGCGTCCTCGGCATCGGCGGCTGGCGCGACCAGGTGGACTTCCGCCTCATCGCGGGCGACGAGCGGATCCGCGACCTCGTCCGGGCCGCCAACGAGCGGGGCGCGCTGTTCGCGATCAATCACCCGCGGGCCGACTGCCTGGGCTGCTCCTGGGAGCACAACGTCTCCGCCGGAGTGGCCGCGATGGAGATCTCCGCCTTCGCACCCGCGGAGCGCGCGGCCGCGATGGCGCTGTGGGACTCGCTGCTCCAGCGCCGAAGGCGCATCGTGGGCATCGGGTCCTCCGACTGGCATCGGCCCGACCACCCCATCGGCGCGGCCAGCGTGCGCGTGTGGGCGGCCGAGCTCTCGGAGAGGGCGATCCTCGACGCGATCCGCGCCGGGCGCGTCGTGGTGATGGCCGACGGGGCGACGCCTCCACCGGAGCTCCTCGTCCGCTCCGGGAGCGCCGAGGCGCGCATCGGTGACAGCCTGCCCGTGGCGCGCGGGGCCACCGCCATCGTCGAGGTGACGATTCCCTCCGGTCTCGGACGTGGGCGGGTGGATCTCGTCCAGGACGGTGCGATCGTGGATTCCGCTCCGATCGCTTCCGCGCCCATCCGGTTCGAGCGCACGGTAGTGAAGGACGCCTACCTTCGCGTGCACGTCCACGCCGTGGACGGATCTCCGGTGGCGGTGACGAACCCCGTGTATCTGGAGGTGCCGGGCGCGCGAGGATCGAAACGATGAGACAGTCCGCCGGGATCGTCGCCGCTCTGGCCCTCTCGGTGGGTGTGTCCGCCGCCGCCTCTGCGCCCGACGCCTCCGACGCCCTCGTCACCCCCGTGCGCGTGGGCCGTCCCGGCGCGCCCCTCGTCCTGCGCGTGTGGGCCCAGCAGGACTACTCGCACCTGGCCGCGCGCCCGGCCATCGCGAGCGTCTTCCGCGAGGTCTTCGCGGAGTGGGCGCGCGCGCATCCCGACGTGCAGCTCGAGATCTCCGTGATGCCCGCCCTCGAGATGCACAAGGCGAAGCTCCTGCTCGCCGCCGCCGCCGACCGCCTGCCCGACATCGCGTCCGTGGACAGCTTCTGGATGCCGCTGTTCCTCGAGGGCCATCACGCCCAGCCCCTCGATCCCTATTGGCCGGCGGCGGATCGCGCCGACTACGTGCCCTTCGCGATCGAGGCGCTCTCCGATAAGGAAGGCCACGTCTACGGCATGTGGCACGGCACGGACTGCCGGATGCTGTACTACCGGAAGGATCTCGTCCCGGTGCCGCCGAAGACCTGGGACGAGCTGATCGAGGCGGCGTCGCGCATCGCGCGCGAGAAGCACATCGCGGGCTACCTCTACAACGCGGGCCGGTGGGAGGCCGCCGTCTTCGATCACCTCGGGATGTTCTGGGGCCAGGGCGGCCAGCTCGTCGACGACGGGGGGCGGCCCGTGTTCGGAGAGCCGCCCAACCGCGAGAAGATGGTGCGCCTCCTGCGTTTCCTGCACGAGACCCTGACCAGCGGCGCGTCGCCGCGGGCGGTGCTGGGCCACAACGACTACCAGCAGCTCACGTCCGCCGCCATCGCGGGCGATGCCGCCATGTTCCTCGGAGGCAATTGGCAGCTCCAAGCCCTGCAGGAAGGGCTCTCGCCGTCGGAGTTCGCGAAGTGGGACGTCGCCCCCATCCCGCAGGCGGCCGGCGCGCAGGAGGTCACGGGGACCGGCGGCTGGGTGTGGGTGATGTTCGCCAAGGACCCTGCGCGCCAGCGCGCGTCGGCCGATTTCCTGCAGTTCGTCGAGTCGCGCGCCAACGCGGGCCGCATCCTGGAGGTCACGGGCCAGCTCCCCGTCCGCCGCAGCACCTACCGCGACGTGCCGTTCTTCCGCGAGGATCCCTGGTATGCGAAGTTCGGCGCGATGGTGGCCCACGGCCGGGCGCGGCCTGGAGTTCCGCTGTACCCGGCCATCTCCGAGCAGCTCCAGCTCGCGGTGGGCTACGCGGTGTCCGGCGACAAGACGCCGGAGGCGGCGCTCGACGACGCCTGGCGTGCCGTGCAGGCGGAAGCGGCACGCCCGCGCGCCGCGACGGGGGCCCGGTCGGGCGTCGATCCCGTGGCCGTGATCCCGATGGCGCTCGTCGCGCTGGCCGCCCTCCTTCTCCTCTGGCCCCGTCGCGGCGCCGCCAGCCCGGGCTGGCTGGCGCCGGCGCTGATCGTCATCGCGGCCCTGGTCGCGTTCCCGATGCTGGACCTCGTGCGCCTGTCCTTCACGAACACGCGCACCCACGGCCTGGCCTACGCGTACACGCTGGAGAGCTACCGCGGCGTGCTCGGCGATCCCGCCTTCCCGGGCATGGTCGCGGTGACGCTCGTGTTCCTGGCCGCCTCGGTGACGCTGCAGATGGGATTGGGGCTGGCCATCGCCGTGCTGCTGGACGCGGCGCGGCGCCACCGGGCCCGTTTCACGCTGGCCGCGCGCATCGCGGTGGTCAGCGCCTGGATCATCCCGGGCGTGCTCGTCGGCGTCCTCTGGCGGATCCTGCTCATCGAGAACCGTTCCGGGATCGCCAACTACTGGCTGTCGCGGATCGGCCAGGGCCCGCTGCCCCTCGTCTCCTCGGGTCCCCTCGCCCTCACGTCGCTGATCGTCGCCAACGGGTGGCGCGGCTGCGCCTTCAGCATGATCCTGCTCTTCGCCGGCCTGCAGCGGATCCCACGCGAGCTGCACGAGGCGGCCGATCTCGAAGGGCTGGGCGCCTGGGGACGCCTGCGCGTGGTCCTGCTGCCTCCCCTCCGGCCGGTGCTGGCCCTGAACCTCGCGCTGGTCACCATCCAGACCCTCAACACCTTCGACCTCATCCTGCCCCTGACCGGCGGCGGGCCCGCGCGGCGCACGGAGGTCATCTCGCTCTTCATGTACCGCTCCGCCTTCGCGAGCATGGAGGCGGGCCGCGCGGCCGCGGTGGCCGTGGTCCTGCTCGCCCTCAACCTGGGCCTGGCCCTGATCGCCGCGCGCCTCATCCAGCGCGGGGGGAAGGCGGCGTGAGCGCGGGCGGGCGGCGCGCGCCCTACACCGCCGCCCTGGCTGCGGTGGCGGTCGCCTTCGTCCTGCCCATGCTCTGGCTCTTCTCCGTCTCGCTCAAGACGAAAGCCGGCGTGTATGCGTACCCGCCGCAGTGGCTGCCCGACCAGGCCAGCCTCGACAACTACCGGTTCGTGCTCCGACGTACCGAGGTACCCTGGTACCTCCTCAACAGCTTCAAGGTCGCCCTCACCGCGACCGTGGCCACCCTGATCCTCGGCGTGCCCGCCGCCTTCGTCCTGTCCCGGGAGGAGGTGCCCGGCCGCCGCCCGCTCCTCACGGGGCTGCTGGCGATGCAGATGGTCTCGCCCATCGTGCTCCTGGTGCCAATCTACGGCCTCATCGGCCGCCTGCGGCTGCTCGACACCCACGCCGGCCTCGTCCTCGTCTACGCGGCGGTGCAGCTCCCCTTCACCATCGTCGTGCTCAAGAACTTCTTCGACGCCTTGCCGACCTCCCTCCTGGAGGCGGCGCGCCTCGACGGGGCCTCGCGTCCGCGCGTCCTCTGGCGCATCGCCCTGCCCCTGGTCGGGCCCGGGCTGGGCGCCACCGCCACCTTCAACCTGGCCTGGTACTGGGCGGAGTTCGCGCTGGCCCTCGTGCTCCTCGACTCGCAGGGGCACTTCACGATCCCCGTCGGCCTCTTCAGCTTCCAGAGCGGCTACGAGACGGAATGGCAGCTCGTGGCCGCGGCCAGCTTCATCGGGCTCGTGCCCGTGATCGCTTCTCCTCGCCGGACCGCTCCTGCGCACGGCCGCGGCCCAGAGGGTGGCCCCCGTCGTCCCGACCGCGGCGCAGCGGGCCCGCACCGAGCGCACGGCCTTCCTCGAGATGTACGCGCACGCGTATTTCCCGGGCCGCAGCGGCCAGATCATGGTCGTCCCGCGCGAGGGCGAGATCCTCACCCGGCCCGGAGCCGACGTGCCTTTCATGCACGGCAGTCCCTGGAGCTACGACACGCGCATCCCCATCGTCTTCTGGGGCTCGCGCTACGTGCGGCCGGGACGCTTGACGGAGGCCGCGACCCAGCAGGACATCGCGCCCACCATCGCGCAAGCGATCGGCCTGCCCATGCCCGGCGTGACCGGACACGCCCTGGCCGCCGCCCTTCGTCCGGGCGCGCCCGCACCCAAGGTAGTCGTCCTCCTCGTGCTCGACGCCTTCCGCGCGGACTATCTCGACCGCCACGCCGCGCTGCTTCCGAACCTCAGCCGCCTGCGGCGCGAGGGCGCCTCCTTCGAGCGCGCGCGCGTGATCCATCTCCCCACCATCACCACCGTCGGGCACTCCACGATCGCCACGGGCACCGACGCGCGCTTCCACGGCATCGTGGCCAACGGCTCCTGGGACCGGATCGCGGGCAAGGTCGCGGAGCCCTTCCCGCATTACTCGCCGCAGAACCTGATGACCCTGGCCCTGGCCGACCGCTGGATGGCGGCGACGGATGGCCGCGCCGTCGTCGTCGCCCAGTCCAGCACGGTCAACGCGACCGCCCTCGCCGGCCACGGCGCCTGCCTCTTCAACGGACGACCGGTCGTGTTCGCGAGCTACGACATCCCCACCGGCAAATGGGCGACGGACGCCCAGTGCTACCGCCTGCCCGACTACCTGAAGACGGCGGACGTGCGCACGCTGTGGGAGGGCACGGACGGCACGTGGATGGGCCATCCCGCCGCGAACCCCGACGAGATCCGGCGCACGGCGCCGTTCGCCCGCTTCGAGGGAGACGCCGCGGTCACCGAGATCGACCGGCAGGTCGGCCGCATCCTGGAAGCGGGGGCGAAGAAGGCGGGCCCGGAGGGATACCTCGTGGCCATCACCGCCGACCACGGCATGCCGCCGGAGCCGCCGCCCGGCCGCGCGCGTCGCTACAACAACGACATGGCGAAGCTCATCCACGACCGGTTCGACCCGGAGGCCAAGCTCGTGACGTATTACGGGGCCGAGAACGGGCAGATCTACATCGACGAGGCGAGGGCGCGTGCCCTCGGGGTCACGATGGCGCAGATCCGGGACCTCCTCCTGACGCAGCCGTTCATCCTGTACGCCTACACGGAGGACGAGGTCGCGCGGGTGCGGCTGCCCTGATCTAGTCGGCGGCTGACCAGGCTGCGGAAAAACCTCAAGTACTGGTTGAAGCTGCTCGTTCTGGAACGAGTAGCGGAGCACCTGCTCGCTGCGGAGGTCGGCGGTCTTGCGGGGCGGGTGTCTCGCGCGGGCGAATGACTGTACTCAGATTGCGTACATGTTCGCGAGACGGATCTATGGCCCGACGTGTTGAGGATCGGCCGCGACGAGACGTCGCTGACTCGCTTGCGTGCTCACCGTTTCATTCTCGAGACAGGACCATCGCCTGCGACGGGCCATCCGGATGCGTGTACGTCCCCGGGATCGAGCGCAGATCGCTGGCCGCGGTCCCGTCGATGCGGACGACGTTGCCGTCGCAGGCCGTGAAATCGAACCGGATGGTGCGGGGGCCGAGGACACGGCCGTGCAGGTCGCCGAGACAGCGCTGGTCGGGCACGCTGAAGGGCCGGCCATTCAGGTCGGAGGCCGTCTGCGTGATGTCGAAACCGCGCTCGTAGAACCTCTCGCCGCCTTCGGAGAGCAGCCACCGGCCGGACAGGCTCCCCACGGTGATCGAGCTGCCCACGGTGGTGACGCCGCCACCGGCGTCGCTGGCGGTGACGGCCACCGGGAACACGCCCTCCGCCGCGTACACGTGCACCACCGACGCTCCCGACGCCTTCTGGCCGTCGCCCAGGTCCCAGCTCACGGTGAGGACTCCGCCGCCCGTGTCGCTGATGGTGGCCGTGAAGACCACCTGCGTCGCGCCGGCGATTGCGGCGCCGTCCGGAGTCCGCGAGAGGCTGACCGTGGGCGAGGCGTGCCCCGGGCTTCCCTTGCGACATCCGGGCAGGACCACCAACATCATCCAAGCGACGGCGGCCCACCGGACGGTCAGGACGCGCATTCGTTCAGATGGTCATCCCGCGTTGTCCATGGCGCGGATGACGCGCCAGCGCCCGGCGTCCTTCCGCCACACTTCGAGGAAGCGGCGCTCGATCGTCTGCGGCGCGCCCTCCGCGCGGGGGGTCAGGGTAATGACGAGGTGGCCGCGCGTGAACGCCATGTTCCCGGCCACGGTGATCTCGTCGTTGTGCACCTCGAGGTGTCCCTGGAAGCGGGCCATGACGTCCTTCACCCGGCGCACGGTGTCGTCCTTGGCCTCCGCGGGCGCACCCGTTCGCAGCTTGACGAGGTCGTCCGCGTAGTACGAGCCGATGCGGTCGCCGTCGCCGGCGTTGTAGGCCTCCACGAAGTGCGCGATGGCTTGCCTGATCTGCTCCTCGTCGCTCATCATCGTCAGCCTTTCGGGAGGGTCGGCGGCGGCGAGCTGTTCCCGCCGCGATCGCCTCGTCCACGTAGGGCTGGACCACCGTCATCACGCTTCCGCAGGTCTGGTTGCCCGGTGCGCGCAGCATGGTCATGAGCTCGATGCGACGCGCGCCCGGGCGCTTCACGCGAATGGTGGCCACCGCCGCTTCCAGGTGGGACTCCCACTCTTCGCGCGTCTTCCACTCCCAGTTGACGGCGGTGAGGATCACGCGGTCGGGGTCGTCCGAGCGCTTCGTGCACGGCGATTGCGGCGGCAGCGTCCACAGGTCGCTGGCCGGATCCGCCCAGAGCTCGACGAACGCGTGCGAACGCGAGCGCGCCTGCCACCGGCTCCCGTCGATGCCGCTTTCGAAGCCGGCCCCGAACCAGTCGCCGGTGACGGACACGCCCAGCACCTCGGTGCACACGAAATCGTCCGAGGCCGCGACTCTCGGCGCCGCCGACGAGTGGGCCAGCGCGATGGCGGCGACGGCCAACCGTCCTCGCCGCATCAGCCCGAGTGCTCTTCCCAGTCCCGCGAGCGCGCGACCGCCTTCTGCCAGCGGCCGTACAGGCCATCGCGCTTCGCCGCCGGCATGGCAGGCGTGAATTCCCGGTCGAGGGCCCAGTTGTTCACGACGTCATCGGTGTCTTTCCAGTAGCCCACGGCCAGGCCGGCCAGATAGGCGGCGCCGAGCGCGGTCGTCTCCGCGACCACGGGCCGGCGCACCGCGACGCCGAGCACGTCCGCCTGGAACTGGAGCAGCAGGTTGTTGGCGGCGGCCCCGCCGTCCACCTTGAGATGGTCCAGCTCGAGCCCCGCGTCGCGCTGCATGGCCTCGAGGACGTCGCGGGTCTGGAAGGCCATCGAGTCGAGGGCCGCTCGCGCCACGTGGCTGACCGTGGTGTTGCGCGTGAGGCCGATGATGGTGCCGCGCGCATACGGGTCCCAGTACGGCGCGCCCAGCCCCACGAAAGCGGGCACGAGGTAGACGCCGTCCGAATCGGGCACGGCGCGGGCCAGGCCCTCCACGTCCGGCGAGGCCGCGATCACCTTGAGGCCGTCGCGCAGCCACTGCACGACCGCGCCCGCGATGAAGACGGACCCTTCGAGGCAGTACGTGACCTTGCCGCCCACCTTCCAGCCCACGGTGGTGAGCAGGCCGTTCTTCGACGCCACGGGCTTGCTGCCCGTGTTGAGGAGCATGAAGCAGCCCGTCCCGTACGTGTTCTTGGCCGAGCCGGGCGTGAAGCAGGCCTGTCCGAAGGTGGCCGCCTGCTGATCGCCCGCGTCGCCCGCGATCGGGATGGCGCCGCCGAGAAGGTCGGCCTCCGTCCGTCCGTACACCTCGCTCGAGCTCTTGACCTCGGGCAGCAGGGCGCCGCGCCCGCCGGTGAGCCGCCAGAGGAGGAACGTGTCCACGGTGCCGAACAGCACGTCGCCCTTCTCCGCGCGCGCGCGCAGGCCGGGGACCGTGTCCAGGAGGTGCTTGATCTTGGTGCCGGAGAAGTAGGCGTCGACGACGAGGCCCGTGCGCGACCGGAACGTCTCCTCCTTCCCGTCCGCCTTGAGCTTCTCGCAGATGGGGGCGCTCACGCGGCTCTGCCAGACGATGGCGTTGGCGACCGGCTTGCCCGTGTGGCGGTCCCAGAGGATCGTGGTTTCGCGCTGGTTCGTGATTCCGATGGCCGCGATGTCCTTCGCCCCGGCCCCCGCCTTGGCCATGGCCTCCTTCGCCGTCGCCAGTTGCGACGACCAGATGGCCTCCGGGTCGTGCTCCACGAGTCCGGGTCCCGGGAAGATCTGGGGGAACTCGCGCTGGGCCGTCGCCACCGCGCGCCCGTCGCGGCCGAAGAGGATCGAGCGGCTCGAGGTCGTGCCCTGGTCCAGGGCGAGGACGTACTTGCTCACGCCGCCTCCCGTGCCTTCGTCTCCGCGGGGTGATGGCGGGCGATGAGCTGGTCGTAGATCGCGCCGCCGAGCACGCCCCCCACCAGCGGGCCCACGATGGGGACCCACCACCAATGATTGCCGGCGCGGAAGACGTCGTGGATGGGGACGATCCGGCCTTCGGGGGCGAGGTTCTTCTGGTCCGTGAGCGCGAAGATGAGCGCGATCAGCAGCGCCGTTCCCACGACCTGGTCGATCAGGCCGTCGGGAAACGTGCGCAGGAAGTCCTGCGGATAGGTGGCGAAGATCCCGGCCGTGGCCTTGGCCCCGGTCACCTGGCGCGTCCCTCCGTCGAAACGGTCGAAGGCGGCGCGGTAGGTGAGGAAGGTGACGGCGGCCCCGGTGAAGGCGCCCGCGATCTGGGCCGCCATGTAGGGCAGGACCTTGCTCCAGGCGAAATCGCGGTGGACGGCCACCGCCAGCGTGACCGCGGGATTGAGATGCGCGCCGGAGACGCCTCCGGCGACGTAGACGCCCATCGTCACGGCCAGGCCCCACGCGATGTTGATGGAGAGGTAGCCGCCGTGTGTCTGGCCGCTCAGGACGACCTGCGCGACCACCGCCGATCCGAAGGCGAGGAGGACGGCCGTACCGAGGAACTCCGCGGCCGCCTCGCGCGCCGTACCACGCAGCATGGGGTCTCCTTTCCCGGGGGCGGAAGTATAATCCTGGCCTTTATCTCCTTGCCGACTCTCCGCCGGTCGTCCCCGTAGGGCGCGTGTCCGATACGCCGCGCCCAGCGCTCCCCGGGACCCGCCCTCTGCGTCGGCCGGCATGGTCACGCTCGCCCGCGTTCCTCCCCGCCGTACTGGCGCTCACGTTCACGGCCGCCCTGAGCGCCGTCATCTCCCATCACGAGATGTGGCGCGACGAGATGATGGCCTGGCTCCTGGCGCGGGATGCCGCCACGCCTTGGCAGGTCTTCTCGTTGATCAAATACGAGGGGCACCCGGGCCTCTGGTACCTGCTGATATGGCCCTTCGCTCATCTCAGCTGGAACCCCGCGTGGATGCAGGCGCTCCACGCGCTGATCGCCGGGGCCGCGGTCTTCGTCCTGCTCCGCTACGCGCCCTTCTCCTGGCCGCTTCGCGTCGTACTGGCGCTGGGCTATTTCCTCGCGTACGAATGGGCGGTCATCGCCCGCAACTATGCGGTCAGTGTTCTGCTCCTGTTCCTCTTCTGCGCCGGTTACCGGGACCGGTGGCGCCGGTTTCCCGCCCTCGCTCTCGTCCTCTTCCTGCTCTGTCACACGAACGTCCCCTCCCTGATCCTGGTATCCATCTTCCTCGTGGTCCTCCTCCTGGAGTTTCCCGTGGCCTTCGTGGGGCACCGCCGATTCCGGCACCGCTCGAGAATGGGTCTTCGACTGGCAACCGGAGAGGTTCCAGAAGGTCGCCAGCATCTTCTACCGCGCCTATCTGCCGCTGCCCGCGGACCGTGTCAACTTCTGGAATGGCAACCGCCTGCTGGAGGCGGGCAACGCCTCCCCTCCCCGGCCGTGGTTCGCAGTGCCCTTGGAGAGATCCGTTCCCGTCGCCGCCTGCATCCTGGGCGTGGGGTGCCTCTTCTTCGTCAAGCGCCCGTGGATGCTCGTCCCCTATCTCCTGGGGTCCGCAGCCCTGTCCGTGTTCTTCTACGTCAAGTATTTCGGTTCACTTCGCAACCACGGGTTCCTGTTCCTGCTGTTCGTGGTCACGGTCTGGCTTTCCACCTACTACCGGCCCTGGCACACCTCGCTTGCGCGCATCGAAGTTCCCCTCGCCTTCTGGGATCGCCATCGGATGAAGGGGCTGCTGCTGCTGGGGATGGTCCACGTCTGGGGCACCTGGATCGCGGTCGGTCAGGACTGGCGCGAACCGTTCTCCAACGGACGCGATGCGGGGGCCTGGATTCGCGCGGTCTACCCCGACCGCGGCCAGCTGGTGTTCGCGGGGGACCAGGCCGCGGTCGTCTCCACGGTGGTCGGGTACTCGCAGCTCGACCGCATCTTCTATCTCGACCGCAAGGAGTTCGGGGCGCACTTGAAGCAGGACCGGCGCTTTGGCGCCATGGCCCGCCCCGACGTCCCCCAGCGTGTACACGACCTCGCCGCCCGCGAGAGCAAGAGCGTCTTGCTCGTCCTGAGCTACCGGCTCTCGGCAGAAGAAATGGCCAGTCTGGGAGGGCAGTTCCTGAAGGGCTTCGACTCGCCGTCGGTCATCGGCGAGACCTACTTCCTCTACCTCTATCCCGGGCCGCCGAGCACGCCCGCGGTGGCCGCGGAGATTCAGGGCCTCGAGGACGTGGAGACAAGGAGCGTGGCCGGGTCGCCGTCCACAACCAGCGGCAGGTCGCCGCGCCAGGAGAAGAGGTCCGCGCCCGGCAGGTAGTCGGGTCCCAGGCGGAAGAGGTGATTGACGCGGACGATCCGCGCCGCGCCGGTTCCGGCCGGCAGCGGAGGCTCGCCCTTGGCGGGCGTGCGGGTATAGGCGCGGAAGCGCAGCGCGCGCACGGAGGCATTGGTCGCGTCCGCCGGCAGGGCCACCGCCGCGCGGAAGCAGCCGTTCGCGAACTCGCTCGACCGCCGGATGATCCGGTACTCGCTCTGCCCGGCGTCGGACTCGGCCCAGCGGAGCCCGTCGCGCCCGTCCACCGCGATCCCCAAGGTCAAGCTGGCGTCGCGGGTCTCCGCGCAGGCCTCGACGTACACGTAGCGCCGCGGGTCGAAGATGCGATGCGACCCCGGCCGCGGGCTCTCGTCCACGCGGCCCTCCCGCTGGGCCTCCTGCGAGCTCACCTGGTAGGTCCAGGGCTCGGCGTCCATCACGGCCTCGCGCGAGGTCGTGGCCAGATCGAAGGGCACGGGGACCGGCGCGTAGACGGGCCGCGTCTTTCCGCTGTCGCTGACCATGTTGTTGTCGGTGATGACCCAGAGTGGAGGGTGCCGTCCGGGCGCGAGCCCGCGGTAGGGCACGATCTTGTGTTCCTTGGCCTGGTAGGTCGCTTCGAGGACGCGGCCCTCGCGATCGAATTCGATGCCGAGCACGTACTCGATGTCGGTGAGGCGGCCCCACGTCGCGAGCAGCCTGTCCGCGGGCGTGCCGCCGTCCTCGTTGCTGAAGATGACGGAGTAGCGGAGGCGCGTGCCGCGTGGCGTCGCGTCCGTCTCGTACCACATGACCAGGGGCACGTCGGTGAAGCGCCCGAGCTCGTTGGGGCGAGGGTGGAGGACGGGGGCGAAGGCCAGGGCGCGGTACTCGGGGGCGTCTTCCGCGACGATGGCGGTGCGCACGTCGGGGATCGAGACTTCGCGGACGGCCTTGGGCGTCCATCCGCGGTCGAGCCGGATGCCCAGCCGATGCCTGCCCGCGGCCAGCCGCCCGAGGCTGACGGCGTACTCGGTGGGCCCCTCGCCGCGCATGACGGGCAGATGCTGGGAGTAGCGGCCGTCGACCTCGAGGATCAGCACCGCCGCCGTTTTCGTGGGCGAGGCCCACGAGCATCCTCCGCAGCGCGCGGCAACGGTGGCCGTGACCTCGGCCGGGCGGTCCACGGTGAAGGGACGATCCCACAGCGCCGCCGCGAGAAGGGTGAGGACCGGGATCATGCTGCGGTCACTTCAGATACTTGGCGGCGTTCGCGGCCGTCACGAGCTCGGTGCCGGTGTCGATGCGCTTCTCGACCGGCTTCCCGTCCAGCGCGGCCAGGGCGGCCTCGACCCCGCGCTGGCCCATCATGAACGGGTTCTGGGCCACGCTGCCGGCCAGCCGTCCTTCGACGGTGGCCTGCACGGCTTCCTTCGTCGCATCGAACCCGATGATCTTGATCTTGCCGCGCAGGCCGCGCGCCTCCAGCGCCTCCATCGCCCCCAGCGCCATCTGGTCGTTGGTGGCGAAGACACCCTTGATGCCGGGATGGGCGGTGAGGATGTTCTCCATGACCGTGAGGCCCAGCGCCCGCTCGCTGTTGCCCGGCTGGCGGGCCACGAGCTTGAGCCTGGGGTAGTCGGAAGCGAGGGCGTCGACGAATCCCTGCGCGCGCTCGTCCTGCGATTCGTTGCCGGGAACGCCGTGGATGAGCGCGACCTCGGCCGGGCCGCCAATCGCGTCCGCCAGACCCTTGGCCGCAAGCTGCCCGCCCCGGCGGTTGTTGGTCCCGATGTAGGTGACCTTCTTGTCGAACGGCGCATCCGTGTCCACGAGGATGACGGGCACGCCGCGCTGCGCCGCCTGCCCCAGGGCGGAGAGGATCTGGGCCGATCCCGCCGGCGAGACCACCAGGGCCTTCACCCCCTTGCGTGTCTGGTCCTCGAGTATGGAGACCTGCTGGTCGATGTTGATCTCGCGGTCGGGGGCGACGATGGACAGCTTCACCCCGGGGTGCGCGGCCGCCGCCGCCTTGGCCCCGTCCGCGAGAACCAGCCAGAACTCGCTGTCCATGGCCTTCGTCACCAGCGCGATCTCGATCTCCTTCGGCGGGACGCTGGCTCCGCGGTCCGGGTGATCGTTCGCGGCTCGGCAGCCCGCGAGCGCGCCCGCGGCCATCATCGTGGCCGCCAGCCCGATCCGTGTCGTCCTCGTAGTCTTCACGCCGCCCTCCCCACGCGTTGACGCAGCACGTCGATCCAGACCGCCACCACGATCACGACGCCGATCACGATCATCTGCCAGAACGCGGAGACCCACGCCCCCGAAGAAGCTGGCCCCGCCGATGATGACGGCGGCGATGGCGTCGAGCTCCGCGCCCGTGCCCGCCAGCGGGAAGCCGGAGTTCATGCGCGCGGCCAGGACGACGGCGGCCAGGGCGGCGCTGGCGCCGCTGAGGGCGTAGGCCAGGTTGAGCCGCCGGTTCACCGGGATCCCGCACAGCCGCGCCGCCTCGCGGTTGCCGCCGATCGCGTAGAGGTCGCGGCCGTAGACCGTCCGGCTCAGGAACACGTGGGTGACGAGGTAGGCCCCGGCCGCGATCACCACCGGCATGGGCACGCCGAGAAGCGAACCCGCCACCACTCCGCGGAACCCCGGCGGCAGGCCGCTGATCGGCACTCCGCCGGCCAGGAGCAGCGCGGCTCCGCGCGCGACGTTGAGCGTCCCCAGCGTCGAGATGAAGGGATGGGGGAGCCGCAGACGCGTGAGGAGCAGGCCGTTCCCCAGGCCGATCAGCGTCCCCACCCCCAGGGTGAGGGCGGCAGCCAGGAGGGCCGGGACTCCGTGACGCATGAGGAGGGTCAGGATCACGATGGTGAGGCCCACCACCGATCCGATCGACAGGTCGATCCCGGCGGTGATGATCACGAGGAGCTGGCCCAGGGCGAGGATCGCGTTGATGGCGGACTGCCGCAGGACGTTGAGCAGGTTGTCGACGGTGAGGAAGTGCGGCGAGGCCAGCGAGAGGACGAGGCAGAGGAGGAACAGGCCCAGGAGCGGCGCCAGCCTCTGCCACCAGGGTGTGCGGATCACGACGCGCGCGCCTCCGTCGCTCCCGTAGCCAGCGAAAGGATCTCTGCGGGCGTGGCCTGCGCGCGCGTGCGCTCTCCGACCACGCGGCCCTGGCGCATCACGAGGATGCGATCGCACAGCGCGAGTAGTTCCGGGATCTCCGAGGAGGCGACGAGGAGCGCCATCCCGGACGCGGCCAGGGCGCGCAGATG
>WNFI01091650.1_pt1 | contig 42929 bp, 51 predicted proteins | sample 5400471 | NCBI WGS metagenome assembly WNFI01 (sample SAMN13153348, study PRJNA577476) | soil metagenome | isolation source: 100 cm saprolite on Douglas fir-dominated hillslope | place: USA:California | collected 2013-09-17 | reverse complement strand
GCACAAACCGATGTCGGGTCTACCGCCGGTGAATTCGACGACATCGTCGTCTGGTTATCGCGGGAGGTTCTGCTCAACCGCATGGTCGCGGCGGGCAGGCTGCCCTGATCAGCTCAGCCGGAAGGAGCGGACGAAACGGGCCACCTGGTAGAGTCCGACCCCAAGCCAGGTGTTGGACTGCACCGGGCGGCGAACAACTGCCGGACGAGCGCGTCGGAACCCGGCTGTCCGTCATCGTCGCACGCCGAGAGGTTGAAGCCGTTCTCCCGCGGCAGTTTGGCGACGATCCGCAAGCCGCCTTCCACCCTTGCGCTTCTCGATCGCCGCCGCAGAGAGTTCTCCGCCGCAGTCTCGAACAAATGCGCCGGCAGTGGCGCGCCCCTGAATTCGATTCCAAGTAGAATGCCCTTCGTTCCCCTTGTACATTTTCGGTTTTCAAGACATCAGCAATGGAGAACTCCGGCCGCACCCTGGTCTGCAGCGTCCTGTTCCTCGACATCGTCGAGTACTCGAAAAAATCGGTTGCCGATCAACTCGGATTGAAGCAATCCTTCAATCGCACGCTTTCGAAAGCGCTGGAGGCCGTCGCCGCGCGTGATCGTGTCATCCTGGATACCGGGGACGGGGCGGCGATCGCCTTTCTCGGTGACCCGGAGGACGCTCTTTTCGTGGCGCTGGCAATCCGGGACAACACCAATTTGCCGGTGCGCATGGGCGTGAATCTCGGTCCCGTGCGCCTGGTCAAGGATATAAACGGCCAAGCGAACATCATCGGCGACGGCATCAACGTTGCCCAGCGGGTGATGAGCTTTTCCGAGCCCGGCCAGCTTCTGGTGTCGCGCTCTTTCTACGAAGTGGCTTCCCGTCTGTCAAACGACTACGCCAACCTGTTCACGCATGAAGGTTCCCGCTCCGATAAACATGTGCGCGAGCACGAGGTTTACTCCGTCATCACGAATTTTCGCGGGCAGCGGGATACAGTTGAGAACGATATTTCGAAGCCCGCGCGCCGGGGCGATGTTTGGCGTGCGGTTGATCTCCCCTCGGCACGTGCACAGTCCAAAGTGCATGACGAAAACCAGCCTGCGCAGATATTCGATGCCGGCGCAAATCTCGTTATTTCCGGCTACAGTAAATCGCGCGTTGAGGAAGCATTGAACAAGCTTGCCGAGGCGGGATCTCGCGTCATTTCATCAACCACTCAGGTCAGCGACAAGTGGATAGCCAGTTGCGAGCATCCCAATACCCACGTCAGCGCCTGCAAGGTTGCGACTATCGAAGGCAAGCAAATCGTAACAGGACCGACGCGGGAAGCCGTCGCGAAGAAGGTGGAAGAGTTGATTCATTTCGGCGCCACGCTCGTCAGCGAAATTACCCTCACCCATGGTGTATGGACTGCCGTTTGTCAGACCGGCGAACGTTAGCGCAGGCCGTAATTTCAATTCGCCAACGCAGGTCGGCGGAATCCACGGATCATTTCTTTCCAGGCAGTCCATCGGCTTGAGTCACGGTGAAACAGACTCGTCCCGGCTGGTTGCTGGACAACGCGACTTCGTAGCCCTGCTCCCTCGCAAAGCGCGCTACCTGATACATGCCGACGCCGAGGCCGCTGTTGGATTGCACGGGCGACTTGAATAACTGTCCGGCAAGCGAATCTGGAACCGGCTGGCCGTCATCGCAGACCGACAGAGTAAATCCGCCATCCCATTGCAGTCTGGCCAGGATGCGGAGGCCGTTTTCCATTTTTTGCTTTTCCAGCACGTTCTGCAAAAAGTTCTCCGCCGCCGACTCGAACAAGTCCGACGGCAGCATGGCGCCATCGGGCAAGGTCCCGGTGTCAAACTCGATGCGCTCATGGGCAAAACGCTGGCGCAATCCGTCCCACCACTGCGCGCCGGAGGTTTTGTCCTGCCTTATCGGCGGCTTCGTGTTGAGCTTGTCGAGCGTAATCTGCAAACGCTGGGTGATCTGCGGAAGCTGCCGCTGCATGAGCAATCGCAGGGCTTCCGAATCCCCCTCATCGCTCGTCTCCGCGGCCGCACACAAAGAACGCAGTGTCTGCAGAAGATTCTTGACGTCATGGGTCAGCCGCGAGCCGGTTTCATAAATCGCCTGTACATACGCGTTGCGGCGCTGCTCCTGCTCGCGCATCTTGGCGTCGTAGTAGTCCGCCAGCAGCCGTGCCAGCAGGCGAATATGCAGCACCAGCGCCGGACTGGGCGACCAGCGCGTGTACAGCTTCAGGGTCAGTCCGCCGAAGGTGAAATCGGTCGAATATTTGGTGATTTCACCCGCATTGCCGGTGGAGTTCTTCGACTGCCAGGCGATTCCCGACAACCATGGCAGCCCCGCCATCTCATGGGCGGCGACGATGACGAATTTGTCGGGGTCGCGTTCGCGGTCGGCCAGCGCGGCAAGGCTATGCATCCAGCGCTCGAACGGCACGCCGATGCTGAGGAAATAGCGGGTGACGAGCTGCCCGATCCCGGCGAAACCCGCTCTTGGATCCCATAAAAGCGACAGGGCAATCAGCAGGCCCGCCGCAACGATCAACGCTTGCGCCAGCGAAACGATGTAGTTTCCATGACTGACTTGCTTGATGGCAAAGGCGCCAAGCACGAGGACCACGACCAGCAGGAACAGCAACAGGCTGTAAAACAGATCCACCGAGTACGCGGATGCGGCCTGAGACTTTTCGGTGCGGACGAAGAAGATCGCTATCGCAGGAATCACCAGGCCGTAGCGCACCAACGTTATGAACGACTCGGGGAAAACCTGGTCGGGAAATAAATGGGGCACCACCCAGGTGATCAGCACGGCGAGCAGGTAAATGGCAGCCAGCAGAGAGACAACACGCTGGCGGAAATTTTTGATGCCGGGCACGTTGCCGCCGATCAGAGAGAGCAGCACCGATAACCACAGCGCCATCAGCCACCAACTGGCGGCGGCTATCAGCAGGATCGCGGCGCCGATGATCAGCACCGCCTGTCCGGGGATCAGTTTTTGCTCGCCACGCCAAAGCGGCTGCCAAAGGAGGAAGAAACCGAAGTGGGAAAGCAGCAGCGCCCGCGCCAACGGATCGGCCAGCTCCAGAACAAGCGTGCCGTGCAAGGCGAGCAGCGCCAGGGACAGCCAATGCTGCTGGCGTATTCCCCCAATGGCACGTCCGACCATGGTCCCCGAGTTGATTTCCATCGCCATTTCGTGACAACCTCTGCGCCGCTCGCGCTACTTACCCCGATCAATCCGAAATCATGAATATCGCCATTGTGGTCACTCGCGCACCATCCCGGCTGGACATCCGGCGCATCGGCGCCATTGCCCGCTACACTGTTCTCGAAGCCTGGCGCAATCGCCTCGCCGTGCTCGTGATCGTTGCGGTAACCCTGCTGACGTTGCTAAGCCTGTTTGCCCGCGAGCTTGCCGTCACTGAGAGCGCAAGGCTGCAAACCGCGATCCTTGCGGCAACTCTGCGCGTTACCAACGTCTTCGTCATCGTTCTTTACATTCTCAACGGCCTGACTCGCGAATTCAACGACAAGGTCCTGGAACTCATGCTGTCGCTGGATCTGCCGCGCCCGAGTTACCTGGTCGGAAAATTCTGCGGCTTCGCGATCGTGGCATTGGCAGTCGCGGTGATCGCCACTGTTCCGATCGCAGTGCTCGCCCCTTTAGGAGCGGCATCGGCGTGGGGGTGCTCGCTGGCACTGGAACTGCTAATCGTTACCGCCCTAAGCGTATTCTGCGTCACCACTTTCACCCAACTGTTGCCCGCCGCCACTTTCGTCACCGCATTTTACCTGCTTGCCCGTTCCATTTCCGCGATTCAATTAATGACCGGCGCCAGCCTCCTCGGGGTCGACGCACTGGGGCAGAAGGCCAGCACACTGCTTGCCGACGCGCTCGCATTCGTGCTGCCTCGCCTGGATATGTTCACCCAGACGGCATGGCTGGTGGACGGCGCTTCTGCGTATCCTGTACTTCTGAGCGCGCTGCTGCAGACTGTGGTGTACGTGGTCCTGCTGCTGACTGCGGCAATGTTCGATCTCTATCGCAAAAATTTCTGAGTCGAAATGGCCCAACGCGCTATATCAACCGTCCCCGGTGTGGTACTGGGATTGCTTGCCGCAGTTCTGGCCATTCAGCTTGCCTTGAAAGCGGCGGAGCCACGGCCCACCGCCACCGCCCTCGACCTTCCCGATCCTCCCCCGAGCGCAGCCTTACAACTGGCCGCCATCGGGGAGCCGATCGCCACCGCGAACCTGCTGTCGTTATATCTGCAAGCATTCGACAACCAACCCGGGATCAGCATCCCGTTCAAGGATCTCGACTATGCCAAGGTGGAATCCTGGCTGACGAGGATTCTTGACCTCGATCCGCCGGGGCAATATCCGCTGATGATGGCGTCTCAAGTCTACGGCCAGGTACTGCCGGACCCGAAAAAACAGCGCCAGATGGTCGAATTCGTGTATCGCCAGTTCCTGATCGATCCCAACCGGCGCTGGCGCTGGCTGGCGCACGCAGCCATCATGGCCAAGCATCGGCTCAAGGATCCGGAGTTGGCGCTACGCTTGGCCCGCGCGCTCACCGAGCATGCAACCGCATCTTCGGTTCCCGACTGGGCAAAGCAAATGCATATCTTTGTGCTCGAAGATATGGGCGAAATCGAGACCGTGAAAATCCTTCTCGGCGGCCTGCTGGTCAGCGGAACCATCACTGATTCACACGAAATACATTTTCTGACGGAGCGACTCAAAGCTCTGCAATCTGCTGAAAACTCGTCAACAACGTCGAAAAGATGACTCCTGATCAAAACAGGGAGCTGGCAAAGATGCCAATGGAATCGCCACGGAAATGCGTAGATCGCTGGAAAATTCTTTTTTATTACAGACTGTTACGAATCCCCCGCGATGGCACTGAAAAGGATATGGCCCGATTTGGGCATTTCAGCCTTAACTTCACGGAATAACATTAAGTATTTGATATTGAGTAATTTTCAATTTTATAATGCGCCGGGCATGGATCTGGCGTTATTCCATGCACCAGCATCCCCGTAAATGGAGGTAGGGCATTATGAACCGCAATCAAAACCAGGGTTTCACCCTTATTGAAATCGCCATCGTGCTGGTCATCATCGGCCTGTTGCTCGGCGGCGTTCTGAAGGGTCAGGAGTTGATCACCAGCGCACGCGTGCGCAATCTGATCTCGCAACAAGACGGAATAAAAGCGGCGTTCTTTGGCTTTCAGGACCGGTTTCGCGCACTACCAGGCGACTACACAGCAGCAACGACAAATATCACTGGCGCCGGCGGTAATGGCAACGGCAACGGCCAGATTGAACCTCTCGGTACGGTGATAACCGGCAGCAAACCGCAAGAGGATGTCCTCACCTGGGATCATCTCTCCCATGCCGGATTTATCAACGGCTCATACACGTTCGCAGCGGCACCGACTGATAATCCGCCCAGCAATCCCAAGAACCCGTACAGCATCTATCTTCAACTTGTCTACGATAGCACTTGGGGAGTTGGCGGTAATACCATCGTTAAACATAACCTGAAGACAGGCAGTCAAGTCCCTGTGGAAATCTTGGCTGAAGTGGATCGCAAAATTGACGACGGCTTGCCCTACAACGGGGGCTTCCAGTTCTCTGCATATGATGCCGGCACAGGCAATGTGCCCGCCGTGGGCGCCACCTCGACGTCACCGAACTGTGTAAACACGAGTACCGTACCGCCCAGCTGGACAACCACAAGCGGTACGACCAATTGCGGTGCAGCGAGTCTGTTCTAAGTCGAATTGCATCCGGAAAGGCCCGCCTCGCGCGGGCCTTCTTTTTGTGGCTTCCTTCCTCCACTAGCACCGGCGCATCGGTATCCTATAGACGTATCGGCTTGACAATCACAGTTCCAACGAACGTTCAGCTCAGCAAAACGCCGTTCGAGCTTCGTGTTGGGCGACCACAGCGATGACGCTGCGACAAACACAGGGGTTCACGCTCGTCGAAATTGCCATCGTGTTGGTCATCATCGGCCTTCTGCTCGGAGGCATCCTCAGGGCCTCGGAACTCATCACCAGCGCGCGCGTTCGCGCATTGATTTCGCAACAGGAAGACATTAAGGCCGCGTACTATGGCTTCGAGGAGCGGTTCCGTGCAATACCAGGTGACTTCTCGCAGGCCACTCTCAACATCCGCGGCGCAACGCAGAACGGCAACGGCAACGGCCGGATCGAGAACACTACGGTTCCGAACGAGTCCATCCTAGCTTGGGAACATCTCACGCAGTCCGGCTTCCTGGCCCCGACATTCGTCTATAACGCCACCGAATCGGCCCTGACCACCCTGTCCAATTCATACGGCGTATTCCTGCAGATCATTGATGACGGCGTGTACGGAGGCGGTACGACCGCGGCACCCAGCCCGTTACGCCACAACATCAAGACCGGTTCGCAGATCCCTGTGCACATCCTCGCCGAGGCGGACCGCAAAATCGACGATGGCATGCCGAACACCGGCAGTTTTCAATTCTCCCGCTATCAGGGCAACGGCGCCATCGCGCCCTCCGACGGAACAGCCGCCGCACCCGCCTGCACCAGTGCGACAACGGTGGCAGGAACCTGGAACGCCACCAATGGCAGCAGCAACTGCGGCGGCGCGAGTCTGTTGTAGATCCGAACGCAGGCGGAAGGGGTCTGCGATCCCCGGGCTTTCCTCGCGGCCCTCATCCCTGCATCAGGTAGCTTTCTGCCAGCGCGAGATTTTCCTGTGTGCCGCGCAGCACTACGACATCCCCCTCGGCAAGACTGGTTTGCGGGTCCGGCGTCGAGCTGCGAATATCGCGCCGCCGGATCGCCGCCACTTCCACGTTGAGTCGGGGCAGATCGAGCTCTTTCAATGTTCTTCCGACCGCAGCGCCCCCCGGCGGCAGAATTACGGAGCGCAAACGCGGCTGCAACTTGTCGTTCTCGCCTCCGATTTCATCCGTTACACCTCGGTAGAAGCCGCGGAATAGCCCGTAACGTTGCTCGCGAGTGTCGCGAATCCTTCTGAGCACACGATTGAGTGGCACGCCGAGCAACATCAGCGCCTGCGTACCGAGCATCAGGCTGCCTTCGAGAATTTCCGCGACCACTTCCGCCGCGCCCGCCTGTTTCAATTGGTCGATGTCGCTGTCGTCAATCGTTCGCACGACCACCGGCAAACCCGGCCGCAGTTCCCGCACCAGCGCCAGAATCTTGAGTGCGGAACCGGTGTCCGCATACGAGACCGCAATGACCTTGGCGCGCAACAGACCGGCGGCAATCAGAACTTCGCGCCTCGCGGCGTCGCCGAATACCACGCGCTCGCCCGCGGCCGCCGCTTCCCTGACTCGTTGCGGATCGAGATCCAGCGCGATGAAAGATATCTTGTCCCTGTCCAGAAAACGCGCCAGGTTCTGGCCGCTGCGTCCGTAGCCGCAGATGATTACATGGCTATCGGTCGACATCGCCTGGATGGCGATGTTGTGCAATGCCATCGCGCGATTCATCCACTCGGCGCCGCTGAATCTGCGCACCAACTGCTCGCTATGGTCGATGATGAATGGCGAAATCAGCATCGACAGGACGAGCACCGCCAGCGTGACCTGCAGGGTTGCAGCCGGCATCAACTGCAATTGCGCCGCCTGCGCCACCAGAACCAGTCCGAACTCCCCTGCGCCCGCCAGCGCCAGGGCCGTGCGTAATGCGACCCCGAGCTCGGCACCGAACAGCCGGGCCAAGCCCATGATCGCCGCAACCTTGCCGCCCATCACGGCAATCAGCAGCAGCCCGATCCACTTCCAGTCGACTGCCAGGACATGCAAGTCCAACCGCATGCCTACGGTGACGAAGAACAACCCCAGCAGCACGTCGCGAAACGGCTTGATGTCCTCCTCGACCTGGTAGCGATATTGCGTTTCGGATATCAGCATGCCGGCAAGGAAGGCGCCCAACGCCATCGACAGGCCGGCCAGTCCCGTCAACCACGCCAGCCGAGCGTGATCATCAGGACATTCAAAACGAACAGTTCGGAAGATTTCCGCCGCGCAACCAGCGTGAACCAGTTGCGCATGAGAGGCTGACCGACGCTCAATAGCAGGATCAGCACGAGGCCGGCTTTGGCGAGCGCGATCAGAAGTTCGCGGACTACCGCCTCGCCACCCTGGCCGAGTGCCGGATACAAGATTAGCAGGGGCACGACCGCAAGGTCCTGAAACAGCAGGATGCCGATAATATGGCGGCCGTGGGGGGTGTTCAGTTCCAGACGCTCCGCGAGCATTTTCGCGAGGATCGCCGTCGAAGACATGGCAAATACGCCACCGAGGATCAGCCCGTTGCGTCACTCCTGGCCGAACAGGACAGCAACTGCGAGGCAGGTAAGCAAAGTGATCCCGACCTGCGCCAACCCGAGGCCGAACACCATGCGCCGCATCGTCATCAGCTTGGGCAGGCTGAATTCCAGGCCAATGCTGAACATCAGGAAGACAACGCCGAATTCGGCGAGATGGCGCGTGTCCTCGTTATCGGTGATGAGGCCGATCGAGTACGGCCCGATGAGAACGCCGACAAGAAGATAGCCCAGTAATGCAGGCAGCTTCAGGATCCTGAATATCACGACGACCACGACGGCCGCAGCAAGCAGCAGGAGCACAAGCTCAAGGATTCCGAGGCTCATGGGGTCGCGCACCGGGATAAGTCGGGGTGAGTGAACTCTAGCACGGCGTTTTCGCCGGCCGGAGTACCCGCCGGTTGCCATGAGTTATACTCGACGCCCATGACAAATCTGGGAAATCTCGACTCCCGGCAGGCGCTCGAATCAGGACGGCGCGTACTCGAGATCGAGGCGCGCGCTGTGCACGAGCTCGCGGACAGGCTCGATGCGAATTTCGTGCGGGCCGCTGAAATCGTATTCGGCTGCAAGGGCCGGGTGGTGGTCAGCGGCATCGGCAAATCGGGCCACATCGCGCGCAAGATCGCTTCCACGCTGGCCAGTACCGGCACCCCGGCGTTTTTCGTTCATCCCGCGGAGGCCAGTCACGGCGATCTTGGCATGGTGACCCGGGATGACGTCATGATCGCGCTGTCGAATTCGGGGGAAAGCGGCGAATTACTCGTGATCGTGCCGCTGATCAAGCGCCTGGGGGGCAAGCTCATCGCCATGACTGGCAATCCGAATTCTTCGCTCGCGCGCGAAGCCGATGTGCACCTTGACGCCACTGTGGCGGAAGAGGCCTGCTCCCTCGGGCTCGCGCCCACGGCCAGCACCACGGCAGCGCTGGCGCTGGGTGACGCGCTGGCGGTTACGCTGCTTGAGGCACGCGGATTCGGCAAGGAGGATTTTGCACGCTCGCATCCCGGCGGGAGCCTGGGTCGCCGTTTGCTCACCCACGTGCGTGATGTCATGCGCACGGGCGAATCAATTCCGGCTGTAACGGAGCATGCGTCATTTGCCGAAGCCATCCTGGAGGTTTCGAGGAAAGGCATGGGAATGACGGCTGTGACGCGAGACGACAAGCGCGTCGTGGGAATTTTCACCGATGGCGACCTGCGGCGCGCGCTGGAGAAAGGCGATGACTTGCGCAACATGGGTCTGGCCAAGTTGATGACGCCAAATCCGCGCTTCGTACGGCCCGAGCAACTCGCTGCGGAAGCCGCCGATCTCATGGAGCAATGCAAGATCTCGCAGTTGCTGGTACTGGATGGGAATCAGCATCTCGTGGGAGCGCTGAACATGCACGATCTGATGCGGGCGAAAGTCATCTGAGCATGCCGCCACTCTCATCCCCAGGCCGATGCCGGTCGACTGCGCGATGAACAAACGCCTGATCGCACGCGCACACCGCATCCGGCTCGCCATTTTCGATGTCGACGGCGTGTTGACGGATGGAACTCTCTACCTCAGCGAGCACGGCGAGGAGATGAAAGCCTTCAATATTCTCGATGGGCTTGGCTTGAAGATGCTCTCCGCCAGCGGCGTCGTTACAGCGCTGCTCTCCGGGCGCAAATCAAAAATCGTCGCGCTGCGCGCGAAGGAGATCGGGATTTCGCACCTGCTGCAGGGTGTCGTCGACAAGCTCGAAACCTATCATCGTCTGTTGCGCAAGCTCGATCTAGCCGAAGAAGAGACCTCCTTTATGGGCGATGACCTGCCGGATCTGCCGGTGCTGCGTCGCTGCGGACTCGCTTTCAGCGTTCCCGACGCGCCTGAAATCGTGCGCAGCCACGTTCACTACGTCACGAGAACACCGGGCGGCCGGGGTGCTGCGCGCGAAGCCTGCGAATTTCTGATGCGCGCGAGGGGAACCCTGGAAAGCCAGATGCGGATATATCTGGCATGAACGACAGACTCGTCACCTGGTCTCCGCTGATCCTGCTGGCATTGCTGGCGACGATGAGCTTCTGGCTGGATCGAAAGGTTCAGCCGCAGGCGCATGGTCCCGACGGTAGCGCCCGACACGATCCGGACTTCATCGTCGAGGGATTTTCAGCGGTAAAGATGAATCCCGACGGAACGCGTCGCTATGCGCTGGCAGCCAAGCGCATGGTGCATTTTCCGGATGATAACAGCACGCAACTGGAGTTGCCGCGCCTGGTCTACTTCGATTACCAGCGTGCCCCGGTGACGATACGCTCGGAAACAGCCGAAGCCGTGCAGGGCGGCGACGAGGTATTCTTCCGCGACGACGTGCAGATCATCCGTTCGGCCTATGCCAGCAACGCCGAGCTCGGCGTGTTCACCAGTTTCCTGCATGTCATTCCCGACAAAGACGTAGCCATGACCGACAAACCGGTGCGTATGGTCGAGGGAAATTCCACGGCCAGTTCGGTTGGCTTAGAATTCAACAATGTCAGCCGCGAGATCAAACTGCTGTCGGACGTAAAGGCCAGCTATGCAACGCCCAGGCACACTGTTCAGAAACCGCCGGATCCCGGCCATCGATAGGCTGCTTCGTCTGGCGGCAATCGCGGCATTGGCGGCCGGGCTGAGCAGCTCCCTGCCGGTCGTGGCGGAACGTGCCGATCGCGACAAGCCGGTCAACCTCGAAGCTGACCGCGTCGATCTCGATGATGCCAAAAAAGAGGCCGTATTCGTCGGCAATGTCACGCTCACCCAGGGCACATTGATCATCAAGGGCGACAAGATCATCGTCAAGCAGGACGCTGAAGGATTTCAGTACGGCATCGCTTACGGAAACCCGGCGCATTTTCGCCAGAAGCGCGAAGGCTACGATGAATACATCGAAGGCTTTTCCGAGCGCCTTGAGTACGACGGCAAGGCCGACAAGATGCAGATGTTCACCAACGCACGCATCCAGCGCGGCGGCGACGAAGTCCGCGGCGACTACATCTCGTACAATGCGGTCACCGAACTTTTCCAGGTGATCGGGGGAGGCAAATCGGCCGCTACTACCGGCAATCCCCAGGGTCGGGTGCGTGCGGTCATCCAGCCCAAACCGAAACCCGGAGCCCCTGCCGCCTCGCCGGGCGCCGTGGAACTGAGACCTTCGGAGGCGGTACAAACTCCGAAACAATGACGGTTTGGCGGACCGTCCTGCCTACCCATCGATGAGCCAGCTGCGCGCGGAGAAACTGAAGAAGCGCTATAAGGCGCGTACTGTCGTCAAGGATGTCTCGCTCGACGTTTCCAGCGGCGAAGTCGTCGGCCTGCTCGGGCCCAACGGCGCGGGCAAGACCACCTGCTTCTACATGATGGTAGGCCTGGTAGCGCTTGACGGTGGCGATCTCTTCCTCGACGAGCAGGCTCTTACCCATACGCCCATCCATCGGCGCGCCCGCCTTGGCCTGTCCTACCTGCCTCAGGAAGCGTCGATCTTTCGCAAACTGACGGTCGCGGAGAATATCCGGGCCGTCCTCGAATTGCGCGATCTGGACGAAGAGGCCATTCATGCCCAACTCGATTCGCTGCTGCACGATCTGCACATTGCCCACTTGCGCAACAGCCCGGCCATCAGCCTGTCCGGCGGAGAGCGCCGCCGCGTCGAAATCGCGCGGGCGCTCGCCACCCAACCGCGCTTCATCCTGCTCGATGAACCCTTCGCCGGGGTCGATCCGATCGCGGTGCTGGACATCCAGAAAATCATCCGCTTCTTGCGGGAGCGCGATATCGGGGTACTGATCACGGACCATAATGTCCGGGAGACACTCGGCATATGCGACCGCGCGTATATCATCAACGACGGGTCCGTGCTGGCCGCGGGCAAGCCCGAGGAAATCGTTTATAATGAAAGCGTAAGAAAAGTCTATTTGGGCGAGCACTTCCGGCTGTAAGGGCCGCATGCCGTCCTCGAAGTTCCGGGCCGCCCAATTTCGCGCCTGATACCGACAGCCAGCCGATGAAGCATTCCCTGCAACTCAAACTTTCGCAGCACCTGACGCTAACGCCGCAGTTGCAGCAATCCATCCGGCTTTTGCAGCTGTCCACACTGGAACTGAATCAGGAAATAGAGACGTTTCTGCAGGAAAACCCGTTACTGGAGCGCGACGAGGAAGAGGAGATTCCCGCCCCGCCGCCGTCCCTGACGCCGGCCACGACGTCCGCCACCTCATCGGATTCCGAGTCCAACCCGGCGTCCAACGAAAACGGGCCAGCCGATGAACGCCCCGCCGGCGAAACCGACTGGTCGATCGACGACGGCTATGGTTCGTTCAGCGGGCAGGATGGCGACGAAGACTCCGAGGCGCCGCGGGCGGCCGCAGAGCCGGCAAAGCTGCGCGATCATCTGCTCGACCAGATCAATCTCATGCAGATGCCCGATCAGGACAAGCGCATCGTTGCGTTCCTGATCGACAATCTGGACGACGATGGTTATATGACCCAGGATCTCGTCGAACTGGCGGCGCTGTTGCCGATCGAACTCGAGATCGATTCCGAGGCGCTGACCATCGGGTTGAAATACCTGCAAAGCCTGGACCCTGCCGGCATCGGTGCGCGCAACTTGAGCGAATGTCTGGCACTGCAGCTCGACGCGCTACCCGAAGACACGCCCTATCTGGATGAGGCCTCCCTTGTCGTCAAACAGCATTTGGACGTATTCGCCGCGCGCGATTATTTCCGGCTCAAGAAGCTGCTGCGCTGCGATGACGATGTGCTGCGCACCATACAGGCGATGATCATCGGGCTCAATCCGCGGCCGGCTGCCAATTTTTCCGGCACTGAAACACGCTATATCATTCCGGATGTCGTGGTGCGCAAAACCAAGGGAATGTGGGTGACGACGCTCAACCCGGAAGCCATGCCGAAACTTCGCATCAACCGTATGTACGCCGACATACTGCACCGCAATCGCGACGCCAGCTTCCAGCAGCTTGCCGGCCAGTTGCAGGAAGCAAAGTGGCTAATCAAGAATGTGCAACAGCGCTTCGACACCATCCTGCGCGTTTCACAGGCCATCGTCGATCGCCAGCGCCATTTCTTCGAGCATGGCGAGGTCGCGATGCGTCCGCTGGTATTGCGCGAGATCGCCGAAACCCTGGGCCTGCACGAATCCACGGTTTCACGCGTCACCACGCAGAAGTTCATGCTTACGCCACGCGGCATTTTCGAACTCAAGTATTTCTTCGGCAGTCACGTATCCACTGAAACCGGCGGCGCCTGTTCCGCAACCGCCATCCGGGCGCTCATCAGGCAGATGGTTGGCGAGGAGGATACGCGCAAACCCTTGAGCGACAGCCAGATCTCAGAAGTGCTCGGCAAGCAGGGCATCATGGTGGCGCGCCGCACTATCGCGAAATATCGGGAATCTCTGCAGATTCTTCCGGTCAATCTGCGTAAGTCGATCTGATCAACCCCAAATGGAGGGAATGCCTATGAATCTTCAGCTATCAGGCCACCACCTGGACGTTACTCCCGCCATCCGTTCTTACGTCATCGACAAGCTCAACCGCATTTCTCGTCACTTCGACCATGTCATCGACGTCAACGTCGTCATGTCCGTCAACAAACTGGACCACAAGGTCGAGGCCAACGTGCACGTGCGAGGCAAGGATATCCACGTCGAATGCATCGACGCGAACATGTACGCCGCCATCGACGGCCTGGCCGACAAGCTCGACCGCCAGATTCTCAAACACAAGGAGAAGAGCGTCGATCACCACCAGGAAGAATCTTTCCGCAATCTGCCCTTGTCGTAGCCGAGCCACGCCCCCGAATCTGCCATGAGTCTGATATCGAGACTGCTGCCGGTCGCCAACATTACGCTCGACCTCGACGTCGCCAGCAAGAAACGGGTGTTCGAGCACGTCGGCCTGCTCTTTGAAAATGCGCTCGGTATCGGCCGCAGCCAGGTATTCGAAGCACTGTTCGCGCGTGAGCGCATGGGTTCAACCGGGCTGGGTCACGGCATCGCCATTCCGCACGGGCGCATCAAGGGGCTGCGCGATGCCGCCAGCGCGTTCGTGCGTACCAGCGGTCCGATTCCGTTCGAAGCGCCGGACGGCAATCCCGTCAATCTGATTTTTGTATTGCTCGTTCCGGAGAAGGCGACCGACCTGCACCTGCAGATTTTGTCGGAACTGGCCCAGATGTTCAGCGACAAGGAAATGCGCGCACAACTTGCCGGGTTACCGGACGCCGTAACCGTACAGCAGGTCATCAGCAAATGGGAACCGCATGCCCCAAACCAGCGTCGCGCAGCTGTTTGAAGACAATGCCGATGCGCTCAAGCTCACCTGGGTTTCCGGGCCGCGGGAGCCTTCGCCGTTTCTCGACAGCAGCGAGATCAACCAAGCCTCCCAGGGACTCATCGGCCACCTGAATCTGGTCCATCCCAACTGGATCCAGATTTTCAGCCGTACCGAAGCGGTTTATTTTGCCTCGCTCAGCGAAAACGACCAGCGCGAGTCACTGGCACGGCTTGCCGGCAGCGGCTTGGTGTGCATCATCCTCAGCGAGCAGGAAAAGCCGCCGGCCACGCTCGCAGAATTCGCCGCTTTGCGCAATATCCCGCTGCTTTCCTCACCCCTGCACAGCCTGCAGATCATCTGGGTCGTGCGTACTTATCTCGGGCGTGCGCTCGCGGAATTTGTCACCCGCCACGGCGTATTTCTCGACGTGCTGGGCATGGGCATGCTGATCACCGGGGAGAGCGGGGTGGGCAAAAGCGAGCTTGCGCTGGAGCTGATCTCGCGCGGCAGCGGACTGGTCGCAGACGACGTTGTCGAACTCTATCACATCGCGCCCGAAACGCTGGAGGGCCGCAGCCCCGAGTTGCTGAAGGATTATCTGGAAGTGCGGGGCCTGGGCATGCTCAACATCCGTACCATCTTCGGCGAAACTGCTGTACGTACCAAGAAGAACCTCAAGCTGATCGTGCAGATGGAAAAACCGGTGGGCGGTGTCGTTCCAGGCCTGGAGCGACTGCCGCTCAATGCAAGTTCCGAAGACATCATGGGCATCAGCGTTCGCAAGGTCGTGTTGCCGGTTGCGGCCGGCCGTAACCTCGCGGTGCTGGCCGAAGCGGCGGTGCGCAATTATGTCCTGCAGTTACGCGGCATCGACAGTACCCAGGAATTCATCCAGCGTCAGGAGAAGCAACTGAACAGGCGCGGCTGAGGTTTGCGCACCGGGAATCATGCAACTCATCGTCATCAGCGGCCTTTCCGGTTCGGGCAAGAGCATTGCGCTCAATGTGCTCGAAGACAGCGCCTATTACTGTGTCGACAATCTGCCGGCCAAGCTGCTCAACGGCCTGATGCAGTTCCTTGCGCAGGAAGGTTACGAGCGCGTCGCTGTCAGCATCGACGTGCGCAGCGGCGCGACGCTTTCGGAACTGCCGGGTTATCTGTCGCAGCTCAGGGAGCGCGGCATCGATGTTCACCTGATCTTTCTCGATTCCAAGACCGAAACCCTGGTCAAGCGCTTTTCCGAAACCCGGCGCCGGCATCCGCTCGCGGACCGGGATCGCACGCTGCCCGAATGCATCGAGCACGAACGCGAATTGCTGGGCGACATCGGCGACTTGGGCCACCGCATCGACACCAGCGACCTGCATCCCGGCGTGTTGCGATCCTGGATAAAAGATATTCTGCAGACGGACGAACCCGGTCTGCGGTTGCTGTTCCAGTCCTTCGGCTTCAAGCACGGCATCCCGCTCGATGCGGACATGGTGTTCGACGTGCGCTGCCTGCCCAATCCGCATTACGATCCCGAACTGCGTCCGCTGACCGGCAAGGACGCACCGGTGGTTGCGTTCCTCGAGGCCAACGCCAACGCGCGCGAGATGCTGGCCGACGTGCGCGACTATGTCGAAAAATGGCTGCCCTGCTTCGTTCGCGACAACCGAGCCTATCTCACTGTTGCGATCGGCTGCACCGGCGGCCGCCATCGGTCGGTGTATTTCGCCGAATCGCTGGCGGCCTACTTTCGCGTCAGCCGCAATGTACTGGTGCGCCATCGGGAGTTGTCAGCGTGAGTACGTTGTATTCACGCCGCTAAAAACATTCACCGCCAAGGATTTCCTTGAACGCAAAAACCGGGTATTGCACATGAATAAGCCCCGGACCATCACGCTGGCCTTGACCGGCGCGTCCGGCATGCCCTACGGCATCCGGCTGCTGGAATGCCTGCTCAGGGCGGGTGTCACGGTTTATCTGCTCTATTCGCAGGCTGCCCAGATTGTCGCTCGCCAGGAAATGGATCTGTCGTTGCCGGCGCGGGCCCGGGATGCCGCAGAATTTTTCGGCACGCGGTTCGGCACCCCTCCCGGACAGCTGCAGGCTTTCGGCCGCGAAGAGTGGTTCGCGCCGGTCGCTTCCGGATCCAATCCGGCCGATGCGATGGTGATTTGCCCTTGCACCATGGGGACGCTTGCGGCCATAGCGGCTGGAATGGCCGACAATCTGATCGAGCGCGCCGCCGACGTGGCCTTGAAGGAAGCGCGCAAACTGGTGCTGGTCCCTCGCGAAACACCGTTGTCGGCGATCCATCTGGAGAACATGCTCAGGGTCGCGCGCGCGGGCGCGATAATCCTGCCCGCCAATCCCGGCTTTTATCACCATCCGCAAAGCGTGCAGGGGCTCGTCGATTTCGTGGTGGCGCGAATCCTCGACCACGTCGGCATCGAACACGATTTGATGCCACGCTGGGGCGAGGCAGGGAACAATGAAGGCTGATCCACCCGCAGACCAAGTGATCTTCGTGTCTCTGTCACAGGTGACATGACGAACCTCCCGATTTTTCCGCTCAATACCGTCCTTTATCCCGGCGGCCTGTTGCCGTTGAAGATCTTCGAGCAGCGCTATCTCGACATGACCAAGGCCTGCGTGCGCGATGCCACGCCGTTCGGCGTATGCCGCATCCGTGAAGGCCGGGAAGTGGGATTGCCTGCCGTGCCCGACCCGATAGGCTGCACCGCCCTCATTGCCGAATGGGAAATGCCCCACATCGGCGTCTTTCATCTGCAGGCCCTGGGCCAGAAGGCGTTCCGCATCGAGTTCCTGGAAGACAACGCCGGCACGATAGGCCAGGAATCGTTCGCGCTTTGCCGCCGCGTGTTGAAGCAGGTCGTCGAAAAAATCGGGATGGGTTATTTTTCCCCGCCGCTAGCCTTTGACGATCCGCGCTGGACCAGTTACCGCTTGGCCGAAGTGCTGCCACTCGAATTGGAGGAAAAGCAGAGCCTGCTGGCATTGCGCAACGACGGCGAACGCCTGCGGCACCTGTACGCTTATCTGCAGCAGGCCGCCTGATTACCTAGCCGCGATCGAGCCGGCGCAGAATGGCCCGCACAGGCGCCGGTACCGCGGCGTTGATCGCGTCGGCCGGCGTCAGCCATACCTGCCCGGGTGAATGCGCGCGACGCTCCAGTCGAGTCACCCGTAACAGCGCGGGCGTGATGGTGAGTGCGAAATGCGTGAAACCGTGATGGACATCGGGTAGCGCACCCTCCGAGGTCACTTCCGCGCCGAATCGCGTGCGCAACTCGTGCGCCGCGTCGCCCAGATCCGCGATTTCAGGAAAGCTCCACAGGCCGCCCCAGAGGCCCGGCGCCGGCCGTTTTTCCAGCAGAACCTCGCGGTCGCGCCGCAGGATCAGCATCACGGTCGATTTTTCCGGCAGTGTCCTGGCCGGCCTCGGTGCCGGCAGCATGGTTATGCGATTCTCGCGCCTGGCCACGCAATCATCATGCAGCGGGCATACCTCGCAGCGCGGCCGGCTGCGGGTACATACGCCTGCTCCGAGATCCATCAATCCCTGCGTGTAGGCTTCGATCTCGTTGGACGGCACCAGCCCTTCGGCGCGCGCCCACATCGCCGCCTCGATTTTCTTCTCGCCGGGAAAACCTGCGATGCCGAACATGCGCGCGAACACCCGCTTCACATTGCCATCGAGAATCGGTCGCCGCGCGCCGAAAGCAAACACGGCAATGGCGCCCGCCGTCGAACGCCCGATTCCCGGCAGTGCGACGATGTCCTCAAACACGCTCGGAAATGTACCGGCATTTCGTTCGACTATTGCCAACGCGGCCCGGTGCAGATTGCGCCCGCGCGCGTAGTAGCCCAGTCCGCTCCACAAGGCGAGCACATCGTCTTCCTGGGCAGCAGCCAGACTGGCGAGATCCGGGAAACGCGCAAGGAAGCGCTGGTAATAAGGCACGACGGCCGATACCTGCGTCTGTTGCAGCATGATCTCGGACAGCCAGATCCGATACGGATCGCGCGTACGCTGCCAGGGAAGATCGTGGCGGCCGGCCGCCCGCTGCCACTCGATTACACGTGCCGCAAAGGATTTCATTGCGGACCCTGATACCCCGGTCAGAACAATTTCTTCAGTTTTCCCTTGAGCTTGTCCTCGAGCTTGTCCTTGATTACTTCCTTCTTTTCCTCGAGTTTTTGTTTAGTGGTATCCGCCAGGACCGAACCGAATTCGAGTTTGTACTTAAGCGCCGCGAACGGACCGGACGCGCGCACCGGAATAGTCAGGCCCTTGAGGTCGGTCATGTCCTTGCCGCCCTGCCCGGCGCCGGAAGCAACCACAGCCGCTTTTACCAGATAATTCAGTGTGCTGTCCGGCAGGTTGATATCACCTTCTCCAGTTAATCGCAGGAACGGCGATTTGGCCAGGAAATCGCCGTTGTGGGCAATGCCATTTTTGATATCGAAGCTGGCGGTCAGCTCGGAAAAATCCGTCTTCTCGCCGGACGCCGCGGCCTGTTCCGTTTCGCGCTTGCCGCCGGTTAACAGCGTTTTGGCATTGCGCATCGACTGCGCCAGATTGATGCCCTTGATGGCGCCGTCCTTGAGTTCGAGCCGGGCCGTTCCATTAAGCGCCTTCTTCATCGCTGAGACCAGATTGCCCGTCGTTGTCACATCCAGCGCCACGTTCCCACGACCCTCCAGAAGGTCCTGCCCGGTCGCGTCGTGCAGCAGCGAGCCGATCGAGATTCCCGTGAGGTTCTGCTTGACGGCAACGCGATTGGAATTTGCATCGACCGATGCCGTCCCCTTCACGCTGCCCTGATAGATATTTGCGGCCAGCGGATCGACCTCGAGACGGCCATTCTTGGCCCGGATGTCGACGCGCACGTTCTGCGCTTTGAGGTTCGACGCCGTCAGATCGCCAATGCGCAGGCTGCCGGTGACATCGAGTTTCCTGATCGGGGAAAAATCGATCGGCTGCTCGGTTTGCGGGGCGGCCGTCGCCTTCGTCGTCTCGCCGGACTTCTTTGGCGGCAGATATTTATCGACGTTGAGCTTGTCGATTGCAATGTCGAATGTACTGCGCAACGCAGTAAAATCTGCGACGGCGACCTTCGCCTTGATGCTGCTTTCGTCCACCTTTATGGCCAGATCGGCATTGGCCGTCTGCTTTTTCAGATCGGCGCCGACGCTCCCGGACAGTTCGGCAATAAAGCCGGCGACGCCGGCCGCGTCGCCGTTGAGCTTTACCATCAAACCATCCACCGAGAACACCTGTTTTTCCAGATCCGCCACCAGTGTGCCACCCAGCTGCAGTCGGAGATCCGTCTTCGGCTGATTTGCCCTGATCGTCGCGCCGAGATCGAATTTCGCGGGAACACCCGGCGCCACGCGGCCGGTCTTGAGATTGAAATCCGAGATGGCATAGTCGGCACCGGCGGCCTCGTCTTTCCAGACCAGCATGCCTTTGCTGATGCGCACGCCATCGACTTCGAGTTTGATCTCCGGCGTTTGCGTCGTGGCGGGTTCTGCCGGCTTCGCGGGGGCTTCTTGCTTTTCCCCGCCGAGCAAATCGTCGAAGTTGGTCTTGCCATCCTTGTGCTTGACCAGAGTGGCATGCAGCCCGTCGAGCCGGATCTGATCCACGACGACTTGCCTGGACAGCAATGGAATCAGGGCCAGAGAAACCCGCATGTCATCCAGGCCGGCAAAATCCTTTTCGCTTTTGAATTCCGACAACCTGGTTTTGCCCAGGTGCACGCCAAGTTTCGGGAACAGCATGAGACGGATGTCACCCTCGATCGTCAGCGTGCGCTGCGTTTTTTCCTTCACCAGATCGGCGACCTGGGTCTTGTACTGGTTCGGGTCAAAAGTCGCGGCAATGAAGGCGAGCGCACCGGCAAACAAAAGAACCACAGTACCCACCGCAATCAGAACCCATTTCAGCAATTTCATGGACATGTTCCCGCATAGAATTCGACCGTGACATTATCGCGCCCTGATGCGGGCTGCGCCATCGTCATCTGCGGATCGTGTCGGCGGGTTCGGCGCGATGCCGCGCCGACGGATCGCGCAGAGCCATGAACGGTCTTGCTGGAACGTCAGATGGTGTTGCGGCCGATTCAGATTGCCTCAGCGACCAGGCTATTCTTCGAACGGGCCCCTCGGATTGCTCGTCGTCGAACCAGGCCAATTGCATCAGCATCGTCACGCCAACAGACGAAAAGGGCCTGCGCGGCCCTTTTAGATATGTGTTGGAGCGGGTGAACGGGATCGAACCGTCGTATGCAGCTTGGGAAGCTGCCGTTCTGCCATTGAACTACACCCGCGAACGGTTAATTCTACGACAGGTTGCCTGAAATGAAAGGAGCAGCGTCGCGTCCGGTCCGCATTGCCGCTGCGGGCGGGCCAATCCTCGAAGTCCTATCCCAGGTACGCAGCGCTCGTTCTACCCTTGAACGACACCCGCGTGCTAGCATTGATGTTACAGAATCCATTGCCTATTTTGACGTGATTGCACTCACAATCAACGGCTGGCAGAGTTCTTTCCCTGCCCCGCTCAACGTTGCCGATCTGATCGAACAGCTCGAGTTGCAGGGCAAGCGCATCGCGCTGGAACGCAACGGCGAAATCGTCCCGCGCAGCCTATTCGGGGCGATGGAACTGAACGACGGCGATGCGCTCGAAATTGTGGTCGCGGTCGGGGGCGGCTGAAGAACCGTGATTGGTAACTGGTGACTGGTGATTGGTGGGGACCCGGTTGTCGAGTCTTCAACCAGTCACAAGTCACCAATCACTCGTCACCGCAGTCATGGATCAACTCATCATCGCAGGGAAGGCCTACTCGTCGCGCTTGCTGGTCGGTACCGGCAAGTACAGGGATTTTGCGCAGACGCGCGAAGCGATCGAGGCGAGCGGCGCCCAGATCGTGACGGTGGCAATCCGTCGCACAAACATCGGGCAGAATCCGGGCGAGCCCAACCTGCTCGACGTGCTGACGCCACAGCGTTACACCATCCTGCCGAACACCGCAGGCTGTTACAGCGCGCAGGACGCCGTGCGTACCCTGCGCCTCGCGCGCGAGTTGCTCGACGGCCATGACCTGGTGAAACTCGAAGTCCTCGGCGATCCCCACACGCTCTATCCCAACATGGTAGAAACCCTTTCTGCGGCCGAGACGCTGGTGGGGGAAGGCTTCAAGGTCATGGTGTATACGTCCGACGATCCGATCCTGGCCCGCCAGCTGGAGCAAATCGGTTGTGTGGCCGTCATGCCGCTCGCGTCGCTGATCGGCTCGGGCATGGGCATCCTCAATCCGTGGAATCTGCAGATCATCATCGACAATGCGACTGTGCCGGTCCTGGTGGATGCCGGAGTGGGTACCGCATCGGACGCGGCCATCGCTATGGAACTCGGCTGCGATGGTGTACTGATGAACACCGCCATCGCTGCGGCGCACGACCCAGTTCTGATGGCGTCGGCCATGAAGAAAGCCGTCCAGGGCGGACGCGAGGCCTATCTCGCCGGTCGCATGCCGAAAAAACTTTACGCCGCCGCTGCGTCTTCACCGGTTGGTGGCACTATCGGCTCCGCCAGCCGGGGAAAAGCCGCCTGAATCAAAAAACAACACTCTTCATGCGAGTAACGTCTGGCACCACAGCGGCGCGGCGTTATATCCGCGCCCGGTGAGTTCCCCGCAACGACATATCCGCAGTTTCGTACTGCGCCAGGGACGCGTTTCGAACGCGCAGCGGCGCGCCGTCGCGTCGCTGCTGCCCCTGTTCGGCATCGCTTATGCCGCCGCGCCATGCGACTTTGAAGCCGCCTTCACCCGGTGTGCACCGAAGTTTCTCGAAATCGGTTTCGGCATGGGCGAGACCACCGCGCAGATCGCAGCCGGCCATCCGCACAACGACTACCTCGGCATCGAAGTGCATACGCCTGGCGTCGGCGCGCTGCTGCGGCTGATCGAAGCGCAGCAGCTGACCAACATCCGCATCGTCCAGCACGACGCAGTGGAAGTCGTCACGCACATGATTCCAGCGACCAGCTTGTCCGGCATCCATGTGTTCTTTCCCGACCCCTGGCCGAAGAAGCGCCATCACAAACGCCGGTTGCTGCAGCCCGCGTTCGTGCATCTGCTGGCAAGCCGGCTGCAAGCGGGCGGCTACCTGCATGTGGCAACCGATTGGGAGGAGTATGCGCTGCAGATCCTGCAGGTCCTCTCGGATGAAGCATTACTGGTCAACAGTGTGGAAGGCTTTGCGCCTCGCCCGGATTACCGGCCGCTGACCAAATTCGAAAGCCGCGGGCTCAAGCTCGGTCATCAGGTCCGGGACATTGTGTTCCACGCTCGCGGCTAAGCCGGCCGATGGCCGGCCACAGGAGCGTTGATGCAAAGGACACAAAGGAAGGGCACGAAAGGCCGCAGAGAAAGCTGAACAAGAACGATATCTGCCAGTCACCTGTTCCTTCATTGTTTTTGCGTTCCTCTGAGTCCTCTCTTGTTTTTCCTCCGCGCCCTCTGCGTCAACGCTCTTATCGCTGTCTACAGGACAGCTGATTACGTTTTTAGAAAAATCTGCAGCAGGTCGTTGAGAAAGCGCTGGCCCTTGAGCGTCGGCCACAGCCGCAGGTGATCGCGCTCGATCAGTCCGCGCGACTCGGCCTCCTGTAATTCCCTGCGCAACACGTGCAATGGCAAGCCGGTGCGCGCCGCGAACGACGATAGTTCGAACCCATCGATAAGCCGCAACGCATTCATCATGAATTCGAAGGGCAGGTCGTCGGCCGCCACCACCTGCTCTTGCTGCACGCCCAGGCCCGCCTGCGCTTTTTCCATATATTCGCGCGGCTGCTTGTAACGCATCTGGCGCAGGATGCGGTCGGCGTACGATAACTTGCCATGCGCGCCGGCGCCGATGCCCAGATAGTCGCCGAAGGTCCAGTAGTTCAGGTTGTGTCTGGCTTCCCGGCCGGATTTCGCGAACGCCGAAGTTTCGTAGTGCCGGTAGCCGGCATCGGCAAGACGCGTTTCGACGGCCTGTTGCATGTCGGCCGACATCTCGTCGTCCGGTAGCGGGGGCGGATGACGGTGAAACAGCGTGTTCGGCTCGATCGTGAGGTGATAAGCGGACACGTGAGCAGGCGAAAAGCCGATCGCGCTATCGATGTCGGCAACGGCCTGCGCCACCGTCTGTCCCGGCAAGGCATACATCAGATCGAGGTTGAAATTGTCGAAGCTCGATTGCGCGATCTCGATGGCGGCGCGCGCCTGCGCCGCGTCGTGGATGCGCCCGAGTAACTTGAGATGCCCGGCGTTGAAACTCTGGATGCCGATCGACAGCCGGTTGATGCCGAGCGCACGGAACTCGGCGAACTTGCGCGCCTCGAAGGTGCCCGGGTTCGCCTCCAGCGTAATTTCGGAATCCGGCGCGAGCGGCAGGCGCGCGCGGATGGCCGACAGCAGGTCGTCGAGCGCGCGCGCGGACAGCAACGACGGCGTGCCGCCGCCGAAGAACACCGTATACACCGGGCGCCCCCAGACTTGGGGCAGCGCCATTTCCAGATCGGCGAGGAGTGCCGCGATATATATTTTTTCAAGTGCCGGTTCAATGCCTGGCAATTCCCTCCCCGCTGTCAGGGGGAGAGGGGGCTTGAGCTCATGCGAATTAAAGTCGCAATAAGGACATTTGCGCACACACCAGGGGATGTGAACGTAGAGGGACAGCGGGGGCAAGGCCGACAGCGCCACCGTTGCGTTGTTTATGGGTGACTCCAGGATCTGCGTGGCCATCTTGAAGGAATTCCGGTTTCTACTATAACCTGTTCCGCTGTATCGTCCGCCATGCAACGGCCACGCCACCTGTCATCACCGCAATGACGCAATCCGCCAGAGAAAATCCGATTGGTGTCTTCGACTCCGGCGTAGGCGGACTGACCATCTTGCGGGCCGTGCGCATGGCGTTGCCCTGCGAAAACCTCATTTACGTCGCCGACGCTGCCTACGTTCCTTACGGACAAAAATCGCCGGAGCAGATTCGGGACCGCGCCTTGGCGATCGGTGGCTTTCTGCTCCAACAAGGGGCCAAGGCCATCGTCGTCGCCTGCAATACGGCGACCGCCGCCGCCATCGATGCAATGCGGGCGTGGTTGCCGATCCCCTGCGTCGGCGTCGAACCGGCGGTCAAGCCCGCCGTGGCCGCCACGCGCAGCGGCGTGGTCGGCGTGCTCGCGACGCCAGCCACCCTGGCGAGCGAACGCTACGGCAGCCTGGTCAAGCGCTTTGCGGCCGGCGTCCGGATCGTGGCGCGACCCTGCGCCGGTCTGGCGGAACACATCGAGCGGGGCGATCTCGATGGCGAACGCACCGAGCAACTGCTGCGCGGCTTCGTCGAGCCGCTCCTGACTGAGCACGCCGACGTGATCGTGCTCGGCTGCACCCACTATCCGCTGGTCGCGCATATCGTGCGGCGCATCGCCGGCCCTGGTGTGACCGTCATCGAAAACGGCACCGCCGTGGCAAAGGAATTGGCAAGACAATTGACGCTGCGCGGATCGGCGCGGACGGGCGGCACAGGATGGGAAACTTTCTGGACCAGCGGGCCGACGCCGCGCATTGAACCGCTGCTGACCGAACTATGGGCACCGCACGCCCCCCTGCAACGCCTGCCGGCGTTTCAGAGCGATGCCGGACGGGACTTCAACGCAGCATCCTGAAAATCCTGACCACCCGCAGCACGGCCATCACGACCAGTCCGCTGCGATAGCCCACGCGCAGCAACTTGCCCGGCCCCAACACCGCCAGCGCGGCCGCGACGATGGCGACACCAACCGGACGCGATTTAAGGTGGCGATAGCCGCGCCAGACAACCTCAACGATAGCCAGCGACTGCCGGACCGCGGCGGCCTGAACGGCCAGCTCGCCACGCTGCTCGGCTGTCTGCACCACCAGCAACCGGCGCTTGCGTACGATTTCGCGCAGGCGGGTACTCATCTCCCACCCAGGCGGTCGCGATCCTTGGCGAGTTCCTCGAGCGTAGCCTTGAACAGATGCGGCCTGTCCCGCGCCAATGCCCGGACCCGCAGGGTCGAAATCAGCGCTAATACTGCGAATCCCGCCGCCAGGAGGATGGCCGCCAGAATCCGGTTGCTATCCCAGAACGCGACCAGGATCGCCACCGCGACCAGGACCACCGTCGTAAACGCCAGAAACAGCGAGACGATGGTCCACAAAAACATCGCCGTCAGACGCGCGACCTGCTCCTCGACTTCGGTACCAAGCAGTTCGATGCGGGTTTGCGCGATGGCAGCGAGTGTACGGAGCAACTGCCTCAGCGAATCGAACATGCCGAGCGAATGCCCTTGCGGCGCCCTGGACCCCTCGTGATCGTCCATGGGTTCGGGCTTACTTCCTTGCGATCAAAATGCCGATGATGACGCCCACCGCGGCCGCGACACCCACGGCTGTCCAGGGATTATCGTGCACGTAATCGTCTGCGGCTCTGGCGGCCTCACGGGTCTGGGCGGCTGCTGCATAGCCGGCCTGCGCGATGCGGGTCTTCGCGGCATCAATCGATTCCGCCGCCCGCGCCCGGGCCGCAGAGACCTTTTCGCCCGCCTGCCCGGCAGTGGCTTTGAGCAACTCTTCCGCGTCCGTCACCACGAGCCGCAGGTCCTCCATCAGCTTGTCCGCCGAAACCGCCTTGCTATTCATCACGACCTCCTCGATTGATTCGATGCACTTTTGCCTGATAGGTCTCTATCCAATAGGGAGCCGCCTCGCAATGCGGCCGTCGAAATACCGTGCTCAGCCTTGTTGCTTCAACGCGTCGACAAGCAGCGCCATCGCCTTGCCTCGGTGACTTGTGAGATTCTTCCGGGCCGGTGCAAGTTCCGCTCCTGTTTGCCCAAATTCCGGGACCAGGAACAATGGATCGTAGCCGAAACCGCCGGAACCGCGCGGCGCACGCAGGATCTCGCCCCGCCACAGTGCTTGCGCGATCAACGGTTGCGGGTCCCGCGCGTGACGCATCACCACGATTACGCAGTAATAGTGCGCCTGACGATCCGGCCGTGCGCCGAGCGCTTCGAGCAGTTTTGCGTTGTTACGCTCGTCCGATTGCGGTTCACCGGCATAGCGCGCGGAGTGCACGCCGGGCGCTCCACCCAGTGCGTCGACACAGAGGCCGGAATCGTCCGCCAGCGTCGGCAATCCGGTGATGCCGGCCGCATGCCGCGCCTTCGCCAGCGCATTCTCTACGAAAGTGCCATGCGGCTCATCGGCTTGCGGCACGCCGAATGCGGACTGCGGCGAAACCTCGATCTCCAGGGGCGCCAGGATCTGGCCGATCTCGCGCAGCTTACCCGGGTTGTTGCTGGCTATGACCAGTTTTTTGAACATCGCAAAATCTCACGGCAAACACGCAAGGAACGCAAAGAAAAGCAGGGGCAGCCCAATAGTAGCGACTGAGGCAGTCGGGTTTAAGAATTAATTCCCAGTACGGCGCGTTGCGCGGCAATGAGCTGGTGAATGCCTTTTTCAGCCAGGTCCAGCATGGCATCCATTTCCTGACGCGAGAACGGCGCGCCCTCCGCCGTGCCCTGCACTTCCACCAGCTTCCCGCCGCCGGTCATGACCACGTTCATATCGGTATCGCTGTTTGAATCCTCTGGGTAATCCAGATCCAGCACCGGCGTGCCCCCGACCATGCCGACGGAAACCGCAGCCACAAAATCGCGGATCGGCCAGTTCGCGATGGCCTGCTTGTTCTTCAAGAAAGTAACGGCATCGTGCAGTGCCACGAAAGCACCGCTGATGCCCGCGGTGCGCGTACCGCCATCGGCCTGGATGACATCGCAGTCGATCTGGATGGTGCGCTCGCCGAGCGCTTCCAGGCTGGTCACCGCACGCAGACTGCGGCCGATCAGGCGCTGGATTTCCTGTGTGCGTCCGGACTGCTTGCCACGCGACGCTTCGCGGTCCGATCGCGTATTGGTGGACCGCGGCAGCATGCCGTACTCGGCCGTGAGCCAGCCTTGGCCCCGGCCCTTGAGGAAGGGCGGCACCTTGTCTTCGATGCTCGCGGTACAGATTACCTTGGTGTCGCCGCATTCGATCAACACCGAACCTTCCGCATGGCGCGTGTAGGCACGGGTGATGTTGAGCTTTCTCAGCTGATCGGGGGCACGTCCGCTCGGTCGCATGGCTGTTCTTTCAATTCATGGATGACATCGGGATGGCCAGGAGTCCCGGTGCACGACCGAGGCCAAAGCGGTCGCGCGAATCGGAAAAACGCCCTGATTTGTGTGCTATCTTTTCGGCTCGCCAATTTTGGTGAACTCCTTCGCCCTTGTAAAGCATTCGGGCTGCCAATGATTTACAGCATGACGGGTTATGCCGTTGCCGCGGTCGAGCTTGCGTCCGGCGCACTCAACCTCGAGCTGCGTTCGGTGAATCATCGCTATCTCGACATCCAGTTCCGCATCCCGGACGAACTGCGGCCCCTCGAATCGGGGCTGCGCGAGAAAACCAGCGCCCGGATCGGCCGCGGCAAGGTCGAAGTGCGGATCGCAGTTGCCAAGTCGGCTGCCGCCCAGTCGAACCTCCAGCTCGATGACACGCTGCTGCACCAGCTCGCACAGCTTAACGCGCGCGTGAAAGCCGCGCTGCCCGAGGGTCAGTCGCTGTCGGTAGCCGATGTGCTGCGCTGGCCCGGCATGCTCGGCAACGACAATCTGGTGCCCGACGAACTGCAGGAAGCGTGCGGCCGGCTGCTCGACCGCGCGCTCGACGATCTGACTGCTACCCGCGCGCGCGAAGGCGAAAAACTCAAGAATCTGCTGCTCGAACGTATTGCGTCCATGGAAACGCTGGTGGGCAGGCTGGCGCCGCGCATGCCGCAACTGGTGTCCAATTACAGGGAAAAACTGACGGCGAGGCTCAAAGACGCCATGGTCAGCCTGGACGACGAACGGCTGAAGCAGGAACTGGTGTTGTTCGCATCCAAAATCGACGTCGACGAGGAATTGTCGCGGCTGACCGCCCATTTCGGCGAAATCCGCCGCATTCTCGACAAGGGGGGGGCCGCCGGCAAGCGTCTCGACTTCCTGATGCAGGAGCTCAATCGCGAGGCCAACACCCTGGGGTCAAAATCGGTCGACATGGAGTTCTCCCAGACGTCGATGGATCTCAAGGTGTTGATCGAACAGATGCGCGAACAGATCCAGAACATCGAATGACGGGCAATATATTCATCGTTTGTGCACCGTCCGGGGCCGGCAAGACTTCGCTGGTCGCGGAACTGCTCAGACGTGACCACAGCACCCGGCTGTCGGTGTCGCATACCACGCGCGCGCCGCGACCGGGCGAGCAAAACGGCCGCGACTATCATTTCGTGTCGAGGGCTGCGTTCGAGGCCATGATCGGGCGCGGTGAATTCCTCGAAAGCGCCGAAGTGCACGGCAACCTCTACGGCACGTCGCAGAGCTGGATCGACGAGCAGCGCGCCCGCGATGTCGACATCGTGCTGGAAATCGACTGGCAGGGTGCACAACAGGTGCGCAGGCTCATTCCGGAAGCGGTCGGCATCTTCATCCTGCCGCCTTCGCCGGCGACATTGCGACGGCGGCTGATCGACCGAGGACAGGATAGCGACGCCGTAATCGAACGCCGGCTGCAGGCCGCGCGCGGCGAGATCGCGCATCTGGCCGAATTCGACTATGTTATGATCAATAACAATTTCGATGATGCCGTCGAAGACTTGGTGAGCATCGTGCGGGCGACCCGATTGCGGCTCGCCTCACAAGTTTCCCGCCACAGCGACTTGATCAACAGCCTGAAATGAGCTGAATATGGCGCGCATAACCGTAGAAGACTGCCTGAAACATATTCCCAATCGCTTCGAGTTGACGCTCGCGGCGACTTACCGTGCGCGACAGCTTGCTACCGGCGCATCCGCGTTGGTGGATACCAACAAGGACAAGCCGACAGTAATCGCATTGCGCGAAATCGCGTCCCAGAAAGTCGGGGCCGAAATCCTCAAGACCAAGGTCTGAAGGCGCGGCCATCACGACGACCGCAGGAGGCTCAGCCAATCCATCTTTATCTGCCGGTGAACGCAACTAGTCCACCGGCCGCGGCTGAAGCCCCCATGTCCGAAGCCGAGCTTCTGTTCAGGAACGCCGCCGGCTACCTCAAGCCGGAGGACATCGTACAGCTTGAAAGCGCCTATCAGTTCAGCGAGATCGCGCACGAAGGGCAGTTCCGAAAATCCGGCGACCCCTATATCTCCCATCCGATCGCCGTCGCCCAGATTCTTGCGCAATGGCATCTTGACGCCCAGGCCCTGACCGCCGCGCTGCTGCACGACGTGATGGAGGACACCGCGGTCACCAAAGGCGAGATCAGCGAGAAATTCGGCAAGCACGTGGCCGACCTCGTCGATGGCGTCTCCAAATTGGACCGCATCGAATTCCAGACCCAGGAAGAAGCCCAGGCGGAGAACTTCCGCAAGATGCTGCTGGCGATGGCGCGCGACGTGCGCGTGATTCTGATCAAGCTGGCGGACCGTCTGCACAACATGCGCACGCTGACAGTCATGCACCCGAAGAAGCGGGCCCGAATCGCACGCGAGACGCTCGAGATCTACGCGCCCATCGCCCACCGCCTGGGACTGAACGAGCTCTACCAGGAATTGCAGGAACTGGCGTTTCGCCATCTGTATCCGAATCGTTTCAACGTGCTGTCCAAGGCGCTGCTGCGCGCGCGCGGCAACCGGCGCGAAGTCGTGGACAAGATCCTGGATGCGCTCAAGCAGAAGCTCGCCGAGAGCCACCTCGAAGCCACCGTGACCGGACGGGAGAAGAACCTCTACAGCATCTATAACAAGATGCATGAAAAGAACCTCTCCTTCGCCGAGGTATTCGACATTTACGGCTTTCGCGTGATCGTCAAGGATACGGCGGCCTGCTATCTGGCGCTGGGCGCCCTGCATCAGTTGTATAAACCAATCCCCGGCAAGTTCAAGGACTACATCGCGATTCCAAAAGCCAACGGCTATCAGTCGCTGCACACCACGCTGTTCGGGCCGTTCGGCACGCCGATCGAGGTGCAGATCCGCACGCTGGTCATGCACAAGATCGCCGAAGCCGGCGTGGCCTCGCATTGGCTCTACAAGGAGAACGACGCCCAGATCAACGATTTGCACATGAAGACGCACCAGTGGCTGCAAAGCCTGCTGGAAATGCAGTCCGAGTCGGGCGACTCGATCGAATTCCTGGAGCATCTGAAAGTCGACCTGTTCCCGGACGAGGTCTACGTGTTTACGCCCAAGGGCAAGATCCTTTCCTTGCCGCATGGCTCGACCTGCGTCGATTTTGCCTATGCGGTACACACCGACATCGGCAACCGTTGCGTCGCCGCCAAGATCAATCACGAACTGGTCCCGCTGCGTTCGGAGCTCAAGAACGGTGATCGCGTGGAGATCATTACCGCCGCCCATGCCAAGCCGAATCCGGCCTGGTTGAGTTATGTCGTCAGCGGCAAGGCGCGCTCGCACATCCGGCATTTCCTCAAGACCATGCAATACGAGGAGTCTTCGCAGCTCGGCGAGCGCCTGTTGAACCAGGCGTTGACCGCGCTTAAGGCGGACCCGGACAAAGTCGGCGAGTCGCAATGGGAAAAGCTGCTCAAGGAAAACAGTGCCAAGTCACACCAGGAAGTGCTCGCCGACATCGGGCTGGGTAAACAGCTTGCGATCGTGATTGCGCGTGAATTGCTGTCGATCGCGGAACCGAAGGGCAGCAAGGGTGAAAAGCTTCCCGGCAGCCTGATCATCCGCGGTTCAGAAGGCATGGCCCTGCAGTTCGCCAAGTGCTGCCATCCGATTCCGGGAGACCCGATCATCGGCTTCCTGAAGAAGGGCCATGGTCTGGTCGTGCATACCCACGACTGTCCGGTGGCGCGCAAGACACGCGGCGATCCGGAGAAATGGCTTAACGTGGAATGGGCCCCCGACACCAAGAAGCTGTTCTCGGTCAACATCAAGATGATGGTGTCGAATCATCGCGGCGTGCTGGCAAAAGTCGCGGCGATGATCAGCGAGACCGATTCGAATATCGACAATGTCAGCCTCGAACAAGGCGATTCCAGTGCCTACACCATCATCCATTTCACATTGCAGGTGCATGACCGGCAGCATCTCGCGCGCGTCATGCGCAGCCTGCGGCGCGTGCCCGAGGTCATCCGCATCTGGCGTCTGAAGGGTTGACGCGAGGGCGCGGATTCCTGCAGAATCCGTGCGCGATTCCAAAAGGGGAGTAGCTTCACAGCGGTGGCCGTCAAGACGGGCAACAAGCCCCGGTGCCGTTGGCAGCGCAAGCTGTCGCGAGACCTTTACCAGCCGGTAAAGGTTTTTTTTCGCCCCGACCTTCCTGCTTGGCTTTTCCATCTCCGGGGCAGTGGACGAAATCAATGGACTTTAATTCCATGGAATTTCTCTCCGCGCTGCTCGCGATCGTTGTCATCGATCTCGTGCTCGCGGGCGACAATGCCATCGTGATTGCACTGGCCGCGCGTTCCCTTTCCGCCGCCTTGCAGAAGAAGGCCATCGCCTGGACCGCGGCACAGATGATGCTGCACGAGCCGCTGCTCAGACCGCATCTGTACGATCGCGGTGGCCTTAATAGTGGCGGCATATGCGGTCGTGATCGCCGGCGTCCTCGCCGCGGGCTACCAGGCCGACCGGCGCCGACGTGCTCGCGCAGGCACGGAAGCCCCGCGCGAGCGCCTATAATGGCCACAAAGCATTCGTAACGGAGACTTCCGTGTCGTCGCGATTACTTTCCGCATGCATGGTGACGTTGCTGGCTGCCGCAGCATCCGGTCCGGGCGCGGCGGAGGAAATGTCGAAGGTTCCCGTCGCGCGCAGCGAATCGCTCGAACTGCCGGGCCTGACCGCCGGGTGCCACATTTGCGAGTGGCGGCCGAAGTTCAACCAGATGCCGGCCCGCGACGAATGCGGCGTGGATGAGTCTGGCGCTGCCAAAGTCGGCTTGTTCGAGTGCGGATTCTCGCAAGACTGCCAGCGCGAGTGCCATTTCCTGCGTTGCGGGACCCTCTAAAGGCAACCGCGTCCTGGCGTCCCGAATTTTCGGCCGTTTGCCGATTTCCGCGTGGTTTCCGGTCGCTGGTCGCCGGGTGGCGACGGATTCCGCCCCCAAACCGGATCCGCGCCGGAGGCGCCCTGCTCGTTCTGCGCTAACCGATTGAGCGGCGGTGAAAAATTGCCGATGGCACAAGCGTTGCGATAGTCCCTCGTGAAGCGTGATTATTTCGCGAGGTGCACCATGATGTTCGATCCTTTTTCCGACCTGACCGACCGACCCGCGCGGGGTGTCCTGAACCTCCTGCAAGAAGGCATCCAGACGCTGTTCCATCTCTTGCTCTTCTCCCTGTTGCTGCTGGGTTTCGGCGGGCTCATTTACAAAGCCCTGCGCAGTGGCGGCTGGATTGAATCGATCCTCGGCAGCATCTGGGCCCAGCACCCCGCCATCGCGATCCTGGCACCGCTGGGCGCCTTGGGTATGGCTGCAATTGGCAAGCGCCACTTCCGCTATTTCGACAATGCATCGATGTTTGGCAAGCGCGGGGATCTTCTGGTCTATGGCTGCCTCGCGCTCGGGTTGTTTTTCGCCTTCAAACTGGTCGTTACCGGCACGCTTTAGCAATCGTTTCCCCAGCGTTCGCGGGCCCTCCCCCCGCGAACCCAGTCCGGCCGCTTCCCCCGCTGCCGCTGTCGTTCAGCGACAACACGCTTACCCCCGGATTCTTCTACCGATCGGCGCGAACGGGCAAAGCCTGTCGTTGGCGGGCGACCTCGCCGGCTGGCGAATCTCGCTAAACGCCTGTTTTTCGCCAGCCCCGCCGATGGCACGCGAGTTGCGGAAGGTGGCGGCTGCGCAGAAGCGCACTCACCGAGGGAGAACGCCATGCAGACCCAGCACCTCCTGTTATTGAGTAGCCTCGCCCTGTCGAACGCGGCGCCGGCCGAGGAGCCCAAACCCGGGGCGAATACAAATGGCAAACCGGCGGTTGTAGAGGCGGCAAGGGCCGATGCGGCCAAGGGCACCGCGGCAAGTGACGAATTGATCCCGATTCACCCGGCACCGAAAAGCCGCGTCCGCCAGACCTTTGCCCCCTCGGCGAAACGCATGTGAAGAAAATGAAAGGGCCGCGTTTGCGCAGCCCTTTTTATGCGCGATGCGATGCCGTCAAGGCCGCTCCATCTTGCAGGTGGTCGGCAACGCGGTGTCCTTCGCCTCGATGCGCCCCTCGGTCTTGAACCCCATGCCCGTGCGTTCGACGTCGTATTTGACGCCCTTGCCGCCTGCCTTAACGAAGCTGGAGATGAACAGCGGCTGGACCAGCTGGTGGTTGTCGGCGCGCATTTCGACCTCACCGGTGATGCCTTGATGCTTCATGCCTTCGAGCGCCCTGGCCACTTTCGCCGGATCGGTTGACTTGGCCTGGTTCATCGCCTTGGCCAGCATCTCGACACCGTTCTTGAGCGAAAGAAAAAAGTAGTCGTCTTTCACATCGGGAAAGCGCTTGCGGTAGCCCTCGGTCAGCGCGTCCGAGTCCTTCCCGCCATAGTTCGTGTGCCACATACTGACCTGACGGATGTCCTCGCCGGCCTGGCCGATCGCGGTCGGGCCGCCGACGATGCCGGAATAATAGGTAAACAAATCGGCCTTCAGGCCGGACTCCTTGGCCGCCTTGACCAGCAGCGACAAATCGACCCCCCAGTTGCCGGTAATGACGCTGTCCGCACCGGCGGCCTTGATCTTCGAAACATAAGGTGCGAAGTCCTTTACCTTGCCAACCGGATGCAGGTCGTCGCCGACGATTTCGACGTCGGGACGCTTCTGCGCCAGCATCGCCCTGGCGGCCCTGGAAACGCCCTGGCCGAAAGCGTAGTCCTGATTGATCAGATAGACCTTCTTGATCTGCTTCTGACCGGCGATGTAGTTCGTCAGGGCCTGCATTTTCATGTCCGTGTCCGCATCGAAGCGGAAATGCCAGAAGCTGCACTTGTCGTTGCCCAGGCTGGGGTCAACCGCGCCGTAGTTCAGGAACAGGATCGACTGGTCGGGATTGCGCGCATTGTGTTTGCTTACGGCATCCGACAGGGCAATGGCGACATTCGAGCCGTTACCCATGAAGAAATAGCGGATGCCCTTGTCCGTCATCTGCTTGAGCGAAATCAGCGCTTCCTGGGGGCTGCTCTTGGTGTCGAAGGTCTCGAGTTCGAACTTGGTGCCGCCAAGCACGCCGCCGGCGGTATTGACCGCTTCAATGACAAGAAGCATTTCGCGCGCACCGTGCTCGCCGACGTTTGCGAACGGCCCGGAAAGCGGGTCCAGGTAGCCGATCTTCAGGGCGTCGGCAGCAAGGACGGATCCGTCCACCAGCAGTACCGCCAGCAGCCCGAACAGGCCGCGACATAACTTTGAGAATTGCATGATTTCTCCTCCGGGGAGTGATGTTTTATTGGTTGACTAGCCCGGCGCCAGCGAGCGGGCGCGCGGCGTGCATCTTAACGCACTGCCTCAACGCCGGGCCGCGGCTTTCGTTTACGCCCGCAGCACGCCCGGGCGTTTCCCGACTGGATTGGACAGTCTGCCGAGTCCTTCGATACGGCATTCGGCCAAGTGTTGTTATATGTGCCCACTTTCACCGCCAATACGTCCGGCACTTCGTCAGGCGTAATCAACTCCGGACCGAACGAGAAAAAGGTGTCGAAATTCTTCGAGCGCGTCAGAAATCGCGGATTCTTCTGCAGGATGTCTTCCGCAGTCATGTCGAGGATCAGGCAGTAGCCGGCAATATAGTCCGGCGCCTGCTGTTCCGATATGGCGTGGCAGGTGCGCCCGATGATCACGCCGATTTCGGCCTCGGCGGTCACACGCTCGGATTGGGGCGGCAGTTCGATAGCGTCGCCGGGACCGATGATGGTGTTGTCGCATTTCATGAACGATGCCGGCTCGGTCGGATAGGGCGCATTCAAGTCGGCCGCGTGGTCGCGATAGTTCAAACCAATGCCGAGAATCTTGCGCGGGCGCCGGTACAGGGGACCGACCTGCACGCAGGCCGGGTCGAGCTTGACCGGTGTCTGCTCCGCGTCGGCCAGGATGCGCCGGTCGATGCCTTGCTGGATCAATGTGTGTAAATCGTCCGGCCAGGATTTGTGCAACTGAGCATTGATTGCAGCGACCGGAACGATACCCGAAAGGGTGACGACCGCGGCCTGTTCCCGCCCGTCTTTTTTGATGGTGCAAAAACGCATGGTGTCTCCCGGTTTTTATGGCGTGAATTATACGTTGCAGGGCCCGACGAATTCGCCTTGCGCGTCGCCGGCGAGAAGCGCTCATTTCTCCGCCGTGAAACGTCCGCCCCCGAGCGTGCGCTCCTGTACCAGCGCAACCAGGCGTGCGTAGGAACGATAAAAATCCTCGTCGCCGCCCGGCATGCCAAGGCTGGCTGTTTCTTCGCGCAACTCGCGATACATCGCATAACGCTCTTCGAGGATGTTTCCCCAGTCTGCAGTCAGGTCCTCGACCACGACTTTGCGAAAGCCGATCTCGCGCAGCAGCCGCGGATAACTGACAAAGCTCTGCACGGACTGCGCGGCGATGCCGCGCCACATCGACGCGGCGTCGGCGGCATCCAATGAGCGGTGCTCCGCCCAATCGGTGAACGTGAGCCGCCCACCGGGTTTGAGGACCCGGTACGCTTCCGACAGGGCGGAGCGTTTATCGGGCACATGCAGCAGGGCTTCCTGGCTGATGACCGCATCCATGGTCTGCGCCGCAAGCGGCACGCGCATGACGTCACCGCGTACGATGCGCACGCGATGCGCAAGGCCGACCCGGCGCGTGAGATCTGCCGCACCCGGTGCACGATGCGGATTGAGTTCGATACAGGTAACGAATGCCCCATATTTGTGGGCAAGATAGCGCGCCGGGCCGGCCAAGCCGGCACAGAAATCCGCGACCTGGCTGCCGCGGCCGATCAGCGCGCGCTCGGCCAGCGCGTCGACCACCGGCAGCCCACCGTAATGGTCCTGGTCGTAGGCGAACAGATCTTCCGGTACGAGCCCGTCGAGATGGCCGCGCCTGGCCTTTACGCCTGCAAGAATCTGGTCGCGGGAAATCGGATGGCGGCTGTAGAACGCCAGCACATGGTGTTTATCGGATGCGGGCACGGGGAATCGCCAGGGCAACGGTCGGTGGCGGTCGCCAGTCTACACCGCCGGGCAGACGGGCACGCAGCAGGGCCGATCGGCCCGTCGCGGCCGATGCCCTATAATTCCGGGCGCCATTTCGTACGCGGCTCAAAAAGAAATTCTTTGGAGAGAGGAAATGAAACTGAAGCTGCTCGCCGGCGCGGCCATGCTGATCGTGCCGACCCTGTTCACGCATACGGCCAGCGCCGCGAAATCCGATTCCTGTGCACACTGTCACGGCACTGACGGCAACTCTACTTCCAGCGCCTATCCCAGTCTTGCAGGCCAGACCCGGGAATATCTCTACCTCCAGATCAGGGCGTTCAAGGAGGGCCGCCGCAAGAATGCAATGATGTCACCGGCAGCCGTCGTGCTCTCGGATCAGGACGCGCAGGACCTAGCCGAATATTTCTCGGGGCAGACCCTGGTACGCAGCACCGCGAAAACCGATCCGGCGACGATCGAGCAGGGGAAAAAGATCGCATCCGAGACCCAATGCGTGGCCTGCCACCAGCCGAACTTCAAGGGCCTGAACGAATTTCCGCGCGTGTCCAGGCAAAAGTATCCTTATATCGTCAAGCAGCTCAAGGATTTTCGCGATGGCACCCGCGTCAGCGACGTCATGGGTCCCACGGTCAACAACCTGACCGATGAACAGATCGAGGCGCTGGCGCAATATCTGACCAGCCTATAGACGCGTTGTCGCAAAACTGAAGGGAACGGCAGATGCCGTCCCCTTCGCGTTTTTTGGTGGGCCGTGCAAGGATCGAACTTGCGACCGTTGGATTAAGAGTCCACTGCTCTACCAGCTGAGCTAACAGCCCGATTTTCGAAGGGGCGAATTCTAGCAAAAAATCGGATGGCGGGGCCGGGAATCCTTGTATTGCCCAGACCCTCGTCCGGCTCCCGCCGCCCGGAAGGCACGATGCAACGTTGCATCAGGACAGCTGCTGGCGGCCCAGTCCGGGAACGGTTCGTGCATAGTAGTCTGGGAGAAGTCTGTGCACCGGCCAGCAGGAGAATTTGCGGGTCGTTTGCCGTCACCTGACGGCAGTCGCATACAATTCGCGTCACCCGCGCCGCCGCGGCGGCCCGTCAGACGCAAGGAGCACGAATTGAAGACCGATTTCAAGGCAGCGTCGGTACTGGAGCGCCTGGGACAATCCTTATCCGACGCGGATCTCGATTATCAGGCCGGCGAGGGAATCCATGAATTCATCGTACGCCTCGGCGGCATGCGCCATGTCGTCGATTTCTCCGATGACCTCATGGAGAAGAAAAACGAGAAAGACCTGAGTGTGGTCATTCTCGGCATCGTGGAGCGCGCCTCGACCCAGTCTTTGCCGGTCCACTTCATGGTGCGCAACGACAATTTCGACAAAGTCATGCAGGCGCTGAAGCACTGAACTTGCCCCACGAAAAAGGGCCGGCAGACGCCGGCCCTTTTTCGCTTTCTGGGAAGCCGGGACCCGCCCCCGGCTACGCCACCTTGCGGGCCATGAACCCGCGGCGGTCACGCAAACGCCGTTCGGGAAAGGCAAGCCGCAGTTGCTGCGCGCGCCGCTCTTTCGCGCGATGGTCTGCATCGACGGTCTCTCCCGAGGCCTGAGCCGGGGAGTAGGCCTGGTAGGAAGCCAGCAGCGCCTGGTTGAGTAGCTGAACGCTGCGCTTCGCCGCCAGCATCACGCGTGTCTGCGTGCGCTCAGTGGTGGCGTAGCGCTTGACGATCTCGAGCGCGATCTTCGGATGCTCGTCGTCGTAGAGTGCGTGTTCCTTCATCCACTTGTAGGTCTTCGGTCCCATATCCACGCCCGCCTTGTCACGGTAGGACTGGAAACCGTCGACCACTTTTCGGGCCAGGTCGCCGGTCGCGCCCTCGATGGCAAAGCTCGTGGCAGCGACAGCTTCCGCCATCGTGCCTTTGGTGTTGATGTACCACAGCCAGTCGGTCAGGGACTGTACGTCGCGCAGTACCGGGCGATTACCTTCGGCGAGATCGAGCATATCCTCCTTTTTCAGCCCGAAGCCCATGCCCATCCAGATCCAGTGTTCCGCATGCGCCTTTTCGACTCGGATGTTGTCGATCAGGAAGGAGCGCGAGTAATCGTCCTCGACCTTGATCAACGCTTCGGCGAGGAACTTCGGGAACGCGTGGATGAAGGGATAAATCTGCATGATCCATCCCTGCATCTCGGGGATGGTCATGCGCCCCGCCGTGACGGCCTCGGCCCATTCTCCGTTCAGAAGGTCATCCCAGTAAGGCTTGACATAACCATGCAGCGAATCCACCCATTGCGGATGCGGGGACAACTGGCGCACTGAACTCATGATCTTCTCCTTAAGCTGTTGAACCGTTTATAAAAAACTGAATCGAATCATTTGGCCCGAAACGTGGGCCGACGGAATCCAGCTTACGGATACGGACTGCGGCAGAGAATCGGGGAATTTCTCAGAATGCAGCAGGAAATGCCTTAGAGCGGCTTAAGGCGTTGGGATGGCCGCTTAATTATCCAACTTGATCAAGCCAGCGCGAATGCTCAAGCGCACCAGCCCCGCAATATCGTGGATGTCGAGCCTCTCCATCAGTTGGGTACGGTGTGCTTCGACGGTCTTGGTGCTCAGACCGAGGCGGAAGGCGATCTCCTTGGTGTTGTGACCTTCAGCAATGTGGGTGAGGATTTCGCGCTGGCGCGGGGTCAATGAAGCAACCGGATCCGTGGATTCGGATTGGCGCACGAAACCCTCGGCCACTTGCTTGGAGACCCCGGGGCTCAGGTACACATCGCCCCTCATTACAACATTCAGCGCCAGCTCGAGCTCCACGGTCGCCGCATCCTTGAGCAGGTATCCGGACGCGCCGTCGCGCAAGGCCTGCATGACGTACTGCTTCTCCGCGTGCATCGAGAGCATGATCACGTGCAGATTCGGAAATTCGCGTTTTGCCGTCGCCATGGCCTCAAGACCGCTCATGCGCTTCATATCGATGTCCATGAGCGCCACATCCGGCCGGTGCCGACGGAGGAGTTCCAGGGCCTCATCGCCATCGCTGGCCTCGGCAACGACTTCGCAGTCCGCCATGTCGTCGAGCAGCGCCCGCACGCCGGCACGCATCAGGGTGTGATCATCCGCCAGCAGTACGCGGGTTTTTTTACTCGATTGTCCAGGCATCAGGTTCGCCACCGCAGCGGTATCGCCGCCCGGACTTCGGTGCCGCCGCCGTCCGCTGTGCTGATCTCGAGCCTGCCGCCGACCAGCGCCGCGCGCTCCTTCATCGATACCAGGCCGAGGCTGGCGCGCGTTGCCGGGCGCAGCCTGACCGCCTCCGGATCGAATCCGCGGCCGTCGTCACGCACCAGCAGTTCGATCTCTTCTCCGACGATATGCAGACGCACCTCCACCATTTTCGCCTGAGCGTGGCGCGCCACGTTGGTGAGGGCCTCCTGGGCGATGCGAAAGCAGGCGGTCTCGATCTCCGATGCCAGACGTCCGGGCAACGAATCCACCGCAATCGCGGTCTGCCAGCCGGCGGCCTGCTCCCGGCGCTGTAAAGTCCACTCCAGCGCCGCTCCGAGGCCCAGGTCGTCGAGCAGCGGCGGTCGCAAGTCGAGCGATATGTCACGCACCTGCTTGAGCGTGTGATCGGCGATCCCGATGCAATCCTCGAGCAAGGAATGCGCGTCGTGCCCGCCCAGCCGCACAACTTGTTGCAATTTGATTTTTACCAGCGACAGCGCCTGGCCGATTTCATCGTGCAGCTCTCGCGCGATCTCGCGGCGTTCGTCCTCCTGTACTTCGATCAGCCGCATCGACAGCGCCTGCAATTGCTGCCTTGCTTCGAGAACCTCCGTTTCCGCGCGCCTGCGTCGTGCTTCCTGTTCGAAACGGCCGAGCGCAAACGCGATGTTACCGGCCAGCTCGCCCAGCAGATGCATGCGCTCGTCGTCAAAATAACCCGCCTCGCTGGCATAGAGGCCGAATCCGCCAATGGACCGGCCTTCAAGCAGCAAGGGTAAAGCCGCCGTCGAGCGGAATTCCTGCATGCGCATGCGCTCGTGTACGGCGCTGAATCTCCGGTCGGCCAGGATGTCGTTGCAGACGCTGGGCCGACCCTCGCGCGCGGCCGTCGCCATCGTCCCGCGACCGCCCGGCTGGCGCGCGTCGAGCGGGACTTCGGCGCGCTCGACCGCACTGCCGTCGGCGCCGAAATGGGCCGCCGGCTGCACCAATCCGTCCTCGTCATCTACCAATCCGACCCAGGCATACCTGAAGCCGCCACGTGCCACGGCGATGCGGCAGATATCCCGGAACACCGCGTCGCGATCCTGTGCTCGTGCCAGAGCGTCGTTGCTTTCGGACAGGGCCGCGTATAGATTGGTCAGCGCGAGTGCGCGCTGTTCGGCCGCACGACGCGCACGCCGCTCCCGCGCCTCCGCAATCGCCCGCCGCACCACGGGACCAAGTCGCGCCAGGTTGGTCTTCAGCACATAGTCGGTGGCCCCGCGCCTGAGCGACTCCACGGCGGTTTCCTCACCGATGGTTCCGGAGACGAAGATAAACGGGGTTTCCGAAGCGCGGTCACGGGCAATCTCAAGCGCCTGCATTCCACCGAAACCGGGAATGGAGAAATCGGACATGATGATGTCCGGTACGAACTCGGAGAGTCTTGCGAGAAACGCCGATTCGGATTGCACGCGGTGCGCGTCGAAGTTCAGGCCGGTGCGCCTGAGTTCGCGCAGCTGAAGTTCGGCATCTGCTTCAACATCCTCGACCAGCAGAATTCTGAGCCAACGATCCATGGTTATGGTTGCTATACCCCACCATTCCAGCTTACCGCATCGCCTTAAGGCGCCGGCGCAAAACGCGCCAGCGACACTTCGTGTCATTCGCAGAAATACGTTGCAGCTTTCCCGGCACCAGCGTTTTCGCGGTGTGGGAAACTCACGCAAATACTTACCGCCCACTTACCGCCCGCAGCCTGCTCCTACTTGAAGGGTAACACACGCAGCCGCGAATCCATTTTAGTCGCCCGGCAGCAACGAGGAAACGGGCCGGCGGTTACCGATAATTCTCGGCGCCGGCGCGGTACGCCATTCCGGGCGATTCCAGAGTCGTCGCGCCCGATTCCCGATTCGCGGATCAAACAATTCGGAGCGCGCCAAAGAAAAAAGCCGACTGGATACCGGCTTTTCGTCGTATTGGTAGGCGGTGCGAGACTTGAACTCGCGACCAACGGATTAAAAGTTGAAGTAACTTCTTGTTTTACCTCTGAACGTGCCCGCCCTCAATCGCCAATACACGTTCACGCTCGCCGAATTCCCTACGTTAAGGAGATTTATTGCCTTTTGTTGGAAATAAAACATTTGCAGAATTCAGCGGTGACGGCCGCTTCGCGGCCAAGCGGACGAATGAAGCCTCGCCTGGATCGCTCCAGAGCGGCCACTCATTAACGAGCCGCCTCGGGTTGGACGGTGTCAAGCGGAATGGCCGGTCGCGATTGAACGACATTCATCTTGCCCGACCGTACAAGATGATTGTCGTTGCGCCAGGATGAGCCTGGGCGCAATGACCATCGCAAATCGGTAACAACGATCCCGCTTGCCGATTCTGGGCCGAAGGCCGTCTCGATTGGCTTGCCGCAAATATCGTTCGACAGGACATTGAACGCGGCCACAACCTGATCCGACGCTGCGAGGTTGCAAACATCCCCTATCTGGCAACCGTTGCAGACATGCGCAACCCTGAAGTGTGTCCCGGCTTCGGGCTCCCAATCTTCATTGGCAACAAAGCACATGGCGATAGTTGCGCGCAGCACCGTGTTAATTCGAATTCCGGTACCACCTCGGCGTACTGATGCCTACTCCATGCGACGGTGCAAACGAAGATCCAAGTCTTGAAGATCTCTCCGCTCTTCCGATCGGTGATGACGGGACCCATGCCAAAGTCCACTTGGGCCATCTCGCCTACCGG
>WNFI01582301.1_pt1 | contig 43061 bp, 25 predicted proteins | sample 5400471 | NCBI WGS metagenome assembly WNFI01 (sample SAMN13153348, study PRJNA577476) | soil metagenome | isolation source: 100 cm saprolite on Douglas fir-dominated hillslope | place: USA:California | collected 2013-09-17 | reverse complement strand
CCGCCGATCCACCGGGAGATCCGTAAAGGTCTGTGTGTGACCGCTGGGCCACGACACAGTCAGACGCTTGATGCGCTCGTTCTCTCCAAGGCCGAAATGCAGGATGGGCTCGGAAGTGGAAAGATAGCCGCGGGCCAGCACCAGCTGTCGGACTTGAACACCGGAATCGGTTTCGATCCGGGCGGTGGCGCCGACGCCCAGGCGGTTCGAAACCGTGCCACGCAGCTCGACAATGACCCGATGCCCGGTGTCGCAGTCGTTGCGGAGAATGGTCACGCCCGCTTCGTAGTTGGCATACACGAGATCGAGATCACCATCGCCGTCCAAGTCGCCGAAAGCCGCCCCAAAACTGACGCCTTTCTGATCGAGGCCCCAGGCCGCACTGACGTCTTCAAAATTCAAGTCGCCGAGATTCCTGTACGCCAGGTGCCGCTCCCGCAGTACCGGACTCGCACGGAATACACGCAGTCCCGCGGCCGGACTCTCCGCCCCATTTGCCCGGGCTTGCAGATCAGCGTTAGTCGCTTCCCGATACATGCCGTTGGTGACGTGCAGATCGAGCCGCCCATCGTTATCCAAGTCTTCAAGGCGCACGGACCACGTCCAGTCGGTGGCCGCCAGTCCGGTGAGAAAAGCGCCTTCCAGACAAAATCCCGTGCCCGTGTTGAGGAACAGCGTGTTCCGCGAATATTGCAGAGGAACAGCGGGGCTTTCGGTATTCCAGTTGTTACTGGCGCGCGAGACCGCGGCCGCGCGTTGATCCTTCTCGTGGGTGGTCGCGGCCATGTCGGCAACGAACAGATCGATCAAACCGTCATTGTTTATGTCCCCCAGATCGGAGCCCATTGAGGAAAACGTCACGTGGGGCATCACCTGATCGATGGTGTCGGTGAAGGTGCCATCCCGGTTGTTGTGATAGAGGGTGTCGGGTGGGGAAAAGTCGTTGGCGACATAAAGGTCGGGCCAGCCATCGTTATCGTAGTCCCACCAAGTCGCGGAATGCCCTTGGGTCTCCCCGCTGATGCCGCTGCGAACTGTCACATCGGTAAAGGTACCGTCGCGGTTGTTGTGGAAAAGGTAATCGCGCTGACCTTGCCGGTGAGTCGTGAAATTCAGCAGATTGGTCTGGACGTAGACATCGAGCCAGCCGTCCCGGTCGTAGTCGCAGAAAGCCGCCATGACACTGCCGTCCTTGACATCGAGCCCGTAGGCATGAGCCATCTCCTTGAACGTTCCGTCGCCTTGGTTGATGTAGAGGAGATTCGGGGCGCCGAAGCGACAGACATAGATATCCAGCCGCCCGTCGTTGTTGACGTCAGCAAACGCCACGCCCTGTTTCCAGATCCCGGCCGCCTCGCCCGCATCGCGCACCCCTGCTTTGTCCGTCACATCCTCGAACTTCCAGTCACCAAGATTGCGAAAAAGCCGGCAACTCTCGGTCTTGCTTACGACGAATATATCCGGCCGGCCATCGCCGTCATAATCACCGATCGCGATGCCGGTGCCAAGCGCGCCAGCATCGAACTCATGGTGGCGATCACCCCACATCCCAGGGTCTGCATAGCGATTCTCGGTCACCACCCCGGTTCGCTCGGGGGCAAGCTCGGTGAACATTGTCGCTCCGCGCGGGCCTGACCGCGGCGTCAGGGGCCGCTCGTCAAGTCCGCTTGGTGAGCCGGCGGCCCACCCAACCATGCTGGAAAACAAAACCGCCGCCAGCACATCATGGGATCCCATGCGTCTCGCGGAAACTCGCATTTTCTGACCGTGTGAACTCTCTTTAAGCGACATCTAGAAAATTTGAGGGGAGGTGCGCCATTTCGGAAGTCAAGGGAGGAGACGGCTGCCCTGCGAATCAAAACCCAAATAACGGATCGGTTTGTGGCCGATCGGGAGAAACCCGGACATACAAAAAATGAACATCACACAACCAGGACTTAGCTTGCCTGGTATTTCTTCCTCCGATTGCATGCTGGCGGCCCCGATCCGGGTCGATTGCAACCCCGAATGAATTCCCCCTTCCGGCTGTCTTCCCGTGCTTGGATGATCATCCCGAGCTGTGCGATTGGATTCCTTATCTGGATCAACTGCGATCGGGTGCAACGGGTCGAGTACGTTTCCAACCTGGCCGATTGGTCCGTGGATACCCCCGCCGTCGACCCAACTTCACCCACCGGCTATGCTGACGGGACGCGGCGCCTGCTCGTGCCGGATCACAACCATGACAGCTATCAGTGGATTGCCACGACCCAGCAGATGCTGGCCAGCGGGCAATGGCGGGTGCGCCATGTCGATTATGACAACGCGCCTTTCGGTCGCGAGTTGCACTCCGCCTCTCCCTACCGGTGGTGGCTGGCTCTGCTGGCCTGGTGCGACCACGTGATTTCCGGCCGGGCTTTCGCGCTCTCGGTGGAGCATGTCGCGCTTTTCGCCGACCCTTTGTTGCACCTGCTGCTGGTGGCGGGTACGGCCATTTTCGTCGCCTGGCGGTTCGGGGCATTCCCGGCGGCGCTGATTTCCATTGGTCTGGTCACGCTGTTTCCCTGGGCCGCCAAGTTTCTTCCGGGTGCGCCGGATCACCACATCCTGGCACAGATCTGCACGCTATGGAGCGTGCTGCTGCTCCTGGCGGGAATCAGTCCGCGGCGTTCCGTTGCGGTACCGTCAGACGGTGCAGCGGCCGGCAATCTGAGCGCAAACCGCTGGTTTTTCCTGGCCGGCGTGGCCGGCGGCTTCGGATTATGGATCAACCTGGCCAGCCAGGTGCCGGTGATCGCAGGCATCGTGTTGGGCGCGCTCATGGCAGCGTGCATCGCCCGGGGCGGCACAACGCCAGGTCCGGACAAGCTACCCGCGACGCCACCGTGGCAGGTTTGGGCGCTGGGCGGCGGGGCGATGAGCCTCGCGGCTTATCTGGTCGAATATTTCCCGGCAAACATGGGCCTGCGACTCGAGGTGATCCATCCCGCCTATGCGCTCACCTGGATCGGCGGTGGTGAACTGCTCGCGCGCACCGCCGGTTGGATTCAGCACGGCAAATTTGCCCGGACCCGGCGCGACATTATCATGGTAACTCTCGCCGCGCTCGCCCTGGCGGCGGCGCCCGCTACGATCCGGCTCAGCGGAAGCCACGGCGTTTTGATAAACGACCCGCTCGCCGAACGGCTGACCAACCTGCCACTCGATGTGGTCGCCCTGAATCTTGCCGCTTGGATTGCACGGGATGGCTTGAGCCTGACAGCCTGGGCGATGTGTCTTCCCGTGCTTCTGACCGGCCCGGCTGTCTGGCTGCTTGGGCGCCGCGGAGTTGGCGTCGGGCTCCGCACATCGATCGCGCTCGCGCTCGGACCCGTCGTGGTCGCCAGCGTGCTCGCTTTTGTCCGCCTCCGGTGGTGGAACACGCTCGACGGCGTGTTGCTCGGTCTGCTCGTGGCCGTGGCAATGACGCCGCAAGCGGCGATCAATTCCCGCCGCAATGGTTGGTTATGGCTTGGAAGCATCGGGTTGATCTCGTGGCCAGGAGTGTTGCTACTTCTGCCGGAGGCGGGAGCAGCGAAGCACGACGTGTTTACCGAGGGCGAAGTGACAGGATTGATTCAGCGGGATCTGGCCCACTGGCTGGCAATTCGGGCGGGCTCGGGCGGGGCCGTGGTTCTGGCCCCCCCGGCGCTGACCACCTCCCTTTATTTCCACGGAGGAGCGCGCGGGCTCGGAACCTTTTATTGGGAAAACTATGATGGGCTCACCGCCGCGATCCGGATTGCCAACGCAAGCAACCCCGAAGACGCGCAAGAGTTGGTCCGGCAAAGGGGAATCACCCACATCATCATTCCTTCGTGGGAAACGACGCTCGATGACTACGTGGTTTTGGCGCAAGGGCGGGACTCAGGCTCGGGCCAGCCCATGAAGACTTTTATTGACGCCCTGCATCTTTGGGTACTGCCAGCTTGGCTTCGGCCGATGCCCTATCGGTTGGCGAAAATCGGTGGATTCGAGGGCCAATCAGTGACCGTCCTCGAAGTGGTCGACGAACCAGACGAAGCTGTGGCATTAAGCCGCCTGACAGAATATTTCATCGAAATGGGGGAAATTGACCGGGCCGCAGCCAAGCGTGACGAGCTGCAGCGCCACCCGAGGGATCTGGCAGCTTTGGTGGCCTTGGCGCAGGTTGAACTCGCGCTGGGAGACGATGCTGCTTTCACCGGCGCAATCAATAAATTCCTGCCCTATCTGGCCCGCGGACCCGTCAAAGCGTTGCCGTTCGACCGGCGCGTCACCTTGGCGGCCATACTGGCGAAAGGCAAACGCCTCGACCTCGCCCGCGGGGAGCTGAAGCGCTGCTCGACCGAAGTGGATGCATCACGATTGCGGTCGCTCACGACGACTTCGCTGATTCGCTTCCAAATACTGCTGAAAGAGACCGGCTTTGAAATTACCGATCCGCAGTTGCGCAAGCTTGCCTTGGAATTGGTGCCGCCGGGCTTGCGCAACCGCCTCTGACAACGTCGCGAGCAGGATTTACTTCTGTTTCCCGGCGGCCGGCGGTTCCACCCGGATCGTGACGGAACCGGGAGGCAGTCCTTCCGATCTGACAGTTACGGTAATATCGCCCTTTTTGCCGTTGGATTGAATGATCGCCTGGCAGCGCCCCTTGAATGCCTTGCGCCCGGTTGCAGGATAGGGTGTTTGATCGCCCAGATCGCCGCTGCATGTACGAAGAATTATCCCCCCGCCGGCAATCTCGAAATCAAGGGATGGGTCCGCTCCAACCACCGGAATCCCGTTCTTATCTGCGATCGAGACATTCACGACCGCGATGTCGCGGCCATCCGGGATGATCGATTCGCTTTCGGTTGTGACGCTGAGTTTCGCGGGCTTGTCCGCCGTCTCCAGGGTGAAGGCGGCCGCGGCGGCGCCGTTTTCCCTGCCGACAGCCTGCAAAATCCCGGGAGCAAAAGGAACCGCCCATTTGATTTTTAGATCCGGAAAATCCGCGAGTTTTTTCGTTCCGAGCGATTGGCCGTTGAGAAAGAGCTCGACCTCGTCGCAGGTGGTATAGGCGATCACCTGCTGGGTCGACCCGGCTGGCCAGTTCCAATGGGTTTCCACCGCGGGCATGTTCCAGATATCACCAATCCCCTTCACATGAATTTCGTGATCCCCCACGGTGAGATAAACCATCGGAGCGTCCGACCAAAGGCTTTGCCGGAAATAGTATTCCGGCTTGGGGTGCCCGGTCAGGTCAATCAATCCGCGATCCCAGCCGTGTTTGGGCCATACGGCCTCGCCGAGATAATCGATGCCCACCCACATGAATTGACCCATCACGTAATCATTGTTTTTGACCGCCAGCCAGTTGCCCAGGGTAAAAACGGTTTCAGTACCGAGCAACAGGCGGTCCGGGTACATTTGGTGATAAGGCTCATAGTACTTGGAACCATTTTTTATATCCACGTAGTTGAATCCGGCCACGCCGACCGCGGTGATAAACTCCTTGTTCAATACCTGGGGGAGCGCGCCTTCAATGGCGACCGTCGTTCCGCGGGTGGGGTCTTCCTCGCGACAGATGTCAACCAGCTCCTTTAAGCGCGTGACCGCCTCGGGTGTCTTGACGTATTGCTCGGGAATCTCGTTGCCCAGGCTCCACAGGAATACCGAGGGATGATTGCGGTTGAGGCGGATGAAATTTCGCAGGTCGGTTTCGTGCCATTGCTCGAAATATTTGTGATAGCCGTGCTCCACCTTGCCCCGAGGGCTCTCCGCGAAGCTGCTTTCCCAATCACAACGCCATTCGTCAAAGGCGTCGTTCAAGATGAAAAATCCCAACCGGTCGCACAGGTCATAAAACTCGGGCGCGTGGGGACAATGCATGCGCACGGCGTTGCACCCCATTTTCTTGAGCAAACGCAGGCGCGTTTCCCATATTTTCAATGGCACGGCGCGGCCAAACGCGCCGGCGTCCTGGTGAAGGCAGCAGCCTTTGATTTTCATCGGCTCGTCATTCAGCAGGAACCCCTTTCCCGCACTGTACGTCAGCTTGCGAATGCCAAAAGGCGTGAGGTAGTCATCCACGACGCGGGTGCCGTCGTCCAAGGAAGAATAGACCTTGTAGAGATGCGGAGTGGAGACGGACCATAAGGCAGGCTGTTTGAGACGGATTTCCTGAATGACCTCTTGTTTGCTGAAATTTGGGACGGATAACAGGGTCGAGGTCTCACCGACCAAGGTATCGTTCTCGTCGAAAATCCGCGAGGTGAGTTTGCAGTTTTTCGTGACAAGCTTGTAGGCGGAAGCGTCCGGCGCATACCAGACAAACTTTGTTTCCGGATAAGCCCCCACCATGAGGCGGGTGGCGATTCTCACGGTGGCTTCGTCCCGGCTCGCTTGCGGCGTTGTCACGGTCGTACCCCACTGTTCGATATGCAGCGGATCGGCGGCAATCAGCCAAACATGGCGGTAGATGCCCGCTCCGGTATACCAGCGCGCCGCCGGCTGGTTTGCATTGTCCGCCCGCACGGCGATGACATTTGGGCCGTCAAATTTGAGATATTCCGAAATGTCGTAATAAAACGTGCTGAAGCCACTCGGATAGCGGCCCAGAAAATGTTCGTTGACCCACACGTCGCTGTTCATGAAGACGCCGTCGAATTGTATCAGCACCCTCCTGCCTTTCATCCCAGAGGGAATCGGCAGGTGTTTACGATACCATCCGACACCACCTGGCAGATAACCGTTCGAGCCTCCGCCGGGATTATCCTGTTTAAATTCTCTTTCGATCGACCAATCATGGGGCAGGTTCAGCTCCCTCCAGTCAGCGTCATTGTAGTTGCCGGCCTGCGCCCCGATGGCGTCCCCTAAATAGAACTTCCAGCCGGCATCGATGTTCAGTGTTTCCCGGTGTTGCAACGCAACCTGCGCATGCAGAGCCGACGCAATCAGGACTGCCGATAAAATAGTTTTTCTCATGGCGGTGATGTGACCTCTGCAGTTTCGCTCCGTATTGTGGATAAGCGGTGGAAATTTTCCGAACCCAAGGATTGGCGCACTCATTTGCTGCGCTCCCAAAGCGTCACGCGCGCCGCGCGGTCGTAGGGCGGGTAGAAGGCAAAGCCGCCGGTGACCAACTCGATGGTCCCATTGTTCTTCATATCCGCCCCTTTCACGACCACCATGTGGGTGGGGGCATAGGCGAGCGGGCGAGGGGTAAACGACTGGTTGCCGTCATTCTCAAAACAGATGAGCGAGACCGCATCGGGCTTTGTCCAGTCGTTGAATCCGCTCACCGCCACGATGTCGGCATAACCGTCACCATTCAGATCCACCACCAAAGGACTGAAGGCGCCGGGAAAGTCGCCCACGCGATGAAAAGTGAATTTCCCCCGGCCATCGTTTCTGAGCCACTGCACGCCGTGCCAGGGTCGGGAGCCGGGGGCGGCGTAGTCAAAGCCATCGCCGTTGGTATACACGATGTCCGGGTGACCGTCGCGATCGACATCGGCAACACAGAGCCCGCTGCTGCCGTAGTCCTTGTTGGTTGACCCGTAAAGAATGCGATTTTTGAAGGCGCCGCCGCCCTGGTTTGCAAACGCATAGACCTCTTCCCAATCTTGGGAGATGAGCGCAACCATATCCAATTTGCCATCTCCATCAAGGTCGACGATCGGCGTGTGGATGGCGCCGGCCAGATCAAGGAGTGGATGCTCCGCGAACCGCCAGTTGCCCAGGTTTTCGAGCCATTGAACCTGTCCTGCATAATAACCAAACTGGCCGACGGCCAGGTCCAGTTTGCCATCTCCGTTAAGGTCCCCCGCCCCGACATAGGTGACCCGGTAGGTTTTGTCCAAAATCACGTGGTTCGTGAAATGCTGCTGCCCATCATTCTCCAGGATCACGACTGATCCGGTTTTTTCGTTACTGGGAAAAATCACCCCCATGCCGGCGACGAGTATATCAAGGTCCCCGTCGCCATCGATATCCACGACTTCGACGTGAGCGGGACCAGCCACCGTGTCGCCAATTTGCTGTTCTTCATATACACCCGGCCTTACCTGGCGGATCCAGCAGATCCTGTTCAGCCGCCCGTCGCAACAAATCACGTCCTTCAATCCATCCTGGTCCAGATCGGCGATTGTGAGATCGGTGATCCAAGCCCCCTGGTTGGGTGCGCTCGGATTGCCAATTGGCCGGGGCGACAGGAAGCCCGGCTTGAGCGGCGATTCCCGTTGCCGGGTGCGAATCGCCGTTTCCGCCCGATGTGATATCCGGATCAAGTGGGAGCCCAGGCCAACGGCCAGAAGCAAAGCCCCGAGGGCCAGCGCCACCAAAAGAAGGGTTTTCTTGCTCATGGAATGCCGCGGCGGGCCGCGGTGAGTGTCTCGGTCTGCATGGGCTTTCGGGTTGGACTATCGGGCATCGATTTCTCCCAGGCGCCGGGCGATCGCTTCCTTAAGCGGCGGGTTGTCTTCGAAGCGCAGGAACTTTGCCGCCTGGGTCCAGCTCGCCCGGGCTTGCTCGTCGCGACCCAGCGCATGTTGAATGTCGCCCAATGTCAGCAGCACCGTCGGATTTCTCGACTGCGTTTTGAGCAGCGGCTGGAGCGACTGCTCGGCAGCGGTGATCTCGTTCAGATGGATCAGCACTCTCGCTTTGTTGATGTAGGCCTCGATCAACTCCGGGCGGAGCGCGATCGCCTTGTCGTAGCCCGCTTGCGCGTCGGTAAACTGGCCATCCCGCGCCCGTTGGTTGCCCACTCTCAAATAAGCCATGGCCAGAAGCTCCGCTATGTTCTCGCTCTGGGGCGAGACCGCCGCCGCTTGCTCCAGCAGGGCCATTGCATCAGCCGGCTCACCTTTCTCGAGGAAGTACTGCCCGATGAGGGCGCTGGTCGCGGCATCCCCGGGGTCTGATTGCTGGACAATACGCAGCATGGGCAGCGCCTTCTCCCTTTCGTTGCGCGCCCAGTAGATTTGGGCGAGCGTCCGGTTGGCTGCGAGATTGCGGGGTTCGATCGCGACAGCCTCGTCAAGCAACTGCCCGGCTTCTGCCGCGGCGTCCCGGCTGTACAGCAACTGCGCGAGTTCCACGAGCAACCCAGGGGTATGCGGCGCCGCTTTTAGACCGGCGCGGGCCTTTTCCTCGGCTTCAGGATAGCGTTTCGATTTCACCAACACCGTCACCAAGGTGGAGTAGAGCTTGCCGGCCTCTCCCCCCGCGGCCAGACCCCGCTCATACTCGCGCGCGGCTTCCTCGAGGAGCCCTTTCCGTTCGTAGTCAAGGCCCCGAACCCGGTACACCTGCCAGTTCGTGGGATCGATGGCCTCGATCCGCTGCAAGTAGGCTCGGGCCTCCGTCGCAAGACCCGCGTTTTGATATTCTTCAAAACGAATGGCGAGGCTCTGCGCATTGTAACATTGGCGCATGACCTCATCCATCCACGGATCTGACATGGGCGGATCTTGGCACTTCAAACCCTTGCCCCGAAGCAGGGCCGCCCTGCCCTTGTCGCCGCGATGCTCAAGCACCTGGGCCAGCAACATATGGCCGGTCGCAAATTCGGGATGTTCCCTCGTCATCTTCTCCAGAATTGGGACCGCAGCGGACTCCTCTCCTGTCCGGAGATATTCTCGCGCGAGCCCAATCAAAGCCGGCGCATTCCCCGTGTCCTGCCGGATCACTTCATTGAACAGCGTGATGGCGCCGGCGGTATCCCCCGATTTGTAGCGAGCCTCGGCGAACCGCTCCCGGGCCGGCACGTAACCGGGATCCCTCTGCAAGGTCTCCTCCAACCAATGCCGTTCCTCGCCGAGATCGCTGGAAAGTTCAGCCAAGTCCGCCAAGCCGTAACATGCCCTGGCACCTTGATCCGCACTCTTGATCATCCGCCGATAGCAACTGCGCGCCTCGGCATAAAAGCCGTTGGCGTGATAAAGCTGCCCCAGCGTCAGCCACGCCGGACAGGCATCTCCCTCGCGCGCGATCGCGGACTCGGCCCGGCCAATCGCCGATTCCAGACCAGGCGGGAATTTCGAAAGATTCGGCCGCGGCGGCGGATTCACGCGCGTGCAACTGCCGGCCGCCAGCGTCAGGCAAAGTGCCGCCGCGATATTGGCCGCGCGCTTGGTGAACCCGGATAGTATCATCGGAATCCTGAACCGTATAAGAATTGTGGGGGGCCGAACCATTCCAAGCTGATAAATTCACCGGATTGACGCTGGTGAGCAAGGGTCCAGGCGCCTGACCCAGTGGATTCTTTGCAAAACGAGGATGAGGTGGGGCCGGCGGCCGCATAATCGACCGTAGTATTAAGGTTCATTGCCGAGGCTCGAGGAGTTGAGCCACGAACTCCCCGGTCAGGTGATCACCGGGATTGAGTGGCACCGGCCCCAGCGGGCACTGGGACAGGATGTGCATCTTGACGCCCTTATCTGCCAGACAGGAGCGGAAGTGAGCATCGGCGTTGGCCTCAACCCGCACTCCCGAGCCATCGGGAGCCACGAGGGTTGCCTCGTAGATGCAGAACTTGATGGACCTGAAGTCGGCGGTCCCAAGTTTGGTCTGGTCCTGCGACCATGGCCAGGCGGGCTTCACGTTCGCAGGCTGGTCCGGCCACTTTTTATCCCGACGGGCCTTGGCCGCGCCCTCGGTCCGGCTGATGGACTCCTTCGGGAAGCTCCCCCACTCCGACCACCGTCGCCATTTGACCTCGTCGCATTCAGCGCGAAGGAGGGCCTTTATGCCTATCTCCCGTGAATCGAAGCCTTCGCCGGTGCAGGTATAGTCGTAGCTTATCTTTCCCCTGCCGTCGTTGTGGAGCAGCCAGCGAACGGCCCCCGCGAAGCGCTCATCGTGGTCTTTCACTGTTATCTCCAGTCCATTGCCGCTCTCAGCCACCGTCACGCTCTCGACGATGCGTGTCTTCGCATCAGGAAACTCGGCGTAGGGCGGTTTGCTTTCGTTCAAATTGCCGAAGTCGTGCCTCGTCACGTGCAGAGAGGGGAAGGTGATGATCGGCGCCCTATGCTTGGGGTTGGTTGCGTCGAAATCGCCCGTTGTCCGGTCAAGCACCAAGGAGAACCCGCTGCCTTCGATGGTAATGAGCCGGCCGTCATCGCTCCACTTCGGAGCGCCCGTAGGAGACTCGGGCAAGGATGATTTTCTTTTCCCGAGCGAGAGAGCGGCATTGACGATCTCGCCGCTGCCGTTTCTTACGCGCACGAGCAGCGTGGCTCCTTCGGGCGTTCCCTTCCGGATCGGAATCTCGATCTCTCCCATCCCTGCCGGGGGAACACTCAGGTGAGTCTGACCCCTCGCGCCGTCCATCTCCCAGATAAAGTCGAACTTGCTGAGGTCCGTGAATGAATGCCGGTTTTCCACCGGGACCCGCACCGAAATCTGGCCGGGCTTGTAGTCAAGCTGGCGAACCGGAAACCAGACGGGGGAAAACACGAACTTGCTGTAGTCGAGCTCGGGTTTGGGGCGCCGCCAGCCATCGATCAGTCCCCAATAGGCATTGCCATTCTCGGAACTGGACACCTTCCCGCCCGGCAGGAATGTAATGTCATCGACTCCCGACCAGATTTCGCTGCCGATCAGGCGCCGGGAATTGTGGATGTGGTTCCACGCGCCGGGAGGAATGCCCGGGGTCATGACCCCGCGCTGGGCGAAGCTCCTGGCGCAGTACCTGCCCCATTCGGAGTCCGGATCGGCGCTGCCTTGGGCCCACATCTCGCGCAAGCCAGGATTGATTGCGACATCAGTGCGCTCGTGGTAGACGAGGAAGAAGCATTCGCCATGCAGAAACGGGCGCGGATCGTCCTTCAGCACCTCGTCGTAGGGCATGTCCTGGTAATGGCGGCTGATGATGTCAGTGGTCACCTTATCCTCATTGGGCTGTCCCCCGGTCTGCGCCTCGGGGAAAGCGTACTCGAACGCGGTCGGCCGGGTGGGATCCAGTTGCTTGCACAGCCTGTCCGAGTGCTCGAAGAGCCCGCTCCAGTTTGATTCATTGGCGAGCGACCACATGATGACGCTTGGATGCGCGTGGTTGTAGTCGATCATCGCGGATGTCGGGGTGAGAATGGCCTTGAGGTCCGTCAGATCACTCGCGGGCGCAACCCAGAGGAACGGCGCCTCTGACTCGATATACAGCCCATAGCGGTCCGCCGCGTCGAGGAACTCCTGTGTGGGCGGGTAATGCGACGTGCGGACAAAATTGAGATTGGCGCTTTTGAAGAGCTTAACGTCTTCTTCCGCATGCCGCATGGTGTCCGCGCGTTCCGTCAGCGGATCAATCTCGTGCCGGCACACCCCGGCGAGCTTGATGCGCGCTCCGTTCACCTGGAGTTGGCGGTCCTTGATCTCGATTTTGCGAAAACCGATGTTGCGCTCGATCTGTTCAAGCGTCCTGCCGTCTTTCGTCAGCACAAGCACGAGCTTGTAGAGGTTGGGTTGCTCGGCATTCCACTTCAGCGGATTAGTCACCCGTGACTCGATGCTCACCGTGTCCGACCCTGGTTTGAGCGGGGCAAGGGCAACTTCGGGAGTCGAATGCCCGGCTGGCTTCCCGCGGGCGTCGAAGAGCTGGACCGATACCGCAAGCCCATTCTGGATCGCCTGATCCGGGTTGTTAAGGCCGAGTTCTATTTGCAGCCTGCCATCTTGATAGGCTTCATCGAGACTCGCGTTCAGGTGCAGGCTGGAGAGATGAAGCCTGGGCAGGGCGTAGATCCTCACCGCGCGGTCTATGCCTCCCAGGCTGTGCACTCCCTCGGGATTTTGGTAGGACACATAGTCACTGGAGTAGGACAGCCGCTCCGAAGCGGTGGCCACCTTCATTTCGAGGTCGAGCCGGTTCGCCTGCCCGACTTTTGCCGCATCGGTTATTTCCCATTCGACCGGAGTGAACAGGTTTTCGCTGTAGCCCAGCGGATTGCCATTCAGCCAGTAGTGAGTACCGCCGTGAATCGCGTCGAAACGCAGGAAGATCCGATATCCGGCCCATTCCGCCGGGATCGCAAACTCCCTGACCAGGGCCACGGTTTTGTCCCGGGGTATTTCATATCCCTGCTGCGCCCATTGACCCGGCGCCTGAAAGTTGCCCCAGCTTGCGGCGGTCAAAGATTTTGCTCTGCTGTCCTGGTCGGGATTTGGATCGATTCGCCATGCACCGTCGAGCGAGACGGCGCTCTCCTTTAATCCCGTCACTTTAGCCGCCATCGGCCGATAACGCACCGGATCGAAAAACAGGTTCGCCGTTTTCACCTTGGCGCTGCCCTGCTCAGCCTGATGTTGCGCCTGCAATGTCATTTCTTCACCCGCGGCCAGAGACTCCACGTCCTTTCGCCCAGGGCTGATGTTGGCGGCGTGATCCTCCGCGGGAGCCAGGGCGGTTCCCCACAGAAACAAAACAAAACAAAATAAGCGCATCAGGGAGTCTTTTATGCCGATCGCCTTGGCCGGAACAATGCAGTTGAGCACATTGTCCCAGTCAAAACGTCCGCACTGAGTGGTGGAACCCGGCCTCCGGACGGATTCGTAGGGTGCCCAGAGAAGAAAACCCGTCCGGAGGCCGGGTTCCACCTGCGCCAGCTGCATAGTTCCGGTTTAGACTTATGCATTTGGGATACGTGCCATTTATCAACCAGGTTGTCATAAACAAAAAGGAGGTTCCCTCGTGGATCGAGGAAACCTCCGAAAAACAATCACCTGATCAGGTGAACCTAGCGTTTAAAATTCGAACGACGAACTCAGGCGGAACGTACGAGGTTGGACTATGCGATAGGCGTTATGAATCCCGCCAGGAATAGTACCGTCAGGCGAAGGAGAATTGGCACTGATCGGCGCTAATCCGCCGTTTGATTGCACATCAAAAGCATTGAGTTGGATCGTCCAGTTGATCTTGTCGCTCCAAATGCGGCGGCGATAGCTAACCCAAAGATCGAGGGTAAGATCGGGTGAGTTCTTATAGGGATTGGCCAGATCAATGGATACCGGATTACCGGCGCTGTCGTAGGCAATCGGATTGCCGATAATAGCGCCACTTTGGTACCGGGCGGCGGCGCCCACGCCGAAGTTTTTAAGGCGGCCTTCGGTGAACGTGTAGTTCGTGAGGACGTTTGCATGCCACTCGCGCAGGATTTGGGAAGGCTTGCCCTCTGCCGCACCCAATTTTGCAACGGCCGCGCCGAGGTAATTATTATACAGGGTATGCAAATTCTTCGTGCCGCCGCCCCAAGAGGTGGAAAAGTAAGCCGGGTTGGTGGTGTCCCAAAGCGGCCCGAGATTTTCCCAAATCGGCTTGCGCAAGGCGAGGAATGCCTTGACCGGGCCCTCCACATTGGACGCGTTCGCTTTCTGCTGCGAGACATTGAACATAATGCGCCAGTTGGGCGTGGGGTTATACGTCGCCTCGAGTTCGTATCCCTTGGAAAGTTGATCCGAAGTGGACGCAATCTGCCCCCAGTATCCGGAGAAATGAATCGGCGTGGCCGGGGTATAGGCAAGCAACGGCGCGCCGGTGCTGTGGGCTACTTGGTAGGCGTTATAGTTCTTCACCGCACTGATAACCTCGCCCATTGCTCCGGTGGAGATTTCCGTACTGTTTGTACCTACGCGGGGATCAGCTGCGGAAAGCAATTTGCCGGTGCTCTTTTCAACCGGACCACCATCAATTTCGACCAATTCCCACGGGCCGGCGCTTTGATATTCCGTCGGCGCGTTCTGCACCATTACCTCGAATTTATTGAGCTTGATGTTGAGTTTGCCATCCAACAACTCCAACGAAAAACCGTAGTCCTTGCCCTTGCCCCCTTGCGGCCCGATGGGGTCGCCCAAATTGGTCACCCGGGTTCCCGTCGGTTTGAAGTTTTCCGCATTGCTGTAATGCAGGCTCAACCATTTCAGCGGGTGGGCGACCACGCCCCAGGAAACGGTATCAACGCTGAAGGGAACGGCGTCGCGGGCGCCGTAATCCTTGTCATTGCGCCAGCCGAGCATGCCGACCAGCCTGTTGTCGAGAAGGTAGGGCTGCCACACTGCGGCCTTGGACACTACTTTATGGTAGGTCGCGCCGGGGTCACCGGCTACGTAACCCATGTCCATTCGCTCAGAGGCCCAGCCGCCCGCTCCCCCATTCGCCTTGATATCCCAATAAGTGCTGGAAATGCCTTTTATCCCGGTTGCCGGTATTGCGGCCCCTTGGGTTGGCTTGGTGATGACAACGTCGCCGGTGCCGGATATGTGAGCCCCCGTGTAGTTTAACCGGTCTGTCAGGGTGGTGGCGTTACCGGCGGAACCGATCAGATAAGGGGGGAGGTTTGTCCGGGTGTCGCCGTACGATTGACGATAATTGTTTTCTTCGCGTTGCTCGGCATAGAGGGAAAAATTATGTGCCCCGAACCACTTGCTGTATTTCGTCAAATCGAGTTTATAAGCAAGAGTGGCACGCATCGATTGGTTGTTGGAGTCCTCAATCTCGGTATTCTGCTGCGTCCATTGCGTGGTGTAAGTCTCGAGGAAATGCGGATTGGCCCTGCCATCGGGCAGCTTGGAATTAACGTCGATGTTGTATTCGAAACTCCGCGCAAAATTCATGTTCAGCCAATGGAAGCTTTCATGGAAATATTCCAGGTTCAGCGCCAGATTGGGGAGGATCTCCTGTTCCAAGGCAATGTGACGCGCCACATATTCCGTTGAGCCCGGGTTGGGGCGCAGGTTGACCTTATGTGAGTCAAAAAAACGATCGCTTCCAACCTGATAGGGAGCAAGCCCGGCCGGCTCGGCCCGGTCAAATTTCACCCAGCCTCTGGCGCCGGTGAGACCGGTCGTGGGATCTCCCTCCCGGGGCTGGAATGCGTACTCCGGCTGGCCGTTGCTTCCCGAGCTGATCACAACGACCGGCATTTGATTGCTCTGCGGAACAAAGTAGTCAGGCCGGTTGGCGAGAAGCTGGGTCGACGGATCCCATGTTGGGCGTCCGGCTGCGATCCAGGCGGAAACATTGTCCACCGGCATGATGCTGTTGGGGTTGTTAAAATCAACCCACGCACGCTCGTAATCAGCGCGAATCGTCGTCTTGGAAAAAGGCTTATAAGCGGCGGCGAGAAAGATCCGCTTGTCGTGATACCAGGCCGGCTGCTGCTCGATGCCGCGACTGGACCATAGCCCGTCAAGCCGGATGGCCAGCTTGTCTTTGATCAAGGCGCGGTTGAAATCAACGGTCGCGCGCTCGTCGTTAAAGCTGCCGTAGGCAAAACCGACCTTGTTGCTATCACCGTTCAGCTTCGCTTTTGAAAGGGAATAGTTGATGAGGCCCGCCGCACTGCCCAAGCCGAAGAGGGTCGAGTTGGGGCCACGGGCCACCGTGATGTCGTCCACGTTGTAGCTATCAAACCCAATCCTCCTGCCAATCGTCTCAAAATAGTCGCGAGTGATCGAGGCAGCCGTCAAACCACGAACGCGATTGGAAGTCTGGAGATTGCCGGCATTATCGTCAAAAAACGCGCCGATGGTCGAACTATAATTATAGTTCGTGAAATTGCGCGTGCTTTCCGTATTCGCGAGATAAGGCAGCACGTCATTGATGTCGCGCGCCGCCACGTCCTCGAGGAACACCTTCGTCACGACGGTAATCGGAGCCGCGATGTCTCTAAGCGCGGTATTGATGCGGCTACCAGCCAGGGTGTTGTTGGCGCGATAGCCCTGGTCTTTGCTGGCATCGACGATGAAGGGCGAGAGCACGATGGTTTCATCGGTATCTTTGGCCTCCTTGTCCTTCTTTGTGGCTTGGTTGGGAGCTGTCGTTTGGCCGAAGGCCATGCAGGCTGTCAGCAGCGAAAGCAGGGCCACGATATTCAGGCGTTCCATTTTTGCGCAAACTATTGCTGGCATTTTCGTTGGGTTCATTGAGGTGTAGTCGGGGTTGGGGCTTGCGGATGTGTGACGGATTTAAAGGTGACTCACCTGCCGGACCCTGGGCAAAAAGATACGCAGGGCTGGCTCCATCTAACGGGAGATACTAGCGGTTCTTCTCGAATCACGGAATAGGTGGAATGATCTTTCTCGTTCAAAATATGACCGCATTCTGCTCGTCGCCATCCGCTGTCTTTCAAATGCAATTCCGTTTGCGGCGACTCGACGAACCTTGAAACACAATCGGAATGCGCCCCAAGCGGTTTGGCTTAAGTATCACTCCACAACTATCCCCGGCAACTGCCGGTTTGCTTCGTCACACATCCAATCAACCCGGAAGCATGGCGGGCGCTCAAAACTGCGGGCTGATGTGAGCCGACCGAGACGGCGCTGTTACCCTGACGGTCGGTCCGCTTGGCGAAAGTTCGCCGCCGATCGGGGTTTTGTGACCAGAAACGGGCTGTTTTCCACGCAGTCAACCATCCCAAGTGCTGACGTTGCGCCACTCGCGTTTCAATGTGCCGCCGGCGGGACAAATCTGAAACTGCTCTCTCACGCCCGCGAACTACGCTCCCAAAGCGCCATGATCAAATCTGTGCGTTGCGGTGGCCATCGATATAAAATACTACGCGCTGGACTTGATATGCGGAACCGGTTGATTGCTAATTGATCTCTAGCATGTGAAAAATGCCCGCCAGCCAGCAAAACTACTTCCGCTATTTTGCCACCACCCCCGAAGCCGCGGTGTGGGGACTGGACGTGACCGCCGCCGGATACACACGGGTGCCCAAGGGGTCGGCTTATCCCCTTGCCCAACACCCGGTTGATCACGATTTTCGTTGGGAGCAGGGCCGCGTTCTGGATGCCATGCAAATTGTCCTGATCGCCGGCGGACGGGGTCGTTTTGAAACGCGTGCGACCGGTCTTTGTGAGATTCAGCTCGGCGTGGCGTTCGCCGTGCTGCCGGGCGTGTGGCACCGTTACGAGCCGCACACCGAGTCTGGTTGGGAGGAAAGCTGGATCGAAGTTCGGGGAACGACGGTGGATCGCATGATCAAGGCGGGAGTTTTTCTCCCCAAGGACGCGGTGCGCCCGGGTGCGCTGCAAGCGGGAATGCATGAGGCGCTCGAGGCGGTGCACGCGCGCTCGCGCGCGGGCACTCCGGGATTTGACGCCGGCCGGGCCGCCGCAGCCTTTAGCGTGCTGGCCGCGTGGCAGCTGGCGTCGCAACCACACCCGAAGCGAAACCGCATGTCGCGGGCGGTGGATGAGGCCGAGCATTATCTGGCGGAACATTACACGGAACCGGTGAATATCGAGCAGCTCGCCCGCCGGCTCGGCGTGGCTTATTCGCATTTCCGGCGCGCCTTCTGCGCGCAAACCGGGTTTGCCCCCTGGCAATACATGCTGCACCTGCGGCTGTCGCGGGCGAAGCGCATGATCGCCTCGAGTGAGGCCACCTTGGAAGAGATTGCCGTGCAATTGAACTTCAACTCGGCGTCGCATCTTTCCCTCGCCTTCAAACAGGCGTTCGGGACCGCGCCGACGCATTGGCGGCAGAGTTTGCATTCTCAGGACAAGATCACTCCCACATGACGAGGAAAACGGCGATGCTCTCCAAGAATGCGCGGCGCGCGAAACCGGTGTGATCGATGTGCACGATTTTCCAGAGCGCAGCGCAGGATCGGGCGAGCCGGAATACTGAAACCATGCTCACCCCTGCCCGTCGATCGGCCCCGGCTTTTCCGCCTCCCGCCGGCCCACGGCACCGCGCCTTGAGGCGCGCCGCCTCCGGGGGATTGCTGGCGTTGGCGCTGGGCGCGACGTGGCCCGTTCGGCTGACGGCCGGGGCTCCCCCAGAGCCGGGACTCGGTCCTCCCACCTCGGCCGGCCTCCTCCAGCCCGAAAGCAATCGCATGATGGCGGCACGTCTGGAGAAATTCACGCATACGGACAATCCGTTCAAGAGCCCGTTTCGAATGGAGGAAGCCGCCGCGGTCCTGCGGGAGAGGCTGGCGCGCACGACCGACGTTCCCGAAATGCTGAAGCTGAAGATGCCGTTCGCCCTGCGCCTGATGCAATCCGGCAAACTCGACGAGGCGCTCAAGGAATTCGAGGACTACGAGCGCCTGATGAAGGCAAGCGGCCGTACGCTGACCGCCGCAGAATTCACCCTGTTGGTCACGTCAAAGGGCATGTGCCATCTGCGCATGGGCGAGTTGGAGAATTGTCTGCTCAACCACAATGGCGATTCGTGTCTGCTGCCGATCCGCGGCGGCGGGGTGCATCAGCTTCCGCGCGGCTCGCGCAACGCCCTCAAGGAATTCACGGCCCTGTTGCAAAGATATCCTGGCGATCTGCGCGCCCGCTGGTTGCTGAACATCGCCTATATGACCCTCGGCGAATATCCGGACAAGGTGCCGCCCGCGTGGCTCATCGACCCGAAGGTGTTCGAATCGGATTACGACATCAAACGCTTCCCCGATGTGGCCGGCGCCCTCGGCCTTGACGTGGATGATCTTTCCGGCGGCGTGGTTATGGACGATTTCGACAACGATGGGTTTCTAGACCTGATGGTGTCCGCCTCCGGTTTGGCCAGCCAGTTGCGCTTCTTCCACAACAACGGCGATGGCACGTTCACCGACCGCACGGCGGAGGCCGGCCTGATCGGCGAAGTAGGCGGCCTCAATATCATCCAGGGCGATTACAACAACGATGGCCTGATCGACGTACTGGTATTGCGCGGCGGCTGGCGCCAGGAAGACGGACTTCACCCCGATTCCCTCCTGCGGAACAATGGCGACAACACATTCACCGACGTGACGGAAGAAGCGGGCTTGCTCAGCTTCCATCCCGACCAAACGGCCGTTTGGTTCGACTACAATGGCGACGGCTGGCTCGATATTTTCATTGGCAATGAGACGAACAAGGACCGGCCGGACACGCCTCACCCTTGCGAACTCTATCGCAACAATGGCGATGGCACTTTCACGGAATGCGCCGCCGAGAATGGCGTGGCCATCGTGGGCTACGTCAAAGGAGTCGTCAGCGGTGATTTCAACAACGATGGCCGGCCCGACCTGTATATCTCACGCCGCGACGGGGCGAATTTATTGTTGCGCAACGACGGCCCCGCCGGACCGGACAAATCGCCGCGCGCCCCCTGGAAGTTCACCAATGTGGCGGCACAGGCCGGTGTCACCGAGCCGTTCCGGAGCTTCTCCTGCTGGTTTTGGGACTACGACAACGATGGCTGGCTCGATATCATGTGTTTCGGCTACCTCATCCAGGACACGGGAGACATTGCCGCCGATTATCTCGGTCTGCCCCACCCCGCCGAGCACGCCCGCCTTTATCATAACCGGGGCGATGGGACCTTCGCCGATGTGACGAAGGAATCCGGTCTGTTCAAGGTGCTCCATACGATGGGCTGCAACTTCGGGGATCTGGACAACGACGGCTGGCTCGATTTCTACGTGGGGACGGGCGACCCGGATTTTGCCACGCTCATCCCCAATCGCATGTTCCGCAACGACGGCGGCAAGCGGTTCCAGGATGTGACGACCTCCGGAGGATTCGGGCAGCTGCAGAAGGGTCACGGCATCGCTTTCGGCGACATCGACAATGACGGCGACCAGGACATCTATTCCGTCGTGGGCGGGGCGATCGAAGCCGACAACTACCACAACCAGCTCTTTGCCAATCCCGGTCACGGCAACCACTGGCTCAAGCTGAAGCTTGAAGGCGTGCAGTCGAATCGGGTCGCCATCGGCGCGCGCATCAAGGTCGTGGTGAGAACCGACGAAGGCGAACGCTCGATCTATCGCACGGTCGGCAGCGGCGGAAGTTTTGGCGCCTCGCCGCTGCGGCAGGAATTCGGCCTCGGCCAGGCGAAAGCGATCATCCGCGCCGAGATTTTTTGGCCGGTCACCGGCATCACGCAGGTCGTGTCAGGGCTGGAGCTGGACCATGGCTATCAGGTTCGCGAAGGGGCCGCCGCGGCGACCCCGATGGTACTCCGCTCGTTCCAGCTTCCGGTTTCGTCCGGCAACGCGCACCACCATCATCACATGCCTGCCGAAGGCGCGATTTCCGGGACCCGCAGCTCTGCGACCGATCACGAAAACACCCCGGCAAAACCATGAACAAATTTCCGCGCCCTGCCCTCAGGCTACGGATTGCCTTCCGCCAGCCGATATCGACGGCCGCACTGCTCGCACTCTTGCTGGCCGGCGCCGGCCCGGCGATCAGCGCCGCCATCGACCCGGCTGAAGCATACATGCGCGAAGCCCGGCAAAGGTTCGCGATGCAGCAGACGGACAGTGGCCTGCTCTACCGCCTCGAGGCAGTCGGCGCAGGCTCACGGCCCAGGCGTGACGACACCATTGTCCTCAGCTTCAGCGCGCTGGCGCCGGACGGAAAGACTGAGCTGCCACAACTTTCCCGTCAAAAACTGCGCACGAAGGTGGCCGATCTTCTGCCGGGCCTGGCCGAAGGAGTACAGATGATCGCGCTCGGCAGCCGGATATTGCTTATCGTGCCGCCAAAGCTGTCCTTTGCCAACGGCGAATGGCCCGCCGGCATCCAACCCGGCACGCCGCTTATCTTCCGGGTTGAACTCCAGGACATCATTGTGGGTGGTTCCGCACCCTGAATCGACGATCGAAGTGTTGGGCCGGTCGCTTGTGATCGCCGCACTCGGTTCAGTCTTGAGACAAGAGAGTGTTTCCAAACTGGCTTGTCATCCTGAACGAAGTGAAGGATCCACGGCCTCGAGGCTGGCATCACGAGCGAACGCATGGATTCTTCGCTACGCTCAGAATGACAGGACAGGGATATTTTGAGATTTGAAGACACTCCCTAATCGCCGCGTGACGCCGACGACACGGTCCGCGAGGTGCTCCCAACCGATTCTGCCCCCGGGTTGAAGGCGGCCGAAAATTCATAGGTTCCAGACCCGACTTCCAGCACCACGCAGGATTTTTCCACTCGGACAATCCGGATATCTTTTACGGCCGGGATCGGATGATTGCTTTCCGTCACCGTCGTGACGTCATCGGCCGGAAGATAAATAGTCGCCGTGGTATTGCCCGGGATGCCGACGGACAGGGTGACGCGGCCAGCCTCGTGCTTCCATGCCGAGGAGATGCGGCCATGGGCCGAGTCATAGCGGCCTTTGACCCAGGTGAGATCACCGACGATGGCTGGCTTGATAATGATCTTGCGGAAACCGGGGGCCTCAGGGTCGGGCTGAATGCCGGCGAGATCGTGGTAAAACCACTCCATGATCTGGCCGAGCATGAAGTGATTCTGCGAAGCGCCTCTCACGGCGCTCCATGATTCGGTGAGGCTTGTCGCGCCCCGCTCGAGTTGATACCCGTAGCCGGGCTTTCCCGATTGGTTGTTCATAGCGTAGATCACGTCCGACCGGCCGCCGTCGGCGAGCGCGCGAAGCAGATAGCGATAGCCGACATCGCCGGCCGTCACGCCGCCTTGCGCCCGCACATCGGCGACGATCGCGTCGAGCACGGCCGGAGCCTCGGATCGTTCGACCAAACCGAGGATGCAAGGCATCGCATTGCTTGTCTGGCTGCCGGTGGCATAGGAGCCGGCTTCGTGTTTGTAGAGCGCCTGGTTGAATGCGGCACGTACCTGCCGGCCTAGCTCGGCATAGGCGGCGATGTCCTCGGTGTGGTTGAGGAGGACGGCAATCTTGCCCATCGTCAGAATGTCTTCGTAGTAGATCGCAGTGGCCGTGAGCATGACAGGGGTGAGCTGGGCGTAACTATACCCCGGCTTGGGCCCAAGATCCGCCCAATCACCTAGGCCGTGGTTCAGCAGATGATCTTTCGATTTGGTGGTAAGGTAAGCGACATAGCGCTTCATCCCGTCGTAATGACGCTGGAACGCAGTCGTATCGCCTGTGAAGAGATACTGCTGCCAAGCGGCCAGAATGAAGGCGCTGCCCCACTCGGGCGAATCGCGAAATCCGTCGGAAAAGACGACATACTCCGGCGCGATGTCGGGCACGAGTCCGTTGTCGAGCTGGGCATCAGCCATGTCGTCAAAAGTTTTCGTGTAGAGCGCGGCAAGGTCGAATTCGTACCGCAGCGAAGGACCGTTGAGATGATATTGTTCGAGCCAGCCCAGACGTTCGCGGTGGGGACAATCGGTGATCAAACTGACGAGGTTGCTGCGCTGCGCCCACCGGATGAGCGTGCGGATGCGGTTGAAGAGCCCGTTTGACGTTTCGAAATCGCCGGCGGGTGGCGAGGCGGTGATAGAAAAATTTTGGAAACCAGTTCTCGCCGCGTGCCGCGCCCGCCAGCGTGTACTGCCAGTAGGCTTCACCACCTCCAACTGAAACGCGGTCCACCGAGCCGTCCGTGTTGATCAACTCCGCCGGAATGATGCGGACGACCGAACCGGACGCGCCTTGGACCGCGAGGCGCGGCATCAGGGAGGCGTTTTGGCCCAAGTCGTAAACGATGACACCGGGGCGAACAGCTTTGGTTGCCACCGGTTTGAGCACGTCGAATGCGCGGATCGGGGGAGCGGCGTGCGAGAGGCCTCGCAGCTCACCGCCAGGCCCCGTCGTCTCCTGAGCCGTGACCCACCCGGAGCTTTTGAATCCCGGCTGATTCCAACCTGTCGGCTCAAGACGAGCATCGTAATCTTCCCCGCCGAAGACACAGGAGAACGTGATCGGGCCAGGGGCGGCCTGCCAGTGGGCATCGGTACCGATGAACTCACTGGTGCCATCGGAGTAATCGAGCCGGAGCTGGGCGATGGCCTTGATGGGACCGAAAGATCCGGTGAACTTCACGTACCGGCCGCCGGTCACATTGTACATGCCGTTGCCGAGGATGAGACCGATGGCGTTGGCCGCACCGGCACGCACGCGGGTAGTGACGTCAAAGGTATCGTACAGGACGGTTTTGCGGTAATTGGTCCAGCCCGGAGAGAGGAGATCTTCCCCTACTTTGCGTCCGTTGATCGTGAGTTCGTACTGGCCCACTCCGGTAACGTGAACGAGCGCGCGGACAAGCTTGGGTTTGGCCGTGAATTCGCGTCGCAACAGGAGGGTTGCGGAGGCTGGAGCAGACGCGGTCGCGGCCGGTGCACCGATCCATTTGGCCTGCCAATCCGCCGGGGCCAGCAAGCCCATGGTCCAGCGCGCAAGCGGACTCCACGCTGAGACTTTTCCGTTATGGTCCCATACGCGAACCTTCCAATAGCAAGCCTGGCTTGATCTGAGTGCCACGCCAGCGTACGCCACCAAAGTTGAGGCTGCGGACTCGACCCGGCCACTGTCCCAAAGATCGCCTTCCTCGCGATCCAGCGCCGCCTGCGAACCGCTCACCAAAATCTGGAAGGCCGTCTGGCGAAGATTTCTCTCGATGCTTGGCGCAAACTGCCATCCGAGACGGGGCGTCGCCTCGTCCACGCCGAGCGGACCCGAGCGGAACTCGCATGTCAGCATTACCGGGATGAGCCCGGCGCGGCATTCAACCGCGAGACCGCCGCCGAAAAACAGTATGGCAATCAACGATCGGCGAAAATCCGGGAAAAAGCGCATATTCGGAGAGCCGCTAATTTCACCGAAACCGATAGAGCGACACCTTCTGCAGCGAAGGATCCTCCGAATAGAAGAGCAAGCCGCCGCTGGATTGATACACATCGCCGGCTTTTTTCAAATCGTTGATCAAAAGTACGTCGTCGCCATTCAATCGTCGCTTCGTCACCCAGTGTCCGTTTTCAAAATATCCCTGATCAACCCGTAATAGACCCGAAATCGGATCCCCCGGTGTCCGGGGGGGAAAGGTCACCTGAATGTTTGCGCCAAGAACGAGAAACTCGTCCGTCCCGAGCGCCAGCACCAGGCCGTATCCCGTATCGCGCCCGATCGTAAGCTGGAACGTAACCGTATAGTCTCCCATGGGAACTTCTTGCCGCGGTTTTTCTTTGGTCAGCCGGACGGCGCCAATCGTTCCGGCGGCCTGGTGATCGAGGATCATCGGGGCAAGACGGCTCAACTCGGCGTAGCCTTTTGCCAAAGGCAGTTTCCTTCGATCATCCACACCTTCCTTCCAACCGTTTCCGCCCAGACGCGATCCGTCCTCGATGCCAAAGGGAGAAAAACCCAGCGCATTGTGCGTTCCGATAGCGCAGATGGCGTTGCCCACCGCGTTGGCGTCGCCCAGCGCCTCGGGCACGAACAGCGGGTTGTCCGATCGATGGAACGCGGTGGCATGGCGTTCGAAATCAGGCAGGTAGATGTCGGGCGCGCTGAAATCAATGGCTGGCGATCCCGCTTTCCAGATATCAAGAATATGCGGCTGTGGCCCGCCGCTCGGATAGTCGCCTGGTCCCTTGTCTGTCGGTTGTACCAGCCAGGAATTGGTAAAGACCGGCAACGCGTAGACGCGTTTTCCCGCTTCCGCCATGTGTCCCATGAATTGCGCGTAACTCCACGCCATGAACACCTCGTTCGCTGCGTTGCTGGTGCCGAAAACCTGCGCCCAAGTGCCCTCTGTCTTGCCCCCGGCATTTTCCCAGAGCGCTGCCAAATCCGGATGAAGTTGCTGCCGGTGAAGCTGCAGATGCGAGATCAGCTGCTTTGGGACAGGGCCGCGAAATGCGGCCTCGGCCACCTCGCTCCGGTCTCGTGAGTCACCGAAAATACCGACCTCATTCTGCAGCTGGACCATCACGGCCGTGCGCTGCTTGTCGACCTTCCCGAGGTGCTCGATGAATTTCGAATACGCGGCGGTGTCTGCCGCGAGTGTCTGCGGCCCGAAGGGCGACAGGATCTCGACCGCCTTGCCGTCCCTCACTCGCACCCGTGGGAAGCGTGTTTGATCGATCTTTACCCAGTCCGGAGCGAAGCTCGACATTCCATTTTTCCAGCTGCCGAACCAAATGAAGATGACGCGCAAGTTATGGTCTCGGGCGCCTTGCAGCACGTCATCCACGACCGAGAAATCAAACTTCCCCTCTTCCGGCTCGATCCAATCCCAGCCCACGGCAACCAACGCCGTGTTGACGTTGAGTTCGACCAACCTTGGCCAGACCGTCTTGAGGTATTCCCGATCTGACGCCGCTGTATTGTTCAGTTCCCCTCCGAGCACCAGATACGGGCGATCATCCACGATTAACTGCGTGGCGTGGCCCCGGCGCTCAAGCCGCGGCAGCGAGCGCTGGTCTGAGCCAGCGGATTCACCGGCGACCAACGTGGCAACGAGTACTATGAAAACGAATCTTTTTATCATTTCTGGGGTTCTTCGGACCTGAATTTTTAGTGATAAGTAGCCCGACGGATCAACCGCTTTATCTCCGCGGTGTGCGCTGAGATTGAAGTCTGGCCCATCTTCAACCAATCGTCGAGTGGTGTGCAGGTGTGAGAGTCGGCGGCCGATCGAGCAAGGCCTTTTACAGCCCCCGCTCGTCGCCCACTCTAACCCAGCTGGAACGTGCTGAGCAGTCCAAGTGCCGCAACTCGCCCGCGCCATGGGCGGCCGGCACCGCGAGCCTTGCCCAAACAAACCGTCGTCGCACCAGAGTCGGTAACGGGCATAGACCGAACTCCACAGCTCGTGACCCTCCGGCAGATCCCGCCACGGCACTCCCGTGCGCAGCACGTAGAGCATTGGCGCTGAGCATCACCCGGTCATCTTTGGACGGTCGGCCCCGGCCCGGTACAGTGGCATTACGCCCTCGGGCGGTTTTCGCGCCGTAGCAGATCAATTTTTTTAGCCGCACCCAACACAGCTCGAGGATCACCTGACCATCGGTACAATATATATATGTGCCCGCTCCGACTCGTCCCGAGACCTCCGGTTCCGCCATTTTGCAAACACACCCCACTACTCCGTTAAGTGACCTGCCCCCATGGGTGTCGCCTTCGCGGATAACGTCCGGCCGGTCGACATTGTGCGTGCAGCGATGCTCATTCCAATCCTGCAGGGACTCGCGGCGATCGAATCAGTCGAAGCATCCTCCTGGCGTCCTCCTTCAGTGCACAGTCCCCGCCGTTCAATTTTGAGCCGTGCCTCAAAGTGTCACTTGTCCGGTTTGGCCGGCGGAGCGCTCTCCACTGTGCCGAGATACTCGATCTCACCCAATTTCACCTGCCCACGTTTCTCCGCCTCCACCCTGACCAATCCATCCACCTGGCGGCCAAAATAGTCGGCTCCGACCTGGCTGAGAGCTGGCGCCGCCTCCATGAAATTTCTGCCCGGCGAACGGATGCTGAGCCGGGTGATCCACAGCGGCCGCGGGGTGGGCTTGTTGTTTATCGTCTGGTTGTCGTAGGCCATCAGGATGACGAAATAGCGTTCCTCGTTCAGTTCATAGAACATGTCGTAGTCTTCCGCTTTGGGGGTAAGCCTCAGTTGCTGGCGGAATTTTTCCAATGTGGACTCATAGCCAAGCAAAACCGCATTGCGCCTGATGGCGCGCTCGGCGTTCCGCTGGTTTGCCTCCCTTTCGGCCAGCAGCATGTTTATGGCACCTGGATCCCCGCCCCGGCCTGGCGATGCCGCCACGGCGGCATTATACTCGGCAACGGCGGTTTTCATGTCCCCGATGGCCATTTGGGCTCGCGGATTTTCGTAGTCCATCGTTGTTCCCCAGCTCACGACGATGACGAGATGGGCGTCAATCTCTTCCTTGGAGGGGAAATAGCTCTGCTTGGCCAGATTGGGGGCCAGGATTTTAACGATGTCCGCGAAGGTGAGCTTGACGAGGCTGCCATCCCGCGTATCGCCGCCATAAAAATGTCCCTTGGCAAAGATGTAACTCTCCGGCACCACCCGGCTCTGTGCATCCACGGGACGGATGTAACCAGGCGCCGTGGTGGCGCTGACCGTGACCGGCGTGGCCGCGTCCAGGTGCAGAAAAAACCCGAGACCGGCGAAAAGATAAGCCAAACGCGCACTCACGATTGGAGGAGATTATACGCGACCAGCTCAAGGGGTGGAAGCGCGCGAATGATCTTTGGCGTGCAGAATTTGCCCCGGCTGCTTCGCCCCGGCACCCAAAGGCGCGTCTTAAAAATTGACCCGTGTGCTTGGGGTGAGGTCCCAGGCCGGCGCAGGGAGGCGAGGGAAGCACCGGGCTCTTGCCGGCATATTTTGCATGACAAAGATCATTTGGGCGATTCCTTGCGCGCCAGCGATCCCGTATTATCGGGTCCTGCCTGCCCCACCCTCTCCCCTAATGATTAGCCGTGAGGCTTGCCTTGTTGTATTGCTGTCTATGGGTGGCACGATGGTCCAGTCATCCGAGCCTGCTTCAGGAAAATTGGACCGTTTGATCAAGAATTCTCCTTTCAGCCAGCCGGCCTCCGCCAAGGGTGCTCAGGCAGGTAACGAGGTTTCGCCGCTGGAATTCCGCGGTGTGCTTGTAGAGAATGGGGAGTGTTTTTTCAGCCTGCATGAGCCCGCAGTCCGCTCTAGCCAGTGGATTAGGCTCAAGGAAATCGGCCAGCCCTATGTCGTCGAAAGCTACGATGGCGCCAATGATTCGATCCAGGTAAAATATCGCAACCAAATGATGACTCTGACCCTTAATCCAGGTAAGATTATCGTGCAGGCTGCTCCCTCCATTATCCCGACAACTGCAGTGTCACCCCCAACCAGCGCCGTCATTCCGATGCCAAGTGAGGAATCCATGCGACTCGCCCATGTGGCTGGGGAGATCCGCCGTCGCCTAGCCTTGGTGCCCCGACAGCAGGTGACCAGCACGTCTGCACCCGACCAACCTCCCACTCTGATGACTGTGCCGATTTCCAGCAAACCATGAGCCCATGAATACCAACAGTCGCGCGCTCACGACCGTAGTCTTCCTTGCCCTCGCCGCCTGCTGGCTGGCGACCACCGCCCCGGCCGCACCGGCCGGATCCGCCAGCCTGACGGCGAGCGATCTGCGCTGTGATTTGATGACCGACCCGCTCGGCGTAGACTCAACCCCTCCGCGGCTTTCCTGGAAATTGCAGGGCGATGGTTCACGCGGGCAGCATCAAGTCGCCTCGCAGTGGCAGGTGCGGGTGTGGGACGGTGACGGGCGTGTTTCGCCTTGGAGTGCACCCGCCTCGTGGACAATGGGCTTGCCGGCGGGTCAGGATTGGTCGGCGCACTGGATCACCGATCCGGAGCTGTTGCGATGGCAGCGCCCGCGAATCGGCTACAGTTCGCAGCCGACCCCGGAAGCGAATACCGTGAAGTGGGTGCAGCTCGATCTCGGTGCGCCTCGTTTGCTTGACGCGGTGCGGTTGCACGGGCTGACCCATACGGTGCCCGAAATGCTGGGTTTTCCCACCCGATTCAAAGTGGAAGCGTCGAACGATCCCGTTTTTCACGACGCCCGGCTTATCGCGGATTATACCCAGAAGGATTATCCCATCGGGTGGGCCAGCCTGATTGAACTGCCGGCGGCCGGCACCACCGCCCGCTACGTGCGGATTACCGCCCCCCGGCTTCGCGTCACGGAGGGCCAGGCGCGGCTGGCCTTCAGCCAGATTGAGATTCTGGCCGCGGGAAAAAATGTCGCCGCCGGCGCCAGCGTAACCGCCAGCGACAGCCTGGAAACCGCCCTGTGGTCGGCGGCCGCCGTCGTGGACGGACTCGGCATACCGGGGACCAATCAGCGCGCCAACACCACGCTGCTGCTGCGCCATGAGTTCACCGTCCGCCCCGCCCTGCGCCGCGCCCTCCTGAATGTCAGCGGCCTGGGCCACTATGACCTCGTGATCAACGGCCGCTCCGTCGGCGCTGCCCCGCTCAAGCCCGGCTGGACGTCCTACGGGAAGACCGATCTCTACGACACCTACGACGTGACGGACTTGCTCCACGCCGGGGCCAACGCCATCGGACTCACTCTGGCCGGTGGCATGTACAACGTGCAACCGGGCCAGAACCGCTACACAAAGTTCATCGGCGCCTTCCGCCCGCTCGTGGCCATCGCGCAACTTCAGCTCGAATACCAAGGTGGAGCCGTGGACACCGTCGGCACTGACGCCGGCTGGCGGGTTACGTCCGGCCCAATCACCTACTCAAACATTTTTGGCGGCGAGGACTTCGACGCGCGGCGCGTGCCGGCCGGATGGGACAGCCCGGGGTTTGATGACTCCGCGTGGACTCCGGCGGTCACCACCGCCGGACCGGGAGGAACGCTGCGCGGCGCATCCCACGCCGCTCCCCCGCTGCGCGAGTACGAGACATTGCGACCGGTGAATGTGCGGGAGATCCGTCCCGGCGTGAAAGTCTACGATCTCGGCCAGAACGCGTCCCTCATACCCCGGTTGCATGTCCACGGGGCGGCTGGCGGCATCGTGAAGATCATTCCCGCCGAACTGCTGAAGCTGGACGGCTCGGTTGACCGCGAGTCTTGTGGCGGCGGGGACGCCGCCTGGAACTACACCCTGGCGGGCTCGGTGACCGGCGAAGTCTGGTTTCCAAAATTCTTCTACCACGGCTGTCGCTATCTTCAGGTCGAACTCGCCGCGCCTGCGGGTGGATCCCCGCCCGACGTTGATGCACTCGAAGGCGTGGTGGTGCACTCGGCCTCGGCCGCCGCCGGTGAATTCGCCTGCTCCAGCGAATTGTTCAACCGCATCCATTCGCTGATCCGCTGGGCGCAACGGAGCAACCTCGCCCACCTCATCACCGACTGCCCGCACCGCGAGCGGCTCGGCTGGCTGGAGCAGTATCACCTCAACGGCCCGTCGCTGCGGTACGAGTTCGACCTCGGCCAGCTCTATGGCAAGACGTTCGGCGACATGACCGATGCCCAGGAAGCGAGCGGACTCGTGCCCAGCATCGCCCCCGATTACGTGGTTTTCAATGACGGCTTCCGCGACTCGCCCGAATGGGGCAGCGCGCTCATTCTCTCCGCATGGCAGCAATTTGTCTGGACCAGCGACGACACGCCTCTGCGGGAGCACTATGCTGCCATGCAGCGCTATGTTGATTATCTGACCAGCCGCTCGTCTGATGGCATTGTTTCCCATGGCTTGGGCGATTGGTTTGACATCGGGCCGAATCGTCCGGGCGGGGCCCAGCTCACCCCGGTGCCGCTGACAGCAACCGCGTTCTATTACCTCAGCACACGGACTTTCGCCGACATCAGCGAGCATCTGGGGCAGATGGACAATGCCCGGCGTTACGGAGCCCAAGCGGAAACGATCAAGGGGGCGTTCAACCACGCCTTTTTCGACGCCGCCAAGGACACCTATGCCACGGGCTCGCAGACGGCGCACGCCCTGCCGCTGGTGCTTGACCTCGTGCCACCCGAGCACCGCGGCGCAGTGCTTGATGGCATTGTGCGCGACATACGCCAGCGGGGCAATGCGATCACCGCGGGCGATGTCGGCTACCGCTACCTGCTCCGCGCTCTGGCTGACGGCGGACGGTCGGACGTGATCTACACCATGAACAACCAGTCGGAAAAACCCGGTTACGGCTACCAGCTCGCTCACGGCGCCACCAGTCTCACCGAAGCGTGGGATGCCGCGCCCCATGCTTCCCAGAATCATTTCATGCTCGGGCAGATCATGGAGTGGTTCTACCACGACCTCGCTGGGCTCGCGCCTGATCCGGCATCGCCGGGCTTCAAGCGTGTACTCATCAAGCCGCAACCCGTGGCCGGCATCACCTGGGCCCGCGCAGCCCACGAGTCACCGTATGGTCGCGTGGAAGTCTCCTGGCGCCACGAACACGGCACTTTTGACCTGCAAATCGAGCTGCCGCCCAACAGCTCCGCTGAGGTTTCGATTCCCACAGCGACGGCGAATCAGGTTCGTGAAAGCGATGGACCGGCCACCGGTGCTCGCGGCGTGCGCTTTGTCCGCCAGCAAGGCGACCGTGCAATATTCGCCGTCGAATCCGGTCACTACAGCTTTTCCTCGCCCTTGTGACCCTGCCATGAAAGCCCGACTGCTCGTGATGATTGCCCTGCTCGCCTCAGCAGTCTGTCACGCCGGACCACTCACGCTGACCATCCCAGCGACCCGGCCGGCCCCGGTCGAAACCTTTGCTTTCGGCACGGCCCGACGGCCGGACGGCGCGACGATCACCGCCGATAGCAAGAGTCTCCGGCTTGATGGCCGGCTGTGGACACCGGTAATGGGCGAGTTTCATTATGCGCGCTACCCGCAGGGCGAATGGCGAGACGAACTGCTCAAAATGAAGGCGGGCGGCATCGATATCGTCGCCAGCTATGTCTTTTGGATTCACCATGAGGAAATCGAAGGCCAGTGGGACTGGTCCGGTTCGCGCGATCTGCGTCGCTTTGTCGAGCTGGCCCATGAGGTCGGACTGAAGGTTATCATGCGCGTCGGCCCGTGGTGCCATGGCGAAGTCCGCAATGGCGGTCTACCCGACTGGATCGTTGCGCGGGGCAATGATCGTACCAATGACCCGGCCTATCTCGGGAAAGTCCATTTGCTCTACGAACAAATCGCCGCGCAGCTCAAAGGCCTGTTGTGGAAAGATGGCGGCCCGGTCATCGGCCTCCAGCTTGAGAACGAATACACCGGTCCCGCCGAACATTTGCTCACATTAAAACGCTTCGTACGCGAAGTCGGGCTCGATGTTCCTCTCTATACACGCACGGGCTGGACCGATCTCCAGACCCCCATGCCCTTCGGTGAAATGCTTCCGCTCTATGGGGCGTACCCCGAGGGCTTCTGGAACGGCGAACTCACGCCCATGCCCGGCAGATACTGGGCCGGCTTTCATTTTGCCACGCTGCGCCTCGATCCCAGCATCGCCACCGACTCCATCGGACAACGCGATGCCAGAGACACCCCCGACGTGGCGCGTTATCCCTATCTCACCTGTGAAATCGGCGGTGGCATGATGAGCAGCTATCGCCGTCGCATCCTGATTTATCCGTCCGATATCGACGCTGTCATGCTCGGGAAACTCGGCTCTGGCAGCATGTCGCCCGGTTACTACATGTATCACGGCGGCACGAATCCCGAAGGGCGGCTCACGACCCTGATGGAGGCACGGGCTACTCCCGCTACGAATTGGAACGACATGCCGGTGAAAAATTATGACTTTCAGGCCCCGCTCGGCCAATATGGCCAAATTCGCCCGCATTATCATCGGTTGCGCCGGCTGCATTTGTTTCTGCAAAATTTCGGCTCCGCGCTGGCCAGCATGGACGCAACCCTGCCCGATAAGTACTCCAACACCCGCGACGATTTAGAAACCCTGCGCTGGATCGTGCGCTCCGACGGTCACCAGGGTTTCGTCTTCGTGAACAACTACGAAAGGCTGCGCGAGCCGCCCGCCAAATCACATGTTCAGTTCGCACTTCGCCTGGGTGACGGCACCCTGACGTTCCCCTCCCTGCCCATCACGATTCCCTCCGGCGCGCATTTTCTCTGGCCGTTTAATTTCGACCTCGGTCATGGCGTCACCCTCACCTGGGCCACGGCGCAACCGCTGTGTTTCGTGGATGACGGCGACACTCGCACCTTCTTTTTTGCCGAGGAGCCGGGCATACCGGCGCAGTTCTTCCCCGCCGGCACCACCGAGCCCCGCACGCTGTCACCCGGTCATGCGCCAACACTCACCTTGGCCGGCCAGGACGGAAAGAAAGTCCAGATCGTCCTGCTGAACGAAGCCGACTCCCTGGCGCTCTGGCAGGATAAATGGCAAGGCCGCGAACGCGTCTTTCTTACCCGCGCCGGTCTCATGGTCGATGGCGACAAGTTGCGACTGACCGCTGAAAAGCCCCTGGACCTTGCGCTCAGTGTCTTTCCTGCCGCCGGCGGCAAACCCGATGGCATTTTTCGTCAGGTCACGCTGGCCACTTCATTGCCCGTGATTTCCACAGTCGCGGCCGAGTGCGTGCAACTTGCCGGCCCGCTGCGACATGTTGCATCCGACAAATCTGCACCGCAGCACGCCACCGCGCCGGCTGATGCCGACTTCGCCGATGCCGCCGTCTGGCGGATCCAGCTGCCTGCGGATATCGATTACTCGCTGAATCCGATTCTCCGTCTGCATTACGTTGGCGACGTGGCTCGCGTGCTGATCGGCGGAAAACTCATCAACGATGATTATTACAATGGCAACGCCCTCGAGATCGGCCTGCGCCGCCACGCGGCTGAGCTGATGCATGGCGCACTGACCGTCGCGATTCTCCCGCTGCAAAAAGACGCGCCCATCTACCTCTCGTCGCCGTCCGCCCGGCCAGATTTCGCAGGCAAAGAGTCCGTTGCCAGCCTTGATCGTGTGGAGCTTGTCCCGCGCTACACTGTTGAATTGACTGGTTCGACCTTGCGGTGAGCCGTCGGAAGATTGCACCCGGGCCGCCGGCATGCGGCAAGCGTGGCATCGCGTCCGGCCCGCCGTGAGCCTGTCGAATCGGCTTGCGCGGACTATGAGAGGTCGCGCCGGTGAATCGTCTTATCCAGACATAGAAACTTGTCAGATAAGACAGGAAATGTGATAATTGCGCGTTCTTTCAGCTCAATCTCGCCACTCCAGTCGTGGACCGCCACGCCCACTTCGTCGTCGCGTATCCGCGCAATCCCCTTCGGCAACACGATCCCGGCACTCAACGCAATCGCCGCCATATGGCCCCCAGCGCAGCAAGCGTTTCACCGGCCATTGGTTCAGGTGAAATATCCCTGTCACTTCGAGGACCGACGAAAATACGCGCCAGTTTCTTTTCGCGCGGACTCATCGAGTTGGCGATCTAATATGTGACTTGGTGCACGCTGGTCGAGGGAAGTTCTTTGCTCATGTATGAGGTTGGTGGCCAGGTGTTGCGCCGGGCAACGCTGGCCTTATGCACGCGACGTGCCTTGAGGCCGCAAATAGCGGCACGTTACATTGTAAGTATATGCTATATATTTTGATATGACAGAACATTGCCTCAACGAAAGCATCGCCATTAAATCCTGCAAACAGGGTGTCAGCATTCTAACGATCGCAAAAGAAGCTGATGGCGGAGGTGCGGGAGTTTTGTCCCATGCTCAGCGGGAATCCATGCTCGGCCTCGCCGTCCAAGCCCGATTTGCCGCGCCGTATTTTGGCGGAGCAGAGATCACGAACTGAATCAAAGGACACTTCCGAGGCTTTGCCGACTTGTAGAAAACTGATTTTCCTCTCGTGAAAATGAAACGGTATGGCGAAATACCCGGTTGATGATGGCTGGCGTTAATGTACAGAATCTGACGAAGCGCTACGGCGCAGTCGCGGCCTTGCACGGCGTCAGCTTCGAAGGGAAAGCCGGCGAAATCCTCGGTCTGCTCGGCCCGAACGGTGCGGGAAAAACGACCATCCTCGAATGCATCCTTGGTTTACGCCGGCCCGATGAAGGCTCGATCACTGTCAACCGCATTGATGCACTCGCCCATCCGGATCGGGTCAAACCGTTTGTCGGCGCCGTCCTCCAATCCACTGCGCTACAAGACAAGATCACTCCGCGCCAGGCATTGCGTCTCTTCTCGGCGTTCTACCGCCCGCACGCCGACACAGGCGAGTTGCTCGCGCGGTTGGGTTTGGCCGACAAGGCCGACGCGACTTACGATACACTCTCCGGTGGTCAGAAGCAGCGGCTCGCACTCGCACTGGCGTTTGTCAACCAGCCGAACCTGCTCGTGCTCGACGAACCCACCGCCGGCCTCGATCCCGCCGGCCGGCATGAACTGCACGAGATTATCAAGGAGCGACGCGACGCCGGTTGCTTCGTGCTGCTCAGCACCCATCAGCTCGACGAGGCGCATCGGCTTTGTGACCGGCTCGCCATCATCGACCGCGGTCGGCTCGTTGCCCTCGCACCACCCGATGAATTGATCGCGCGAACCGGTGCGACGGCGCGCTTATCGGTGCGCACCGCCCGGCCGTTGGACGATGCCAGCCTGCGGGCGCTTGCCGGTGTACGCAGCGTGTCGTCCAACGCCGATGCCCGCGTGCTCACGACAGCCGACATCAATCGCACCGTGATCGAGCTCACCCAGCTCGTCGCGTGCGAAGGGAACGAACATGCTCCCCGGACTCTGGCTACATTTCGTGCTAACGCTGCAACTGAACTTCCGCAGCGGAAGAGCAGTCGTCTATGGGTATGTGATGCCGGTGATTTTTCTCCTGGGGTTTGGCAGCGTGTTTCGTTCCAGCGAACCGCTGCTTCTGGGGCAGATGGGCCAGATACTCACGATCACGATTCTCGGCGGGGCGTGTCTTGGCATGCCGACGGCGCTCGTGGCCGAACGCGAGCGGGGCGTCTGGCGTCGCTATCAGTTGCTGCCGGTGCCGAAAAACGCGCTGCTCCTCGGCGTCTTGCTCGTGCGTGTTATCATCGTCGCGCTCGCCGTGCTGCTGCAGCTCGGACTCGCGCGCTGGATCTACGGCACGCCGTTCCCCCTGCATCCGGTGCAATTTGCCGGCGCGTTCCTCGTCGTAACGTTTGCGTTTCTCGGTCTCGGCCTTGTTGTGGCGTCGCTCGCCAAGGATGTGCCCGCGGTGCAGGCGCTCGGGCAATGCCTGTTCCTGCCCATGATTCTTATTGGCGGAGTTGGCGTGCCGCTCGTCGCGCTGCCCGAGTGGGCGCAGGGCGTCGCGAGTTTCATGCCGGGGCGTTACGCCGTGGAAGAGCTGCAAGCCTGCTTCGACAACCCCCACGGCCTGCGCCACGCCGGTTTCCCGCTCGCCGCGCTTGTCGTTATCGGCGCTGCCGCGGGAATCGCCGGTGTCAAACTGCTGCGCTGGGACCACGAGCGTCGCCTTGGAGGGGCGGGACGCGCGTGGGTCTGTGTGGCGTTGCTCGGCTGGGCGAGCGTGGGCGCGGTCGCGCTCGCCACCCGTCGCACTGCTCCGATCGAACTCACCGGCGCGGAGTCATGCGACGCGATCACCCCGACACAGATCGAGAGCATCACTTACGACATGCTCCCCCCCGACGACGGAATTTATACGCCCTTGGCTCCGCCGGCCTCCGGACAACGACAACATCTGCCACCGCGACTCGCGGAGTTTGTTCCACGACTGGCAACCTGGCCGCGGGGAAACCGGACCGACATCGGCCAAAGCGTGCGCAATTTTGTTAGCGTTGCCGCGATCGCAGACATCACCCAGGATCGTTCGGAACGCGAGATCGCGCGGGCGGTTTTCGATCGTTTGCGCGGAAAATATCCATTGCCCCAACTCACGCAGGCGCTCGCCTGGATCATTCTGCGTCCCGACGACGGCGCCATCGTCACCGCCGCGTCAGAGTTGGGATTGCGTGGCGAGGCGGCTCCCGAGATTGTGCGCGAGCGCAGCGGCTGGTATGCGCGCAAGTTCCTCGGTCGTCTGCTAGGAAAGATCCCCGACAAGCCCGCGCCGGGCAGTCGAGAGACCAAAGCGGAATAGCCGCCGTTACCCGAGTTCGTGCGAACCGGCCGTGTCGTGCGCTCGAGGCGGCGAGGCACGCGCAGCAGATCACCTTGGAAAATTGTCTTGATTGATAAAGGAGGACGAGAGACCCGTGGTCATTTTTATTTCGCTATTGGTTTTGGCTTTCGCCGTCAGTTTGGACAACCTTGGCGCAGGCCCGGCCTCCGGGCGGCGAGACATTGGCGGTTGGTCAGAATCCAACCCTGCTCCGAGACGATGAAACCCGTTCCGCTGGTGTCGAAACCACCCTTGGTCACGAAGCCCAGCCCAACGACCGCCGGACGGACGGCTTCAAACGCGGTGCTGAAATCAACGGCCATGGCGGATTCATTGTTTCGGCCCTTTGAGTTCCGCGGAAGCGGCCATCTCCGCGGGAACAAACCGGGCAAAGTCGCTGATGTCATGGCGGACCGAGGCATTTTCCACCGCCGCCATGTAGGCAAACCCAATGTGGCCCCGCTGGAGATGAATCCTCCCTATTACTTTATTGCCATCCGGTGCCGACCTGCGAATTGGCTGGTGCGTCTGGCGCATGGTCGCAGCCAGTTTTATGCCTTTACTCCTATTCACCCGGGCCGAGATGCCTGGCCGATTGTTCCGCGCCAGTCTTCGACTGGCCGCTCTGCTCGTCTGGGGCGCCACCCTGCACGCCGGGGAAAAGCGCGGCCCCATCATTAACCTCGACCCGTTGGTGGTGGAGGGAACATCCCCGACTGAGTCACCCGCGACAGTCAGTCGATTCGACCTGACCGGCCGATCGCAGGCCGGCAACACCATGACACAGTTCGCCCTGCAAGCCGCCAATTTCTTCGCCTCCACCAACGACGCTCACTCCTTCAACGACACCTTCGCCCTGCGGGGCCTTACCAACACGCCGATTTTCGGCGGCCCCGCGGTCAGTTGCTACCTCGACGATCTCCCCCTCGGCAATCCGTTCACCTTTCCGGCCGATCTCCAGGGCTTTGCCTCGGCCGAATTGCACCGGGGCCCTAGCCAGAACACCCTTTTTGGCCGCGCCGGTTCCGCCGGTGTGATCACGCTCAACACTCCCGAACCAGGTCAGGTTGCGGTGGGCGATCTCCACGCGAGCTACGGCAGCTACAACGTCGTCAATTTTTCCGCCAGCGCCAGCAGCGCCACCGCCCCGCGGGGCGATATCTATGTCAGCACCTCGTGGAGCCGCCGCGACGGCTATATCGAAAACACCCGTCTCGGCCTTCGTATTGACGACAAGGACTCCCGGACCGCCCTCGCCCGCCTACGGTTTCGTCCGACCGCTGCGAGTGAAATCACCTTGCTCGTCACAGGGCTGCGCGCGCGCGATGGCGTGCAGCCGCTCGTTCCGCTTGGCGGCCCGCTGTTTGTCGTCACCCGCCACAAGGAGGGCCTCACGAACCTCGACGCCTGCAATGCTTCGCTCAAAGCCTCCTTCACCATCCCCACCGGTTTTTTCAGCGCAACCACCAGTCTGAGCCATTGGGATCTGGACCCCTACGCCAACACCCTCTCCTTCGGACCGCTCGAACTTGCCAACAACGTCACCCAGCGCCAGCACCTGTGGAGCGAGGAGTTCAAGTTCGTTTCCGATCCGAAGGCCGCTGTCAACTGGCGGGCCGGCACCTTCTGGTCCGCCGGCAAGATGGCCGGTGCGTTCAGCCGCTTCTTCGGTTCCTTTCCCTTCGAAAGCTCGGTTTTCCGCCTCCAGTCGCATGATCTCGCCGTTTTTGGCGAGATGACCTTTCAGGCTGCTCCCAGCCTTAGGGTGACCGCCGGCGTGCGCCTCGAGGACTCCCGCCGGAAGATGGACCGCATCGAATACGTGCCCTCATCCCAAGTTTTCGCTCTTGAAAACGAAGCAACGGCCATGTTGCCCAAGCTCGAGGCCAGTTACGTCCTCGATCGTTCCACCCGCCTTTTCGCCACCCTCGGGACGGGTTGCAAACCCGGCGGTTTCTCCGCCTTCACCGGCAACCGGGCCCTCTCCGCTTTCGGCCCGGAGCGTACCCGGACAATGGAGGCCGGCGTCACCCGCGCCACCGCGGACCAGCGACTGGCCGCCACCGTGCGTCTTTTCTGGTATGACATCACCGGTTACCAGATCGAACGCTCCTTCGCCACCGGCGCCGCCACCGACGATTACCTCGTCGTTAACGCTCCGCGGGCCCGCTCCCGCGGAGCGGAAATCGAGCTCACCTGGAAACCGCTCACCGGCCTCACCCTCGCCACCGATCTCGGCACGACTGATGTCACCTTGCGGGAGTTCACCGATCCCTATACGCAAAAAAACTACGCCGGCAACCGGGCCCCCTATGTTCCCACCTACGACACTAGCCTCCGCGCCGATTACCAGCATCCGGGTGGCTGGTTTGGCGGCGTGGAAGTCAACTCCAACGGCCGGACCTACTACACTGAGGGAGAGAATCTCACCTTCGGCCAGCGGGCCGTCTCACTGGTCAGCGCCCGCCTCGGTTACCATGGCGGCCGTTACCGCGTGACGGCTTACGGACAGAATCTCACTAATCGGGGTTATTACAGTGCGATCACACCCGGCACCGGTCATGGCACACCCGGCGCCCCGCGCACCTTCGGCATCGAGACTTCACTGACGTTCTAATGGCTTCGTCTTTTTTTGGCGCTCGCCGCGCATCGGCTCTGATCCGGTGGTCGCAAATTGCCGAAGGCGGCCGGAGTTGGCCAGAATGGCCAGATACTTCGACCGCCAAAATGTGGCCACGAATTGAGTCATGCGCATCTCGCAAATGCGATAGTCTCCAGTCCAGAGAACCGCACTTTGATTTCCTGCGCCGGCGATCCTCACCGTCAAAATACCTGACTATCGATTTCATTTCCTGCTTCGCCTCGGTGACGCGGCATGGCTACGCCTGCTCGTCATCCACCAGAAAATGGCAGCCTTTGCTCACCGGATTCAGCGAGGCGGCGTGGACGACCAGCAGCGCCGTCTGCACGGCATTGCGCAACTCGATCAGCTCGCTCGTCGGCCGGCAGTCGCGATAGAAAGCCTGGATGTCCTCGCGCAACTCCAGCAAAATGCGGCGCGCCCGGGCCAGACGGCGCGGCGAGCGGATGATGCCGGCGTAATTCCACATCGTGGTCCGGATCTGGTGCAGGTCCTGCCGCACCAGCATCGGGTCGGCCAGCTTGGCGGGACTTGTCCACGGCTTCGGTGCCGGCAGGTGAAACTGCCCGTCCTTCAACTCCGCCCCATCAGCGCCCGCGGCGGACTTGGCGCTGACCAGGCACTCGAGCAGCGAGGTGCTCGCGAGGCGGTTGGCGCCGTGCAGTCCGGTGCACGCGGTCTCGCCGATGGCGTTCAAGTGCCGGACATTCGTGCGTCCGTGCAGATCGGCATGCACGCCGCCGCAGGAGAAATGCGCGGCCGGCACGACCGGGATGCGCTCGCGCGTGATGTCCACCCCGCCGGCGAGGCAGCGCTGGTGGATCCCGGGAAATCGCTCGCGAATGAATTCCGGCTTCAGCGCGGAAAGATCGAGATAAACACACGCCTCGCCGGTCGTGGCGAGGTGCTGCTTGATCGCGCGTGACACCACATCGCGCGGCGCAAGCGAACCAAGCGGATGCACCCCGTCCATGAAGCGCCGGCCCGCCGCATCGACCAGCATGGCGCCCTCCCCGCGCAGCGCCTCGGTGACGAGGAACGGCACCGCGCCCGGCGCGCTGAACACCGTCGGATGAAACTGGACGTATTCGAGGTCGATCAGCCGCGCGCCCACGCGCCAGGCCATCGCCACTCCGTGCCCGACGCTGCCGGGCTGGTTGGTCGTGTGCAGGAAAATCCCGCCCAGCCCGCCGGTCGCGAGCACGGTCTTCTTCGCGACAAACGCGACAACCTCGTTCGCCGCCGTATCGAGCGCGTAGCAGCCGAAACAGGTCAGCGGCTCATAGCGGTCGCGCGCCTCGCCCGAGTTGTGCGAGAGCGTCAGCAAATCGACCGCCGTGAATCCGCTGCGCCGCGTGATGCCCGGGGTGGTGTCCACCCGGCGGGCCAGCGCGGCGAGGATGGCATGGCCGGTGGCGTCCTTCGCGTGGATGATGCGCCGCTCGGTGTGCCCGCCCTCCCGGGCGAGGTCGAGCCGGCCGGCGGCATCGCGGTCGAAACCCACGTGCAATTCGTCGAGCAGGAGTTCCTTCACCGCCGCCGGGCCCTCGCGCCCGAGCTGTTCGATCGCCGCGGCATTCGCGGTGCCGTCACTGGCTTCCAGAATGTCCTTCGCGAGTCGGGCGGGATCGGAACTCGTGTCGTAGATGATGCCACCCTGCGCCCAGTCGCTGTTGGCGCGCAGCGGTTCCCCGAGCGAGAGCAATTCCACCTTGAAACCGGCTTTGGCCGCGTGCCACGCATAGGCCGAACCGGCGAGGCCGGCGCCGAGGACGAGGCAGTCGGTGTGGATCGCGCGCACGGAATCAGCGGCGGGCCGGCGCGATGTTCAGGCTCAGGTCGGCCGCGGGGGCCGAATGCGTGAGCGCGCCGATGCTGATGACGTCGACGCCGGGTTGGGCGTAGTCACGCAGCGTGTCTAAGCGGACGCCGCCTGAAACCTCCACGATCGCGCGGCCGGCAACCACGGCCACCGCCCGGTGCACCTCGTCGGGCGTCATGTTGTCGAGGAGAATGACCCCGGCGCCGGCGCGACAGGCCGCGCTGACCTCGCCCAGGGTCTTCGCCTCGACCTCGATCTTCGCGGTGTGCGGCGCGGCGGCGCGGCAAAGCCGCACGGCCCGGGTGAGCGAGCCGGCGGCCGCGATATGATTGTCCTTGATGAGCACGTGCTCGCCAAGCGAGAAACGGTGGTTGAAGCATCCGCCGCAGCGCACCGCGTATTTCTCGAGCGCGCGGAATCCCGGCGTGGTCTTGCGCGTGTCGACGACGCGGACGCCGGTGCCGCGCACGGCGTCGGCGAAGCGCCGGGCCTGCGTCGCGATGCCGCTGAGCCTTTGCAGGAAATTGAGCGCGGTGCGCTCGGCCGTGAGCAGCGCAACCGTGGGGCCCGTGACGCGCAGGACCGGGGCGCCGGACTGCATCTGGTCGCCGTCGGCCGCCAGCGGCTGCGTTTTCAGGGCCGGATCAACGCGCGCAAAGACCGCGACTGCGACCTCGAGCCCGCAGATGACGAGCTCCTGTTTGGCGTTGATGACGGCGCGGCTGTGGTGCTTCGCGGGGAAGATGGCGCGGCTGGTCACGTCGCCAAGACCGGCGTCCTCCTCGAGCGCAAGGTCAATCAAGTGGGCGGTGCGGACATCAATCATAAGGTTTAATTTCTTGGCGTGAGCTCGAACATCCGCTCGATGCTGCGGGCGGCGCGGCGGCGAAGGTCCTCGTCGAGCGTGACGATCTGGTCGGGCCGCGGGGCCGCGAGGGCCTGGTGCACTTTTTCGAGCGAGTTGAGCTTCATGTAGGGACAGAGCCGGCAGCCGCCGATGAAACGCTTCTCCGGATCCTCCACCTGCAGCCGGCCGACGAGCCCGCACTCGGTCAGCATGAGGAAATAAGGCGCGGGCGTGTTCTTCACGTATTTCATCATCGCGCCGGTGCTGCCCACAAAATCGGCGGCGGCGGCCACCTCCGCGGTGCACTCGGGGTGCGCGACGACCTTGAGGCCGGGGAAGCGGCGGCGGGCCTCCACGATGAAGGCGGGGTCGAACTGGTCGTGCACGATGCAGGTGCCGTCGGAGGAGACGATCTCCTTGTCCACGCCGCGGCGCTTCAGCTCGGCGCGG